>PVBE010849273.1_pt1 | contig 18838 bp, 19 predicted proteins | sample 1631181 | NCBI WGS metagenome assembly PVBE01 (sample SAMN08397723, study PRJNA350692) | Marine metagenome, whole genome shotgun sequencing project. | isolation source: water | place: Pacific Ocean | collected 2012-04 | reverse complement strand
TGACGACTACACAGAGAAATACGCGAATCCCTACGTGGCGGCGGAACGAGGAATTGTCGATGCAGTGATCGACCCTGCTGAGACACGACAAAAAGTAGTAGCGGCCTTTCGGATGATCGAAAGCAAACGAGAGGAACTCCCCAAACGTAAACATGGAAACGTTCCGCTATGAGTGCCCCGATTGTGGGTGCGATTCGCCCTTCGCCTACAGATGAAGAAGCAGCAGCGATCGCTGCAGCGATTGAAGTGTTGTGGCCAGAACCAATGCAACAAAATGTTGAAAGATCTCAATCAAGTTGGAGATTCAGCGGTCGTTGGTGGAATGAAAGTTCATGTTGGCCGGCTAAGTCCTACTAGATAACGACAACCACAGATCTTTAGTCCCAGATCCAGGATCCATGAAACCCGAAAGGCACTCGTTGGGGGAGTAGAACTTCAGCTATCGGGGCTTCTCCGGGTTGAGAAGCATCAAAAATTGCCAAACTGCTTCTGTCCTCAGCACGGTCATATACATAACCGAGTAGCCAGCCCTCATCCTCAACATCAGCCCCGGGCCTCCCGACGAATACGAACTCGCCGGGGTCCCGTCCTTGACCAAGATCCCAGATAGATGACCGATCCGCAGCCAAATCGTATTTAACAATTGTCCCGGATTGAGAATCAGATGTTTCTCCATTGGCAAGGTCAAGACTGACCGCGTACCCGTACTGATAATCCAACCCGACGCGGTTATCGGCAATTCGACCGAACTCAATTGGGCGATCATCAAGTTGGGTCTCAGTAACTTTTCCCGCAACGGTGTCAATGTCCCATCGCCACAACTCCGCTTTGGTGTTGAATGAGCCGCTCCCTTTTTCCCACATCGAGGGGTACCTTGCCACGTCGATAATCACATGGTCATCAACGTCATAACTATTAACGGGGTGAAAGACATAACAAGGGTCGATGTCGAGCCACTGAACGTTTGCATCGTTGCGGTCGCGGTCCATTACCCCGAGCCGAGCGCCGTTATCTCTTTGGAACGAAAATGGCATGCTGCCTGTCATGGCCAAATCAAGGTCGAATACGACCGGTAAGTCCATAAAAATCACGCGGTTTGCTGTGATGTTGAAATCGTGCATCATCACCGGAGCCGGGATATCGATCGCCTTTTGTTGAACTAACTCACCTGTTGCTGAAACGCGGAGAAAGGTCAGATATGTGGGCGGCAAGAAGCCATACCCGAAAGCCAACATCTCTCCCGTCAGAGGACAAATTTTTGGGTGAGCGGTGAAAGAACCGTCAAGCCGACCGTCAAACGAATGCGGCCCCACAGTTTCCAGCTCATCCGATATTTCCCAAGGCACATGCCCCTCTTCAAGACACAGGATGCGACCGGCATGAGAAACGACGTGGGTGTTGGCTTTTGAGTTCTCGCTGCTGAAATCAAGGTTCTCAAGATCGATTACCGGCTTCGTTGGGTTCTCATGGAACGGTGTCTTCACCCACCTATTGCGGTACCAGTCGGCTCTGCCCTCGCGAAGTCTGACACCGTGAATCAGTCCGTCACCGAGAAACCAATGCGCGGATTCACCAGTGATTGGATTTGCGCCATTACGGAAGTAACGGCCGTCAAGTTCAACAGGTATCGAACCGCGAACTTCGAGTTGGTCTGTGGTCACCTCGTCAAATACAGGGGCATAGTTGCCTCGAAGATGAAACGGGGCGTTGGTACTGGTGTTCATAGAGGTGCTCTTCGGTGGTTGCAATGAGTTAGATCCATCATCTCACGGTGAGTGAATTGCTTTTGATTATGGCAGGATCTTGACGTGACTGAACCTTCTCCACCCCTCGCTGATCTGAAGGTAGTCGATATATCGACAATTTTTGCCGGTCCTCATTGCGCCAGGTACTTGGCGGACTTTGGTGCTGACGTGGTGAAGGTCGAGCGGCCCTCAGGTGATTCGACGAGAAATATTGGATGGCGGGCAGCAGACGGTGAAACGCTCTGGTGGAAATTGGTTAACCGGGGGAAACGAGCGATCACCCTAGATTTGAAGAGTGATGATGACCTCGCGACCTTGAAACGAATGCTCAGCGTTGCTGATGTTTTGGTCGAAAATCTTCGGCCCGGGAAGCTCGAATCGCTGGGTTTGATTCCCGATGAACTGTTCGAAGTAAATCCGAAATTGACGATTACCCGCGTAACTGGTTTTGGGCAAAGTGGGCCGTATCGAAATCGTCCAGGTTTCGCGACGCTGGCAGAAGCAATGAGCGGTTTTTCTGCCATGAGCGGAGAGGCCGATGGGGCCCCGCTGCTGCCTCCTATTGCTTTAACAGATGAAGTGACTGGCTTGGCAGCTGCCTTCGCGACCATGGTTGCAGTTCATTCGGGAGGTGGACAAACCGTCGATGTGAATTTGCTTGAAACCATGATGCAGATCATGGGTCCACTTATATCTGCCTGGCACAGTGAACGCTATTTGCAACCTCGGCTGGGTTCGGGGATCGCATACAGCGTTCCCCGAGGCACCTACCAGGCTTCCGATGGAGGATGGATTGCGGTGAGCACGTCGAGTGATGCGATTGCTCAAAGAGTAATGAAACTTATTGGTGTTGCAGATGATGAACGATTCCAAACTTTTGATGGTCGAATCGCGAATCGAGAAGAAGTTGACAGGTTGATGGCCGAGTGGGTTGGAAAACGGACATTGTCCGAAGCATTGGAGAGTTTTGAATCAGCGGAAGCCGCTGCGGCGCCTGTCTTAAATGTCGGTGAGCTTTCGGCTGATAGGCATGTAGCCGAGAGGGGATCGTTGATTGAGGTTGACGGGGTTGTGATGCAATCGCTGATAGCTCAACTTTCGAAAACTCCTGGTGAGGTTCGTTGGGCCGGACGGAGCCTGGGTGCTGATAACGACACGTTGCCTGGTTCGGACTCAGTGTGGTTTGAAGACTAAGCGCTGCAGTGATGGTGGTTAGATTGCGCGTCGAGATTCGACCAAATCGACAAGGTCATTCATAATGCGAGTTAATTCGTAGTCTTTCGGCGTATAGACGCGAGACACTCCAGCCTTCAACAACGTGTGTTTGTCTTCTTCAGGAATGATCCCGCCAACAATTACTGGTGAGGTGACGCCTTGCTCGTGTAAGGCGGCCAATACCGATGGCACTAAGTGGAGATGACCACCGGACAAGATCGACAACCCAATGACGTCAACGTCCTCGTCGCGTGCGGTAGCAGCAACATGTTCTGGAGTTATTCTGATGCCTTCGTATACAACCTCCATTCCAGCGTTGCGAGCGGCAACCGCTATCTGTTCTGCGCCATTGGAATGACCGTCAAGACCTGGTTTTGCGACTAGTAGACGCGGTGGGCCGCCATTAAGTTTGCTGGAGCGCTGGGCAACTTCCTTCAGACCTACAGAATTACCTGAAGTGATATGTACACCTGTCGGCCCACGGTATTCACCGAAGACCTCTCGGAGCACTTGCGTCCATTCTCCTGTGGTCGCTCCGGCTTTAGCCGCAACGATTGTATGAGGCATTATGTTCTCGTCACCTGAAGCGGCTTCGCGTAAGCGTTCTAGAGCGACGTTTACGTCTTCTTCAGATCGTGATGACCGCCATTCTGTGACGTCTTCAATCATTTCAGCTTCGACCCGAGGATCAACTTTTAGGAAGTTTCCTTCTCCTTCTAGGGGAGATTCGGTGGATTCCTCGAATGCGTTGACTCCTACGATGGTCAACTCCGTCGATTCGATTTGGCGTATCCGCTCGGTGTGGCTTGCTACCAGGCGTTGTTTCAATTCATCGATGGCGACGAAGGCACCACCCAACTCAATAACTTCATCTAACTCCAGTTGGGCTTCACTAATCAGCTCGGCAGTCCGGCTTTCAACTACGTGCGACCCATCAAAAATGTCGTCGTATTCGAGTAGGTCGGTTTCCAGAGCCAATACTTGTTGCATGCGCAGCGACCATTGTTGATCCCATGGTCGCGGTAAACCGAGTGCTTCGTTCCAAGCGGGCAATTGGATTGAACGAGCTCGTGCTCGCTTTGAAAGTGTCACCCCTAAGGCCTCGAGAACGATTCTTTGAACGTTGTTTTCTGGCTGGGCTTCCGTTAAGCCAAGTGAGTTGACCTGAACGCCGTATCTAAAGCGTCGAAGTTTCGGGTCGCTTACTCCGTAGCGATGTTCACAGATCTCATCCCACATCTGTGTGAAGGCTCGCATTTTGCATACTTCTTCAACGAACCTGATGCCAGAGTTAACAAAGAAAGAAATGCTGGCAACTACTTGAGGAAACTGATCTTCAGGAACCTGTCCGGAATCTCGTACAGCATCAAGAATGTCGATTGCATTTGCTAGCGAATATGCAATCTCTTGGACCGGTGTAGCTCCCGCCTCTTGAAGGTGGTAGCTACAGATATTGATTGGGTTCCACAGCGGAACGTGTTGAGAGCAGTAAGCAATCATGTCAACAATGAGCCGCTTGCTTGCCTCGGGTGGGAAAATATAGGTGCCTCGACTGAGGTACTCCTTGACGATGTCGTTTTGTGTAGTTCCCCTAAGCGTGGCGGAATCGATTCCGTGGTCTTCAGCGTTAGCGATGTAAAGGCCGAGCAACCAGGCTGCAGTCGCGTTGATCGTCATGGAAGTGTTCATCTGCTCCACTGGGATTTCATCAAGCAGAATGTTCATTTGACCTAAGTGGTAAACCGGGACGCCAACTTTGCCGACTTCGCCAACAGCAAGAGGGTGGTCAGGGTCGTATCCGGTTTGGGTTGGTAGGTCGAATGCGATCGACAGACCGGTTTGTCCCTTTTCTAAGTTGTTTTTGTACAGCTCGTTTGAAGCCTTTGCAGTGCTGTGGCCCGAATAGGTGCGCATAACCCAAGGGCGGTCCCTCTGAGATTTAGGTGCGTCGTTCACACGGGCTCCTTGCTTCGAAGTTGAGCCTAGGGACTTTTGTTAGCCCTCAATCGTCAAGCAAACCGAAATTCATCGGTCGTGACCAGACTTCCGCCAAAGGTCGGTTTACAGCTTCTGCTAGTAACTCCAGATAATCGTCACGGCTGATTTCGACGGCCCCCATGCTTTCAAGATGCGGCGTATTCCATTGGACGTCAATCAGCGCACCGCCAGTTACTTTCATGGCGTCGACCAATGCTACGAGAGCTACCTTTGACGCGTTAGGAACCGAGTGGAACATAGATTCGCCGGCAAAGAAAGAACCAATAGCTACCCCGTATAGGCCGCCTACAAGTTCTCCATCCTGCCAAGTCTCAACACTGTGAGCCCAGCCGAGGCGGTGGAGTTCTAGATACGCGTTCTTGATATTGGCGTCGATCCATCCGTGTGGTCGCACTGGACTAGCGCAAGAATCGATGACTTGGTCAAACGCATGGTCCACGCGGATATCGAAATCTCGACACGAGCGACGCAGAGATCTGCCTACTCGCAGATACGAAAGTGGAAGCACGCCTCTAGGGTCAGGAGACCACCAACCGATGGTGTCGCCTAACGGCATTGGGAAAAGACCGGAACTGTAGGCGGACAATAAGGTGCCTGGCTCTAAGTCCGCTCCCGCGCCGACGAGACCATTTTCATCAGCCGTGTGCGCAGGGGGAAAGGTCCAACTGCTTGCTTCTGGCTCCACTGGTCCGGTCAAAGTATCCCCACGCATACTGGTGAGCATACGCATTACTTGATGCTTCACTCAAAGCGGAATGGCTAATCAATCAAATCTTTATATATGTCAACCTGAGAAGAAGTGGCTTCTGAGACACTCACAGAGCTAATCGAAACCGGGTTGACGGGTAAATCCAGACCGTCAGTTTCTGTTTTCTGTATCTCCAAAACCACGTCAAGCCCGGCCACGACATGCCCCATTAGCGAATAGTTGGGATCTAAAGCAGCCCCGAGAGGTCCAGTGACTATGAAGAATTGCGAGCCATTCGTGTTGGGCGTCCCCTGGTTCGCCATCGCTAGAGAACCAACGAGATATCCCTCCTCGGGTCCATAGGCGCCCGTGAATTTGTATCCAGGTCCACCTCGCCCATTTAAGCCTTCAACATCGCCACCTTGAATGACAAATTGATCGATTACTCGATGAAAGATTGTTTCATCGTAAGCATGGTGACGAGCCAAAAAGATGAAGTTATTGACGCTACGCGAGTCCAACGTTGGATCGAGGACGACAGTGAAATTGCCTGAAGTGGTAGTCAATTTCGCGGAATACAACTGACCTGGATCAATACAAAGCTTCGGGGGCGTTTCGAATTGTGTTCGTTTCTCTGATGAACCATCAACCGCGGGGCACCCTTCAATCCCGAGTGTCTGTGCACCTACTGATTCGACATTGATTTCTTGTGTCTCGCTTTCGCCACCGGTCAAACTCCACAAAAAAGCAACCAAAAGCACAGCTGCCGCGATCGCGACCCAACGGACCACAATCTTCGTGCGTCGCGAATTTTTGTTTGCTTGTTGATCAGCGTCTGCTTGGGCTTGACGGTGGGCTCGTTGACGTTCGCGTTTGTTGGTGCTCATAACTGTGGACGAATAGTTCCTTAACGGTGAGGTTTAGCAACGAAGGTAGCAATGCTGGGCACAGAAGCCCAAGTGAACAACCCGTTAAATCATCAAGGGCTTGGAGTCGCCGACAGGTACCCTCAAATCTCGTGGCACTCGTCGTACAAAAATTCGGTGGCACTTCCGTCGCAGATGCTGACCGCATGCGCGAGGTAGCTGATCACGTTAAACGTACCCGTAGCCGAGGCGACGACGTTGTTTTGGTTGTCAGTGCTATGGGAAAAGAAACAGACGAGCTTCTCCGATTAGCTGATGAGGTCAATAATGATCCTCCCGGCCGTGAAATGGACATGCTGATCACTGCAGGTGAACGCAAATCCATCGCGCTTATGTGTATGGCGCTTCATGCTGCTGGAGTGCCGGCCGACTCTTTCACAGGAAGTCAAGCCGGGTTCGAAACTGACGATAACCACCGTAATGCGAAGATCATTTCAGTCGAACCTCACAGAGTTCGTGACTCTGTAGACAAAGGTCGTGTCGCAGTAGTTGCGGGCGCGCAAGGAATGTCTGCTGACGACAACGTCACATTCTTAGGTAGGGGTGGATCAGACACGACGGCAGTAGCGCTGGCCCATGGCCTTGGAGCAGACGCCTGCGAGCTGTATACCGATGTTTCAGGCGTCTTCACGACAGACCCAAGAGTTTGCCCTACTGCAAAACGAATGGAATCCATTTCCTTCGACGAGTTACTAGAGATGACGGCCGTTGGCTGTCCCAAACCAGTTATGCGTTCGGTAGAAGTTGCCCGAGCTTTTGGGGTACCTCTTCACGTTCGATCGGCCTTTACGTGGGAACCTGGCACATGGGTGCTAGAGGAGGACCCTGACATGGAAAGAGCAATCATAAAAGGGATTGTGCCTGACACAAGCCAGGCAAAAGTCACCTTGAGCGGAGTCAAGGATGAGCCCGGCTTAGCAGCCAAAGTATTTAGGACCCTGGCCGATGCGTCGGTCAATGTAGACATGATTGTTCAAAACGTCAGCGACAGTGAGCACACAGATATCTCTTTTACCGTCCCGCTTGAAGACCTGGATACCGCAACCACAACGTGTCAGGGCCTAGCTAAGGAATTGGGATTTTCGGGGGTGATGGCTGACCCTGACCTTGGTCGCGTTTCTGTTGTGGGTGCGGGTATGGCATCTAATCCAGGTGTTGCAGCCACAATGTTTGAAACTCTGGCTCAAAATGAAGTGAATATCGAGATGATCGCCACTTCACCGATTCGTATTAGTTGCGTCATAGCTGAAGATGATGTGGACAGAGCGACGGCGGCCCTACACACTGCTTACGGTTTGGATTGAAATACATTCAATAAATCGCGCTGAACTGGGACGCCACCGTCGGTAACCTCGAAAGTTATGCGAGTAGGAATCGTAGGAGCTACAGGTCAAGTAGGTGGAGTGATGCGCGACATCCTCGCCGAAAGACGCTTTCCCTTAGACGAAATAAGGTTTTTTGCGTCTTCCCGATCAGCGGGAACGACAATCAATTGGAATGGATCCGACGTCGTCGTTGAAGATGCGAGCACCGCAGACTACAGCGATGTGGATATAGCGCTTTTCTCAGCTGGTGGAGCGACATCGTTGGCGATCGCTGAACAAGTCGCGACACAAGGCGCTTTAGTGATCGACAACTCTTCGGCGTGGCGAATGGATCCGAATGTCCCTCTGGTAGTTCCAGAGGTAAATGCAAACGAAGTCAGCAATACCCCCAAAGGTATTATCGCCAACCCCAACTGCACCACTATGGCGGCGATGCCCGTTCTCGCCCCGTTGCATGCAGAAGCCGATTGAAGGGGATGATCGCATCTACCTATCAAGCAGTTTCTGGGGCTGGTCTAGCGGGCGTAGCGGAGTTAGGTGAACAACTTCGTGCAACGGTAAAAGATGCTGAAGGATTGACCTATGACGGCGATGCGGTCACCCACCCTGATTTCAACACATTCCCACAACCGATTGCTCACAACGTTCTCGCGCACGCTGGGAACTTTGTTTCCGATGGCACTGGTGAAACTGATGAAGAACAGAAGCTGCGCAACGAAAGTCGCAAGATTCTCGGCATACCCGATTTGGAAGTTTCGGGGACCTGCGTGCGAGTTCCAGTCTTTACCGGCCATTCTCTAGCTTTGAATTTGAGGTTTACTTCGGGAATAAGTCCTGAACGCGCAACTGAACTTTTGGCGACAGCTCCTGGAGTGGTCGTTACTGACGTTCCGACACCTCTGATAGCTGCCGGTCAAGACCCCTCCTATGTTGGTCGTATACGCCGCGACCCAACTGTGGAACATGGATTGGCCTTGTTTATCGTTGGGGATAACCTCCGAAAAGGGGCTGCACTTAACGCAGTTCAGATTGCTGAAACGGCTCTCGAAATGAGATTTTCTTAATTCCTGATTGACAAATTTGGACAATCACAAGGCACCGAGTTACAGCGCGGACAACCACCGACGTAACGAGACACGGCCTCTTCGAGTGACAAATCGAGTTGGACCGCGAGGGAGGCGAGCCAGGCTAAAACGTCCCCTAACTCGTGAAGCTGTTCTTCTTGGCTTCCCTTACGAACAGCTTGAGCGAGTTCACCTAGCTCTTCGGTTAGCCACGCGACAGTCGCGGCGAGACCCCTTTCGTTGTCGCGTAACCCGTAGGTCTCTTCCATCAGATCTTGAAGTTCGCTTAAGTGCACATCCCGACGTTAGGTCCCAAAAACGTGGCAAGCCGACATTCCTAGGCAAGGCATGAAACAGTGGGTGCGTGCCAATCAATATTTGCCCCCTAGTCTTGTACTCCTCGGACCGTTTCGATGGGTGTGATCGCAGATGAAAAAAACTCTCACCATCATCCTTATAGCGCTGCTCAGTGTGGCGTGTCTTGTCACGATTGTTATTGGGATGTCCGGTAGCACCAAGAAGGCGGCTAGCCCTGAGATAGCCGAGCCCCTGTCTAGCCGGATTATCGAGGCTCCTGAAGATGGCGCACAAGCAGCTGCTGAAGCTCAGGGTGTGATCCTCGAAGGTCCGTCTCAACGCCTCAACAATGTGGCTGTGGGCACGATCACATGGCTTCCCAATCCGGGCGATTTCATCGAATTTGGTACTGCTTTATACGCTATTGATAACAAACCCGTCATATTGATGAAGGGTTCGTTACCAATGCATCGCGACATTGCTTACAAGATCTCTGACGGCCCGGATGTGGCGCAACTTGAGCGGAACCTGGTTGATCTTGGTCACGCTCTTGACGAGGCGGAGACCAGTGACCCAACTGACCTAACCGTGGATCACCACGTTACGCCCCTCACGGTTTCTTCGATCCGGTCTTGGCAACTGTCGCTTGGATTGACCTCCACAGGGGTAGTCGGTCAGGGAGATGTAATTTTTCGACCAGAGGTAGTGCAAGTTTCCGAGCTACACGTCAAACGAGGACAGGTCATTGACGGAGGCAGCGTTCTCTCCGTCTTGATTAACTGACACTGTTTGAGACGACACATAGCCAGAAAGAGCTAGTTTCGGGTGATGGAGACAGGAGCACTCGAAACACGTTTGAGTTCTGAACTGCGAGAACTGGAACTTGAGGCTTTCGTATTGCAGTTAGAAGTAGACGGCCTATGTGTTGTCCCACCAGAAAAAACTGGTGTTGATTTCCAGACGATTACATCTATACGAGAACGGCTGCTAGAGGAAGCCGAAGCTCTGGTTGGATGTGGGTTTGACCTCGATACTGGCCCACAGGCTGAACTAACGATGAAGCCAGAAGACAATGTGCTTGCTCGTTCAGCCGGAGAGTTAGGAGAGCCAACTCAGTTTTTGGTGCAGCAGCTATGCGCTCGTGACCGCCTCTTTCGCGATTTAGCTATTAATCCGGTGGGGCTAGCCCTCATTCGTCACCTCATCGGCCGGAATGCCACTCGTTTTAGTAGTCACAATGCATTTGTTAAGTGGCATGGAGAGTTTGGTTACGGGAGCAACCTTGGGTTGCACTGCGACCAGCTGGCGGTTCCACGTCCGTGGGGACGGAATGCCCTTACTGCCAACACAAACTGGTGCCTCACTGATTACACACTTGATGGAGGGGCATTAGCCTATGTTCCCGGGTCGCACCGCCGGATGGAGCCACCTCGGTTTCCTGAAGCTGTTGAATTGGCTGTACCGGTAGAAGCTCCCGCAGGCTCACTCATCGTTTTCCACGGCGCGACATGGCATGGCGCCTTCCCCCGTTACACGAAAGGGATGCGCCTATCCATAGCTAACTACTTCCGTCATTACATGGTCTTGCCGCAGGACGACATAAAAAATCTATTTCCTCAACACTTGGCGGAAGACTGTTCAAATCCAGAGATGTTTAAATTTTTAGCTGGGTTCGCAGATGAATTTCCCTATTCAAAACAGACGGAAAGACTTCCACGCATAACGTCATGAAGCGGCCTAATTAGATTGGGGCATCAGCAGTAATCACTATCTTCCCAAAGAACTTCCGTTCCTCTAATGCCTGATGAGCAGCAACTCCATCGTTTAGAGGGACCTGGGAGTCAATGACGGGAGAGAACTGACCAGTTCTCGTCAACTCCAATAGTTGATCTAGGTCGCTGCGCTGCCATCCATTTGAACCACGGATATCCATTTCTGCTGTCCAAATAAATCGCAGGTCTGTAGGCGGATCGAAACCAGCTGTAGCGCCACAAGTTAATACTTGCCCACCCAACTTGACGCACTTCAGAGATTTCGCCCAGGTGTCACCACCTGTGAAGTTCACCACCACGTCATAACCGCCGCCGCTAAAAAGACTTCCAGTTTTCTCTCGGCAGTACTTCACGAAATCAGTCGTGTTGTAGTTGATGGTCTCGTCAGCTCCCAAAGATATGAGTTGCTCACATTTGTCGTCACTCCCAGCAGCAGCGATGACAGATGCCCCTCGCATCTTTGCTAACAGCAAAGCACTTGTCCCAACACCACCACTGGCACCCAAAATAAGAACGGAATCTCCAGCATTGACGCTGCCTCGCGTGAGCATCATTCGGTGGGCTGTGCCGTAGGCGACAGGGAGACATGAAGCATCAGCGAAAGACACATCCTCTGGAAGGTGAATGAGTTGCTCTGCTGACACGACAACGTATTCAGCGTAAGCCCCCCACAGGGTGTCTCCGATCATCCACAATTTCCCATCTTCATACCTCACAGGATCGACGAGTACCCGATCTCCGACAGACCAGCCAACGACATCGTCCGCAACTTCTGAGACCAAACCTGCGCAGTCACAGCCAGGGATACCAGGTAGTGGAACTTTGATTCCCGGCATTCCCTGTCGAGTAAACACATCGTGGTAGTTCAACGAGCAGGCCCGAACCGCAACCCTAACTTGGCCTGATTCCAGATCTGGTTCTTCTATATCTCGGTAATTCAGAACATCTATCGACCCATGTTCATCGAAGACGATTGCTTTCATCAGGTATTCCGATCCAAGGCCAAGAGTTCTTCAGCCTTTTTAGTGAGAGTTGCCCGATCGATCTTGGCCGTTGACGCGAGCGGTATTTCATCAACGAACCAGACATGACGAGGATGGGCATAAGCAGGCCCGTTTTTTAAGGCGAATTGTTTTACAGCATCGACTGGGAGAAGATGATCAGGTTCAGTGCGGATGAAAGCCGTTGGCAGCTGACCCTTCAACTCATCTGCAACAGGGACCACAACCGCCTGATGAATGGCCGGGTGCTTTTCAAGCATTTGTTCAACAGAGTCGGGGTAAATGTTCTCACCAGCGCAAACAAACATGTCGTCAACACGGCCGACAAAGAAGTACCAGCCATCCTCGTCGCGGTGCATCAAATCGCCAGTGTGGTACCAACCATTGGTCAGCCGTTCAGCATTAGCTTCAGGGAGTTCGTGGTAGCCGAGCATCACGCCTTTAGATTTCACCCACAACTCGCCTTGATTGGATTCAAGACCGCTAACTGGATCGATGAGCTTGAGTTGGACGTTCTGGTGTTGATGCCCGAGAGAAATCTTTGGGCGAGGAAGATCTTCGGGGTGCGGTCCGAACTCCAAGACAGCTTCTGTTGTTCCGTATCCGTTAGTCACTAATGCCGATGGGAATAGGGCCTGAACATCGTCAAATAAGGCTTCGGTTAACGGGGCTGAACCAATGAACACTCGTTGGACGGAAGAAAGATCATATTTCATTGATGATTGGCGAAGTTCCGCCGTGATGAGCGCATACATCGTGGGTACACCCGAACACATTGTTACTGCATGTTCGTTGATCGCTTCCAAGTATTCACTAGCTGAAAACTGGGGTAACAGAACTACTTTCCCCCCGCTAGCGAAAGCCATCTTGGAAGCCATCGAAGCGTTCTTGTGATACAGCGGCGCTGATACCAGCATCACTTCACCGGGGATAGTCGCGCCGAACTCCAAGACCGTAAACGTGACGTTCTCGTGTGACAACAGAACGCCTTTTGGCCGGCCAGTTGAACCAGAGGTATAGATCTGAATCGCTACATCGGAGGGCTGAACCCCAACTAAATCAGTTAGGGGAGCACCACTCATCATGTCTACCCAATTCTGAGAACCTATAACGATCGTCGAAATATCAGGCAACAGATTGGCGTGCTCAGAATCGGTTATCAGCAACTTCAAATCAGCGTCGTCAGCTATGTACTCCAGGGTGGATTTTGGAAGTCTGGTGTTCATAGGAACGAAAACCATGCCTGCAGCGGGGGCACCGAACATAACGGTGTAGTACTCACCGAGATTTCCAGCTAATAACCCAACACGAGAACCAGCTGGGATTCCCATATCGATTAGGGCTTGCGCAAATACTCGGACGGCGTTGGTTATTTGCGAGACCGAAATCTCCGATGCGGGCCGTCGAGAGCGGTCGACCAAGGCGACACCATCAGGGTTGGGATTTCGATCCAGAAGTGATGCGACATTCATTGATGCGATTATCCCAAAACTTCAGGCTCGCATGTCATCAAAATTTCTGCGACGGTCGCGGTATTGGGAAGTCTGACGATCGTTGCAACAGTTTCAGCCAAGTCATCAGCCTGAATCATGATCGAAGGGTCTACCCCGAAAGCTGAAGTCATATCGGTTTCGACGTAGCCAGGACAAATAGCGGTTACCCGGATGCCGTCATCGAAAGTTGCATGACGTACGGCATGATGCAAAGCAAGCAAAGCATGTTTGGTCATCGCGTAGCCGGGAGCGAATGTTCCCTTGACTCTCTTCCCGGAAAGCGAGACCACGTTTACTATTCGCCCTTCCCCTGAAACTGCCAAGAAGGGCAGAGCTTTTTGGATCAGGCCTAATGGTCCCTTTACATTCACTGCCCACATCTCATCCAAAATTTCTTCCGACAAGTCAGATAGGCCTTCCATATGCCCTATCCCGGCGTTGTTAGTGAGTCCATCTACACGGCCTCGCAAATCCGCAGTTGCTTGTACCCAGGCATCCCCGCTTGCCGGTTCAAATGCGTCATAGGTATGACAAGAAACATTTTCGTCAGCCCAGCCCTGGGTCGATAGTTCTAACTGATCTACATTCCTGGCACCGAGACTCACGATCCAGCCCTCTGAATGGAATTGGCGTGCCAAAGCTGCGCCGATGCCGCGGTTAGCGCCACTAACCATCATTACTCGACCATGTGGATCAATCACTTTAAAGTTCCCTACTTTTCGTACTGGCTTACCGTAATCGCGTCATAACCACAATGTCTCAGCACCAAGTCTGAGTTACCCAAATATGCGCGTAAACAATGTTGAATTAGTGGTCGGGCAGGCGGGATTTGAACCCACGACCTCTTCGTCCCGAACGAAGCGCGCTACCAACCTGCGCCACTGCCCGTTAGACCGTTCTGGAACCAACGACGCTACCGCAAACACTAGATAATTCCCCGAACGACGAGAAACGTCTAGGTGACTTCAGCAGGTTCTTCGGTGTCATCACCTTCCGAACTCACATCATCAGACTCAACCGATGAATCACTTAGCTCATCTGAGGGAACTGGATCAGATTCGGATTGAGGGGCTTCAATTAGTTCATCCCTCATGTCTCCGCCTGCTAAGAGTTTCACGGAAGCCATCTTTAAACGAAACGAATCCAAGGGCTTCACAAGCCAACCCTGAGCTCCGGCTTGCTGAGCCAAATAAAGATCAGCTGAACGGTCCAAAAGCATAAGAACAGGAACGTGGCTAATTCTCCCAGCACCAATCTCCAGTTGGAGATCCATGCAGGTTGCCATGCCACCCATATTGCCTATCTGAAGATCGAGAATGACTAAGTCAGGGCTGTCTGCAGAAACCGAATCTCGAACATCGGCACCCGCGCGAACCACAGTCACATCGGTGCCCGGATCGCTGAGAGCGGAACACACCTCTTCGATGAGCCAATCAGCGTCGCTTGCTAAAAGAACAGTAGTCACTAACCGTTGAGACTAGCCGCCAACAAACACATATAGAGGCGCTGAAGGCCTCCGACTGCAAGAGAATGGGAGAGCAGGCAAGCCTCTGTAGTCTGGCAGGACATCGAGCGATTGACTGAACGGTGAAACTTTGACCAAATTGATTCGAATGTTCCGTTTGGGCGCAGTCTTTCTAACCATCTGCTCGACCACATTTGTCTTTGGCTCGTCCGCCGCGAGCGCTCACGCAGGCCACGAACATTCTCGAGAAATCCAAATCGTGGAGGTCAGCGGCCTTTTAGACCCCATAGAAATTGATTACATCAATCTGCAACTAGATAACGCCCAACGTAATTGGGCCCTGGCCATCGTATTGCAGATCAACAGTCCAGGTGGAGCGGCAGATCAGCAGCTGATCCAGGATCTCATAGAAAATATTGAAGGATCCCTAGTCCCTGTTGGGGCTTGGATCGGACAAAGTGGAGCTACTGCAAAAGGAGCAGCCGCCTACTTAGTAAACGCAGCCGATTATTCAGGTATTGCGCCCGGAAGCAGAATCGGAAATTTCGAAGACTTTGAAAAGTCCGCAGAACCGGGCATCACCGAAATTAAAAATACGCTCCGCCGAGGGGAAGAAGCGGTCACAGCTGGGCTCGTCGACGTGATGGCACCTACTTTGGGCGAATTCCTACTGGCGATGGAGGACGTCGGACTAATTGAAAAAATCTCCACCGAACTTGAACGAGCAGATGGATTGATTCAGCGGTCAGTCGCAGACGATGTGAGAGTTACTTTCAATAAACTTTCACTTGTAGACCAGCTGTTTCACACGGTCGCAAGTCCGGCTGTCGCATACCTCTTGTTGCTTGTTGGAATGTCAATGCTGTTGCTCGACTTTTTCACTGGCGGCATTGGTGTAGCTGGAGGAGTTGGATGCGGTTCGCTGTTACTAGCGTGCTACGGACTAGGGGTTCTAGACATACGCATTTGGGCGCTAGTGGTCTTGATAGTTGCGATGTTCGGATTCGCAATTGACCTTCAAACAGGGGTACCTAGATTCTGGACCGTATTCGGTGTCGCCTGTCTAATCATTGGATCCCTTCAGCTATTTGCTACTCATTCCGTGAGTTGGTTAACACTTGTGGGAGGTATCGGGCTTACGCTCGCATTTGTCTTATCGGGCATGCCCGCGTTGATTCGCACTAGGTACGGTACGAGCACTCTGGGTAGAGAATGGATGATCGGCCAAATGGCATCAGCGTCAACAGACCTAACGCCAGAGGGGATCGTGGTATTTGAACAAGCCCAGTGGCGAGCCCGAGTTAACCGGTTAACCCCTATCAAAGAAGGCGAATTGGCCCGCATCGTGGGACTTGAAGGGCTCGTGCTGGAGGTTGAACCCGAAGAAGGCGGTGCCGTCGACTACCGAGAAATGCGTCAGCAACCCTCTCCAGAAGTAGACGTTTCAGACCAACAACCAAGTCAATAGCTAGGCCAAAGTGACGGATAAGCCCTGCAAGTGGGGGGTTTCAAAAATTGAATCGTTTTTCGATTTTTTCTTGCAAACCGCATATTCGCGCGCCTAGATTGCCTCCGGAGGCACTTTGGGGGACGTTAAATATGGCTGCACTGCCTGATGACAGTTGGGAACATAAAGCTGCGTGTCGAGGACCGCAATCGACGGTTTTCTTTCCGCCGCCGCGATTCGAACGCAAAGACGAAAAATTAAATCGCGAGGCTCGGGCCAGAGCTATCTGCGCCCAGTGTTCAGTGAAGGACGATTGTCTTTCGTACGCGCTTGATATCCGGGAACCTCACGGAATTTGGGGTGGCGCAAATGAGGCAGAACGGCGTCAAATGCTGCTTGTGCTAGACGGCCAGGGCGTCTGATAGAACCCCGGTTTCGCTAATTGGCAACACCGATTGTTTCGGCTAGATACCAGGAAGCCTTGGTCCGGCAATTCTTAGATCTTCTCTTCTGCGCGTAATGCCGGTGCTGTCAAGAACGGCACAGATCGGTAACGCAAATTTTCTTGTAGTGCCCAGTGCGTCGCGAATTTCAGCAACAGTGATGCCGTCCGGCTTGTTGTGTAACAGATGAGCTACGACGATGGCTGCCTTATCCATTGCCGAAGCAGCAAATAGAACGCCGTCATTTTGGATCACGGTTCCGCGTTGTATCAGACCTCGGATTTCTTCACCCGATAACTCATCTGGCTGAGAGGGCGAAAAAGGGTTCTCCTCAAGCTGGTGGAGGAGGGGGTGGTTAACGAATACGTCTTCTTGGTCGAAGGGTCGGGCGCGACCTTCAATTATCTCAACGCCATCGAGAGTGGCTGCAACCAGCCGCTCTCGTTCTTCAAGCTTTGCCATATCTAAGCCCAATGGACCGGCCTGTTCGATTAGCACCCCGACGTGTTCCTCCATTGCGCTAATCACTGAAGGTGACGCGACCCAGTCACCTAGGACGGGTTCGATGTTTGTTCCGGTCAGTCGCTCCAGTTTGTCTGCTTTCACCCAACCGCGCTCTGCAACCACTCGATCTATCGAGAGGTCAGGCTGTGCTTCGGAGGCTTTTACTATGGGGTCTACATCTAATACCTGGCCTCCGCCGACAGTTTCGTCACGCCCTGATTCGCGTAGAACAAATCTGTCGCCGGGTAGTAGTGGCAGGTGTTCGGGTAGAAAAACTCTTACTTGTCCCTCTGATCCTGGTGCGATCCGATTGGGGCCAAGCACTCTGATGTTTACTGGCCATTCACCAGAACCTACGTACAAAGAGAAAGCTCCGCGTCGTGAAACCTCATGACTGAGATTGGCGAGTATCTGGATGGTGGCATCAAACCTGTCTGTTCGGTGCCATTGGTCATCTAATACCAACGCAACTCCGCGGCGCAGGGCTTGTTGGTCAACGTTTGTCAGATTAAGAGCGACCCTGTGACCAGGGTCGATTTTGGTACGCGTTTCGCCCTGAGTTTGGATCGCTCGGATCCGAGTTCGCTTCTCACCAGGTATCAGGATTAACTCGTCTTCTACACGGAGGCGACCGCCCGTGAGTGTGCCGGTAACAACGCTTCCGGCGCCGGTTGCAGCAAATGAGCGGTCAATCCATAGCCGTGGACGTTTGGTGTTGGTCGCGTTGGGTGCTTCTTCTGTGAGGGTGTCCAAGGCGTTTAGGAGCTCTTCGATACCAGTTCCATCAATGCTGTCAACTGCGACGACGGGTGCATCTTGGAGGAAGCTGCCTTCGGTTCTTTCCTCTATATCCATGCGTGCTAGCTCAGCGAGTTCGTCGTCCACTAGCCCAATCTGTGTAAGCGCGACCACGCCGTGGTTGATCCCCAATAGTTCCAGAATGCGGAGGTGCTCCTCAGACTGAGGTTTCCATCCCTCGGTTGCAGCGACAACAAATATGCAAGCGTCAACTCCACCAACTCCAGCGAGCATGTTTTTGATAAACCTGATGTGTCCAGGAACATCGATAAAGGAAAGTTTGCGGCCTGATGGCAGGGTGGTGAAAGCGAAACCTAAGTCGATGGTTAGGCCACGCTTTTTCTCTTCGGCAAGTCGGTCAGGATCAGTTCCTGTCAGAGCGCGTACAAGAGTCGATTTTCCATGATCGACATGACCCGCTGTGGCGACGATGTGCATTGATCAAATAGCGGAGGCAATGGCTTTTGCCACCGCAGCATCGTCTTCGGGGTGGACTGTTCGTAGGTCAAGAACTGTCGAGCTATCTCGAACCCTAGCGATCACTGGTAGTTCGGCGTTACGCAAATCTTCTGACACATCACCTTCTATTTCTATTCCGGCAGAAGGGAATTCTTCGCCAGGTAATGAGCCGCCCCCCGTCATGGACATTGTTTGTAT
>PVBE012300923.1_pt1 | contig 18845 bp, 18 predicted proteins | sample 1631181 | NCBI WGS metagenome assembly PVBE01 (sample SAMN08397723, study PRJNA350692) | Marine metagenome, whole genome shotgun sequencing project. | isolation source: water | place: Pacific Ocean | collected 2012-04 | reverse complement strand
CGTAAATTCAACATGACCAAAGCCCTCTGGGGTTCTGCTTTTGTTTAGGGAGATTTCATGCAAAATCGTTTAAAAACAAATAGATATTTGAATGTGCCGTGGCTCTAAATCATTCCCCCCTTGAGGAGGGGTATTATCTCAGAATCATTAAGAAAATCAATGATTCCAATTCAATTTTTTGGCGTTGTACTCCCCCTGCCGGACGTTTATCTTTAATGGAACATACCAATTCTTATAAATAACCCGTGTAACTTGTGGCTGGGTTTATTTGCGCACCCAATAAATATTTTCCCCTTTTTACAAGGAATGGGTACGCTTTTCCGCGATTCATGGAGAAATGGATTTGACGCAAAGCTATCTAGATCTCCGAAAGCAGACGCAATCGCGCGACAGGAGCCTGCGGGAGAAGGTCATGTCGCTCGAGGAGGCCTGCGAATATGTGAACAATGGCGACCACGTCGCATTGGGCGGCTCGACGGCCTCCCGCACTTCCATTGCGATGTTATGGGCTCTCATCCGCGCGAAGAAAAAAGAGCTGTCCTTTTCCCGGAGCATCGTTTCAACCGAAGGGGACCTCATCTTCGCTTCGGGCATCGGCAACCACATACTCACGAGCTGGTTCAGTCAGGGAATCGTCTGGGGCGTTTCGCGCGTCATGCGCCACTACACCGAAAACAAATTGGCGCGCTTTGAAGAATGGAGCCACATGTCCATCGGGCTCCGCTACCGGGCGGGCGCGATGGGCGTCCCGTTCATGCCCATGCGATCAATGATGGGCTCGGATGTCGCGGGCCAGCTGGACAACCTCAAAGAGATGGAATGTCCGTTCACGGGCGAGAAAATCATGTTGGTTCCCGCGTTGAATCCCGATGTCGCGCTGATCCATGTCCAACGCTGCGATGCTTTCGGAAACGCGCAGCTCGACGGCCTCACATTCATGGACATCGACATGGCCATGGCGGCCAACCGTGTCATCATCACAACCGAGCGGATCATCTCGAACGATCAGATTCGCCGGGCGCCGGACCAGACGAAAATTCCTTTTTTCACCGTTGATGCTGTCGTGGAAGTGCCCTACGGGTGCGCCCCGCACGAATGTTACGGCATGTATGAGCCCCTGTTTCCGCATATGGACTATTACGCCGAACTCACGCGGAAGGACCCGGTCGCTGGCGCGAATGAGTATCTGGAAAAATTCTACTACGGGCCCAAAAGTTGGACCGAATATCTGGAGCTGATTGGTCTGGATGACTTACTGGATGCGGCTCGGAGGGGGAGAAGCATCTATGACGACTGAGTCGAAAAATTTCACGGCTTCCGAGCTTTTGTGTGTGATGAGCGCCCGAGTTCTAGAAGATGGCCAGGTTGTCTTCGCCGGGGTGGGTATTCCGTTGTTGGCCGCAACGCTGGCTCAGCGCCAGCACGCACCCGGGCTCACAATTTTATTCGAAGGCGGCACCATCGGCCCTCACGTGGTTCCGGGCGAATTGCCGCCCACGACGAACGAGCAGCGGTGCACACGGAAGGCCAACATGCTTGTCAGCATCACGGAAGTATTACTCCTCTTGCAGCGCGGATATGTGGATGTGGGCTTCATGGGGGGCGCGCAGATCGATCAATACGGAAATTTGAACAGTTCGTTTATCGGCTCGGCGGATGATCCTTCTGTCCGGCTACCGGGCACGGGCGGTGGTAACGATATCGCGAGCCTCACGGAAATGATTGTCGCCATGCCGCAGGAAAAGCGCCGCTTTGTAGAGAGCGTGGATTTTGTGACGAGCCCCGGTTATTTGAAAGGAGGGACTACCCGCAGGGATTCGGGTCTCATCTCCGGCGGCATGTACCGGGTGGTGACCGATCTCGCGGTGTTGGGCTTCGACGAGGAGACAGGACGAATGAAGGTCCTCGACCTTCATCCGGGTGTTACGGCGGAGCAAGTTCAGGAAAATACCGGGTTCGAACTCATCATCGGGCCGGACGTGGGCGTCACCGAATTGCCCACCGATGAAGAGTTGGCGGCCCTTCGCCATCTTGACCCCGATAAAGTGTATACGGCCTGAGTTTATTTTTCAGGAGCAGCCATGGGCCAGGGAGCAGCTATGACCGCTGAAATCAGACAAAAGCTTCTCGCCGAGGTGGACTCGCAGCGTGAGGAAATCATCGAACTCCTGAAAAAACTTGTCCGCATTCCGAGTGTCACGGGCGATGAGGGTGAAATTCAAAATTATATAGCGGAATATTTGCGCGATATGGGGCTTGAGGTCGATGTTTGGGAATCCGATTGGGAGGCGCTCAAAAAGCACCCCGAGTACGTGCCCGTCACCCGGGGCTACGAGGGGCGGCCCAATGTTGTCTGTGTGTTGAAGGGCGGGGGCGGGGGGAAATCCCTGCTTCTGAACGGCCACACCGACACAGTGCCGAATGGTCCGCCCGATGCCTGGGAGCATGGCCCGCTTTCGGCGGATGTGGCGGATGGCCGGTTATATGGCCGCGGAGCCTCGGATATGAAAAGCGGCGTTGCCGCCATCATCATGGCAGCGAAATGTTTCTTGGACGCGGGTCTCAAACCCAAAGGCGATGTCATATTGGATTTCGTCGTCGATGAGGAATTGAGCGGCCACGGAACGTTGGACACCATACTGCGCGGCTATACGGCGGACGCGGGAATTTGCTGTGAGACAAGTGAAAACGCGGTTCAACCCGGCTGTATCGGGCGCATCTGGTTCGAGATTCTCGTCAAGGGAAAAGCAGCGGGAATCCAGCGCCGCTACGAAGGCGTAAACGCCATCGATCTGGGCTACAAGATTGTCCAGGCGGTGGCGAATTTGGAGAAAAAACGTCTTAAGACGGTTTCTCATCCGCTATATCCCAAAATCATAGACTCCATTCCGTGCATGGTGGGTTCGATGGAGGCGGGGAGTTTTCCGAGCGCGTTTCCGGACACCTGTCTTTTAAAAGGCAGCCTCGCCACGGTGCCGGGCGAGGACCACGATGCCGCCAAGCAGAGCCTGGTCGATCAGGTGGCCGAAGCCGCCCAGGCCGACCCGTGGATGAAGGATCATCCGCCCGAAGTCAGGTTCGTGGGCTATTATGCCGAGTCCGCCGCCGTGGACCGCGATCATCCCATCGTCAAGACTGTTGCCGGATGCTACGAGGAAGTATCGGGCAACACGCCGGAAATTTCCGGGCGGCAAGGTGCGGCGGATACCCGCTTTCTTAACGGTTTTGCCAATATCCCCACGGTTATTTTCGGACCGGGCCCCACCACTCAAATGCACGCCAATAACGAATGGGTTGCGGTGGACGACGTCATCGACGCGACAAAAACTCTTGCGCTTTCCATCGTGGATTGGTGCGGCGCAGAAGAAAGGCAGAATTAGATGGCGGGAAAAGACGTTAAGTACGGAATCGCGATGCGAAACTTCACCGCGTTTCCCGAACTTCCCGACGCGCAAGCGCTGATCGAATACGGCGTGAAGATGGAAGAGTTGGGTTTTGAATCGCTATGGGTGTGGGATCATATATTGCTGGGCGTGGATCCCCACTTTCCCATCATCGAGTCCCTATCGCTGTTGACCGCAGTGGCCGCGCGAACCGAAAAAATAAAGTTGGGCACGGGGGTTCTTGTGCTTCCTCTCCGGAATCCCCTGGTTCTGGCAAAGCAACTCTCCAGCATCGATCAGATATCGCGGGGACGCCTCATCGTCGGCATGGCCTCGGGCTGGTACAAGCGCGAGTTCGACGCGGTGGGCGTTCCCTTCGAGAAGCGCGGCAACATCATGGATCAAAACATTGATATCATCGCCCGGCTCTGGACGGAGGACATGGTTCGCGCCGAATACGGTCAGTACAACCTGCGGAACTCCGTCATGTTCCCCAAGCCGGTGCAGAAGCCGCGTCCGCCGATCCTCATCGGTGGTTATGTGGACAGGGTGCTGAAGCGAGCCGGTCAAAAGGGCGACGGATGGCTCACGTATTTCTACACGCCGGAAAGTTTCACGAAATCCTGGGAGAAAGTCCTCCACTTCGCCGAGGAAGCCGGACGGGACCCCTCGGCGCTCGAGAGCACGAATCAACTTCCCATCATGGTGGGTTCCTCCCGCGCGGAAGTGGAAGGGCCCATGAACGAGTGGCTGAACACCGAGTGGGACTATGCCGATTGGAGCGATTCCACCGCGAATAGCGCCATCATGGGAACGGTCGACGAGTGTGTGGAGCAGCTCCAGGCGCACATCGCCACCGGCGTGAACCGTCTGATTTTTGTCCCTTACAAATACGAAATGGAACAAGTCGATATTTTGGCGAAGGAAATTGTACCTCGTTTAAAAGGCCTCTGATCTCCGCATTCGCAGGCCTGCCTAGCTTAACGGGGAGACCGATGCAAACGGCTGAACTGGCGTGGGGCTCATTAAGCGCGTATAGCGAAAATATTTTTGAGGCGGTGGGTTACACCCCTCTGGTCAAGCTCAATCGGTTGACGCGGGGCGTGGAGCCGGAGATTTTTGCCAAAATTGAATGGTTCTCGCCCACGGGCAGTTTAAAAGATCGAATTTACGCGCAGATGATCTCCCGGGCCGAGGCGCGGGGCGATCTGCGGAGCGGGATGACGATTTTGGAGTGCTCTTCCGGCAACGCGGGAATCGCCTGCGCGGCGGCGGCGGCCGTCAAGGACTATGACTGCATTATCGTCATGCCCGAGATGATGAGCGCCGAGCGGAAAAAGATGATCCGCGCCTACGGGGCAGAGCTCGTTACCACGCCCGGCGGCGAGAGCGATGTGGATGTCGCCCTCAAGCGGATGAAGGAAATGGCGGCCACCGGCCCGGAGCGGTACTGGGTGCCGGGCGAGTTCGAGAATCTCGATAATGTGGACACGCACTACACGACTTCGGGTCCCGAAATATGGGAGCAGCTTGAAGGAAGCGTCGATGCGCTGATCGCCGCAGTGGGAACCGGCGGCTGGCTCACCGGGGTGGGCCGCTACTTGAGGGAGAAAAACCCCGCCCTCAAGATTTACGGGGTCGAGCCGACCGAGTCGCCCCTGATCAGCGAGGGGATTTGCTGCGGACACGGCATCGCCGGCATCGGGGACGGGTTGATCCCCAATATCCTGGACCTTTCGTTGCTCGACGGGATTATCACGAGCTCGACCGAGGAGGCGCTCCGGCTGGCGCGGCGCGCCTCGCGCGAGGAAGGTCTGTTTTGCGGGATTTCCTCAGGCTGCAATTTGGCCGCTGCCCTGAAGTTCGCCCGCTCGTATCCGGATGTAGGCCGGATAGTTACGATTTTTGGAGATTCCGGGCAGCGTTATTTTTCCACCCCGCTTTGTCACGATGAGCCGGAGATGGAAGCCGCCCTTCAAAAAGTGGTGGAGGGTGACAGAGAGGTGATGTTGAAAAAATTTCGTAAGACATGGGAAATCATCGACTAATAACTTGTATCTGAAACTAAAGCGCAACAATCACAGTGTATAAATAAAGCGGGGTGAATATTGAATGGCTATTAAGCAGCGAGCTTGGGATTCGTTCCGCCGCTATTCGGAAAATATATTCGACGCCATCGGCGGCACACCGCTGGTCAGGCTCAATAAAGTGAGTGCCGGTCTTGAGCCGGAAATCTTCGTCAAACTGGAGTGGTTTTCCCCGACGGGCAGCCTCAAAGACCGGATTTACCACAACATGCTCTCCAAGGCCGAAGAGCGCGGGGATCTCAAGGGGGAGATGACGGTGCTGGAGTGCTCGACCGGCAACGCGGGGATCGCCTGCTCGTTCGTATCGGCGATGATGGGATACCCCTGTATCGTCGTGATGCCAGAAGGAATGAGCGACGAGAGGAAAAAGCTCATGCGTGCCTATGGGGCGGACCTGGTGTTCACCCCTGGCGGGGAAAGCGACGTCGATCTTGCACTGGAAAAGCTCGAGGAGATTCGGGTTGCCGATCCGGATAAATACTGGGTGCCCTCTCAATTCGATAATCTTGACAACAATGAAGCCCATTACCTGACGACGGGTCCCGAAATATGGGAACAGCTCGACGGCAAAGTTGACGCCGTGGTCGCCTCGCAGGGAACAGGCGGTTGGGTGAGCGGAGTTGGAAAATTTGTCCGGGAGCAAAATCCGGATGTGCAACTGTATGCGGTCGAGCCCGATGAGTGTCCGCTTCTGAGCAAGCGGGGCTGGGGGCCGCACGGCATTGAGGGCATCGGAGACGGTTTTGTCCCCAAGGCACTCGATTTGTCGCTATTGAGTGGTATCGTAACGACAACGACCGATGAATCGATTGAAATGGCCCGGCGGCTTGCCCGCGAGGAGGGTATCTTTTGCGGCATCTCTTCGGGATGCAACGTGGCCGCCGCGCTGAAACTGGCCCGGGCCCATCCCGAACTGGGCAACATTGTCACGAACATCAACGATACCGGACAGCGATACTTTACGACGGCGCTTTGCGGTGAAGAGAAACACGTCGATATCCCTGACCGGGAACATGCGGTGGACGCCTACAGCGCGGCGGAGCTGGATAAATACGCTCCCGAATGGGAAATCATTACCTGAATGCGGCAGATAAACCGATAGGTCTGGAATCCATGCTCTATGTCCAAATTCTGATTAACAGCATTCTTCTGGGTGGAATTTACGCCTGTATCGCCGTGGGCTTTTCACTTGTCTGGGGCGTGATGAATATCCTGAATGTTTTGCACGGCACGTTCTTGATGCTGGGCGGATATATCACATTCTGGTTGTTCAAGCTCTATGGTGTGGACCCTTTTCTCTCGCTGCCGATCTCAGCCATTGTGATGTTTGTTGTGGGGTACACCGTCCAGCGCGGGCTGATCAATAAAATCGTCCGCGCCCCGATGTTTATGTCGCTTATCCTCACGTTCGGGCTTCAGATGCTCGTTGTGCGCCTGGCGATTTATTTTTTTACAGGCGATTATCGTACGGTCCAGCCTTCGTATGCCAGCTTCTCCCTTTCATATTTTGGGCTGACGATTCCCTTCGTCCGGGTTGCCATTTTTGTTCTCGGGGTGGCTCTTACGGGTATCCTGTTCTGGTTCATGGCAAAAACACGCACGGGCCGGGCAATACGCGCCACACGGATGGATCTGGATTCCGCCCAGTTGATGGGCGTGAATATCGGTAATATCTACGCCATCACCTACGGCCTGGGCGCGGCCGTGGCGGCCACCTCGGGCTCGCTCGTAAGTGTTGGATTCGCCATTTCTCCGGTGAGCGATGTCGAGTTTCTCTCCAAGTCCTTCATCATCTGCACCATTGGCGGGTTGGGAAATATTTCGGGCGCGCTCGCGGGTGGTTTGATCCTGGGGCTGGCCGAAAATTTCGGCGCCCTCTATTTTGGACCCGGTCTTCAGAACGCCATCGGCTATTTACTTCTCATCCTGGTGCTCTTTGTCCGTCCGTCGGGCCTGCTGGGCCGCAAGGGATTCCAATAACATGTTCAAACCTTGGTCGAAGGCTCAGTGGCTTTTGATGGGGATGGGGTTGTTTGCGCTGATTCTCATGCCCTCATTTTCGGAAAACGACGGGATCCGCAAATGGATGGACATTTTGATGATTGCCATCCTGGCCATGAGTTGGAACTTCATCGGGGGGTTGACGGGATATCCGTCATTCGCGCCGGCGGCGTTTTTTGGCCTGGGGGCTTATGTCACCGCCATTCTGATGAACGCGGGATTTAACTTTTTCCTCACCCTTGCCATTGGCTCCGCGTTCGGCGGATTGATCGCGCTGCTGCTCGGAATTCCTATTCTCCGGCTGCGCGGGCACTACTTCGCCATCGCCACGTTTGGGGTGGCCGAGTTTTTCCGTGAACTGGCCGATAACCTCCGCATTACCGGCGGGGGAGACGGCATCAATCTGCCGCAAATCGTAGGGGGGCCGGACTACTTCACCCGGTTTTTCTATTTCTCGATGCTTGGCGTCGCCGTGTTGACGTTTCTGGCGCAGTACTTCGTCACCCGTCACCGGCTGGGCTATGGCTTGGTGGCCATCCGGGAGAATGAAGATGCCGCGGCGATGACCGGAATCGACACCACGAAATACAAAATTATCGCCTTTGTCCTCTCATCCATTTTTCCTGCGATGGGCGGCGGGGTGTATGCCTACCGCGCGGCCTTTTTGGAGCCAATCGACGTTTTTGACATCATTTTTTCGATCAAGGCCATCGTGATGTCCATGTTGGGCGGCGTGGGAACCGTCATGGGCCCCCTCGTGGGATCGTTCCTCATGGAATACCTGGCCGATTATCTTTGGAGTGAGTTCACGGAGTTCCATAGCTTGATGTTGGGGCTCATTATCGTGCTGGTTGTTCTCTTCCTTCCCCGCGGGTTGATGGCGCTCTTCCAGGAATTACGGCTCAAGGGCTGGAGTTCCCTGGGAGTCATCCTGCGTAGCAACATTCAGAGGTTCAGGGTATGAGCGAGGTCTTGCTCGAAGGGCGGTCGGTATCTAAAAGATTTGGCGGCCTCACGGCGGTCTCGGCGGTGGATTTTTCCGTCTATAAGGGTGAGATCCTCGGCCTTATAGGGCCCAACGGTGCGGGCAAAACGACGCTCCTGAACTGCATTACGGGTTTCGACTCGCCCAATGACGGCGAGGTTTTGTTTCGCGGCACAAGGATCGAATCCCTCAAGCCGCACGTCATCACCCGGATGGGCATCGCCCGGACTTTTCAAATCGTTCAGCCTTTCCCGAATCTCACCGTTTTGGACAATGTCACGATGGGGGCACTGTTCGGTTCCCCGGAGGCCCAGAAGGAAGTGAAGTGGGCTCATGCCGTCGCGGAGGAGAAACTCGAAATGGTTGGCTTGATTGATAAGGCGGACAATCTGGCTTCGCAGCTAACCCTCGCCGAGCGCAAGCGGCTTGAATTCGCTAAATCCCTCGCCACGGACCCCGAAATTCTTTTGCTCGATGAAGTTAACGCGGGCCTCAACCCGGCCGAAGTTCAAAACGCGATCTCACTTATTCAAAAAGTGAGGGACCGGGGCGTAACGATACTTATCATCGAGCATCTTATGAAGGTCATCATGGACCTCTCCGATCGCGTCATCGTACTCCACCACGGAGAGAAGATTGCCGAGGGGGTGCCCCGGGACGTGACGAGCGATGAGCAGGTTATCAAAGCGTATTTGGGCGAGAAGTACGTCGCCATGATGGAAAAATTGAACTGAGATGGAAAGGTAATATGTCGATGGCGCCGGATAGCAACTCAAACCTTCTGGAAGTTCGGGATCTCCAGGGCGGGTACAACGATGTGCAGATCCTTTGGGGCGTCGAACTCGAAGTGAAGAGCGGGGAAATTTTAGCGATCGTCGGAAGCAACGGCGTCGGAAAGACGACGTTTTTGCGAATGCTTTCCGGTGTGTTGCCATGTCAGTCGGGAACGATAACATTCGAAGGTGAGATCTTGAATGGTATCGGCCCCGACGGTGTTGTGGCCAGGGGCATCTCTCATGTGCCCGAGGGCCGCCGCCTTTTTGCGTCGATGAGTGTTGAGGAAAATCTCTTGATGGGAGCGTATGCCCGAAATCTGACGGATGAAAAATTGAGTGACGATCTTGAGCGTGTGTATAGTTTTTTCCCGCAACTGGAGGAGAGGAGAGGTCAACTCGCGGGCAGTATGTCTGGAGGCGAACAGCAGATGTGCGCGATCGGCCGTGGGTTGATGGCACGGCCCAAGCTCCTTCTGATCGACGAACTCTCTCTCGGCTTGGCGCCCCGGCTGGTGGAGGAGCTTTGCGGATTTATTAAGCAAATTAACGAGCAAGGGGTGGCCATCATGCTTGTGGAGCAGGATGTCCTGACGGCATTCGAACTTGCTAGCCGGGCCTATGTATTCGAATCGGGACGGGTGGCAATGACGGGTTCCACTGATGAGTTGCTGGAAAATCCCGAGGTTAAAAAAGCGTATCTGGGCATTTAGCCCGGTAGTTTGAAGTCAAAGATCGCAGTGTGGGCATTGCGCAAATGCACTGCCTGATGATGCGGCCAACCAAAAGGGAGGTGCAGTATGAAACGTCGAGGTATGTTATTTGCTCTCGTTGCCGTTTTCTTCTTCTCGCTGGGCTTTGCCGGGTACTCCGGTCTTCAAAAGGCGGAGGCGGCAAGCGTGATCAAACTGGGCGCGGCCTTGCCGCTCACGGGCCCCTTGGCCACGGAGGGAAAGAAACAGCGGGCGGGGTATGAGATATGGCGCGAGCGCGTGAACGCCCAGGGCGGCGTAAACGTCGGCGGCAAAAAAATGAAGGTGAAAATTATCTACTTAGACTATGAAAGTAAAACGCCGACGGCCACCAAGCTGACCGAGAGGCTCATCACCCGGGAAAAGGTGGACCTTATCCTCGGCCCCTTCGGAAGCGGAGCGACAAAATCCGTCGGCGCCATCACCGAGCGCTATCAGATTCCCCTGATCGCTCCGGTGGCCAGCTCCGAGCCGATCTTCGATCAGGGCTACAAATACATGTTCGGGATGCTGGCGCCGAACTCCTTTTTGCCCAACAGTTTTTTTGAACTCCTCAAGAAGCAGAATCCGAGGCCCAAGACGATGGCTTTCGCCACGCGGAACGACTTTTTCCCGCGCTATATCACCAAGGCGATTCGTTCGAAAGCAAAGAAAAACGGATTCACGGATATCTACTACGCCGAGTTCCCCAAGGACTCGAAAGACCACTCCACCTGGCTAACGGTGGTGAAGGGCAAAAAGCCGGACGTCCTGATGGTGGCGGGCTACCTGCCGGACACCCTGCTCGCCACGAAGCAGGCGAACGAGTTGGGCGTCAAACCCAAAATCCTGTTCACCATGGTCGGGCCGGTCTACTCGCAGTTCACCGATTCGCTCGGCGCGACCGCGAACAATATTCTCACAGCAGCCTGGTGGGGAGAGGCGTTGGACTATAAGGGCGGCTTCATCGGAAGCGCCAGCGACTTCGGTAAAATCTGGAGAAAGAAATTCGGCAAGGAGCCCGACTATGTGGCCGCGGCTTCGGCGGCGGCGGGCATCGTGGCACAGCGGGCTTTCGAGGCCGCCGGCACCCTGAACAAAAAGAAGGTTCGCGACGCCATCGCGAAATCGGACCTCCAGACGTTCTTCGGGCCCGTGAAATTTGACAAGCGCGGCCAGAATACATCGAGCGCCATCGTTCTTTTCCAGGTGCAGAACGGGAAGCGGAAGACGGTGGGGCCGCCGAGCGTGGCCAACGGCACGTTCAAATACCCCAGATAACAATCATCGCCGGGTGGGTGTGCCGCTGTTGAAAAATGGCGGCACACCCTACTCCGGAGGGGGTGTCATGCCGACCATCCGCCTTTTGAACGATGACGAAGTGCCCGAGGCCGCGAGGGAACTGGTTAAGCGGATTAAAACCCGCGAAAAACGCGTGTTCGGGATTGATGCGCTTTCGAATATCTGGCGTTCGATGACCCATCATCCCGAATACATGCAGGCCAACTGGGAGCGCTCCCGGGCCACCATGCAGCGGGGCGATGTGCCCCCCCTCATAAAAGAGATGGTTTCATCGGCGGTGTCTGTCACCAATGCGTGCGAATACTGAATCGATTCCCATATCGCCGCGGTCATGCGGATGGGGATTGATGAGAAGGGAATCACCGAACTGATCGGGCTGGTGGACCATGTGTCGGGTATGAACAAGGTTGCCCACGGTCTCCTGCTCGAAGAAGACGGGGCCTCCGGGGCGCCGCTTTTGCCTTATCCTGAAGATGAGGAAATCGAACCTCCCGCGCGGGAATTGCTCGTGGATGTCGAGGCGGTGGAATCGGCCAGGTTGGGCCGGCCGGGCGTTCCCGCGTATTGGCTTTCCCTGGCCCGGAACCGGCATTACTTCGAATCAACGTGGAAAAAGCACAAGCTTATGCTGGACGGGGGAGTGCTTGAGCTGGAAGCCAAGGCGGCAGTGGGCCTGGGTGTGAGCGCGACGAACGGATGTAAATATTTTATTCGCTATTTTCATGCGGCTTTGGTGAACGCAGGTTGGGATTCAGGGCGCATCCTTGAGATTTTCGGGGTGGTCGATCATTACAACAGCTTCAACATCCTAGCGGCTGGGATGCAGATTGAGTCGGATATTAGACCTTAAATTGAAAAAATAACCGATCCGAATAGGATGCAATATGGAATATGTTCGCGCTTTATCCGTGGATGAAGCCTTGTCCGCCGCTAAATCGGGAGCCGCCTTCGTGGCGGGCGGAGATATGCAAAAATGAACTCAAAAATGAATGCCCGCGTCGTCGGCCAGCGTATTCCTTCCATCGATGCGGCCGAAAAGGTGACCGGATCGACGATCTATATCGATGATCTTTCCCTTCCCGGCGCGCTCGTGGGCAAGGCGCTCAGGAGCCCGCATCCCCACGCGAGGATATTGAACGTCGATACCTCCAGGGCGGAGTGTTTGCCCGGGGTGGCGGCTGTGCTTTCGCGGAACGACACGCCGGACGTGCCCTTCGGCATCAACGTTAAGGACGAAGCCGCGTTCTGCCGGGAGAAGGTTCGCTACGAGGGTGACGAGGTGGCCGCCGTCGCCGCGGTGGACGAGGACACCGCGCGGGAAGCGCTCTCGCTGATCGAGGTGGAATACGAAATTCTTCCCGCCGCGGTGGACCCTTTCGCCGCCATGGAGGAGGGCGCTCCCCTCGTGCACGATTCCGTCGCCGGAAACATCGCCAACCAGTTTCATATCAAACGGGGCGGAATCGACGAGGCGTTCGGGGGCGCCGAGGCCGTCTTTTCAGATGAATTTCATACTCATTTGGCGCATCAGGCGTACATCGAGCCCACCGGCTGCGCCGCCCAGTGGCATCCCGACGGTCGCATTTCGCTCTGGGGCTGTCTCCAGTCGGTTTTCTTGATTCGCACCTTCTTGCTTTCCCCAGTCATGGGAATGCCGGCGGACGATTTTCGGGTGATGCAGACCAAACCCGGTGGAGCATTCGGCGGTAAGCTCGATGTAAAAGCCGCACTGATGGCGGCCATGCTCAGCCGGGCGGCCCAAAAGCCGGTGAAGTTCATGCTCTCCCTCGAGGAAGATCTCACTTCCATGCGGCCCCGGATGCCGGTCCATATTTCCCTCGAATCCGCCTGGAAGAAAAACGGAGCGCTGGCCGGAAAGCGGGTCAAGATCGTCGCCGAAAACGGTGCCTACTGCTCGCTTTCACCCGCTATCATGAGTTCCATCGCACTTCGCACCGACAATCTTTACAAAACACCGGCGGTGGAAATCGAGGGCAAGCTCGTTTACACGAACGTCATTCCCTCGGGACAGATGCGGGGTTTCGGCAACGTCCAGGCCACCTACGCATGGGAGAGTCACCTCGACAATGTGGCCGACGGCCTGGGGATCGATCCGGCCGATCTGCGGCTCCGAAACTACACCGAAAAAGGAGATGTCTCCCTGCACGGCTGGAAGATTGAAAGCTGCGCCGTGGCCGAGGCCACCAAATATGTGGTCGATAAAATCGATTGGAAGACCAAGCGCGCCCGGGGCGGCAAAGGGCGCGGAGTCGGCCTCGCGAGCTGCATCCACGTTTCGGGCAACAAGGGTTTTTCCGCCGCGTTAGGACCCGACGGCACGGACCCTTCGAGCGGTGTGGTGCGGATCGACGAAGAGGGGCAGGTGGAAATCTGGTCGGGAGAGTCGGATCTTGGCCAAGGCTCGGCGAGCGTGATGGCCTACATCGCTTCCGAGGTGCTGGGAATCCCTGTCGCCCGGTTCAAAGTGCCCCCGACAGATACGGGCTATATGCCCTTCGGGATGGGGGCCTTCGCGAGCCGAATCACCCTCCTGGGGGGAAACGCCGTCAAGCTTGCCGCGGAAGATGCCAGGAAGAATCTGCTTGAGGCGGCCGCCGAGGAGATGGAAATTCCAATCTCCGACCTGGAGATCGTCGAGGGCGAGGTGCAGGCGAAGTCCCTCCCCGTTCGGAAAATGCCGGTGGGGGAGGTTGTCCGGAGAGCAGGAAGCGTCATCGAGGGAAACGGAAAATGGCTGGCCGGTGGCGATGTTTTGGATGATCAGAAATACGGTAACCCCTCGACGACCTATTCGTTCAGCACCCACGCCGCCGAGGTGGATGTCGACATGGAAACCGGAGTCGTCTCCGTGATCAAGATTTACGCCGGACACGACCCGGGCCGGGTCATCAACCGGCTCGGCGCGGAGGGCCAAGTCGAGGGCGGCGTAGCCCAAGGTATGAGTTACTCCATGCTGGAGGGGCTCGCGCCGGACGCCGGCCATCTGCGCGGCCGGAACTTTCACGACTATCTCATCGCCACCTCGATGGACGTTCCCCCGGTGGAGCACGATTTTTTCGAGTCCATGGACCCGCACGGCCCCTTCGGGGCCAAGGGCCTGGCCGAGGTGGCGATCAATCCCATTACCGCCGCCATCTGCAACGCTATCTATCACGCCACCGGCGGCGCGAGAATACATGCCTTGCCGATTACACCGGAGCGCGTGCTCGAAGCCATCGAGGAAGCTGGGAAAAAAGGGTAGCCCCATCGCCAGGATAATTCTTTCCATGTAATTGCCGTACGAAAAATTGTGAATTGAGCGGAACTGACAGAGAAATGGGGTGAGTTTTAATTCCTCTCGCCGAGGCCAGTTTGTTTGTGAGCCCGATGGTTTTACGTGTCGGTAAACTCGTTTTTGCTGTACTCCGAGGCGTCCATCTTCTCGCCGAACTCGACGACGAGGTCGCGGATGAGGCGAAACCTAGGCAGCGGCTCGATGCTCATCCCGTCCTCCAACGGAATCTGGCATGAGAGCATCACCTTGCCGTTCACGAGCATCTGACAGGTGCGGCAATCCTCGATCCGGCATGACCACCGAACAGCCAGGGAATGATCGATCTCCTCCTGAATGTACCGAAGCGCATCGAGAACCTTGATGCCATTCCAATATGGGATGGTGTATTCCTCAAGGCGTCCTTCGGTTTCGCCCGCGTCCGGGTCTTGCCGGTGGACTTTAACCGTTAATGTGCGGCCGCTCATCGATAATTTCCCTCGGGTCTATCGTGGTGACGTGAACGGGTTCGGTATGGGTGGCCATGGCGCCGTTCGCATCTTTGTGCAGATAAATATTTTTGAGCCAATTCTCGTTGTCCATCGCCATGCAGTCGTCGCGAAGGTGGCAGCCTCGGCTCTCATTGCGCTCCAGCGCGGCCCGCGCGACAAGCAGGCAGGTGTTCAGTTGTCGGGGCAGCGTGACGGCGGTTGCCCATTCAAGATTGAAGGATTTTGGTTTTGAACTTAGCCTGAGGCGGGGAAGTTTCTCCGCCTTGACTTCCTCAAACCAGGAAATGGCCGATTCGATACTTTTTTCGTCGCGGATGATGCCGACCCGATCCCACATCATCTCTTGCATCTCGATGCGCATACGAATCGGACTTTCTCCCTCGCCCGCCGTGTCCATCCAGCCGAAGATTCTGCGCTGCTCGGCAAGGGTTGTTTCATCGGGAACGGCGGCGCCTTCGTTTTGTCCCGCGTAGAGGGCGGCCTCCCGCCCGGCGACGCGGCCCAGGGCGACGACGTGGGTCAGCGCGTTTCCGCCCAGACGGTTCGCTCCGTGGACACCGCCTTGTGTCTCGCCGGCAGCAAAAAGGCCCTGGATGGTGGACATCATGCTTGTGTCGGTGCGGACGCCGCCGCCCGTGAAATGGGATTTGGGCGCCACCTCCATCGGTTCCTTGGAAAGATCAAAACCGACGCGCTCGCAGCGGGCCGTGTAGCTCCGGGGAACGGATTTGCCCCCCTGGAACTGGGTGAATTCGTATTTCATGACATCGGGTGGAACGGTGGTGAGGTCCATGAAGCAACCGCCGTGCGGCGAGCCTCGGCCTTGTCGCACCTCGTTGTAGATGGCATAGGATCGGATATCGCGCGTGGTGTTCCAGGCGCGAACATCGTCGTAGGCGGCGAGAAAATCCTCGCCTGCGGCATTGGTGAATTTCCCATGCTCGCGCAGCCTGGGGCGCCAACCCGGGAAGTTAGAGAGTGTGGGATTGATGTGGGTGATCCGTGGGTCTACTTGGGTGGGAATGAACTGGACGAACTCCATGTCCACCATTTCGGCGCCGGCCTCATACACCATGCCGTGCACATCTCCAGCCGTTTCAACGGTGTTTGTCGAATAGCGAAAGGGCCAGAGCATGGCGTAACCACCGGCGGCCAGGATGACAGCCTTTGCTTTCACGGTGACGAAGGCACCGGTTTTCCAGTCCAGAGCGGCGACGCCGCCCACGCGGCCTTCATGGGTCAGAATCGAGGTGACGAGAATGTTTTCCATCCAGGGGATGTCGAGGCGTTGAATCTCGCGGCGCAGCGCCCACATGATGCGAGGCCCGGTCATGAATCCATAGTGTACGGAGCGCTTGCGCGAGTGCCCGCCAGGCGGCCATACGAGGTCGAATTTCCCATTCTCATCCTTGCGGAACGTCTGGCCGCGTCCCCACTCATCGAGTTCATGAAGGGTGGGGGGAGCTTCGTTGGCGTAAATCTCTACTAGCCGCTGGTCGGCCATGGCGTAGCCGCCAATCACTGTGTCGCGAAAGTGAAGTTCGGGGCTGTCGTCGTCTCCCACAGCCGCCGTGCAAGTGTGGCCTGCGGTGATGGTGCCGCCGCTTCTGCCGAAGGTGCCGCGGTCGAGAATCAATACGCGGGCGCCGCCCTTTGTGGCGTGGATAGCGGCCTCTCCGCCCGCGCCGCCTGAGCCGACGACAACGACATCAGTTTCAATCTGCTGGTGTTTGCTCGATGTCATGGATTTAGACCTTTAGTCCGGGATTTCCTTGCTTCCCGGCAGGTTCGCTCTTTCGTTTCAGCGTACGCTCGTTTGTTGCAAGTATTAAAGTGTTTTTAAGGAACAGCGGTATTTGATTCAACAACTCAATATAGATGAAGAATTCGGCCTGTGTCCATCCTTGACCAAGGTGTACTTCATAGGGGGGGCGGATTTTTCAACATGAATCCGTTGTGTTCCACAAGCATTGAATCCCATGCAGATTGAATAAGTTGAGAAGTTGGCTTGAGGAGTGTATGGCGAATTCCTAAGTGTGAACAGATAGGAGTCAATAAAATTTAATCTCCCTGATAATTCTAATTAAATCCCTGTTAATTTTTTTAAATTCCCTGTTCCAATTTCTGGTTAGAATTCTGAAAACTCTTTAATTCATGCCCGTATACAAGGTGTCCTGGTCCAGCGAATTTAAACCTCCAAATTGATCGAAGATTCTTGCTCCAGAATCGAGGGCCTTTCCTTTTTCGGTAAAATGGATCGACTTGAATGGAATATTCTGGATCTGGCGCTGCGGAAAAAAAATGCGAGTGTCGATCAAACGCACCTACCCCGCTCGCATTACGGTTGTTCCAATTCCGATTACTATGCAGCCCGCTTCAGAGCGACGATCGGGAGGTGGCGTCTTCCCGAGTGATGGCTGATTTCCAGTCGAAAGGAGGCACCCCACTCTCCTGAAGCGGAGGCTTTGGGAGAGGCGCCGGCGGGCCATCTTGCCCTTGGCTCAAATCGGGAGCGCTGGCCCGCCGGTTTCATTCCGTGATGGATCTCGGCGGGGGTTTGCCCGTGAAGAGCTGAGTGCGGTCTATACCGGTTGTACCAATCTGAGAAGATCGCCAGCTCACAGCGGATATCCCTTTCCCGGATTGGCACCAGAATCACATTCATGCACTCGCTCTTCAGGCTTCCGATGAATCGCTCGATTACCGCTATGCTTCCCTTCTTCCCCACGGCGCCAAAGCGAGGCCGAATGCCTATTTGTTCGCACCAGTCCTTGAAATTATCGCACCAGAACTGCTTGCCCTTGTCGCAAATCACGTATTTTGGTTTGGCGCTCTCCTTCTTGATTGTACGGTTCAAAAGGGATTGCATTGCAGCGGAGGAGGGGTTTTCTTTGAATACACTGGTATCCAAGACACTCCGGGAGCAGTGATCCAGAACGACGCCCACCCACCAGCAGAATGGCCAATGTTGCGGAAGCGAAAACGGAGACCACGGCGTCCAGAATCCAGAGGACGTTGGTACTACCGTGAGGTCCACATGCCAGACGTGATTGGGATATCTGGCCGTAACCACATGGCCGGGAGTGTCCTCATCATCTCCTGGATCCGGGAATCTTTCTTCTTTGAGGATTCTCCCAACGGTTGTCGCCCCCAGGTGCAGGCCCGCCCTGGCGAGGGTGTCAGCCATTCGGACCTTTCCCATGGCGGGACACAGGATTTTGAGCCGCTGAACAAGGTAGCGAACGAAGTCGGGATACCTGTTAGCCGGACTGGAAAGCTGAAGCAGGGCGCTAGACCCGCCCTCATCGAGGCGAGCCGACCAGGAAGCAATGGTAGCCGCCGCGACCCGGAAGGTGCCAGCAGCCTGCTTCAGCGACCAGCCCCGGGCGGCGCGCAGCTCGAGAATGGCCATTCTCTCGCAGGGATCATAACGGGGCCGGCGATGGGGAGTGATGCGATTCATCCTGGTATCCTTGATTCGGATTTCCTCACGAAGGAGAGCGCATTCCTCTCTCAGGCGTTCGTTCTGCGCCGCCAGCCGCACGCGGCGGCGAATGTGGTCAGCAGTCATCCCTCGGGCCTGGACTATGGAGAAATGGGCAAGGGAAATCGTATGCAGGACCGCCGACTTCACATGACGGTGCCAGTTCCTGGGGAGGGGAATTCGAGGGTGAGTCTGTTTCACGGGCATAATGGCCTCCGAAAAGAGTCTCGACTACTGGATTTCGGAGGCTATCATAAACGCTGAATAATCAAGAAATTCTGGCCAGACGACCTCACCACAAATTCGCTGGACCAGG
>PVBE010228347.1_pt1 | contig 18845 bp, 13 predicted proteins | sample 1631181 | NCBI WGS metagenome assembly PVBE01 (sample SAMN08397723, study PRJNA350692) | Marine metagenome, whole genome shotgun sequencing project. | isolation source: water | place: Pacific Ocean | collected 2012-04 | reverse complement strand
TTGTTTCTGCGCGAGCCCTCACATCACGGTTGGGCGCAAACGCGGATGATCGTGCCCTCGTTGTTGAACCGGGGCAGGCAGCGCTCGCCATCGACCGGGCAATGCACGTCGGCGCAGCATGGCTCGCTGCACACGGCCTCGACGCAGAGCCCCGTCTGGCACCCCTCGTCGACCCCGCACGCCCCGCCGACCGGGGTGGCACCGCGAGGCATCGGGACACAGGCGGAGATGACGTTGCCGGCCGGGCCGATGACCTGGCCGCAGCCGGTCGCGCCCGGGCAATCGGCGTGGACGCAGCAGAAGTCGGCGCACACCCCCGGGACGCCGCCGGGCATCGCCTGCGGGTTCGCCACGCAGACCCCGCTGGTGCAGTCGAGCTCGTTGAAACAGCCGTCTCCGGTTCGCCCGAACGCGATGGGCACCCGGTCGCAGATCGCGCGGTTGCTCTGGCCGGCGAGCTGCCATCGACACACGCCGCCGAGGCAATCCTGGTCGGTGCAGCACGCCCCCAGGCACTGGTCGCGGCGCACGTCGCACAGTCCGCTTCGACACGCGTTCCCGCCCGCGCCGCACGGCTGGCCGACGCTCGCGGTGAAGTCGAAGCCGGGCGGATAGATGCGCGCCGGCATGCAGAAGCGCGCCCCCGCGAGATAGAGGCAGCCGAACCCGACCGGGCAGTCGTGCTCGCTGCAACACAGCGACGCGCAGATGGCGTGCTGGACGCGGTTGACGGTCACGTCGATGCAGATGTCGCTCTCGCACTCGGCCGCGCGTTCGCACGCCGAGCCGAGGGGAAACGGACCGACGGGTCCGGCGTCGGGGTCGGGCGGCACCTCGGCGTCGGGGTCGGGCGGCACTTCAGAGTCGGGGTCGGGCGGCACGAACACGTCGGGGTCGGGCGGCCCCTCGGCGTCGGGATCCGGAGGCTTCGCGCCGTCGACGAGCGCGGCGTCTTCGTCCACCAGGCCCATGTCGAGCGGCGGCAGACATTCCCCGCTCCCACACGTCAGCCCGCGCGGACAATCACGATCGATGCGGCAGTCGAGGCTGCACCGCCGGTCCTTGCAGAAGAGACCCGGGTCGCAATCGCTGTTGAGACGGCACGGCTTGCCGGCCGCGTCCTTCGTGGCCATGTCGCGACTGCGCGGCCCACCGTCGTCGCGGCCCCCGCCGCTGCCGGTTGGCGCACAGCCGAGACACACGGTTGCGGCGAGGACGGTCCAGCGGATCAGAGCTTCGCCCACTCCAGGACCATGAAGGCGTGGAAGATGGGCTCACCCTCCCGGTACTGGTCCTCGAGATAGCCGCCTCCCAGGAAGCCGAACGTCGGCTTCGCCCCCCAGAACCACGAGCTCTTCGACGGCCGCCACAGCAGCGCCCCACTCAGGATCTGGCGCTGGATGTCGGTCTCGAAGGTCGAGTCACGCTGGTAGCGCGTGCCGAGGATGAGCATGTCGCGGTCGGTGTTGCCCCACAGGATGAAGCCGAGCGTCGCGTACATCACGTGGATGCCGTCCTCGGGCTCCATCAGGATGTCGTAGGTCGTCTCGTACCAGGTGTTGCCCGCCTTGACGTCGTCGACCTTCAGGTACGACAGCCGGCTCTCGTAGAGCGCCAGGATCTTCCCGAACTTCAGGCGCAGCTGGGCGATCCCCTGCACCTCGAGGCCCGTCCCGTAGCGCGCGAGGCTCTCGTCCTCGATGCGGTCGAGCTCGTCGTCGCTCCAGTCGGCGTCCTGGCCCTCCTCGAAGTCGAAGAGCGCCGTGTAGGTGCCGAAGTAGGTCAGCTTCATCACCGTCGCGCGCAGTCGAATCGGCGCGATCGGCACCACCTCGGCGTAGACGCCCGGGTGGAACGACGCCGGGCTCACCTTCGCGTGGCCACCGACCTCGACGTAGGTGTTCTTCAGCAGCAGCGTCTTCTTCTTCGACAACGGCACGCGATAGCCGGTGTCGGAGAACCAGCTCAGCCCGAGCCGGTTGTAGCGCAAGCCGAGCAGCGACTTGTGCCGCCAGTCTCCGTCGCCGGTCGCGGCCACTGCATACGCCGGCCACAACACGGCTGTGAGCACCACGGCTACGAGGATTCTCATCCCTTTTGTTCCCCCATCACGCCGTGGAACAATCACCTGACCCGGGCGCCGCGGCAAGGGGCGTCTCACCGCCGGAGGTCACATGTCGCTGCGCGCCGCGTACCCGTACTACCTCGCCAACGAGCCAGTGCAGGCCAACACCGATCTCGCGGTGCGCAACAAGCTCGACGGCGAGGTGGCCACGCGCGTCGCGCTGGCCGACGAGGCCGCCATCGACCGCGCCATCGCAGCCGCCGTAGAAGCCGCCGAGCCGATGCGCCGCCTGCCCGCGTGGAAGCGCCAGGAGATCCTCAACCACGTCGTGCGCCGCATCGAGCAGCGACACGAAGAGCTCGCCCGCGCGCTGTGCATCGAGGCCGGCAAGCCGATCAACGACGCCCGCGGCGAAGTCACACGCGGAATCGACACCTTCCGCATCGCCGCCGAGGAGGCGGTCCGCCAATACGGCGAGATGATGCCGCTCGACATCTCGCCGCGCGCAGACGGCTACCAGGCCCTTTGGAAGCGGGTCCCAATCGGGCCGTGCAGCTTCATCTCGCCGTTCAACTTCCCGATCAACCTGGCCGCCCACAAGATCGCGCCGGCCATCGCGGTCGGCTGCCCGTTCGTCCTCAAGCCCGCGTCGCTGACCCCGATTGGCGCGATCATCCTGGGTGAGATCCTCGCCGAGACCGACCTGCCGAAGGGCGCCTTCAGCATCCTGCCAGCCACCCGCGCGGCCGCGGCCGCGTTCACTGAGGACGAGCGCCTGAAGCTGCTCTCCTTCACCGGCTCACCGTCGGTCGGCTGGGCGCTCAAGGCGAAGGCCGGGAAGAAGAAGGTGGTGCTCGAACTCGGCGGCAACGCCGCGTGCATCGTCGACGCCGACGCTGACCTCGATTTCGCCGTCGCGCGCCTGGTGAAGGGCGCGTTCTACCAGTCGGGTCAGAGCTGCATCGGCGTGCAACGCATCCTGGTTCACGCCGACATCTACGACGAGCTCAAGAGCCGCCTCGTGGCGGCGACGGAGAAGCTGCCGAAGGGTGATCCGCTCGAGGAGTCCACCTTCATCGGTCCGATGATCTCGGAGAAGGACGCGGCCCGGATGGCCGCCTGGACCGAGGAGGCGGTCTCGAAGGGCGCCACCGTGCTCTGTGGCGGGCGTCGCGACGGCGTCTTCTTCGACGCCACCCTCATCGAGGGCGCGCCCCGCGACGCGAAGGTCCAGGCGGAGGAGGTCTTCGGCCCGATCGCGTGCCTCGAGCCCTTCTCGGACTTCCGCGAAGCCTGCCGGGTGGTCAATGATTCTGTGTTCGGGCTGCAGGCAGGGATCTTCACGCGCGACATCCACAAAGCCTTCTACGCATTCGAGGAGCTCGAGGTCGGCGGCGTCGTAATCAACGACATCCCCTCTATGCGAGTCGACTCGATGCCGTATGGAGGGGTGAAGGACTCGGGCCTGGGCCGGGAAGGGATCCGCTTCGCCATGGAAGACATGACCGAGATCCGCCTCATGGTGCTCAACCAGGTCGGGAAGTTCTGAACGCATTGAGCGACGACGGCGACGATGGTGACGGCGGCGACGACGACGACGGGCGCGAGTTCGCCGATCCCGGTCTGGATGGGTACGAGATCATCGACCCCGACAACTCCGTCGAGCAGACCTCCACCGGGGACGGCGTCCGCATCGCGGGTCGCTACGACCTGCTGAGCCGCCTCGGGGTCGGGGGCATGGGCGAGGTCTGGCGCGCCACCGACCGCCTCACCCAGCAGACGATCGCCGTGAAGGTCCTGAAGCCCTCCATCGCCGGCGCGCCGGCCGCGGAGCTCCGCTTCCAACGAGAGATCCAGGCGATGGTGCGCCTCAGTCACCCGCGCGTCGTGCCGGTCATCGACGCTGGCGCAGATCCGGTGGTGGGCCTGTACTTCGTGATGACCCTCCAGCGCGGCCGCCCGTTGCACGAGATCGCCGGCGTCTGGCGCGACTGGGACCGCCTCTGGCTCGTGATTGACCAGACGCTCGAGGTGCTCTCCTACGCCCACGCCCACGGCGTCATCCACCGCGACATCAAGCCCGACAACGTGCTCGTCGACTCGGCGGACGACGTGGTCTTGCTCGACTTTGGCGTCGCGCGCCTGAAGGACAAGGCCCGCAGCGGCACCTCCGCGTACGACATGCTGGGCACCGTCGACTACGCCGCGCCGGAGCAAGCCACCGGGAACCGCCGCCGAATCGGCCCCTGGACCGACCTCTACTGCCTCGGCATCGTCCTCTATGAGCTCATCTGCGGGCGGCTCCCCTTCTGGGCGCCGAGCCCTGTCCAGTCGCTGATGCTCCGCCTCGACCACGGCTGCCCGCCGCTCGAGCCGCGCCCGGGCTTCGCGACGCCGGTCGGGCTGTGGGACGCGATGAACCGGCTGATGCGACCCGACCCCTTCGAGCGCTTCATCCATGCGGCGGACGCCCGCGCTGCCTTCGCCGCGCTCGCCTCGGTGCCCCGCGAGATGATCAACCCGTCCACGGGCCACACGCCGGCCCCTGGCATCGGCCAGGCCCCGGCGTCACCGAGCGGGCTCACCGACGACGAGGCCGAGCGCCTGCTCAACAAGCGCACCGCGCGCTACGCGCAATCGAGCGATGGCACCCCGATCTCGCGCCCGCTGGAGCCGCCGCTCCGACCGGCGTCGTTCCTGGGCCGCGACAACGTGTTGCTGCACCTCTCCCGCGGGCTCGAACGCTGGCGTCACCAGCCGCAGCCGGGCGTGCTCATCCTCACCGGGCCCGCGGGCGTCGGAAAGTCGCGTCTCGCCGAAGAGCTGAGCACGCCGTTCATGGCCGCCGGGCAGATCGACGGGCATCTGCACCATTGGGAGCCCGGTCAGAGCGTGCGCCACCTCGCGCTGTCGATCACCGGGGCGCTGGGCATGTCCGACGACGTCGCCCGCCGTGACCACGTCGACTGGTGGCTCGGTGGGCACGGCGTCAAAGACCAGCTCGCACGTCACCGGATGGTCGAGTGGTGCTGTGGCACTACACCGATCAACGAAGAGGTCGAGGCGACGCATCTCACGCGATTCCTCAGCTCGGCCTGCATCCGTCGCCCGTTCGTGCTGACCGTCGATGGGATGCGCACCCTGGACCGGGCCATCGTGGCCGTGGTCAACGCGGTCCGCGCCAACAACCTGCCGTGCATCATCGTCGTGACGGCGGAGGCCGCGGTCGTTCAATCGCAGGTGCAGCCACCTTGGCTCGCGACGGCAGCGCGCCCGGTCGGCATGCTCGACGACCAGGTGCTCGACAACATCGCGGCCGACCTCGTCGATCTGGACGAGGTCGACCGGCGACCCCTCGTGTACGCCGCAGACGGGAGCCCGAGGCGGCTGCTCGAGGCGCTCAACGAGTTGCGTCGCCGGGGCCAGGTCATCGCCGCGTGGCCGCGCTGGCTGCGGGCACCAGAGTGGTGGGAGCCGCCCGACACGTCGCTGCGCCCGAGCCGTTAGCTCTTAAAAGTTACAGCGCTCCTTTACTTCCATATCCACCATCGGTACTCCTTGAACTGAGGAGGAGCCCGATGTCGTCACATGCCCTGGCCGCACAATGGGAGAGCCCGTTCATCGTAGTTCGCGCCGAAGGAACGTCGGTGGCGGACGACGAGGGTCCGACCCTGTCCGAGCGCGACTTGCTGCCGGCGCTGCTCGGCTACGGCCGCGCGATTGCGGCGCCGGACCCGGGTGAGGCGACCCAACTGTCGGTTCGCCCCATCGCTCGGGTGGTCGGGCCGCGACCGCGTGCCACCGAGCCGCGCAGGCGGTCGCCCAGCCTGGGGATGCGCGGCCGGCCCATCACCGACGTCTTCCGCATCGTCGAAGACGTCTACGCGACGCCGCCCCCCTCGGAAGACGCCGCCATGCGCGACGCGAGGGCCGCGCGCCGCGAGACCGAGCCGCTCCCGGTCTTTCGAGCCGCAGAGACCGGGAGCGACGCCTTCGCAAGCGTGCACATCGTCGACCTCGACGCCCCGGAGCCGACCGCGCGCCCGCCCCGCGGCGATCGGCGCACGACACCACCCGGCCGCGTCGTCCGGGTCAGGCCCCCGCGGCCGCCGGTTCCGGCCCGTTCGGAGCGTCCACGACGGCTCGGCTCCTGAGTCGATCGCAGCCCGATTCCGGCGGCGAACGGCAACGTGGTGATGCAGGCGCGGCCATCGAGGCCCTGCGCGCGGGCGCCCCGCTTCGGCTGGCCGGTGCCCGCTTGACGTAGAGCGGTGGCAATTTCGGCCGCGGCACGGCATTTTGCGTTGCCGTGCGCTCGCTCCTCTTCCTCCTGCTGATCCCGGCCACCGCCCTCGCCCAGCTCGGGCGCGAGCCGGTGATGCCCGAAACGGACCGCGTCATGGTCGGCGTCGGCCGAGCTGTGGCGCTTACGCTGCCCGGCTCGGTGCGGGTCGTCGACGCGAGCGTGCAGGGGATGGCCGTCCACGCCGAGGATCCGCTCGTCGGCGCCAAGACCGACGGCGACGAGTTCACGAATTATCGCCTGCGCCTGCGGCCTGCGCTGGTCGTCCCCGGATTCTGGCTCTTCAGGCTGTACCGCCTCGCCGCCGACGCCGAGTTCGTCGGACTGGCGCGCGGCGGCGAGACGCAGACCGGCCTCGAGCACGACCCACGACAGCAGTACCGCGACGACAGAATGGACATCCGCCTGTCGCAGGCCTACGCCCTGGCGGCCGGCGAATCGCTCGCCCTGAAGGTGGGCCTGGTGCGCTCGCACTTCGGGCTCGGGGTGGTGGCGAACGACGGCGAGGACGCCGAGCTCGGGTCGGTGCGCGAGAGCCCGTTCGGGCTTGCGCGCGAGGGCGACCGCAACGCGCGGGTCCAGGTGGCCGTGTTCCCGATGCGCCCCGGGGTCGGCGGCGACGGACGCTCGACGCGGCCGCTGACGTTGGCGCTCGCGGCCGACGCGGTCTACGACGACGACACGTCGCGCTGGCGCGACGGCGACCGGGCCTGGCAATTCCTCGGCGGGGCCTTCGTGGACGTCGGCGACCTGCGCGCTGGGGCCGGCGCCGAGTACCGCACCCAGACATACGACGAGGGCGGCGAGACCGACGTCTGGGTCGCCATCGCGACGGCACGTTACGACCTGCTCCACACGCCCATCGAGGCGTGGGTCGAGGGCGATCTGGCTGCGTACTTCGGTGAGACCACCCTCGCGCAGAGCGTCTTCCACGAGTCGCCGTACGAGATCTTCGCCCTCGGCGGCGTGGGACGTCTCGGCGCCCGCTGGCGGTGGCTGGAAGCCGTCCTCGAAGGCGGCTACGCCTCGGGCGACGACAACCCCTTCGACAACCAGGTGCGCAGCTTCACCTTCGACCGCAGCTATCGCGTCGGGATGCTGATGTTCGGCGAGGCGCTGCGCACCCAGAGCGCGGTGACGTCGCACAACATCGAAGACGAGACCTTCCGCGACCAGCCGCCACGGGGCTTCGACGCGATCCCGACCGGCGGCGCAGTGCGCAACGCGGTGTACCTGAACCCGCGGCTCGCCTACGCGCCCATCCCGTGGCTCACGGTGTACGCCGGCTACCTCTACGCCCGCACCGAGGAGCCCGCGACGGACGCGTTCCGCATCGGGGTCGCAGGCGGGACCTCCACCGCCTCGGGCGGCGCCGTCGACGCGCACGGGCTGGGTCACGAGTTCGACTTCGGCGTGGGCGGTGGGTGGCGGCTGTGGGGCGTCCAGCTGAGCGCGAAGCTCGAGATCGCCTGGTTCGATCCGGGCGAGGTCTTCGACCAGCCGAACGGCGACGCGGCGGAGAACATGGCCGGCGCCTGGGGCCAGCTGGGGGCGGCATGGTGAGACGAGCGCTATTCCTGCTGCCGCCGGCTCTGATGGCGTGCGAAGGCGGGGCGGACAAGGGGCTGGCGGTCGGACCCGGGCCGCACGGGCCGAAGGTCATCTTCGAGCCGCTCCTGCAGCCGACCCCCGACGTGCCGTTCCCAAACGACCTGCTGCTGCGCGCCGACGAGACCTCGCCGAGCGGCTTCGTCTGGAACGTGTCGACCGAGGAGCCGACGCACCACCAGCAGCGCATCCGCGCGGGCCTCAATCGGCTCGACGGCTTCGGGCCATTCGCGCCGGCGTTCCTCTCCTTCGACGCGCCGCTCGACCTGGCGACCGTCACCGAGGAGACGGTCGCCATCGTCAACATCGAGCCGGGGCATCCGCGCGAGGGTGAGCGCGCGCCGCTCGACCTGGGCAAAGGGCACTTCCCCGACGAGTTCACGCGGGCCGGGGCGTACTTCGGCCAGGACCCGAACGCCGAGTTGCCGGGCATGCTCTACGGCGCGGACAACGTCTTCGACATGGACGGAGACGGCACGCCGGAGCCGGTGGTGCACTTCGACTACAGCTCGAACACGCTGGTCCTGCGTCCGGTGGTGCCGCTCGCGCAGGGCGCGCGCCACGCGGTGCTGATCACCCGCGCGGTGAAGGGTACGGACGGAAAGCCCGTACGCTCGGCGTTCGACACGAAGGCGCACGCGGCCCAGGCCGAGGAGATCGAACGCGCGCTCGAGCTGGCGAACGTCGACGCAAGCGACCTCGCCTTCGCGTGGACCTACACCACCGGCGACCTGACCACGCCGCTGCTCAACGCGCGCGATGGCCTGTACGGCACAGGCCCGCTGGCGCACCTCGCCGAGAGCGCGCCCCCGCGCATCCTCGAGGTGCGCGCCAACAACATCCCGCAGGACAACGCCGACGAGATGGATCCGCGCGACCACGGGTACATCCTGCAAGCGCCGTTCATGTCGAAGATCCTCAACCTGATCGCGGACGTGCAGGGCGACGACAACTACAAGCTGACCTTCAACCACGTGGACCACATCGTCTTCGGCAGCATGGCGCCGCCGGACCTGCGCACCGGTGAGCTGCGGACCTTCGGGGTCGACCTGACCACCGGCGAGGGCGAGGTCGCCGAGGGCAACGTGCCGTTCATGGTCTGCGTCCCGAAGGAGACCAAACAGCACAAGCAGCCCTTCGACGTGATCTTCTACTTCCACGGCACCGGCACGAGCCGCATGGAGGCCATCGCGCTGTGCGACACGGCGGCGCGGCAAGGCCTGGCGATGATGTCCTTCGACCAGGTCGGGCACGGGCCGCTCTTCGACCTCCAGACGGTCCTCGACCAGAACCCCGACCAGCGCGCGCTGATCGAGACGGCGCCGCTCATTGTAGTGCGCATCCTCGCGCCGGACCGGCTCCAGGAATTCGCCAACTACGACTTCGATACAGCGCTCGAGAAGCTGTACGAGATCGGGCTGTTCGCCGAGCTCGCCCAGATCGGCCGTAACGAAGGCGACGTGAACGGCAACGGGGTGCTCGAGATCGCTGAAGGCTTCTTCTTCGCCGACCCCTTCCGGCAATGCGCCTCGCTGTGGCAGGACCTCGTCGACTTCATGCACATGGTGCGGACGGTGCGAGCGCTCGATCCAGACGCGGTGCCGCCGGCGATCGAGGTCCCGGCAGACGCGGACTTCGAGGTGCTCAACAAGAACCTGCTCGCGGGTGATTTCGACGCCAATGGGGTGATCGACATTGGCGGGCCGGACGCGCAGCTGTCGGCCGCGGGGACCTCGCTCGGTGGGATTCACGCGGCGATGGCCGCGGCGCTCGAGCCGGAGGTGAACATCGTGACGCCGATCGTCGCGGGCGGCGGCTTCACCGACATCATGGTCCGCACCGACCTGCGCTTCATCACCGAGCGCATCTTCCTCGACGCCCTCGGGAGCGTGGTCGTCGCGTGCCCGGACGGGAACGGCGAGGTGTGGCTCTCACAGGGGAACGACGCCGACAAATGCCACCCGGAGGTCCTGGAGCGCTGGGCTCAGGAGCGGGAGGCGTTCGAGGGCTGGGAGCGCGAGTCCAAGGAAGAGTGGGAGCGCGAGGGCGGAGCTGATTGCGACGAGGAGTGCGAGGCCGAGCCTCCGCCCGTCGAGCCGAGGAGCTTCGGGACGTTCAAGGCCGGCGAGGCCGACATGCAAGTGACCCTGACCAACCTCGACAACGGCGAAGTCGCCGCCACGGTGACGGGTAAGCAGGGCGGCTTCTCGCTCGCGGTTCAATCCGACCCGGGCGACCGACTCGAGGTGGTCGTAGGACCGCACACATTCGAGGCCATCTCGCTCTTCGAGGGGGCAGGCTACGCGCGCAATACCCCGGAGTTCCGGCGCACCATCGGCGTGCAGCAGCACGTCTTCGACCGCTGCGACCCGATCAACTTCGTGCGCCACCTGACGCAGGAGCCGCTGCGCGACTTCCCGCTGACGAGCGTGCTCTTCTACAACGCCCTGGGCGACGACACGGTCCCGCTGTCGACGGGGCTCAACCTCGCGCTGGCTGCGGGCGTATTCGGGTTCGAGCGCGAGGAGTGGCAGCCGCGGATCGACAAACTGCTCGAGCTCGGCATCTTCGCCCAGAGCCGGCACGACGTGGACGACCTGCTCGACGACAACCCACCCGAGGCCCCAGGGATCGGACCGACCCCGGGCGTGGTGCAGGACGGCCGGGTGTCGAGCATCCGCTTCGGTGACGTCAACGGGAAGCACGAGTGGGTGGCGGGCTATGACAAGGACGGGTTCCAGGCCGGCAAGCACACCCAGAACCAGCTGACGATCTACCACCGCTGCGGCGCGCGTCTGATCTACGACGACAACCCGGAGTGCGTGCAGAGCAACGAGTGCGAGCTGCTCGAGTCGGTGGAGGATCTGCCGGGTTGCCGGCCGTGAGATGACTCCGGGCGTCCTGTGCCTGGTCATCGGCGCGGCGGCCGCAGCGCTCACCCTGAACGTCCATTGGCCGATCCGTCGCTGGTCGGTGGCGCTCCTGCCCAGCTTCTTCGCCGGATGGCTCGTCGCCGAGCTCGCCTGGCATCACCTCGTCTGGCAACTCGTGGTGGCGGTCCTGTGCGTCGCTGGCGGTGCGCTGGAGACCTGGCAGGGTCAGGTTGGCCTCGGGTTGTTGGGCGCGTCTTGCCTGGGGCTCGTGCACCTCGGATGGTCGGCGGCGCAGACGGACGCGCGCTTCGATGCGGCGCTTACGTCGCGGCCCGAAGATCTGGTGGCGCCGCTTCGTGGGCGGGGTCTGGTGCCTTTCCTGCTCGGCGACCGGCGCGTCCGCGTGGAGCGCAACATCCCCTACGCCGACGAGGCGAGCCGTCGGCACACGCTCGACATCTACCGGCCCGCTGACCACGACCCCGTGCGGGCGCCGGTGCTGCTTTGGATTCACGGCGGCGGCTGGGTCATGGGCCACAAGCGCCAGCAAGCCCTGCCGATGCTGCATTACCTCGCCGCGCGCGGGTGGGTCTGCGTGGCTGCAAATTATCGGTTGAGCCCGCGCACGCGTTTCCCGGGTCACATCATCGACAACAAACGCGCCCTGCGTTGGGTGCGCGCGCACATCGAGGCGTACGGCGGTGATCCGTCGTTCATCGCGGTTTCGGGCGGCTCGGCGGGCGCACACCTCGCGTCGCTGCTCGCCCTGACCGCCGAGGCGCGCGCGTTCCAACCGGGCTTCGAAGACGAGACTCTGACCGTGCAGGCGTGCGTACCCATCTACGGTGTCTACGATTTCGCCGACCGCGACGGTCATTACCCCCACCACGGCATGCGCCGCCTGCTCGAGCTCGCGGTGATGCCGACGAAGCGCAAAGCGGACCCCGATGGGTGGGCACAGGCGTCTCCGCTGAGCTGGGTGAGCCCGGACGCGCCACCGTTCTGCGTGGTGCACGGGGTGCACGACAACATGGCGCCGGTCGCCCAGGCGCGCGGCTTCGTCGAAGCGCTGCGCGCCGTCTCGAAGCGCGAGGTCGTCTACGTCGAGGTGCCGTTCGCCCATCACGCCTACGACGTCTTCCACTCGCCGAGGACGGCCGCCACGACCCGCGGGATCCACGCATTCCTGGCCACGCTCCACGCTCGACACGAGAACGATGCAAACTAGTGCCCGTCCTCGGAAGTCTGTATCCACTTCACCGGCGCCACACGGTGATGCCGGCGTTACTCCTCGTCGACGTACTCTAGGTACGCCTCCTCGTCGCGCCTTGGCCTCACCGCGTGGCACTCGGCGACCTGGACACAGACTTCCGGGCACGAGCATTAGCAGTCTGCAAATAAGCTTATTTGCTACTGTATTTTTGCTCACTGCCTGTGCGGAGGGCGCCGGTGAGCTGGCCGAGGCGACTACGCGCGGGCAGGAGGTCGTCTACGGAGCGGATGACCGGCTCGATGTGTACGCGCACCCGAGCGACGTGCTGCGCCGGGTCGCGACCCAGAGCATCGCCGCGGTAGTCGCGCCGGGGGCCCTCGACATGTCAGACCCGGACGACGTGCTGGTGACCGGGCCGCCGCTCTGGCAGTCGCAGGCGCTCTGCCCGGGCGAGCGTTTCTGGGACCAGCCGACCGGGAGTCACTGCTCCTCGACCCTGGTCGCAGACGACCTGGTCGTCACCGCCGGACACTGCATTGACGACGCGGGCTGCGCGGATACGCGCTTCGTCTTTGACTACCACTACGCGGCCGAGGGCCGCCTCGAGACCATCGGGCGAGACGACGTCTACCGCTGCAACGAGGTGGTCGGGCACTTTCTCCAGGGTCCGACGGACATCGCCGTCGTGCAGCTCGACCGACCGGTCGTAGGGCGCGTGCCCGTCGAAGTGCGCTGGGACGACGCGCTGCTCCCGGTCGGGCAGCCGCTCGTCCTCATCGGCTTCCCGAGCGGGCTGCCGGCCAAGATCGACGCGGGCGGCGAGGTCACCTTCCCCGGCGACTTCCTGACCCGGCGCTTCGAGGCGACCGTCGACGCGTTCGGCGGCAACAGCGGCTCGGGCGTGTTCACCCCCGAGGGCGTGATGGTCGGCGTGCTCGTCGCCGGCAACCCCGACTACGTGCAGCGCGGCGCCTGTCGGGTGGTCAACGAGCTCCCGGATGGCACGCTCGACGCCGAGGACGTGGTCTACGTGACGCGCGGCCGCGAGGCGATGTGCACCCAACGCGCCCCCGACCACCCGCTGTGCCGGACCGAGGGGCGCGGCTGGTGCCTGGCGTGCGACCTCGAAGACGACTGCGTCGAAGGCTGGACCTGCCGCGGGACCTGCGCTGCGCCCTGCGAGCGCCCGTCTGATTGCCGCGACGACCACGAGTGCATCGGTGGGTTCTGCCAGGCGCGCGCGGAGCGCGTCTGTCGCGGGGACGAGGTCTGGGCCGGTGACGTCTGCGGGAGCGTGGGCGGGGGTCTCGTCGAGGTCTGCGAGGACGGATTCACGTGCGAGGCGGGCGAGTGCGTGGAGCCGGCCGCGGGCGACCGCTGCGCCGACGCCGTCCGCATCGAGCCAGAGAGCCAGGTGCTGCGCGGCGACGCCAGCGGCCTCGAGGACGACGACGAGGGGCGCTGCGCCGGCGCCGGGCCGGATCGTTTCTTCGCGTTCCGGGTGCTCGACCGAACGCGCCTTCGGGCCACCGCGACCGGGTACGACACGGTTCTGTACGTACGCCGCGGCTGCAACGGCGCGGAGCTCGCGTGCAACGACGACGCCCAACCGCCGGGCGGCCTGGGCTCGCACATCGAAGTGGAGCTCGCGCCCGGCGACTACGTGCTCGCGCTCGACGCGTTCAGCGGTCGGGTCGGGGCGTACAACCTGGCGGTGGACTTCGACCGCGTCTGTGGTCCGGACGGCTGCGACCCCGACCCTGACGGGGCCGTGCCCCCTGACGCGGGGATTCCCGACGCGGAGGTGCCGTTCGACGCAGAGGTCGCGTTCGACGTGCCAGATCCCGACGCGGCCCCGCCTCCGCCGCCCCCGCCACCACCGCCACCACCGCCCATTGACGCCACGCCGCCTCCGCCGCCGCCCCCCCCCCCGCCGCGTGATGCGTCACCGCCGCCTCCGCCGCCTCCTCCGCCGCCGCTGGACGCGTCTCCGCCGCCGCCGCCACCGCGGGACGCCTCCCCGCCGCCTCCGCCGCCCATCGACGCGGCGCCGCCGCCCCCACCGCCTCCGCGGGACGCGACGCCACCGCCTCCGCCCCCACCGCGGGACGCTATGCCCCCGCCACCGCCGGGCGACGCCGGGCCGCGCGTCGATGCTGGTGCGGACGCCGGGCGGCCACCGATCGGCGCCGAGGATTACGAGGGTGATCTCGAGTCCGCGCTCGTGCGCCCGTCGCTGTGCTCGAGCACGCCTGGTCGCCCGCCCGGCTGGATGCTGTTCTGGTCGCTGCTGGCGGTTCGCCGGCGACCCTGAGGCCTCAACGAGACCTTCGAGAACGACGATAGAACAGGCGTGTCACCGGAAACGTGCCCGCGCGTCCGGCTCCAAGTGGGCCTGGCAATGTTGCTGTTCGCGTCGATGCCCTTCTGCGCGACGGTCTTCTACCTCATGGGTCGCCACGTCATGGCGCTCTCGGCCGTCATCTCCTTGACCGTCGTCGCGCTTCCGGTGCTGCTGCTGCGCGTGACGGGCGCCTAGCGTCTCACCGCCAATTTGATGGTCACCGTCGGGTACGTCACCATAGTCGGCCTCGTCGCGATGCTGGGCGGCGTCCATTCGCCGGCCTACCCCTTCCTCGCGACCCTCCCGCTGATGGCATTGGCGCTGGTCGGCCCGCGATCCGCCGCCGCGTGGACGGCGCTCGCCGTCGTCGCACTGCTGGGTGGCGCGCTGCTCCCGACCGGAGCGCCCCTCCCGCCCGGGGTCATGGTCCCCGTCGCCCTGCTTCAGCTCGGCTACAACGTGCTCTTCCTCGCCGCTGTCGCGTGGCTCATCGGCGTGAAGCACCAGGCGGCCGTGGAGGCGAGCGAGACCAAGTCCACTTTCGTCGCCCATGTGAGCCACGAGATACGCACCCCGATGAACGGCGTCGCCGGCATGCTCGAGCTGCTCCACGAGGAGGAGACCGACCCGATGAAGCAGCGGAAGATGCGCGCCGCGCTGTCGTCCTCGCGGGCGCTGCTCTCGCTGCTCGACAACGTGCTCGACTTCTCACGCATCGAAGCCGGCGAGCTGGGCCTCGAGGCGCGCGCGTTCAATTTGAAGACCCTGGCCGAGGAGGTCGCCGAGCTCTTCCGACCGCTCGCCACAGGCGGCGTGAGGCTGTCGGTGACGGCTCGCGACGGGCTCCCCCTCAGCGTGGTGGGCGACGCGCTGCGCATTCGACAGATCCTGCAGAACCTGGTGGGCAACGCGGTCAAATTCACGCGCTCGGGTCGGATCAGCATCGTGCTCGAGGCCTGCCCCGGTGAAGACGATGTGCACCAGGTTCGCGTGCACGTGCGCGACACCGGGCCCGGGATCGACGCGGCGCGACTATCCACCCTCTTCGACGCGTACACGCAGGCCGAGGCGAGCACGTCTCGAAAACATGGCGGCAGCGGGCTCGGGCTCAACATCTGCCGCCGCCTGGTCGCGCTGATGGGCGGGCGGATTGGCGTCGACAGCGTCCGCGGCGAGGGCTCGACCTTCTGGTTCGAACTCGACCTGCCGGGCGGCGAAGCCTACATCCCCTCGGAGGAGACGACCGACGTCGCCGTCGCGCTCCTCGAGCTGGACGTGCTGCTCGTCGAGGACAACGAGGTCAACCGAACGCTCGCCCGCGCGTTCCTGCGCCGCTTCGGCTGCAACGTGACCATCGCCGAGAACGGCGCGGTGGCCCTCGACGCCTGCCGCGAGCGCTCCTTCGACGCGATCCTGATGGACTGCTACATGCCCTTGATGGACGGCTTCGAGGCCACCGAGGCCATCCGCCGCCTGCCCGGCTGGGCGGAGGTCCCGATCATCGCGTTGACCGCGAGCGTCACGGCGTCGGACCAGGCCAAGGCCGAGGCGGCCGGGATGGACGAGTTTCTGGTCAAGCCCATCGACCGCAAGCGCCTGCTGGCCGCGCTCGTGCAGGCTCGCGACCAGAAGGAAGCGGCGGCTACGCGACAGGCAGGGTGAACCAGAAGGTCGCGCCTCGGCCCGAAGTGCTCTCGACGCCAATCTCGCCCCCGAGGCGCTCCACGACGCGCTTGGCGACCGAGAGTCCCAACCCGACGCCGTCCCCGCCCTCGACCCCGCGCACGAAGGGCTGAAAGGCCCGCTCGTGCATGTCCGCGGCCAGGCCGGGTCCCGCGTCGCGGCACCAGAAGCGGATCCGGCCGCCCCGTACGGGGTCGGCGCCGAGCGACACTTCTGGTGGTGTCCCGCCGTACTTCAGCGCGTTCGACAGCAGATTGGCCCAGACCTCGGCGACCCATGGACCGTGGCCGACGACGACGGGCCACGCCGCCGGCTCGTCCACCCGCGCGCTGACGGCCGCGACGTCGTCGGCCATGCGCACCCGCACCTCGGCGACCACCGCGGCCATGTCGATCGCCACCCGTGGCACCTCCGCGCCGCGCATCTGGGCCAGCAGGAGCAGCTCCTCGACGATCTGGTACGCGATCCGGCCGAGGCGCGAGATGCGGGGTACCAACGCCGTCGCGTCCTCGGGATCTTCTGCGACGAGGTCCGCCAGCCCTACCAGCGAGACCAACGGTCGCTTCAAGTCGTGCGCCACCGAGTGGGCGAAGGTGTCGAGCGCGTCGTTCCGCTCGCGCAGCTCCGCGTTCTTCCGCGCCAGCCGGCGCACCACGCGCACGTTCTCGAGGGCCAGCGCAGCCGGGGATGCGAGCGTCTGGACCCACGCCAGGTCGCCCGCGTCGAAGACGCCCGACCGCGAGTGCACCACCTCGAGCACGCCGACGGACTCGTCCGCCACCACCAGCGGGACCGCGAGCAGCGAGCCCGTCTGATAGCCCGTCTGCGAATCGACGCTGGGCGAGAAACGCGGGTCGCTCCCGACGTCGGCCACGATGGCCGGCTCCCGGTGCGCCGCCACCCAGCCGGCGATGCCCTCGCGAGACGGCAGGCGCACGTCACGCAACGAGACGACGTCGGGTTCGACGAAGCGGCAGACGAGCGCGTTGCCGTCGTCTTCCCACAACCAGATGGACCCGCCCTCGCCGCGCGCCAGCCGCGTCGCAGCCTGCAGCAGCCGGCGCGCGATCTCGTGCATGTCGCGCATCGCCCCGAGCGCACGGCCCGACTGGCTGACGAACGCGAGCTGGCCCGTCTGGCGTCGGCCCGCGACGCCCACGGCTCCGGCGCGGCGCAGCTCGGCGTGCACCAGGCCGGGCGACGATGCCCCGGTGAGATGCCCCACGCATCCGGAGTCGAGCGCCGCGTCGAGCCCCGCCCCATCGGCCGACCAGGCGACGACAGGATGACCCAGCGCGAGGGCCTCCGAGGGCTCCGAGGCGAGGGTCACGACGACGTCGCACGGTGCGCCCGACTCGACCAGCTCCCACTCCTCGCCCTCGAGGACGGGGCTCAATGCCTCGTGTGTCACCTCGCCCAGAATCAGTACTCGAATCGCCACAAATTGATTCTGAAGTGCGCCGACGCCGATCACCAGCCGCATCGTCTTCGAATACCGCTGAGCTTTGGATTGACGCACACTCGCCGAGAGCGCAAAGCTCCCTGCGATGAACGGCGCCGACGGCCCGTACGACCTGCTGCCTGATGCCGTGCTCCGAGTCGACCGGAGCTCCGGGCGCATCCTCCACGCCAACCCGGCCGCCCGTGCCCTTCTGGGGGCCGAGGCAGCCACCGTGAACGACATCCTGATGGGATGCCTGGCCAGGGAGGACCGCACCCGCGTGCTGGCGGAGGCCGCCGAACTCGACCGTGGTGTGCGACGTCGGAGCTTCCGCGTCGAGACGCCCGCCGGGCCGCGCTGGATCGAGGTCGTGGCGGTCGCCGAGAGTCTCGACGTCGCGCTTCTGACGGGCCGCGACATCACCGAGCGCCGCGACCGCGAGGTGGCCCTCGACAACATCATCAACAGCGTCGCCGACCCCATCTTCGTCAAGAATGAGCGGTTCGAGTGGACAGTGCTCAACGACGCCGCCTGCGAGTTCATCGGGCAGTCTCGCAAAGCCCTCATCGGGCGCACCGACTACGACGTCTTCCCCCACGCCGAGGCCGACGAGTTCCGCGAGAAGGACCGTCTCGTGTTCGAGGAGCACCTCGAGACGCCGCACCTCAACCTCGAGTCGTTCACCGACAGCGCCGGGATTCACCACACGATCGCCACGAAGAAGCGCGCCTTCGTGAATCGCGACGGGACGAAGACGCTCGTCGGGATCATCCGCGACATCACGGAGCTGGTGCAGCTCCAGCACGAAAAGGACGCCTTCCTCGCAAACGTCTCTCATGAGCTGCGCACGCCGCTGACGCTGATGCTCGCCCCGCTCGAGTCGATGCTGGCCGGAGACTTCGGGCCGCTGAGCGACCGCCTGAGGCACACGTCCGAGACCATGCACAACAACGCGGTGCGCCTGCTATGCATTTTTTTTTAATTTTTTTTTTAAGTCTAGATAATTTGAGAAATTGGCATATAGAAAGGTGCGGAATAGTGTATGATTGTGAAGCTCAGGGGTTTATATAAGTGAATGATTTTGGAAAATCTTTTGGCAGTTATTGTTTATATGAAGATATAGTTCGTGAGGAATTAAATTAAACAGTTATAGATTTGTAAAAAGTAAAAATTTGTTTTTTAAATTTTAATTTTTCTCTCTACCCATAAGGTTCTGAAATAAAAAGGATGGTCAATAAACGATTTGGAAAGATATTTAAATAGATATTCTAATTTTGGTTATATTTCAAAAGAAAATTTCTAAGTTTTTTTAACC
>PVBE012525240.1_pt1 | contig 18848 bp, 18 predicted proteins | sample 1631181 | NCBI WGS metagenome assembly PVBE01 (sample SAMN08397723, study PRJNA350692) | Marine metagenome, whole genome shotgun sequencing project. | isolation source: water | place: Pacific Ocean | collected 2012-04 | reverse complement strand
GTATCGGCCCGCCACGCGGCTCACCATCATGATCCAGGGCAACAAAACCAGATGCCCGACAAAGGACGTATACATGACCGCAACCGGTACCAGACCCAAAGAAAATCCTTGCCGTCGGGGAAAGCTCCATACATGACGACGAAACTGGTCGACTATCCCTAATTCCCTCCTCACGCGCGCTTCCGGTACACAGAAATGCTTTCCAGCCGTCTGACGATCGCCTTCGCGGCCACCGGGCATGCCGTCATGCATGTTCTGACCGGGCTCTTCCTGGTCATCGTGCTGGCGCTGGAAGAGCGTTGGGGTCTCGCCTACGACGAGCTGATCAGGCTTTGGACGCTCGGCGCCTTTTTGATCGGGGCCGGGGCGCTGCTCGCCGGCTGGCTTTCCGACCGCTTCGGCGAGAGCTGGTTGATGGTCGTCTTTTTCGTCGGCAGCGGCCTCGCGACGATCTACGCCGGGCTGGCGGAGGGGCCGTCCGAGCTGATGATCGCACTCGCCCTCCTCGGCATCTTCGCCGCCGTCTATCACCCCGTGGGCACCGCTTGGATCGTCAAGAACGCGGTCGGCCGCGGCAAGGTGATGGGGATCGTTGGGATCGGCGGCAGCATCGGCCTCGCCGGCGCCTCGTTGATCGCCGGTGGTCTGATAGAAGTCTCGGGCTGACGCTCGGCTTTCGTCGTGCCGGGTGTCGCCTCGGTCGCGATCGGCTTGGTCCTGGCCTGGCTCTACGGCACGGGCCGAATCGTCGACCGCGACGGCGACCTGTCGCCAACACCCGAGGACAGCTCGGGCGACATGGTCCGCGCCTTCGTCGTGCTCTCGATCGCGCTGGTGCTGGGCTCGCTCTACTATGCCGCCCTCACCACGGTACTGCCGAAGTGGTTGAGCGACGGGGCCACGGGCGCCTTCGCCACCGACACGGCGACGATCGGCGGCCTGGTCACCGTGATCTACCTGGTCGTCGCCACGGCGCAGCTCGTCGGCGGCTGGCTCGCCGACCGCTTCCCGCAGAAATGGCTCTACATCGCCGCCTTCGCGATCAAGCTGCCGGTGACCCTGGCGGCGGTCGCGGTCGGCGGCTGGGCGATGCTGCCGGTGGCGATGGCGATGGGCTTCACAATGGACCTGGCGGCGCCCGCCGAGAACGTGCTGCTGGCCCGCTATTCGCCGCGCCGGCGCCGTGGCCTGGTCTACGGCCTGAAATACGTCGCCAGCTTCGCCGCTTTCCCCTTGGGAATCGAGCTGGTGGCGGCGAGCTATCGGTGGAGCGGAAGCTGGAACACCCTCTACCTGGCACTGACGGGGCTCGCCTTGGGCATGCTGCTGGTGGCCTTCTTCCTGCCCTCGGAACGCCCCCGCCCAATACCGTCAGCGGCGGCCGGCTCCTAACGCGACAGCCAGCCGCCCTCGACCAGGATGATGTCGCCGGTGACCATGGCCGAGGCCTCGGTGGCGAGGTAGAGCATCGCCCCCATCATGTCCTCGACCTCGGCCGGGCGGCCGAGCGGAATGGTCTCCTGCATCTGCCGATAAGTCTCCGGGTCCTCGAAGAGATGCTGGGTCATCGGCGTGCGGACGAAAGTCGGCGCCACCGCGTTGACGCGGACGCCGCGCCCGGCCCACTCCGTCGCCAGCGCCCGGGTCAGGTTGACGACGCCGCCCTTGGTCGCGTGGTAGGAGAGGTTGCCGTACATCGGCCCGCCGACGAAGCCCCATTTCGAGGCCAGGTTGACGATCCGGCCACTGCCCCGCTCCAGCATTCGCCGGCCGGCCTCGCGGGCGCAGAGGAAGACCCCGGTCAGGTTGACGGCGACGACCGCGTTCCAATCGTCGAGCGGCGATTCCTCGGTGGCGTGGCGGCGCGAGATGCCGGCGTTGTTGATCAACACGTCGATCCGGTCCCGACGCTGCCAGACGTCCTCGAACAGAGCGACCACGGAGGCTTCGTCGGTGACGTCCATGGCGTGGCCCTCGGCCTGGAAGCCGGCCTGGACGATGCCGGCCGCGACCGCCTCGGCGCTGGCGCCGTCGAGATCGGTAACGACGACATGGGCGCCGGCCACCGCCAGCGTCTCCGCCGTGCCCTGGCCGATACCCCGGCCGCCGCCGGTAACCACCGCGACCTCGCCGTCGAGCCGCGAGCGCCCGGCCCGGGCCTCGGCCTCCGCCTTGATCCTGTCCGCTTCGCTCATTCCGCCGCCTCCGATGCCGTTTGCTCGGGCAGGACGATCAGGCCGGCCGCCGCCAGCCGCTCGACTTCCGCCTCGTCGATGCCGATTTCACCTAGAATCTCAGCCGCCTGGCCACTCATCGCCGGCGGGTCGGTGCGGACCGAGAACCAACGATCGCCCAGCTCGATCGGCAGCCGGGGCACCTTGACCTTGGCGCCGTCGGGCAGCGTGCTCTCGACCAGCCGGCCGTCGTGATTGAGGTGCGGGTCGTCGATCAGGTCCTCGGGCCGGTTCACCGGCCCGAAAGCAAGCTCGGCCGCTTCCGACTTGGCCAGCAGCTCGGCACCGGTGAATTGGCTGAAGAACTCGGCCAGGCTCGGGATCAGCCAACCGCGCTGGTCGACCCGATCGCCGTTCGAGCCCAAGCGCTCGTCGGCCAACAGGTCCGACCGCTCGAAAACCTGGCAGAAGCGCCGCCATTGGGTATCGGTGACGACGCCGATGAAGATCATGGCCTCGTCGCTGCCGCGAAAGATATCGTAAACGCCCCAGGCACGGACCGGTTCGGCCATCGTGACGAGCGGCTTCCCGGTCAACATCGCCTGCACCATGTGCTGGCCCATGATGAAGCTCGCCGCCTCGAACAGGCCGACCTTGACCTTCTGCCCCTTGCCCGTGGTCTCGCGCTCGCGAAGCGCGGCCAGGGTGCCGATGACGGCGCTCATCCCGCCCAGCACGTCGATCACCGAGGTACCGGCGCGCAAGGGCCGGCCGGGCGGCCCGGTCATGAAGGCGAGGCCGCTCATCATCTGGGCGATTTCGTCCAGCGCCCGACGGTTCTCGTAGGGGCCGGAAAGGAAACCCTTGAGGGCGCAATAGACGATGCGGGGGTTGATCGCCGCCGCATCCTCGTAGCCGAGGCCCTGGCGCTCCATCGAGCCGACGGCGAAATTCTCGATCATGACGTCGGCGCGCCGGATCAGCGCTTCCAGGATCGGCCGGCACTCCGGCGCCGAGGTATCGATCGCCAGGCTCCGCTTGTTGCGGGCATAGAATGGGAAGAAGCCGGTGCCGGCGTTCTTCAAGCGCCGCGTCCGGTCGCCGTCCGGCACCGGTTCGATCTTGATCACGGAGGCGCCGAGGTCGCCCAGGATCATACCCGTGGACGGGCCCATGATGGCGTGGCTGAATTCCAGCACGGTGATATTGCTGAGCGGCAGCGGCTCGGTCATGCTTGCTTCCCTCGTCCCCTTTTTCCGGGCGGCACGACGCCCATGCTAGAGGGATTCACCGCTGACTGGAACCATCCGCCCCCACCTCCAGGTCGTAGATCGGCCGGCGGCGGCGGAGCCAGATCCAGGCCCAGACGGCGAGCGCCAATACCGCGCCGCCGGCGAGCGGCCAACGCAGCCCGAGGAATTCGGACAGCGCCCCGATGATCAAGGCACCCGCCGCCGGTCCGCCGCGAAAGACGATGCCGTAGAGGCTCATCACCCGGCCCCGCATCTCGGGCTCGACGGTGAGCTGGATCAGCGTCTGCGCACCGACCCCGCTCAGCACCATGGCGATGCCGGCGGCGGTAACGGCGGCGAGGGCGAACCAGAAGACATCCGTGGCGGCGAAACCGAGCACCGCCAGGGCGACGGCACCGGCGGAGAGCAGCGTCAGACGAGCCAGGCCGGGACCGGAGCCCCGCTGGGCCAGCCAGAGGCCGCTCAGCACCGCACCGACGCCGATCGTGGAGGACAGTATCGCCAGCGCCTCGGCACCCCGATGGAAGACCGCATCGGCGAATCCCGGCATCAGTTCGACGAAAGGCCGGACGCAAAGCGACAGCACCGCCAAGAGGAACAGCATCGGCCCGATGCCCGGATGGCGAAACGTATAGCGAATGCCATCGCCGACATCGGCCAGCAGCGAGCGGCGGCCGCCTCTGCCGGGCGCTATCCCGTCGCCTTCCATGCGGATCCGCGAGATTGCCAGAAAAAAAGCAACGAAGGAAAGCGCGTTGGCGGCAAAGGCGGCGGCGACGCCCCACCAGACGATCAACAACCCCGCCACCGCCGGGCCGATGAAGCGGGCCAGATTGAAGATGATGGCGTTGATCGCCACCGCCGTCGCCAGGTCGCGGCGCGGCACCAGGCTCGGCACCAGGGCCAGCCGCGAGGGCTGGTTGAAGCCCATGACGACGCCGTTCGCCAGCACCAATGCGAACAGCAATTCGATGCTGGCGGCCCCGGTCCAGGTCATCCAGAAGAGCACCACCGCCTGCAGCATAGCCAAGGCCTGCGCGATGGCGATGATGCGAAGCCGGCTGACCCGATCGGCGACGGCACCACCGATCGGACCGACGAAGACGGCAGGGAAAAGGTCGGCGAAGGCGACCGCGCCGAGCCAAGCGCCGGAACCCGTCAGCTCCCAGGCCAGCCAGCCGACGGCGATGCGTTGCACCCAGGTGCCGATCAGCGAGACCGAGTTGCCGGCGGCATAGAAACCGTAGTTTCGGTTACCGAGCGCCCGGGCAATACCGGCGAAACGGTCGCTCGGCATCGTCACTCGACGGTCGCGCCGGGTGTCTTTCCCTTGCCGAGATCCCAGAAGATGCCGGTCATGACCAACAGACCCTCGCGCATGATTCCCGGCAGCACGTGCTCGTTCGGGGCGTGCTGCGAGCATGACGCATAGGAATGCGGCACCCAGATGGTCGGCAGGCCGATGATCGAGGCGAAGACGTCGTTCGGCAGCGAGCCGCCCAGGTTCGGCACCACCATCGGCGGCTCCCCCACGGTCCGCTCTATCGAGGCCACGGTCCACTTCACCCAGGGGTGATCGGGCAACAGGCGGGTCGCCTTCATGGAGAAACTACGCATCGACTGCGTCACTTCGACATCGCCGAAGCCGTGCTGATCGAGGTGCGTGCGCAACGCCGGCAGGAAGGTATCCGGATCGCGATCTACGGTGAAGCGGATCTGACACCAGGCGGTGGCGGCGGGGGGAATCGCGTTGACCACCCGCTCCGGGTTGCCGGCCTTGAAGGCCAGGACCTCGAAAGTGTTCCAGCCGAAGACCCGTTCCACCGGCGTCAGCCCGGGTTCGCCCCAGTCGGGCTCGATCTCCGGCCCGTCCTCGCCGCCGTCGACGATGCAGTCGGCCAGCGCCGCGCGGACCGAGTTCGGCATCGATTGGGGCTTCAGGGCGTCGACCTTGATCTCGCCCTTGGGCCCGACGATGCTGGCGATGGCGTTGGCCAGCCGGGTGCCGGCGTTCGAGATCAGGCCACCCCAATTGCCCGAGTGGTGGCCGCCTTCCCGCAGCCGCACCACCAGCTCGAAGTTGAGGGCACCGCGCGTCCCCATATAGATCGAGGGCCGGGCCGGCGTCAGCCGCGGCCCATCGGAGCCGATCAGAACGTCGGCCGTGAGCCGCTCCCGGTTGGCCTCGGCGAACTCGGCCAGGCCCGGCGAGCCGATCTCCTCCGACATCTCGAGCAGGATTCGAGAATTGAAGCCGAGCCGGCCGCGTTCCTCCAGGACCATCGCCAGCGCCGCGATATTGATCGAGTGCTGGCCCTTGTTGTCGGCCGTGCCGCGGCCATACCAGCGCTCGTCGACCACGGTCAGCTTCCAGGGATCGAGGCCGTCCAGCCACTCGCCCTCGAGACCCCGCACCACGTCGCCGTGACCGTAGGTCAGCACCGTCGCGAGTTCGTCGCCTTCGTGGCGTTCCGCCAGCAGAAAGGGGCCGCCGCCTTCGACCGGGTTCTCCAGAACCTCCCATCGATAGCCCATCCCTTCGAGGATCGGCCCGATCTCGCCCTCCAGATAGGCGTAGAGGTCGGGGCGATGCTTCTCGACCTGCGCCGTCGAGGGAATCGCGACCCGGCGGGCCAGATCGATGAAGTAGCCGCCCTCGTCGAAATAAGCGGCGGCACGGGCGATGGCATCGTCTCGTGACAAGGGTGCTTCTCCCCATTCTCTCTAGCGGTTTTCGTCATTGCGAAGGGATCGTCCTCTCCGATGCCCTTCCTCTCTCGATCGTCATCGGCGTCATTCCCGCGAAAGCGGGAATCCAGGGCTACCGGCGCCTTCTGGATTCCGGATCGACGCGATGCGCCGTCCGGAATGACGTTTGATTTTACCTTGCAGGAATCTCCTCGTCCGGGAAGGTCAAGTTTATGTTGAGGCGACGACCCATGGCGGAAGCGTTCAGTCCTTGGCCGGGCCGGGGCGGATGTGTAGGAAGCAACAACCTTCCTCGCCCGGCTTCCAGGTCTCGGCGCTGAAGGTGAAGCCGGCGCTCTCGAAGGTGCCGTCGTCGATTACCCCCGCCATCTCGCAGAGCTTGGCCAACTCGTCCTCCGAAACGCCCGAGTCCTGCCAGGCCTCCTTCAAGGGGCAGCGTTGGAACTTGATGTCGACGCCCTCGTCGTCGGCCCGTCGCACGTCCGGGTCCAACAATCCCTGAAAGGGTATGAAATCGAGAAAAGCGTCCTTAAGGCCGACCATATCGGAGGGACCCAGATGCTCGAAGATCTTGCCGACCTCGCAGCCGCGGGCGTACAGCGCTTCCTTCATCACGTCCATCGCCTCGGCCTCGCCGTGGCGCTTCTTGATGCCGTCGAAAATGTGCCGATAGATCAAGGCCCGGTTGGCGAAGGCGGCCCTCAAGGCCTCCTGTAGTCGTTCCACTTCACTCATTCGTACTCTCCCTCGAAAGATTGGCCCATCGATCCCTCAAAGCCCCAAAACCAGCTTGGCCATGATGTTGCGTTGAATTTCGTTCGAGCCGGCATAGATGCTGGCGGCCCTGAAATTGAGATAGCGCGGCAGCACCGGCACGCCATGGTCGGGGCCGATCGGCTCGACGTTGCTGCCGGGCACCCGGGCGTCGGGCTGGAACGGGGCGGCATAATAGGCCACCGCCTCGACGCCGAGTTCGGAGAGCCGCTGGGTCATCTCGGTGCCCAGCGCCTTCATCATCGACGAGGCGGCACCGGGGTTCTGGCCCTGGTTCATCGCCGACATCAGTCGCTGCTCGGTGGCGTCGATGGCGCCGACCCCGATCTCGGCCTCGGCGAGCTTGCGGCGGAAGTCCGCGTCCTCGATCAGGGCCTGGCCGTCACCGCCCGGCTCTACTTCCGCCATACCCTTGAGGCGCTGGATCGCCGCCGCCAGCCCCGGCCCATAGGCACTGCCGCCACGCTCGAATTCCAACAGATACTTGGCCACGGTCCAGCCGTCGTTTTCCTCGCCGATCCGGTTCGCAATCGGCACCCGGACGTCGTCGAAGAAGACCTGGTTGACCTCATGGTCGCCAGCCAAGGTAATGATCGGCTCGACCTCGATGCCGGGCGTGTCCATGTCCAGCAGCACAAAGCTGATGCCTTCCTGTCGCTTGCCCTCGGTGGAGGTGCGGACCAGGCAGAACATCCGATCGGCGAATTGCGCCCCGGTGGTCCAGAGCTTGCTGCCGTTCAGCACGTAGTCCTCGCCGTCGACCAAGACGCGGCACTGCAAGGAGGCGAGGTCGGAGCCCGAGCCCGGCTCGGAATAGCCCTGGCACCAGATGTCGTCGCCGGAGAGGATTCGGGGCAGGTAGCGCTCCTTCTGGTCCTGCCGGCCGAAACGCATGACGACGGGGCCGACCATCCGCAGCCCCATGATGAAGAGCCGGGGGGTGCCGGCGGCGGCGCATTCGCGCTCGTAGATGAAGCGCTGCATCGGGGTCCAACCGGTACCGCCGTATTCCGTTGGCCAGCCGGGCGCGATCCAGCCTTTCTGGTGCAGGATCGTGTGCCAGCGCCGGCCGACGTCGAGCTCGGCGAAAACGCCGCTGGTGAGCCGGCTCGCCTCCCTGAAGTCTTCGCTCAAGTTCGCGTCGAGGAAGCCCCTGACCTCGTCGCGGAAGGCCTCGTCGGCCGGGCTCAGACTCAGGTCCATCGGTATCCTCCGATTCTTGCTCGTCGCCGCCTTCAGTCCAGGCTCGCCACCACGCGGCCAAGAAATTCGTCGTTCCGTGCCGGATCGAGCCAGCGGGCGACGACGACGAGATCGAGCCCGGCATCGAGCCAGATCGTGTTGCCGCCGGCGCCGGAGGCGAAGACGCTGGTTGCCGGCGCGCTCGGCTTGTAGGCGCGATCGGTATTCAGCCACCAGAGGTAGCCGTAAACCGGATTGACGTCACATGGCGTCATCATGTGCCGGCACCAGTCGGCCGGCAGCAGCTCGCGGCCCTCCCAGCATCCTTGCTGCAGGATGAGCTGGCCGAAGCGGGCATGGTCGAGCGAGTTGATCCGAATGCCACCGCCCCAGCGGGTGCCGCCCGGAACCGAGAGCATCGGCTCGCCGTCGATCTCGACCGTCGAGTTCCGGTAGCCATGCCATTCCCAGCCATCACTGGCGCCGATCGGGCCCATGATCCGCTGCCGCAGCACCTCGGGCAGGGGGCGCTTGAAGAGCTGCAACAGCGAAAGGCTGAGCCGGTTGACGCGGACGTCGTTGTATTCCCAAAAATTGCCGGGCGGCTGCAGATCGCGGTGCTGGCCCTTTCTGGAATTGTCGCCGTCATGGCCGACCTCGCGGTTGCGGTCGACCATGTCGGGGCGATCGAAAAGGGTGCCTTCCCACTCGCTGGTCTGCTGCAGCAGGTGATGCCAGGTGATCTCGCGGTTCCCGGCCGTCGCATAGCCCTCATCGAGGGCGTAGTCTCGGACGGGATCGTGAACGTCGCGGATCAGGCCGTCGGCGACGGCGAGCCCGGTCAGGACCGCGAGGTAGCTCTTGGCGATCGAGAAGGTGAAGTCGGCCCGTGCCACATCGCCCCAGGTCGCCGCGATCCGGCCGTGTCGCAGCACCAGGCCGTTCGGCCCGCCGCGTGGCGCCACCGGGCCCAGCAGGGCATCGAACGGATCGGGATCGAGGGCGCCACGGTCCAACGCTTCCTCCAGATCGCGCGGCCAGGGCGTCTCGGCGGCTTCGGCAAACGCCGCCGCCGCCAGGCGGCTGGAATCGAAGCCCAATTCCTCCGGCCCGGCCGGCGTCAGGAGCCGGCTCTCGCTCAGGACCTCGTTCATCGGCCCCTCGCTCAGGCGTATGCCAGGCTGATCACCTCGGCGACCAGGGCCGGCCGCTCCTGGCCCTCGATTTCGATCTGGCACTCGGTGATGATGCGGACCCCGTCGCCCTTGACGTCCTCGACCGATTTCAGGGTCGGGCGCAGGCGAACCCGCGATCCCGCCGGCACCGGATTGGTGAAGCGGATCTTGTTGGAGCCATAGTTGATGCCGTGGCGGCGGTGCTTGATGTCGTAGATCTCGTGGATCAGGCGCGGCAACAGCGACAGCGTCAGATAGCCGTGCGCGATGGTCTTGCCGTCGGGCATGTCGGTCTTGGCCCGTTCGACGTCGACGTGAATCCACTGGTGGTCGCCGGTGGCCTCGGCGAAGCGGTCGATCATCTGCTGGTCGACGGTAACCCAGTCGCTGATTCCCAGCTCCTGGCCGACGTGTTGCTTCATGTCCTGAGGCGTCTCGACTTCGAGCATTTGCTTCCTCCCCTCCGTGGTTGGCTCTCCAGGCCAAAGATTGTCACATCTCGGCCCCGAAAGGCGAGCCCCCTTCCCGCTTCGGCGTTTTGTGCTAATCCTTGGGGCCAGCGTCGGCCTCTAGGGGAAGCCGGGCGCGGCAGGGAAGGAACGCGAGATGGACCTCGGACTTCAGGGCAAGACGGCGATCGTCACCGGCGGCTCCAAGGGTATCGGCAGGGCCGTCGCGACGGCGCTGGCGGCGGAAGGATGCAATCTGCATCTAGCTTCCCGGACGGCGGCCGATCTGGAAGCGGTACGCGACGAGATCATGGCCCAGCATCAAGTCGGCGTCACCGTGCACCCGATGGATTTGGCCTCGCAGGGCCAACCCGAGGCATTGGCGGCGGCGGCCGAGGGGGCCCAGATCCTGGTCAACAACGCCGGCGCCATTCCCGGCGGCTCGCTTGAAAAGGTGGACGAGACGACCTGGCGCGAGGCCTGGAACCTGAAGGTCTTCGGCTACATCAACCTGACCCGCGCGGTCTACGCCAACCTGGCAGCGAGCGGCGGTGGCGCCATCGTCAACGTGATCGGCGCCGCGGGCGAACGTCAAGACTACAATTACGTCGCCGGCAGCACCGGCAACGCCGGCCTGATGGCCTTCACCCGGGCGCTCGGCAGCGAGAGCGCGAAGGACAACATCCGAGTCGTCGCCGTCAATCCGGGCATGACCGAGACCGAGCGCCTGGTGACCTTGCTGCGGGGGGTGGCAGAGAACAAGGGCCGGGACCCGGACGACTGGCGCTCCGAGCTCACCGGGCTGCCCTTCGGCCGCCCCGGCACGGCGGCGGAGGTGGCGGACCTGGTCGCCTTCCTGGCCTCGAAGCGCGCCTCCTACATCTCCGGCACCGTTGTCACCATCGACGGCGGCAACTCCGCCCGCGGCGTGCATTTCTGAGTATCGGAAATACGAACAGTGCCCAAAAAAGCCGAATACCAGGCCGATGCCGCCTGTCCGCTGGACGGGGTTCGGATTCTCGATCTTTCACGGGTCGTCGCCGGCAACGCGCTGACGGCGCTGCTGGGAGACTTCGGGGCCGAGGTGATCAAGGTGGAGCGGCCGGGCCGGGGCGACGATTTGCGCAACTGGCGGGTAGACGGCGTCTCCACCTACTGGAAGGCCTATGCCCGCAACAAGAAGAGCGTCAGCCTCTCGATGCGCGAGGCCAGGGGGCGAGAGCTGCTGCTGCAACTGGTGCCGACCGCGAACGCGTTGGTGGAAAATTACCGGCCGGGCCGGCTGGAGGCGATGGGCCTCGGGCCCGACGTGCTTTGGCAAGCGAACCCCGACCTCGTCATCGTCCGCGTCACCGGCTGGGGCCAGGACGGACCGTTCGCCGACAAGCCGGGCTTCGGCAGTCTGGTCGAGGCGCTGTCGGGTTTCGCCGCGATGACCGGCTTCGCCGACCGCGAACCGGTGCTGCCGCCGCTGGCGCTGGCGGATCAGGTGGCCGGTCTCTACGGCGCTGCCGCCTTCCTGATCGCGCTTCGGGGCATCGAGGTCGGTGGCGGCAAGGGCCAGATCATCGACCTGCCGCTATTCGATCCCCTACTCTCGATCCTGGGGCCGCTGGCGGCCAACTACCAGCTCAAGGGCCGGGTCGAGCCTCGGGTCGGCAGTCGCTCCAACACCACCGCACCCCGCAACGTCTATGCTACCAAGGACGGTGGCTTCGCGGCGCTTTCCGCCTCGACGCAAGGTATGTTCGAACGGCTGATGCGATCGATCGGCCATGGCGATTTGATCGAGGACGCGCGCTTTCTCGCCAACGCCGACCGGGTCCAGAACGTCGAGCATCTGGACGCCGTGATCGGCGCTTGGATCGGTGCCCGCACGCTGGCGGAGAACGTCGCCTTCTTCGAGGCGGAAGGCGTCACGGTCGGTGCCGTCGCCGATATCTCCGATCTGATGGAGCATCCCTTCATCGTCGATCGCGGTATTCTCCTGGAGTTTCCGGATCGCGAGATGGGCAGCATGGCGATGCACGGGATACCGGCCCGGCTTTCCCGGACGCCGGGGGCGATCCGCCGCCCGGCGCCCGATGTCGGCCAGCACAACGATGAGATTCTTGGTGAAATAGGCCTCGATGCGGCAGCGTTGCGGACGCTCGCCGACGACGGCGTGATTTGAGGGAAGGAAGACAAGCAATGACCGAGCAGACAAGCAATCCGGTCTGGCGCTCGATGCTCTACGTGCCGGCCAATGTCGAACGCTTCGTCGACAAGGCCCACACCCGCGGCGCCGACGCCATCATCGTCGACCTCGAGGACAGCGTCCTGCCGACCGAAAAGCCGGCGGCCAGGAAGCTGGTGCCGGAAGTGGCGGCTAAGGTCAGCCGCGCCGGCGCCGACGTGCTGGTCCGGATCAACCGGCCCTGGCGGATGACTATCGCCGACCTGGAGGCGGTGATCTCGCCCGCGGTCGCCGCCCTGGTGCTGCCTAAGGTGGCGGACGCCAGCCACATTCATGCCATCGCCGAAATCATCGACGAGTTGGAGGCCGAACGCGGCATGGAGATCGGCCACACCCGTTTCTTCGCGCTGATCGAGACGGCGGACGCCCTCTTCCATGCCCGCGCCATCGCCGGCGCGCACCCCCGGATGGTCGGCCTCAGCCTCGGCTCGGAGGATTTCGCCCTCGACTGCGGCATGGCGGCAGAGCCGGACGGCCTCTTCACGCCGACCATGGAATGCGTCTTCGCGGCGCGTGCCGCCAGGATCTTGGCCCTCGGCTTCGTCGGCACGCTGGCCGACTACGGCGACATCGAGGCCTTTCGTGGCATGGTGCAGCGGGCCCGACGGCTCGGCTTCGAGGGTGCGTCCTGCATCCATCCGGCGCAGGTGCCGTTGTTGAACGAGGCCTATGGCCCGACGGCGGAGGAGATCGACTACGCCCGGCGCATCATCGCCGCTGACGTCGAGGCCAAGGCGGAGGGCCGGGGCTCGTTCGAGATCGAGGGCAAGATGATCGATATCCCGATCGTCTATCGGGCGGAGCGGCTGCTGGCCCGGCAGGCCCGGATCGAGGCCCGCCTGGCGAAGATGCGCGCCAGCGCTTAGAGGAGACGGCGAGATGTCCGAACCACGGCGATCGGGCTATGCCGACCGGCCCGACTACGACGTCCATTTCGAGCCCTTTTCGGGCCGCGTCCGCGTCGTTTTCGCGGACCTGACCATTGCGAACTCGACCCGGGTAATGCGCATGCACGAGACCAAGCACCAGCCGGTCTTCTATTTCCTGCGGGCCGACGTGGCGATTGCGCGGTTGCGGCCAACCACGCACCAAAGCTTTTGCCCCTTCAAGGGCGAAGCCAGCTATTGGTCCGTCGAGGTCGATGACCGAGAGGCGGAGAACGCGGTCTGGAGCTACGAGACACCGTTCCCCGAGGTCGCCGAGATCCGGGACTACCTCGCCTTCTACGACGATCGCGTCGACGCCGTCCTGGTCGAGAAGTAAGAATTAAGCGGGCCGTCTCTCAACGTCGGCGGCGGGGGAGCGCCAGGCCGAGGAAGACGCTGGCGATCAGGACATAGCCGAGGCTGCCGGCGGCGATGCTTTCCATACTGACGCCGGCGTCGATCAGCCAGCCCATGCTGACCGGCGAGAGGCCGCTGCCGAGCACCGAGAGCGAGAACACCAGCGAGCGGATCGCACCGAGATGCGTGACGCCGTAGACCTCGGCCCAGAGCGCGTTGACAATGGTGTAGCCGGCCCCGGCGCCGATCCCGCTCAAGGTCAGGTAGGCGAGCGCCACCAACGGGTGGCGGCCGACCACCAGCAGCAGCAGACCGAAGGCCAGCGGCAACAGATAGAAGTGCAGCAAGCGGCCGGCGCCCATCCGGTCCACCAGCGGCCCGACGGCGAGCGCGGCGACGATGGTGCCGACCGCGTAGCCGACGAAGCAGGCGGCTATCCAGGCCAGGCTCCAGCCCTTGGCCTCGGCCAGGTGCGCCTGATGAAAGAAGAGCCCGGTGATGATGTACGAGTTGGCGATCACCGCCGGCACGATCAGGTAGAAGCGCTTGTCGCCCAAGACCTCGCGCCTGGTCCACTGACGCCCCGGCAACACCTCGGCGGGCGATGCTGCTTCCGAGAGGCCCCGCGCCTTCGCCGGCCCGCCACCGAGCAGCCAGAGCACCAGCGGCACCACGACGAATGCGAGGACGGCCGCCGCGGCGGCCCAACTCAGCCGCCAACCGAGCGCCGCCACCGAGGCCACCGCGACGACCGGCAATACGCCCTCGCCCAACGGCAACCCCAACGAGACGATGGCCACGGCCTTGCCCCGGTCGCGCGCGTAGTGGCGCGCCACCGAGGTTATCGAGGTATGCGTCATCATCCCCTGCCCCGACAGTCTGAGCAGGAAGAAGACGCCATAGAGCGCCGCCGCCGTCGGCACCAGCGACATGCCCAGGCAGGCCACCGCCAATACCAGGCAGACCAGCACCGAGAGGCGCCGCAATTCGACGATATCGACCAGCCGACCGGCCCAGATGATGACGACGCCGCTGGCCAGGGTGGCGGTCGAATAGATCAGGCCGAGGCCGCCGTGCGTCAGCCCGAATTCGGCCCTGAGCTCGGCCCCGAACAAGGCGATAAAAAAGGTTTGGCCGAAGCTGGAGAAACAGGCCAGCGTGATCCCGAAGCCGAGAAAGCGCCGATGCGCGAGGGCGAAGCGCAGATACTCCATGCGTCGCTTTGGTCCATGCGGCAAGGGCGGGGGCGGGTGGCGCACCTTCTAGCACGCCCCGGCCGGCATCACCATCGGCGTCGGTGCTGGCCCGTTCCGACGCTTTGTGCTTCCATCGAGATGGAGAGAGGGAGGAGATGCCATGACAGCACCGAACGAGTTCACCGCCACCGAGGCCGCCGCCGCCATCGCCCGGGGCGAGATCACCGCCGAGGACCTGGCCCAGGCTTGCCTGGCCCGGATCGCGATGCGGGAGGAGACGGTACACGCCTGGTGCCACCTCGATCCGGAGCAAGTGCTGGCCCAGGCCCGCGCCGCCGACCAGAGTGCGCCGATTGGGCCGCTGCATGGCATTCCCGTCGGCATCAAGGACATCATCGACACGCACGACATGCCGACCCGTTTCGGCTCGCCAATCTACGAGGCGTATCGGCCGGCCGGCGACGCCGCTTGCGTGGCGCTGATCCGACAGGCGGGCGGCATCGTCATGGGCAAGACGGTGACCACCGAGTTCGCCTTCTCGACGCCGCGCGGGACCCAAAACCCGCACAACCCGGGCCACACGCCCGGCGGCTCCTCCAGCGGCTCGGCCGCGGCGGTGGCCGATTTCATGGTCCCACTGTCCTATGGCACCCAGACCGCCGGCTCGGTGATCCGGCCGGGCTCGTTCTGCGGCATCACCGCCTACAAATCCTCCTTCGGGGCGCTGCCGATGGCCGGTATCAAGCCATTCGCGCCCAGACTGGACTCGCTCGGCATCTATGGCCGCTCGGTCGCCGACACGGCCTTGCTGAGGTCGGCCCTGAGCGGCGCGCCCGCGAGCCCGACGGTGCCGGCGAGCCCGCCTAGGATAGGCCTGTGCCGGACCCACGAATGGAGCCGCGCCGACGCCGCCACGCATGAGGCCGTCGAGGGCGCCGCCCGAACCTTCGAGGCCGCCGGTGCCGCGGTCGACGAGGTCGATCTGCCGGAGGCCTTCTCGGGCCTGGTCGAGGCGCAGAATATCGTGCTGACCTATGAGGGCGCGCGCTCCTACGTCTCCGAGCGCCGCTTGGCGCCGGAAGGACTCAGCCCCGGCATCACCGAGATGATCGATACCGGCCTGGCGATGGCGCACGCCACCTACATGGAAGCCTGGGCCCTGGCCCATGCCTGTCAGGCGGAAGTTTCGGGCATCCTCGAGCGGTACGACGCGCTGTTGGCGCCGAGCGCCGTCGGCGAAGCGACCGAGGGGCTGGACACGACCGGCGATCCGCTCTTCAACCGGATGTGGACCTTCCTCTATGTCGCGGCGATATCGCTTCCCGGCCATCTCGGGCCGAGGGGCCTGCCGGTCGGCGTGCAGGCGATCGGTGCGATCGGCGGCGACGATGCGCTGCTGGGCGTCGCGACCTGGATGGAGACGGCGCTGGCGGCGCGCGGCTGAGGGCTCAAGCCTCGTCGCTCAATTCGGCTTCGATGCGCGCCCAGACTTCGGCCGCGATCGCTTCGGGTGGACGCAGGGCGCCGGCCGCGTCTTGACTCCGGCAACGGAACCAGGTGGAGCGACGATCCTCGGCCGCCAGTCGTTCGTAGACCTCGGCGACCCGATCCATGTAGCCCCGGTCGGCTTCGTGCAAATCGTGGCTCCGGCTGGTATAGGCGCGCGCCGCCTTGGTCGCAACCAGGCGATCGGCGAGCTCGGCGCCGGTGCTGAGCAGGCAGCTGAGGCGCGGCGGCGGCAACTCGAAGATCTCGTACTCCATCTCGTCGATCCAGGCGATGAACTCCGCCTGTTGATCGGGCGCCAGCTTGGCCGCGTTGTAAGCCATGTTGGAGGCCACGTAGCGGTCCAGAACGACGAGCGCGTGGCGGTCCAGCAGGGCCAGCAGATCCTCGCGGGATTCCAACCGGTCCCCGGCGTAAAGCACCGCCGCGAACCGCACCGGGACCTCGTCGAGGGCGCCGAAACGGCCGTTCAAATATTGGCCGATCAACTTGGCGAACCGGGTTTGATCGTAGCGCGGGAAGGACAGGGTGCCGGCATCGATGCCCCGGTCGGCCGCCAGCGCCAGCAAATTCGCCGCTAAAGTGCCCTTTCCGGCACCGTCGATACCTTCGATCGCGACCAGCATGCCCATTTCCGACGCCCCTCCCGCGTCGTTCGGGAGACTGCCATTCCATCTCCCTCCTGCCCAGCGGTTTTACCAGTCGTTAGCGACTTTAGGATAAACAAATATGACCCGATGCCCCGCTGCGGGGCCCGGATCACGCCAGCAAGCCGCGAAAGTACACCGTCATGAAGCCGCAACCCGCCACCAACCGCCCCGACGACGCGCCCGATCGCGTCGCGTCGGCGCCACCCAGCACCAACGATCTGCTGGACGCAGTTATGGGCAGCGCGGTCGACGGCATCATCGTGATCGACGATTCCGACCACATCGAGCAGGTCAACGTGGCCGTCGGGCGGATGTTCGGCTATCCGACGGCGGACGTGGTCGGACGCCACCTCGGCATGCTGGTGTCGCTCGACTACGAGCAGGAGCGGTTCGTCGTCGAGAGCGGTGCCAGCTATCCGAATACGGCGGATATGATCGGCCACCATAGCGGCGGCACCCCGTTTCCCGTCCAATTTCACCTGTCGGAGGTCCGCTCGGGCGGTAGAATGCTGCGGGTCTGCGTTCTCCGCGACCGTTCCGAGCTGGAACTGGCGGAACAGAGTCTGAAGGAAACGACCGAGCGCTTTCAACTTCGCGTTCTCGAGCTCGAGGACGACCGCGACCGTACCCAGCAGCAGACAGCCGACTTGGTGCAGTTGGCCGATGAGTTGGCCATCGCCCGCGAGCAGGCGGAGACCGCGACCGAGCGCGCCGAGGAGAACCTGGCACGGATCGACGCCATCGTCGGCACGGTGGCCGAAGGTATCGTCACCTGCGATGAAGGCGGCTTGATCGACAGCATCAATCCGGCTGCGGAATGCCTGTTCGGTTACAAGCACGGCGAGGCCAAGGGCCGCAGCCTGGCGACCCTGATTCCCGGGCTCGACGCCGCCGCCCTGGCCGCCCAAGTCGAACCGGCCGAAGGCGACACGGCCGCCGAACTCGACTCGCTCGAAAGGGTGTGCCTCTGCAAGTGCGGCACCGAGACCCCGATCGAAATTTCCGTCGGCGAGATGTGGATCCGCGGGAAACGCATGTTCACCTGCGCGGTACACGACGTTTCCAAGCGCAAGGAGACCGAGAAGATCATCCGCGAAATGGCCCTCTACGATCCGCTGACGGGCCTGGCCAATCGCAACCTCTTTCACCGCAGCCTGGAGATCGCGGTCGCGACCGCCGAGCGCGGCGGCAATCGAATGGCCATGGTGCTGCTCGACCTCGATAAGTTCAAGCAGGTCAACGACCATTTCGGCCATCCGGTCGGCGACGCCCTGCTGACCGAAGTGGCGAGGCTGTTGGAGGACACGGTGCGGCCGAGCGACACCGTCGCCCGGCTCGGCGGTGACGAATTCGCCATCATCCTGCCCGATCTCAAGGAGACCAATCCCGTCGGCACTATCGCCCAGCGCGTCATCGACAAGCTTTCGGAGCCAATGACCATCGAGGGCTGTCTCGTCAAGACCGGCACCAGCATCGGCATCGCCTTCTATCCCGACGACGAGACGGCGGTCGAGGAGCTGATGCGCAAGGCCGACTTGGCGCTCTACCAAGCCAAGTCGAACGGTCGTGGCACTTATCAGCTTTACGACGACGCCATGCATACCGAGGTCAGGAAGCACAAGAGCCTGGTCAACGACTTGCGTCTCGCGGTCGTGCGCGACGAATTCGAGGCCCACTACCACCCCCAATTCGATCTCGCCACGGGAACGATCCGAGGGGTCGAGGCGTTGGCCCGCTGGCAGCGGCCCGGCCACGGCCTGGCCTTCCCCGATACCTTCATCCCGGTCGCCGAGGCAAGCGGTCTGATCAAGGACCTGGGAGAGGCGATGTTGCGCACCGCCTGCCGACAGGCCAAGGCCTGGCAGGCGGAGGGTCGACCGCCCTGGCGGGTCGCCGTCAACGTCTCGGTACATCAAATTCAAGCCGGCGATCTGGCCGATCGGGTACAGGAGACCCTCGAGGAAACCGGCCTCGACCCCCAGTGGCTGGAGTTGGAGATCACGGAAAGCGCGTTGATGCGGACGGAGGACCCGATCGACAGCCTGACGCGGCTGCGCGACCTCGGCATCGCGCTGGCGATCGACGATTTCGGTACCGGTTATGCCTCACTGGCACAGCTAAACCGACATTCCCCGGATGATCGCCGGTTCCGGCCATCAGAGTAGCCATTTGGGCCCTTGACGGCAATTTCGAAGTCGATGGGCTGAGGCAAGACGCTCCGCCAGCCTCCCGGACCGGCGCCGACCGAGGTCTCGTCGTGC
>PVBE010169438.1_pt1 | contig 18853 bp, 12 predicted proteins | sample 1631181 | NCBI WGS metagenome assembly PVBE01 (sample SAMN08397723, study PRJNA350692) | Marine metagenome, whole genome shotgun sequencing project. | isolation source: water | place: Pacific Ocean | collected 2012-04 | reverse complement strand
GCTGCGAAGGGTTCTCCCGGCTCACCTGCTTCTCGGCCGGTACGTAGTAATGAACCGTCCGACCGTCGGAAACGAACAGGTACTCTTCGGGCGACTGGTACTCCCAGCGCATCATTCGCGGGCGTCTCAGGTATAAATGACCCTCCTGACGCTGTATTCGGTTCAATGCATCTTCAGAAATCTGAACAAAATTCGCGGAAAGATTGCGCATGCGCTCCAGTTTTCGTTCAACGCCGTCGATCAGAGCGCCCAGGCCCGGTCCTTGACGGGCGGTCGCAGAGGGGACCGTCAGGACGGCCAGAAGCATCAGTAAAAGTGTTCTTCTCATAGTGATACGCCTCAAGGAAACAGTTTAGCAGCTGTGGCGGAACTCTCGAATTCCACCACAAGCTCCTGGGCCTGTTAGACGGTGGTCGCGGGAGGAAGTTCAGAGAACGTGAAGGAGGGAGTCTCGACGTTACCAAGAGACCAGGCAGACTTACTGTACCGGCAGACCGGCCTGCCCGGCCGGCGCCCGGGTGGCCTCTGTCGTGAAACGAATCACGTACTCGGGTGTTGAATAGTAATCCCAGCGTCCCGTTGTGGTATTGACCGCTGTCGCCGTTATGGTGTAGTCGAGCCGATCCGTCGAGACTGAGACTCCAAACTGGTAGCCCGATGTGGTGCCCTGGAAGCGCGTATCGAGCAGCCCGTCGCTGATCAACTCGCTCATGGTTCCGTAGGCGTGATTGGTTATCTGGTACACGTTCTGGGCAACGTTGATGGCCTTCAGGTTCGACGCGGCCGCCGACTCGTTCGCGGCCTGACGGGATCGGAGCAGACTCGGGACGGCGATTGTGGCAATGATCAGTATGATCGCCACAACGATCAGCAACTCCAGCAACGAGAATCCACGGTCGGTTTTCATAAGGTCACCCACAGCTCTCTCTTCCTATCTGTCGGTAGAGAAAGGGTTAAGGCGTATGGCTCGACCGGCCAGGAGGAACAGGCGGCCTTCGACCAGGCGAAGGCCGCGCGATCCCAGAAACAATGTCTACTGGACAGGTGCTCCTGCAGTCACACCCGTCCCTGATGAGTAGCGAACGACTCCATCCGGCCCGCTATAGTAGCCAAACCTGCCGGTGTTTGCAGAACTCGGCGAAGCGACAGCTGTGTAGTCCGTGTCGCTGCTCGCTGTGGTAACTGTGTAGGAATAGCCCGAAACGGCCGCGTTGAAACGGCTGTCGAGCAGGCCCGCACTGATCAGATCGCTAAGGCCGCCGTAGCTGCCACCCGCGCCTGACATATAGGTCACCTGCGCGGTGTTGACCGTCCTGAGGTTGGCCACTGCACCCGACTCGTTAGCAGCCTGCCTTGAACGGAGCAGACTCGGTATGGCGATGGTTGCAATAATCAGAATGATCGCAACAACGATCAAGAGCTCTAAGAGCGAAAAGCCGCGACTCTTTTTCATCAGTTATTTTCCTCCCTGACTCGTACTAACATGATTCAATGAACAATCAAAAATGAATCCTACAAAGGCGTCATGGAACTGTCAACCACTCCCGCACCGTTCTCTTCCTGGACCCTTCGGCGTCACTGCATACGAAACGACGGACAGTTCAGCAACGCTGGCGTCGGTGCTGGAATTGCAATTGCAGGTCCAGACACCAAATAAGTCTGGAATGACACACTTACACGATGTCTCCGGGCAGAATGAGTGACAAATTTTGTCACTCAACTGACATAATTTGTAGCAACGAGCCGGTTGGAAACAAGGGCTGCCAACTTGCGGCGAAAGCCAACCGGTCCTGAAAGCCGGAAAAGAATGCCCAAAATGGGATCGATTTGAGAATGGGGATACTGATCGCAATTGCCACCCTTATCTTCATGACTCCGTTCGGGGGCCAGGCCACCCAACCCTTCGTTTTTCTCGTCTATCGGACCCTGTTGTTTGTGGTTGTGCTGGGCTGTTTCTGGAAATCCAGGCAGGAGTCCGGTCCGGACTTTCGACCGGGATTCTACATGGCAACCGGGGCGATTCTCGGGATGATGTTGCTGTCGGTGTGGACCAGCACGGTAAGCAGGGCGGATGGCTATGCACTCTGGTATCAGCACCTGGTCTGGGCTGTATTCTTCGTCGCGGTGGCGCGCTTCAGCTCACGACAATCCCTGGCGTGGAGAAGCTTGATGCTCGCGGCGGTAATCGCTGCGGGGCTGATCCATCTGGTGATTGGTTTGGTGGTCGGCGGATCCTTGACCGGAGCATTCCTGAACGGAAATTACCTTGGCTCCTATATGTTGATCGGCTTCGCCGCCTCAGTCGCCATCCTGCTGTTTCACAGGCAGACGCTCTGGAGGGTCGGTGCCGCCTGTACCGCTGTCTTCCTGTTCTACGGAATCACCGAAACAGTGTCGCGAGGTGCAACGCTTGCGGCGATAGGTGTGGTGCTGGTCGGGCTCTGGCAACTGAGGCGATGGGCGATTCTCGGCGGCGCCCTCGCGGTGGCGTCCATACTGCTCGTCCTGATCGGGGTTGCCAACCCGGAACTGGTCACGAAATTCACCGACCAGGGCGAAGTGAATCCGTACAAATATTCGCGGACCCAGATCTGGATGAGCACACTCGATATGATCGCCGAGCAACCGATACTCGGTGTCGGACCGGCCAGGTACCAGCACGTCGCCCGGCGGTTCCGGTTTCCGGTCGAGGGCACGATCGGGCGATTCATGAAGCGTCAGTCCATCGCCCACTCCGAATACCTGCACTATGCCGCCGAAGCGGGGATACCAATGGCCCTCTTGCTCGTTGCGCTGATCGTCTACTTCATACGGGTTCTGGGTCGGACGAGAGAATCCTCACCTTCGCTGTTCCTCGAACAGGCTGCCTTGCTCGCGATAGTCGGGATCGGCATTCACGCAGCGGTGGACAACAACTTTCAGGTACCTGTAGTACTTGCTCTTCTGGCTACGGTTTCTCTCGCCTCGGCACCCTTGACCAGGGTCACGCCCATCCGTTTCCCAGTTTCCACCAGGGGCATGGCAGTATTCGGCTTGCTGATCGTGGTGCTTTACTTCGATTCGACCCTGATCCCGGGCGTGGCCTACCACTACAACGATGTCGGGAACCGGGAGCAACTCGCCCAACGGTTCGACGAGGCGGAGTTGGACCACCGGTTCGCCGTCAGCCTCCGGCCCACGGATTCCGTGTTGCTGACCAACCTGGGAGTCACCCACAAGATCCTGTATCTCCAGAAGAGAGACCCACACATGCTGGATGTGGCCGACGCGTTCTTCAGTCGGGCCGCGGAAGCCAATCCCTACTACCTGCAAGCTCGACAGGAGCGCACCGACATCCTGGTGCTCAGGCTGACTGGGAATACCGGACGGGACGTCAATATTCATCGACGCCTGGTTGAGGCTAACCAGGCCGTCCTGGAACTCGACCCCTTTTTGCCGTTCATCCGAAGGAACCTTGCTGAAGCGTTGTACCAATCCGGAAACCGGGAGAAAGCATACGAAGAACTATTGAAGACCGTAGAGCTGGAGCCAAACTACGTGCCCGGATACAAGAAATTGGCGGAATGGTACGGGGAGGATGGAAACGTAGAACTCAGCCGGGAGTTCCGGGACAAGGCGGGCTCGATCGAGAGGAACTACAGCAAAGTCACGGACGTCACCGATTATGAAGCCATCATTCTCGGGCGGCCGGGTGGGAGCCCGGGATCATGACGAAGGCAGACAACGCGGCCCAGTTGCTCGCTTTGTCGGCTCTGGCCGGAGTGATACTCGCTCCGCCGGAAGCCTTCGGGTCGGGACGCATGATCCTGGTTGTGGCTTCGACCTTCTCTTTTCTGATTCTCGTTCTGGAAGGCCAGGTTACTTCCCGATACCTCATGGCAGGCCTGGCAGGCGTGGCTGTGCTGGGAGCACATTCCCTGTGGATCTCGATCGATTTCTACAGGTCGCTGGAATTCCTGGGAATCGTCTGGGCCTACTACTGCCTTTTCGGGTACCTGGCTTACTCCAGGGTGAATTCTCTGCACCGGGTCGCCGCGACCATGGTGATGATGGCGGGTGTGGTTTCGATATACGGAATCTATCAATTCTTCTGGGGCATCGATGCCATGTACGGGCTGGTCTTCTATTCGGATGCGCCCGAGCCGGTCCGGGTGCCGATGCTCGAGCAACTGGCAACAGAAAGGATATTTTCAACCTTCGCGCTTCCCGGAACCCTCTGGGGTTACCTGCTGCTGGCATTGCCGCTGCACGGCATCCTCTGGAAACCGGGGCGCCGGTTCTTCAATTCCCTTCTCGTCGTGAACACCCTGCTTCTGCTGGCGACCGGAGCATTGACCCGTTCGTATGGCTTTGTCCTGGGCCTGCTCGTCCTGGTCCTGGGCTGGCTGTTCACCAGACCAGGGTCGCGACCCTGGAGGGCCGCCGCGGCTGTGACCCTTCTGATGACCCTGTTGGCCGGTGGCATCTACTTCGCCCGGTCCGAAACTCATAACCCGGTCACACTGCGCCTGCAGAATTGGATGACCGGATGGGAAATCTTCGCAGCGAACCCTTTGGGAGTGGGCCTGAATGGGTACGCCGTCGCCTACCTCGGACACCAGCAGCCCGGCGCCAACGAAACACAGTTTGCGCACAACACGCCGATTCAACTCCTCTCGGAATTGGGTCTCGTCGCCTTCATCGCCATGGCGGCTCTGGTTCTCTACCTGATTGGGCGGCGAAGGCTCATCTTCGATACGACCGGAAGCCGGCGGTACCTGCTGCTCGGCCTGCTGGTCTGGTCGGTTCACAACCTGATCGAAATCAACATTTACTTCGCCAGCGTGGGCGCTGCGGGAGTGGCACTGATCGGCTTGCTGGTGGCCCAGTCCCGGCCGGCAGACCAGAGGATGCTTAGGAATCCGGTGCCTGACAAGCTGGCCCAGATCACGGGCCTGGCCGCCATGGCCTTCATCTTTTCGTCGGGAATCATCTACGTTTCGGGTGAGCTACTGCATCGGGCGCGGGTCGAAATAGAGAACCAGAAACTGATGGAAGCTTCCGAAACGTTGGACAACGCCATGAGGATCAACCCGTTCAACTCCAGCATCCTGCACGAAGCGGGCCAGCTTACGCTCGAACTTCACCAGAAGACCCAGGCCCCCGTCCTTCTCACCCGGGCCACCGAATACTTTTCCAGGGCAGTCGACCTCAGCCCGAACAAAGTCGGCCCCCACCTCGGGCTGGGACTGTGCCTGTCCAGCGCCGACGAGCTCGACGAAGCCCTCGAGCAGATGGAAATCGCCCAGTCGATGCACCCCTACAGCAGACATGTCAGCTCCGTCCGACGCCTGATCGAGAATCGGCAGGCCGCAAGAAGTGGTCAGTAGTCAATCGACGGCCTGCGACAGCGTTAAAGAGCGCGTGTCGGGGCGGCCGGCCCTGGCCGCCCGCGGAGTAGCGTAACTGTCACAGTTGAAGAGCGAAAACCAGCCGCGGAGGGGAGGGCCGGAACACGCTCCGACATTTTTCTCCCCGAATGCCTGGGAGCATGCACCGAAGGTTACCGTGGTGGGTACATGGCCGAGGAGCGTGAGTCGCGGCTTTCCCGCGGGCGGCCAGGGCCGGCCGCCCCGACACGCTTTGACGTACATTCTTGAGTGTACGGCAACTGACCACTGACCACTTCCCCGTTACCTGTCGCTGGTGTCTCCTATTCCGTATACGTGACCGAAGGTGCGGATGACCATCAGGCCGTCGGAAATGGCGGGTGTTGCCATGACGATTTCGCCGATGTCGTTGCGTGCGATCAAGGCGTACTCGCGACCGGCTTTCAACACATACGCGTCACCGTCTTCGTTGATGAGATACAGGCGGCCGTCTGCGGCGATGGGTGAAGCCGTGAATGCACCGCCGACACGACCCACGCGCGCCTGATATACACGTTCGCCGGTCTGACCGTCGTAACCGGCAAGGACACCGTTGTTGCTGAGGGTGTAGAGCACTCCCCGGTAGAAGATCGGCGTCGGGATGTAGGAACCGCCGCGCCGGGAACTCCAGCCAATGGCTTCGCTGGAAGTAGCGCGCCCTTCCAGCGAAATGTTCCCTGAAGATCCCGGGCGAATCGCGTAGATCGGGCGCAAAGGAGGATAGCCCGCGGTCACATAAACGAATTCGGGACCGGCCACCGGTGTCGGGATGGCGACGTCGGAGTTCGGACCGAGAGTCCAGCGCAGATCGCCCGTCTTCGGATCGTAACCCCTTATCGACGTACCGTTGGTGATCAGCTCATCACCAGAGGACCCAGTCACGATCGTTGGGGTGCCCCAGGAGGAGATTTCGTTGTCCCGACCGGTCCGCCATATCTCTTTTCCAGTTGCCAGTTCATAGGCCGCCACGAACGAGTCTTTCTGGCGATCGACCTGGATGATGACCGTGTCACCGTAGATGATGGGCGAACTGCTGTGGCCCCACTGATCGTTGGAATCATAGTAGGATCCGTTGTCCAGAACCCCCAGGTCCTTCTTCCAGAGCGGCTCGCCGTCCATGCCGTAGGCGGCAAACATTCCGACCGTTCCGAACATAACCACGACATGACGTCCATCGGTGACCGGAGTTGAGCTGGCCTGGCTGCCTTTCATGTGACGCTTCGTACGGGGCACCCCCTGGTGGACTTCCCGCTCCCAGACGATCCGCCCGCTTTCCACGTCCAGAGAGTAGAGTCTCCAGCTGTGGGCAGAAAGATCGTCGACCGACGATGCGCCGCTGTAATCACCGGTTCGAAAGAAATCGTTGCCGGAGCTGCTGACCGCGGTGGCCACGAAAACACGATTTCCCCATATGATGGGGCTGGCATTCGCGACGCCGGGGATGGGAGTCTTCCAGCGAACGTTGCGGCCCGTCCGAACGTCCCATTCAGCAACCACACCCTGCCCCTCGGCGATTCCAGACGCGCCGGCCCCACGAAAGGACGGCCACGGCCGCGGTGTGTCGCGGGGAACATCGGTCAGGTCGATAGGATCGGCACTCGGCAGCGACGCGGCCGCCAGAGTCGCAGCCTCGTCGTCAGCCCGCAGATAGGTGAGCCTCGGATTCTTGCCGTTGGTAGGATTGCTGAAAACCACGCTCTCGACCGCTCCGTCGACACGCTCGAACATGAAACCGGCATCGGCGATCTGTGGAGTGATGAAGCTCGAATCCGATGTCGCGACCATCATCAGCGACACTTCGCGTGTTGCGCCGCCAATCGAGACTGTCAGCTCATCGGCTCCTTCAGCGATGTCGAAGGTGAGCCTCTGTGTCTGGCCGGTACTCAGATCCAGGTACGCACCGGTGAACGCCTCCAAGTCGGTCCGGGGCAGTGACACGGCCAGGCCGGCTGCTCCGGGACGTCGATCCAGCTCGACCTCCAGCACCGCCGCCATCTCCGGATTGCCGGTCCTGACAGCGAATGCATGACTGGCTGCGATGACTGTATCGGGTATGTCTGTCCGGGCGAACGCCGCCTCAAGCAGGGCGAGGTTCTTCTGTTCGACGGCGTACAGGACGACGGCGGAGATTCCTGCCGATCCTTCCTCGAGGTTCTCCAGCAGATACAAGGTTATATCGATGTTTCCGCTGCGCATCACGCCGCCAACGACACCGCTGAGATAAGGCGTGCTCTCGACACCCAGGTCCGCCCCGCGTTCGACCAGCAACTCCACCATGTCGAGGTTGGCGTTGGTCGCCCCAAACAGCAAGGCACGACCGCCGTAGAACTTTTTGGCGTTAACGTCGGCCCCCTGTTCGAGAGCTCTCACAACGCCGTTCATGTCGTTCTGTTGTGCCGCATCGAGGAGGGCCTCGTCGGGGGCGCTCAAGGGCGCGGGCATCTGAGCTCCGACGAGCATCCAGGCCACAACGATCGCTCTAAGAAACAAAGCCGGCATCATAAAACGTTGCCTCCCGTAGATGGTCTTCGCGTCACGCTACACCGAACCGAAAGGCCAGTCAAATGCCCTTCCTTCGAACGGGTGGCTAGAGCAGGCCAAACCGATAAACCGATAAACCGATGACAAGGTGCTTTGAAATTCACCATTGAAGATTCGCCGCGAAGCCGCGGGGGGCACGGAGGTTCGACAGAAGTTCCTGATCGGATCTGCAGCAGGCGGCCATATGTCGGGCAAACAACTGATAACGCAAGGGTTGACATGCCGCTGACATTCACACTCGTTTTTTCGGCCTTTTGGAACCGGGCTTGCATCAACATATCGCGGAGGCAAGTCTTGCTGAATTCCGGAAAGACGGTTCTCGACGCTGAAGCCACAGGGTTAATCAGCAATTACCCGTACAGCCAGGGCCGGGCCAAGGCACGGGAAACCGCCAGTATCTTGACCATGCGTCTGGAATCTGACACCCCACAGGCCCGAATCGGGAACGCCATCTTGGGGCCGCGTCATCGACTGGCATGAAGATTCCATCATCCATATCCACTCTGTGTAAGCAAACACCGGTGGTGATTCTTGCCGGTGGCAAGGGCACCCGACTGATGCCGTACACCACGGCTCTACCAAAGCCTCTGATGCCGGTCGGCAACTACCCGATCCTGGAAATACTGCTGCGACAACTGGCAGCTTTCGGGTTTCGTGATGTCACCCTGGCAGTCGGTCATCTGGCCGGGCTCATTCAGGCGTACTTCAAGGACGGCAGGGACCTGGGATTGGACCTCAGCTATTCTTACGAAACAACGCCGCTGGGAACCGCGGGCCCACTGGCCAGGATCGGACGCCCGAATCAAAGTATTCTGGTACTCAACGGCGATCTGTTGACCGACGTCGACTTCGGACACATCGTTCGATTCCATCATGAGAACGAAGCGACCGCCACGGTCGGAATGACACGGCGCGTCGAAACGGTTGATTTCGGTGTCATCGAAGCGGAAGCAGACGGACGGATCATCGATTTCCGTGAGAAACCAAGCATGGGTTACCTGGTCAGCATGGGTATCTATGTGTTTGCCCCGACCGTTCTTGAACTCATTCCCACGTCGGTGAAATTCGATTTTCCGGACCTGCTCGGGCGGCTGCTGGAGCAGGAAGCCCGGATCGTCGGATATCAAAGCAACGCCTACTGGATGGATGTAGGCCGACCCGACGATTACGAGAAAGCCAACGAAGACTTCCCAATGAAGGAACATGCCTTTCTGAATCCTCATGTGGAATACGAGACTATCGGAACTGGAGTTTGACGCCGACAAACTCGCCGGCGCCCTGGAGGCGATCGAATCCAGCTGGATTACAGCAGGGCCTCGCACAAAGCTGTTCGAGGCGGCCTTCGCCGAGGCGGCCGGAACCGAAGATGCCGTCGCGGTTTCCAACGGAACCGCAGCTCTCTTTCTCACTCTGAAGGCGCTCGGCATCGGACCGGGAGACGAGGTCCTGTGCCCGTCCATGACGTTCGTCGCCACCGCAGCCGCCGTCCTCCACTGCGGGGCGAAGCCGGTCTTCGTCGACATCAAGGGTCTGGGAGACCCCACGATGGATCCCGAAGACGCCGCTCGCAAAGTAGGGCCGTTCACACGGGCCATCCTTCCCGTGCATTATGCGGGCATCCCCTGCGACATGAGTTCCCTGACGACGCTGGCACGGTCGAAGAACCTCCTGGTGGTCGAAGATGCCGCCCACGCTCCGGGAGCGGTTCACAAGGGCAGGCCATGCGGAAGCCTCGGAACGGCAGGCTGCTTCAGCCTGTTCGGTAACAAGAACATCACAACTGGGGAAGGAGGCGTCATCACAACCAGCGATCACCGCCTGGCCGAACGCCTTCGCCTGTTGCGCTCCCACGGCATGACGACAAACAGTTGGGACCGGGACCGCGGTCGTCCCGCACGCTACGACGTGATCGAGGTGGGATTCAACTTCCGTTTCGACGACATTCGAGCCGCTCTCGGGTTGGCCCAGCTGCGGAAACTGAATGCCATAAACAGCAGACGAGCTGAAATCGTCTCCAGGTACAACGACCGTCTGTCGGAATCGCGGCCGGAAGTGATCCTTCCATTCACCTCCCTCCGAACCGACATAATCCCCTCCTATCACATCTACCCTATTGTGTTGCCGAGCCGTGAAGAACGGGATGCCCTTGAGGGACAGCTGAAGGAAGAAGGGATCCAAACGAGCATTCACTACAGGCCGATCCACAACTTCTCGGCGATCAGGACACGATTCCCTGACGTCCACCTGCCGGTCACCGAGACCTTCGGGTCCCGACAACTGACGCTCCCGCTGTATCCATCGATGACACCCGACCAGGTCGATGCCGTTGCGGGGGCGGTAGCGCGATCGATCAGCAACCAGCTCGTTTAGTGATTCTCATCGGTTGGCGGGGCGAAGTGACTACGGGAACTTGACCACTTTCCTTCTTTCCCTGTAGACTCCCTCTCGCCAGGTTCATCCTTCATGCAAACGGCCACATACCGACTCGTTTTCCGCACTCTCTTCCACGCCGGCCTGCTGTTCGGCTCAGCCACCTCGGGACTTGCCCAGTCAATGCTTCCCGATTGCCTGCCCCGCCAGACCGATCCTGCTGTCATCCCGCGGGGAAGCAATATCCCGACCTGTACCGAGGGACAGGATCCGGGAGTGAGCTTTCCACACGGCGGGAGCCCCCTGTATCCGGACTCCCCACCCGTGGCCTCGTTGATCACGATCTCGACACCGGGGCCGGAGGGCACGGTGACCGTGACAGGATCGGCGAACGCCGCGACACCGGGAGCTTCGCTCCTGCTCGTCACGCTCGACACCGGGCACTATGCGACGACCCAGGCGGGCTCGGACGGGAGCTTCGCCACCTCCATGTTTGCCCCCGCCGGCACCTCGGTCCTGATCAAGTCCGATGTCTTCGGCGGAACCATACAGACTTTCGTTGAGAACCCTGTCGGAGACGATCTCCTTACGGGCCTCGCCGGTACGATACTGAGGGTGGCGTCCCCGGGGACAAATGGCACCGGAGTCGCCTTCGCCGGAGCCGGACTGCTCAACTCCCAACAGCCCCGGCAGCCCCCAGCCTGGACGCTCGCAGGCACAATCGATTCTACGTCCGTAGAACCTGGCGGCAACCTGAGGGTTCAGGGGACCCTCTCCATCCTTGCCGCAACGCTGAATCAGACCGGTGCTGTGGACGTCCGCGTGAGCCTCGAGCGCATCTCCAACACCGACGGGTCCGGAAACTTCGCACAGAATCTGTACGCATCGACGATCCTTACACCGACAGGACTGCCGCTGGAAAGGCCCGCAACCTACACCGGGAATGCATTGACTGCAGCCGCCGACGTCACGATGACGCAATCAGGGGCCAACATTGAGGGAGCGGTCGACATCACTCTCAGCCTCCCGGAGGATCTGCCGGCCGGCTACTACCGGCCGTTCATAGTGCTCGACTTCCACCTGACAGCCACAACCACCGAACAAGCAGACATCCTCCTGGTCGACCGAGCCGATCGACGACCTCTTAATTTCACAGAATTCGGGCCAAAGAGTTTATACCTGCCGATCACGAAGATCGGGAGCCCGGCAGCACCCCAGATCCCGTTGTCACTGCTGGTCGACACGTTGAGCAACGCCACGCGGGGAACACGTTCGGTTGCCGACCGGGAGCGCTTCGGAATCGCCTCACGCATCCTCACCCAGTCGGAAACCTTCGTCATCCCCCGCGTCGACGCCGAGACCGGCAAGACGATCACCTACCGGCTGGAACCGTTCGCCCTCAGCGTTTCGGTGGGCGACCGCGGAACGCCACCGGCAATCCCACTGATCCCTTTCAGCTTTCCCTCTGGTGGGCTGTCGGTCACCGTCGAAAGTCCCGATGGAGTCAGCCGGACATTCGGGCCCTTCCCGTTCGTGCAATCGCGAATGCGCGGCCTGGTGGACTCGGGGGGCATGACGCTCGGTAACGGTGGGGGTCACATCACCGACGCCTACCAGCTCAGCACGATGAACACGGACCTTGAGGCCACCTTCGATCGGGACGGTCTGCACACGATCACGCTCAACGGAACGATTGACGACATCTGGGGAAACACCTGGACCGGGGGCGGTACCTACGAAGTCTGGGTGGCCCAGGACCTTTCTCTTGACACGGCCGTTCTGCCATCGACGCCGTTTGAAGTCGGTGACGTCTTCAGTCCGGGTGTGACCCTCACACCCGGAGTTCCGGCATCGGTGGAGGTGCGCTACCGCCTGGCACAGGGTTCGGACGCCTCCCGGATCGTCGAAACCAGGGTGGCCGGCACGGCCAACAGGTTCGGCTACTTCTATCCCTCCGGGTCGGGTATCGTCCTCGATCAGACCGGCGAGTACCGCGTCGATGTCACCGCCAGCTTCGAAGACGACACGGGCAATCTCTGGATGGGTTCCCGGACGTGGGGAGGCGTCATCGCACCGACCAATCCCTCGATCGTGGCGCACGGCCGGCGTGGAATCGATGAGCAGACAACCATCGGCAACCAGTGGTTTTTCCGAACCGACACCGGGATCGAGACCGGAAGCAGTCACCTGCAGTTACCCTTCAACAGCGGCGATGTGACCTGGCTCCAGGACAACGATGCCATGGTTCCCGTCGTGTCGTTCCAGGACCCGGGCGGCCAGATTTCATCCATCATGGGCCAGCGGGCGATCCCCGCTCTCTGGCCATCCGCCACTTTCGAGCAACGTGTTTCGGTAGGTGAGATCCCTTTGTTTTCGAGCACCACCAACGGCTGGGATCCCCATATCGATCCGTCCAAAGTCGACCTCTGGGCTTACAGCTACCGATCGATCCAGCGACCTCTCGTCAGCGTTCGCGAACAGATCGCAGAAGATCGCGTGAGCGGTCAGTACTGGCGCTTCAACGACCAGTACGGATCGCAGCTTGGCGTGGGGCCCGAAGGGGACCTGCCCAACGACATCAAGTTCCAGTACGGTGCTGTCGTCGTGCGAGGTTCCGCGGTACCCGTACCGCAATACGCTATCTACGGCTCGCTGTTCGCCCTGATCCCCGAAGCGGGCGACGCGAAGGGCGGCAGCCGGACGTTTCCACCTTTTCAGGGCAACGGTGGCGGGCCTGACGGTGGCCCGATCATGACGCTGAAGGGAGAGGATGTCGACCTCTTCATCCACTTGACCGGTGTTCGTGCTGGAACGATCCTGGAAGTCGGCGATACGTTCTCGATTGCCGGCGCCGTGGGCCCGACTCTTGCGGCTGCCGTGTCGACGACGGTCACGATGCCCAGCGGCCAGGTGGTTCAGGCTTCCGGTCAGGCGAATCGCATCGGCTATTACTATCAGCCTGGGGACGACTTCACCGTCGGGGAGGCCGGTGTGTACACGGTCGACGTGACGGTGACATACGAGGGCACGACGTCGGCAGGAGGGGTCACGACACCTTTCCCGACGGGTGACGTCCTCGGCACGGCAAACGGCCGGTTCTCGGTTTATGTCGTCCCGGCCGGCAGCGACCTCCTGGGCGTCAACGTCTCGGACGGCTTCGTCAGCGCGCCGGTCCAGCTCTCGATCACGGCGACGTCCGACCTCACCTTGAACTCCGCCCATGTGACGGCCATGATGCCGGGCTTCGTTCTGGAGGGTAAATCCCTCCCGGCATCCGGAAACAGCTTCGGGTACGCCTTCGACGCTTCAACGTTCGTGTCGGACTTTCCGAACCTCGACACGGACGGCTCGGACGTTGTCACCCTGACGCTGTTCGCCTCGGGTACTGATGCCCAGGGACAACCCTCCCATCGGGCACGGCACGTTGTCCTTCACGGCCGACAATTAATCAGCCTGGAGACGATCGGTCCGACGCCCTTTTCGATCTCGAACCTTGGTGGCACTTCCCTGGCGACCTCGGGCGGGTCCGGCGCCGCGACCGTAGCGTACGGCCGCATCCAACCGGTCTCTTCGAATACGACACCGTCGGGCCTGGCGATATTCGGGCTCACCACCGGCGGTGTCCTGGTGACCGAAGCGGCAGTCCCTGTCTCGCCCTTGATTCAGACTGGTCGGATCTACGCGGAGGTCAACGGCCCGGTCAATACCGGCGTTGCGATCGCGAACCCGAACGCGTCGGAAGTGACTGTCAGCTTCTCTTTCACGGATGCAAACGGCGAAGACTTCGGGCACGGACAGGTGACGATCCCGGCCAGTGGCCAGATCGCAGCGTTTCTCAACGAGAGTCCGTTCAACGGCGGTTCAACGATTCAGGGCACGTTCTTCTTCAGCGCATCCATTCCCGTTTCGGTCATTGCCCTGAGGGGTTTTTCGAACGAGCGGTCGGAGTTCCTGATCACGACCCTGCCGGTCGGTCCGTTATCGGCGGCCGTCACCGGAGACAACGTTGTCTTCCCCCACTTTGCCGACGGGGGAGGGTGGACAACGCAGGTTATCCTGGTCAACCCGAGCAATGCAGTCATCAGCGGATCGGTGGCGTTCCGAGGACAGGGGACGGCGGGAGCCGCCTCCTCACCGGTCGGGGTCACGATCGACGGTACAACGGCTTCATCGTTCGCATACACCATTCCGCCGCGGAGTTCACGCCGGCTCCCCACCACAGGCGCCTCGTCCGGAGTGCGGGTCGGATCAGTGAGGGTGACAGCCGGCATCAACCAGATCACGCCGACCGGCCTGGGTGTCTTCTCGCTCAAATCCGGCGGCTTTACCGTGGCCCAGGCCGGCGTACCTGCGCTGGCGGCAGGTAGTGCATTCCGGGTATATGCAGAAGCCTCCGGCGACTTCGCGGGATCGGCCGTCGGGTCCATTCAGACAGGAATCGCCATCGCCAACACGACCTCATCGGAAGTCCCTGTGACATTCGAGCTCACAACTCTTTCCGGGGTAAGCACGGGCTTGACCGGCAGCGTTACGGTCCCGAACAACGGACAGGCCGCGATGTTCCTGAACCAGATTGAAGGACTCGAGGCTCTCGGAGTGCCCTTCCAGGGTGTCCTCCGAATTTCGAGTCCGACTCCGATCAACGTCGTCGGTTTGCGTGGTCGCTACAACGAGCGTGGAGACTTCCTGATCACGACCACCTCGCCTGTGGACGAAGCGAGCACGACGTCAAGCAACGAGATGGTATTCCCCCACCTGGTCGACTCCGGCGGCTACACCACCCAGATCATCCTCTTCAGCGGGGCGGCCGGCCAGTCTGCGGTAGGAAACATCCGATTCTTCAACCAGGCGGGAACGCGTCTGAACCTGTCGCTGAACTAAGTCGGGGATGTAGGTGCGGTCTGTGACCGCATATTTTCAAGATCCTAGCCACGCATGCCACGCATACAACGACGTGCGGTCATAGACCGCACCTACATGGGGTTCCTAATGCCACTGTTTTCGGTATTTTTGCCAGACCAGGGTCCATGGTCCAACGAAGAGCGCCTGAACGACCAGGAAAGCCAGGACGGCGCCCATCGGTCCGTACCGGCTCCCCCACAGCCACACGAGCAAGCCGATCAGGCCGTTGGAAACCACGCTGAAAACGACCAGGGGATCTATCTTGTGGGCACGGAGATACGACGACTGGCAACGGGTGACATGCAACAGGATGGCGCCCACGGAAAGCAACGCCGTCGGTAACGGGCCCAGAAGGCGACCCGATAACGGATGTTCGATCCATTCCAGGATCAGGACGACACCCCATAAGCCCAAGGCACCGGCGATCATCAGAATCGTCGTCACGCCGGTCGTGATGTAAAACAAGCGGTCCAGCGCTCGGTAGTCTTTCTTCTGGATCAGGATGCCGAACCGCGGAACCTTTGTCGCCATCCATGCCCATGAAATCGAGCCCAGGTTGATAATCAGCGTCCAGGTCATCCCGATCTGCCCGGCCGCGACGGGTCCGTAGTAATGAAAAATCACGGGAGCGTAAAGATACGCACTGAAATACACCGCGATTCCTGAGACGGCCAGCCGCCATTGCATCGGCCACACCTCGTTCTTCCAGTCGACCACATCCGAGGCGGGAGGTGAGAAGAACGGCCTGAAAAAAACCCGATACTGAACGAACAGGAGATACAGGTCGCGGATCAGGCTGGTGCTTGCAGCTGCTACGGCCGCCCACAAGCCTCCTCCCAGAACGAGGGTCAGCCACAAGGCAAGGCTGCTCAAGATGACCTGCGACACGCGAAAGCGGTTGACCGTGGCAACCTGGTTGCAACCTTCGAGCAGTGAGACAAACGGCAGCGTCCACAACACAAGCGCCGAAACGATGATGAACGCGGTCCAGGGCGCCTGCCAGGACACTTCCGAGTTGCCTTCTCCCGAAAAGAAGACGTAGCCGGCAACACCGACACCCACCATCAACAGGGCGCTCGCCAGGGCGTACCACTTGAAGGCAAATCTTCCGAGGCTGACCAGACGCGAAAGTGCCTCACCACGGCCGACCAGCACCCCCGACGCGTCCAGATCGAGATCCGCCCACTCGTGACTCGCAACCGCGATGATCACAGTGAACAGCCCCAACTCGACAAACGCCTGCAGTGCCAGCAGGCTGTAGAAGGTGTAATAGAAACCCTGTAATTCGGGCGACAGATAGGCAACGACCAGCAGGATGGTGACCGGCGCAGCCAGAACCTGCCAGGCTTTGGACAACAACGCAAAGAAGATCGCGTAATCGACCTCGGCCCAATCGAGGACGCGGGCAAGGCGCGGAAACCTTCGACCGAGCGATTCAAGGACGCGGGCGGCGGGGACCGAAGGATCAGTCATCGTTTCCGACCTGATCCAGAATGACATCCAGATACTCGGTACCTATCTTCTCCAGACTGAAGTCGCCGGCTCGTGCGATCAGGTCCGTTTTCTCGAAACGCCTTCCCCCATCCAGAACTTCAAGAAGCCCGTCGGCCAGCGCATCGGAGTCCCGGCTGGGAACGATCACACCAAATTTCCCATTGTCGAGTACCTCACGCACCCCACTCGAGCAATCGGCCGCAACAATCGGAGTCCCTACCGCCAGCGATTCGATCAGTACATTGGGCAGACCTTCCCACAGCGAGGAGAGTACAAACACACTGGAACGCCTGATAAAGCTGTACGGATTGGTTTGGAACCCTGCGAAGAGGACGCGCTTCTCTACACCCAACCCGGACGCCAGGCGTTTCAGTTCCCGCTCCTGGCTCCCCTTACCCAGGATCACAAGACGCACATCGTCCCCAAGTAACTTGAACGCCCGGAGGAGATAAGGGTACCCCTTGTCCTCCTCCAATCGACCGGCTGCACAAATGACGGGTCCTCGAAAGAAAGCCTCCAGTTCGCCGAGGGGCTCGTCGCTGAGCCGTACGATCTCGTCCAGGTCGGCGGGGTTGGGAATCACTGATATCTTGCGGCCATTGACACCCAACGCCTCCAGATCGCACCGAATGGCACTGGAATTCACGATGATCCCGTCTGCGATACGATAAACCCGCCCGAGCGATACCTTCACGAACTGCCAAAGCCAGCCCTTGAGATAAGTGGACACGACCGTGCGTTCGCTCAAGATGAGCCGCGGGCCGCGGTTGAACAGACTGGCAATCGCTGCCATGTAATTCGGTCCGGTCAGAAAGCTCACCAGGGCCTGGGGTTGCTCCCGCTTCATCAAGTGGATTAACCGCCGGATGCTTCCATACCAGTACAACGGCCTCTTGACCCGCAGACCGGACTTTGGAAACCCGAGACACACGACCGCGTCGGGATCGGCCTCCAGATCGGCCGTCGGCTCCAGGGTGACCAGTTTGACGTCAATGCCCCGACGAGAAAACTCCTTTGCCAGGTTCACGACCGCCCGCTCTGTTCCCCCACCGCCAAGGTTCGGCATGAACAGCAGGATCTTCATCCCGAGACCGTTCCGGGGCCGTGACGCTCGCTCTCCCATCTGAACGAATCCGGAGACCCGTCGGAGTCGGGATCATCGAAGTACTCCTTGAACCACATTTCAAGAGTCAGCAGCGCCCATATGAGACGGGCGTGGTCCCGACGCCCGGCTACATGACTCTCGATCATGGATTCAACAAACCGGGTGTCGAACAGGCCCCGCTCCAGCGCCGCTCCAGACAGCAGCGTGTCTCGCGCAAAGGGTGCCAGACCGGTCCGAAGCCACGGCGCCATCGGCGTCCCGAAGCCCATCTTGGGTCGGGCGAGGATCCGGTCCGGAACAAGCCCCTCGAGGGCCTTCTTGAGAATGTACTTGGAGGTGTTGACTCCCCGCAGCTTCATCGAAAACGGTATCTGAGCGGCAAGCTCCACGAACTCGTGGTCGAGAAAGGGCGAACGGCCTTCGAGCGACACAGCCATGCTGTTGATGTCCACCTTGACCATCAGGTCGTCGGGCAGATAGGTCGCAAAATCGGCATAGAGCATCTGATCCATCAGCTCGCCGACACCGGCTGCCTCAAACTGGTCCCGAACCATGTCGTAGCTGTCCGTCGTATCGACGAACTCCCGAAAGTTCGAACTATAGAGCAACGGTTTGGTTTCGTTGTCGAAACAGTTCACGAAGTTGACGTAACGGTCCATCGGGACGGCCGTCAATTTCCGCCCATACCTGTACAGCTTGTGAAAGAGCGCCCTCTTTGTAGCCGAGGCGAGGAAACCTGCCACAGGGAGGCCGATGTACTTGTGAGGCAGCATCAGTTTGTCGTACCAGAGGGACATGCGCAGCAGGTTATAGCGTCTGTATCCGGCGAAGCATTCATCGCCGCCGTCCCCGTTCAAGGCCACGGTCACATGTTCGCGTGCCAGTTTGCACACGTAGTAGGTCGGTAAGGCGCTGTCGTCGGCATAGGGTTCTTCGAAGTGCCGAACGATCCTGGGCAGCTCGTCGATGGATCTGGATTTCACTTCGAATTCCGTGTGATCTGTGTCGTATTTACGGGCGACGATTCGCGCGT
>PVBE011219809.1_pt1 | contig 18857 bp, 14 predicted proteins | sample 1631181 | NCBI WGS metagenome assembly PVBE01 (sample SAMN08397723, study PRJNA350692) | Marine metagenome, whole genome shotgun sequencing project. | isolation source: water | place: Pacific Ocean | collected 2012-04 | reverse complement strand
CCGTGCGTACTGGTCTTGCGAGCGTGCCCGTGCGGACACAGGATACCCGGCCGTTTACCCTTGAAACCCAGCGGCCGATACAGGTTGCCGTACACAAAAAATCCCGGCCGCGCCTCAAAAGCCGCCGCCTCCACAGTGTAACCCTTGTACGTGCGCTTGTTCTTAAGGATCGGCTTCAACGGCGTGCGTTTGGGCCACGGGCTAAGCTGGGCCCCGGTGAGAATCTGCTGCCGCACCGCCGCCGCGCGCACCTTCCATTGCGCGAGATTGCCATGCGCGGCCGCCATGCGCTTGAGCTGCTCCACCGCCTGCGCCTCGGTTTGATAATTTCCAACACACAACGTCACCTTAGGCTTGGGTTTCTCGGCGTGAACGGCGCACAGAAAGGCAATCGACAGAATGAAAAGCAGGCGTGTCATGGATGCAAGGCTGGCAGAGCCGGTCGTTTCACGCAACTACTTCGCGGGATTTTCGTACCACAAAACGGCATTGAAATCGCGTTCCTCGCAGGTGAGCAAATCTAGATCACCATCGCCATCGAGGTCCAGCAACTCAATACGGTCGTACTTGAGCCCCTTTGGGCCGCCGATATCGTGCGGCTCCCATTTACCGTCCACCTGTTTCAAATAAAACACACCGCTCTTGTCGCCCGTGGCGCTCTCGCAGCTGACGGCAATTTCTAGCTGACCATCCCCATCCAGATCCGCCGCGCGCGCGGCCTTGGCCGTGCCAAAACGATCGAGCGAATAAGTGATGACCTCCTCCCCCCAAGGCTGTTTCACATCGTTGCCGGGTCGTAACACCTCTATGCGATTGGGCCGCACGGCGGCATAAATCGCGGTGGTCTTTTCTTTCGCCTCGCGATCCACCAACTGTTTGCGAATAGAACGCGTGATAAACATCACCTCGCGGCCAGTCGCACCCACGCGGTGCGCCGCCCAACGTTGCGCGGGATTCTTTTGCATCGCCGCCACACCGGGATTTTCCAGCCACAATACACCGGGCGTGCGACTGCGCCGATCGGAAGCCAGTACGTCGAGATCACCATCGCCATCCATGTCCGCCTTGATCAGGCTCATAACCCATCCGGCATCGTACCAGCGATGAAACCGCCAGTCGCCCACCGCACGCGGATCCTTCGGTGATTGAAGCCAACCAATGGAAGCCTCGGCACCCTTCGATCCGAGGACGAGATCCATCCCCTTTTCATCCACCCACAACGGCACTGCAAACATCCAGGATTGTTTTCCAGCCGTAACCGGCACCGCCTGGGTGCGCCACGGCAACACTTTCCGCTGCGGATCATTACGGGGCGACCAGTGAAAATGTACCGTCCGTGTCTGGCCTTCACTGCAGCTGACGATATCCTCATCACCGTCGCCATCCAGATCAACAAACACCGCATCCTCTGGTGACTTCACTTTACCCACCTCAATCATCGGCCAGCGCTCGGTCACCTTGGCGTTGCCCGGGTGTAAATACGCACGGATCACCCCGCCTTCCTCCCAGCCGGTGGCAATATCCAGCCGTTTGTCGTTGTTGATATCCAGCAACCGCACTCCATCAGCCCCGCGCGAAGTGTTGTCGATGATGTGCATTGGCCACGGTGCCGCCGTCAACGGCCCGGCCAGCGTGAGAAACAGGAGAATTTTTTTCATGAATCCGCTTTGCTTTTGCCCGCCCCCATTGAACCATCGCGACATGCGCTTGGCCATGTGTTTTCTCTTCGCGTTGTTTCTGCCCAAAAACGAAACGCCCGACCCGGACCCCAAACGGTTCGCCGAGGCGATCGCCAAGTTCACTGAGGCCGACCAAGCCAACCCGCCAGCTAAAGGCGGCATCGTGTTCACCGGTAGCTCCAGCATCCGCCGCTGGGATCTCGCCAAGTCCTTCCCCAAGCTCAAGCCCCTCAACCGCGGCTTCGGCGGCTCCCATTTTTCGGATAGCAACCATTACCTTGAAGAAACCGTCCTGCGCTATGAGCCATCCGTCCTGGTTGTCTTCAACGGTAGCAACGATCTGTGGAAAGAGAAACCTCCCGCCCAAGTGCTGAAGGATTTTTTGGAGTTCAAAAACCGGATCTTCAAACGCGTGCCCCAATGCAAGATTGTGCTCATCCCGGTGAAACCCAGCCCGAAACGGCTGGAGATCATAGAAACCGAACGCGACCTCAACAAACTCCTCGCCGCTGAGGCAGCCAAGGACGACCGACTCATCTTGGTCGAAGGGATGTTCGACACCCTCCTCAACGCCGCCGGTCAACCCGACGAAACCCTCTTCATCAACGACCGACTCCATCTCAACGATGCCGGCTACGCACGCTGGACAAAACTCCTACGACCACAATTGGTGAAATAAATCTACTTCACCACCATCACACCTTTCATGATGGTCCAGTGGCCGGGGAAGGTGCAGATGTAGGGGTACGCGCCGGGGGTTTTGGGGGCCAAGAATCGGAGAGTTTCGCCGGCAATGGGGGGAACCATTTTGGTGTGGAATAACACGGCATCGGTCTTGGGGATATATTGGCCGCTCTTGGCCAGCTCAGGATCGGCGGCCATCCGGGTGGCAGCAAGGCCGACGGCGTCGCCGGTGCCAGGCTTAACGATCACGAGGTTGTGCGGCGTGGCGTCGGGATTGATGAATGCCAGCTTCACGGGGTGACCGGCGTCCACCTCGAAACGCGTCACGTCGTAGAGCATGCGTTCCTTCACGGTGGTGATGCGCACGACCTTCAGGTTTTTCTGCTGATCAAACTGCGCGTCCTTGGCCGAGTGATTCACATCCGTCTCAATACGCGCGCCCTTGGCAAAGCCACTGATGAATTTACGTAACGGCTCGTTGTGCATGGTGAGGTGATGGTTAAACTGCCAATGCGGCAACATCGTGGAGGCGCCGAGCGCGGTGCGCATGCCGTAGGCTAGGTGACCACCGTGGGGATGCTTGGTCGTGTCCGCCAGCGCGTGCATGGCGGCCTCGGTACCAATGTAGCTGGTGGCGATGGCGGCTTCCATGCGTACGATGGGATCCTTGTCGTTAGCAGCTTTACGTAGGCGAGCGTTGCCATCCTTGAAATGCGCATGCCAGTAACGTAATTGATGCGTGGCGGCAGCGCGGGCTTCGGGGGTTTCGCATTCCAATAATTCCGCGAGCAGCGCGGGGTTGGCTGCCTCGAGATTGCGGTACATCCACACGGCCTCCATTTGATGATGCCGATGGCGCGCGGCCTTGGAATCCAGCGCCTTCACCCAGCTGTCGAGTGCCGTTTGCACCTCGGCGGCAGGGCGTTCGCGTAGTTCGCGCTTGGCCCAGTAACGGTAGCGGTATTCTGGGCGTTTCAAAACATTCAGCAAATCCTTCACCGGCGCTCCGGCGAGCTTGGGCGGCGTGGTGAGCTTGGCTCCCTTGGGTAGGATTCGCCAAATGCGGCCGCTCTTGCGATCGCGGCGTTCGTCGCGCAGGGAGTATTGCGCGTGGCCTTTGATAGGGTTGTACCAGTCGCACACATACATCGCACCATGCGGACCGTAGCGGAGATCCACCGGAATGAAGCTCAAGTTGGTGGAGAAAATAATGTCGCCCACATATTCCTCGTCGTAGCCGAACTCCGTCTTCTTCCATTTGTGAAACTCCACACGGTTGGTCGGCTTGTAACGAACTTTCACGTAGCCGCCCTGCATCTCCTTGGGCCACGAGGCGAAGTCCACAAACTCCTGGCCGCAAGTACCGCTGTAGGCACGCAGGCCGGCGGGGCGCGGGTGTTGCTTGGGATACACCGGATCGAGCGCGTGAAAGGCCTGGGCGTAGATCGGGTGACTCGCCACATGCTGGCCCCAATCGTCAAACGTCACCCCCCACGGGTTGGTGCTGTGGTAGGTGCCGAAACTGGTGAGCTTGTGCTGGCGCGGCTCGAAGCGAAACCAGCCGCTGTTCTGCTGGCGCACCGGGCCATACGGCGTTTCAACCTGGCTGTGATGGAAAATGGATTCGCGGAAAATCAAATCGCCATCCGGGCTCCACACAAAATCATGCAGCGCATGGTGACTGTCCTCGCAGCCGAACCCGGTGAGCACCAGCTCGCGGTGATCGGCCTTGCCGTCGCCGTCGGTGTCCTTGATGAAACTCATGTGCGGCTCCTCGCTCACGTACACGCCGCCATCGCCGAATTCAAACGACAACGGAATGTGCAGGTCATCGGCATACACCGTGGACTTGTCCGCGCGACCGTCGCCGTCGGTATCCTCCAGAATCACCAGCTTGTCGTCTGGCTCATTGCCGGGGTACACGTGCGGATAGGTCGTCGAGCAGCTCACCCACATGCGGCCCTGGCTATCCCAGCGCATTTGGATCGGGCAGGCGATTTCCGGAAACTCCTCCTCGCTCGCGAATAGATTCACCTCAAAGCGCGGGTCCACCTTGAACGCCTTCAGCTCATCGGCCGGGCTCATCCATTTATTGGCCCCGCGACTTGCTGCCGTGGTGGGTAGCGGCGGAACGTTGGAATCATCAATCTTCGCCGGCACCGCTTTGCCCTGCGCCAAATCCCAAATGCGCCGGTCGCGGTTCTGCACCATGATGTCGAAGTTGCGCATCGCCGGCAGGAAATCCAAATACCCGTAGCTGCGATTTCGGCCGCCCGTGTAATAAAACGTGTTCACCGGTCGGTACCGCCGGAAGAACTGCTTGTTCTTTTCGATCACCGCCGCGCGCACCGCCTCGTCCACCGCCGGCCCCTTGCGACCGACGAAGGTCTTCGTAAACAACGCCTCCGCGAATACCTTATATCCCGCCTCGTTCAGGTGACAGCCGTTGATCGTCAGGTCGCTACCGCCCGAAGCCATCGCCGTCTCGGTGGCCGTGAACACATCTGCAAAGCCCACCCCCTGCGCCATCGCCACCTCGCGCATCACCTTGGTATACGCCGCGATGTTCTTGTTGTTCCGATCCGCCGCCGCCACGCCCTTCACGTTTTCATTCGCAATCGGCGACACCAACACAATCCGCGACCCGCCCTCTCCATTAAACGCCTTCGCCTTCAATCCCGCCACGTACGTGGTGAGTTTCTGGCGAAACTCCGGCAAGCCCGACTCGCCCGCAAACGATTCGTTAAACCCGTACGCCGCAAAAATCACATCCGCTTTAGCAATGGTGAGATGCTGCTCCACATCCGCAAAATTCGCCGGACGCGGCTCCGTGCCCAGTTGATCCGCCGCCCACGTGAGATTGCGCACCACCAGTTCCGCCTTCGGATGCGCCTGCTGCAGTGCCGCCTCGAAATGCCCAAAATGCTGCGCCCGATCCAGCAGTGTGTTGCCAATGAACGCAATCCGAGCCCCCTTCTCAAGCTTCAACGGCAGCGCCGTCCGTACCGGCTCCGCCGCCCCCGGCCGCGGCGCCGATTTCTCAAAAATCGCATACCGCGCCAACTCCGGATCCTTCACCGGCGGCTTCTTCCCCGTTTGAGTATTCTTCGCATCATTCGCCCGAGGCGGCTTAGGATTTTTCTGGGCTTCTACCCAGAAACTAAACTGCAAGACCAACACTAGAAATAAGAACACACGCAATAGGGAATGCATGCCGCAGACTAAAGCACAGCCATAACCAAGGCAACCTTACGTCTCGCGTAAATCCTGCAAGGCTTCCAGCAGAGAACCGACGTCGGCGTAGCGATCCTTGGGCTTTTTCTCCAGAGCGCGGAGACAGATGGTTTCAAGAGCGGGGGGAATTTCGTTTTGAGGAGCGGCCTCGGTGGGCTTAGGGAAAGGTTGATTGAGGAGGTTGTCGGCAACTTCCTGCATGGTCTCGCCGGTGAGGAGTTGGCGATGGGTGAGGATCTCGTACAGGATCAGGCCGAGGCTGAAGACATCGGCGCGGCCGTCGATGTGGGCATCACCGCGGGCCAGCTCGGGCGCCATGTAAAAGGGCGTGCCGTAACGGCGCCCCACGGGCGTGAGGGCGGGATCTTCATCGTGGCCCATCTCGGGATGGGCAATATCCGGTTCGCCCCAGACTTTGGCGAGGCCCCAGTCAATGACATAGGTGACACCGAATTGGCCGGTCAAAATATTGGCGGGCTTGAGGTCACGATGGATCACGCCGCGCGAGTGCGCGTGCGCGACGGTTTCACAGGCTCGCGTGAGGATGTCAATCAACGTGGGCAACGGAAAGGCAGCCATGGTGGCGGGATCGCCATCGTGCAGGGCTTCGATGATGCTGCGCAGGTCGCGGCCGCGCACGTGTTTCATCGTGAAAAACAAATTGCCATTACGATCACGGCCGAGTTCGTAGAGCGGCACGGTGCCGGGGTGGGCGATATTGGCAGTGACGCGGGCTTCGCGCAGGAACCGTTGTGTTTCGATCTCATCCTCGCGCAGATGATCGTGCAGGGTTTTGTAGACGACCGTGCGCCGCAGGTTTTCGTCGAACGCCGAATAGAGCTTGGCAATGCCGCCTTCGCTGAGCAGCTTGAAATCCTGATACTTCAACGAGCCACTACGCCAGCGCAGCTCGAAGGTCTTATCCGTTTCGGATAGGCGAAAAAATCCATCACCTTCCGGTCCGGCTTGGGCCTGAGTATCATCGCTCATGGTTTGGCCGGTTTGCGCGGCCTACGGCCAAAGTCACTCACAAAGGGCGGTTTGTCAAAAGTGCTGCCGTCACCGCTTACGCGCGGATCACCCGTCCGCTTCAATTCGGCCATCAACCGCCCGTGCAGTTGCTTTTGCGAGGTGGCAAACTGCGGCTGGCCAGCGACGTTCTTGAGCTGATCGGGATCGTTCTTCAGGTCATACAGCTCAATGCGCGGGCGCCGGCCAAAGGCGTAATCGTAATGCCACTTCCACTTCGGCACATCCACCTGCTGCATGAGCCATGCCTTGGTCGGGCTGGCATCGAGATCGCCAAAGGTCACAAAGGTGTTGTTGGCCAGCGTGTTGAAGTCGGGCTGTTTGTCGGCCTTGAGATGATACGGATCGCCCATCGGCCAGCGGTCAGGTTTGAAGTTGATGATGTATAAAAACTCCGGCGTACGCAGGGCGCGTTGCGGGTAACCGAGCAGATCGGCGCGGGCACGGGCAACGTGACGTTCGCGGCCGGTAATGACCCAGTTGCGCTTGGCATCCACCAACCCCTGTTGTTTCGATTCCAACACCGGCACCAGACTGCGGCCGGTCATCACCTTGGGCGGTTTCACGTCGCCGAGTTCGAGGAACGTCGGCGCGAGGTCCATAAGGTTCACATAATCTTCCAGCACACGCCCGCCCGGCTTGCCCGGCCACCACACCGCCAGCGGCACGGCGGCACCGAAGTCGTACAAATTACATTTGCCACCTGGAAACCCCGGTGCGCCGTGATCGCCGCTCACCACCACGACGGTGTTATCCAGCTCGCCCAGTTGCTCCAGCCGCTTGAGAATCAACCCGAGCGCGTGGTCGAAGGCCTGCACTTCGCCGAGGTAATCCGCGAAATCCTCACGCACAATCGGCACATCCGGCAGCATGCCCGGCAGCTTGCCCTTCAGCAAATCCGGATCGATGCCCCACAACTTTTTACCTGAGCCCTGAATCCACTTGCGGTGCACTAGCGTCGGCCCGAACCAATAACAAAACGGCTTGTCCGCCGGCCGTGCCTTAAGGAACGACTCGAAGTTCGCGCCCACCTCGTCGTAGAGCACCTGCTTCGCGTCCCTCACGCTTTGACCGTCATTGACCATGCGCGAGACGTTTTGCGAAAATCCGTTAAAGCGGCCACCGGCTTTTTCAAAGCCGTGCTTACCCGCACCGAAAGGGGCATCCCGCGGCGTACCGGGCGTCCAAACCTTGTAGGTCTCTCCGATGTGATACCCCGAATCACGTAACAACAGTGGGAAGCTCGGAATTTTGTCATCCCACACCGCCCCCTGTAAAATCGCCGCCCTTCCCGTCCGGTAGAAATACTGCCCGCTCAGCAACGAACTCCGGCAAGGAGTACACGAAGGTGCCGTCACAAACGCGTTCTTGAACAACACGCCCTTGCGCGCCACACGATCGAAGTGGGGCGTGCGCACCACGTCATTCGGCGATGGTCGCCCGTCCACCTTCGCATACGCGCTCGCGTAACGTCCCCAGTCATCGGCAAAGGCAAAAAGAATGTTCGGTTTCTTCGCCGCTTGCGCAGTTAGCACAAGCATAATTAGCGAAAACATCAGAAACTGTTTCATCGCCGGCATCCTCCTGCCGCCCGACCTGACAAACAAGCAAAACCGCCAAAGCTTTAAATTGGTTTTCGAGATTACGTAAGGTGACCGGATCTTAAGTTCTACTTACTACCAGTAAAATCCCTAAGAATCCTCATTAAAAACGACAGTAAGTGGATCACCAATAGCTGCAGAAAAAACTCTGGGAAAATGTATGGTCAATAATGTTGTTTCAGTTTCCATAACTATTTCCTGATAAGCTCCTTTTGGGTTTACGGAACGAATTGCACCTGCAAACGAAGGCATATTCTCGTTACCTTTAGAGGTGGGCACTATCCATTGATGTGGTCGAATAGAAACGAGCTCTTTTCCGGAATCTTCATCAAGAAAAGAATAAGGAGCACAAGGGATTAATTCCCGGGGTAAAAGATTGGTTTTACCAAAAAGCATGGCTGCATAACTATTCGATGGATTAGAATATACATCTATTGGAGAGCCAGTTTGTACTGCCTTTCCATTTTGCATTACCACAACCTGATCAGCCATCGTCAGGGCATCTTCAGTATCATGAGAAACAAATAGGGCTGTGGTATTTGTAACCCGAAAAATATTCAACAATTCGCAACGAACATTATTCCTAAGTTCCGGATCAAGATGACTAAGCGGTTCATCAAGGAGAAGTAGAGATGGTTGAGTTGCCAATGCCCTAACCAAGGCTACTCGCTGTTGCTCACCTCCTGAAATTTGATGTGGATAACGATTTTTCAAATCGCCAATTTTGGTTAAATCAAATAATCGATCAATTAACTCAGAATTGTTCTTTGAGGCCTTACCGTATGCCACGTTTTGTTGCACGGTCATGTTTGGAAATAATGCGTAATCTTGAAAAACCAGAGAACAATCCCGACTTTCAGGTAGAACGCATTCATTCTGACTATTCATCGTCTCACCTTTTAAAGTGACACGACCTAAATCCGGCATCTCCAAGCCTGCAATTATTCTTAATAATGTGGTCTTACCACTTCCACTACTCCCGATCACTGCAAGGACTTGGCCTTCCAAACAACTGAAGCTCACCCGATTAACAGCCGGTGGTAGCCCCGCATCGTAGCTCTTTGTGACTTCCGAAAGTTCAAGCAGGTTATTCATTATTCAGATTCCATTTTTCTGTTTAACCAGATTACTGGGCCCAAAATAGCAATGATTATACAAAGTGCGGGCACTGACGATTCGGGAATTTGGGATTGATAAGCTAAGTCAAAAGTTCGTGTAGAAAGTGTTTCGAAATCAAAGGGTCGAAGAATTAAAGTCAAAGGCAACTCTTTCATTATATCAATGAAAACGAGCAATCCAGCTACCAGAACTGCATTCCAGAGCAAAGGTACATTCACCTTAAAAAGAGAAATAAAAGGTGAAGCCCCCAATGATTTCGAGGCTTCATTATACTGCTCACAATTTCTTTCCATACCAGAATCAATCGATTGCCACGCAACAGCAAGAAATCGAATCAAATAAGCAAAACCCAAGGTCAACAATGAACCGGTAATGATGAAATCAAAAACGTCATTAATTTGACCTGAAACAAATAGAATGCCCATCGCAATCACTGCTCCAGGAACCGAATATCCTAAAATCGCAAGGCGGTTTGAAACATGAACCATGTAACTTTTAAAATAACGCGCCACGTAAACGAGAAATAGCGCAGTGATCGCAACTGCTAAACTTGCAGCAACAGCCAATCCAACGCTATTTAAAGTAAGTTTGATAAAGTATGTTTTATCAAAATTATTCTCTAACGCCCCGAAAGCCCATAGTCCAAGGCGAGTAACCGGAATGATAAACCCAAAAGCCAGAGGAATAATACAGCAAAAAACGGCCGCGAAAGTCTTAAATTTTCCTAATGAATAACGCTGGAACGCTAGGCCAGTTGTTTTATCTCCATGATATCGAGCTCCAGAACGAAGTAATTTTTCAATCAATAAAATGAAGAGAATAAACAGCATCAAAAAGGCAGCTAATCGCAATGCTCCGGGCATATCGTTTAAGGCAGTCCAAGTGCGAAAGATGCCCGTAGTAAAGGTCGGCACACCAAAATGTTGTACCGCCCCATAATCGTTAAGAGTTTCCATAACTACTAAACTGGCACCAGCCACGATGGCCGGACGAGCCAATGGTAAAGCAACGCGCCAAAATGTAGAAAATGGTCCATGACCTAATGTTCTAGAGGCCTCAAGATACCGACTGCCTTGGCGAGAAAAAGCCGAACGAGCCATCAAATAAACGTAAGGATAAAGCACGAAAGAAAGCACCAGAATTGTAACAGCGTATCTCAGAATATCACCAAACGTAATCATGGCATCTGGACTAATATTTAATCTCACCCAAATTAAAGCGGGTGTCAGTTTGTCCAAAAAATCAAAATACGCATAAGCAGCAATGAAAGTAGGAATGGTTAAGGGTAAAATTAATGCCCATTCGAAGAATCGCCTTCCGGGGAATTCACAACATACAACCAACCAAGCAGTAGAGACCCCCACACAAATGGACAAAGTAAGGGTGCCGATAACCAAAATTACTGAGCCTTTTAAATACCGGCCCAAAACGGTCTCTTTGAGATGATCCCAATTATCCGATGAATTACCAAGATGCCAAAGCACCTCAGCCATGGGGATAAATATAAAAACACCAATTAACAAAGCAAGTGCGGTCCAAGTATTAAACTTGAACCGCACATCCTGCTTTAGATTACGAAATAATCTAACAGATGAATTTACCAATTGAACCAAAGGTATCTGTGAATACGCACCTTACTCCCACCCTGCTCGGTCAAATAATTTGACTGCCTCAGAATTGTTTTTACCCAGCACTGTGAGATTCACGTCGTCTGCTTTAAATGAACCCCAGCTTTTTAACAAGGCGGACTTGTTAGTTCCAATTTTCACTGGGTACTCATAATTCACATTACCGAAGGTTTCCTGAGACTTGGGGCTAGTGAGAAACTCCAGAAACTTAATCGCTTCCTTCTTATTTTTTGCGCTCGCAGTTACCCCACCGCCACTAACGTTAACGTGAGTCCCTCGATCTTTTTGGTTCGGAAAGAATACTCCAACTTTACTTGCCACATCGCGATCCGCTGCTGTGGATGAATTCGCTAAAATCCCAAGATAGTAGGTATTCATGATAGCAACATCCGCAAGTCCTGCAGCAACTGCTCGGGCTTGGTCGCGATCACTTCCTTGCGGAGAGCGAGCCATATTACCACGAACTGCTTTGGCCCAGACCAGAGCTTGTTTACTTCCATGCGCATCAATTACTGAAGCAAGTAGCGACTGATTGTATATGTTGCTAGAGGAACGGGCCACCACACGTCCACGCCATTTGGAATTAGCCAAATCTTCATAAGTTGAAAGCTCACTGGGCTTAACCCGACTTTTCGAATACACAAGAACCCGAGCGCGAACGGTCATCCCGTACCAATGACCCTCTGGATCACGCATGGCCGCAGGCACATTCTTATTTAAAGCCGCTGACTCAACTGACTGAAGGACTCCAGCCGTCTTAGCACGATATAAACGACCAGCATCTACAGTCAAAAGTACGTCAGCTGGCGAGTTTTTCCCTTCACTTATTAGTCTTTGAATGAGCTGATCTGCACTAGCTTTTACCACATTTACCTTGATACCCGTTTCCTTTGTAAACTGGGTAAACAATATTTTGTCCGAATCGTAATGGCGATGTGAGTAGACATTAATCTCCGCTGCATGAATCATCATGTTTGCGGTGAATCCGGCGAGGGCTATTAGGAACGATGTTAGTTTCATTTTTTAAAAGTGGCTGAAAGAAGCATTGAAAATCAGCGTCAACATAGTAGAGGTTTAGTCAGTTAAATAATTGCATCCGATCTGGAATGTTTTTAAAGTTACTTGATGGAATCAAGAGAGGCGACCACTTTGGCTGTGTGATCTGTAACTCGTTCCACAGATGTCGGTTTTGAGTCAGCTAAAGGACCTTTTTCAGGCCACAGTTTTACCAGAGCCTCTAGGGAAGAAACTAAGTTTTTTGTATTTTTTCCTTTTATCTGTTTTGCAATACGCAAAGCAACGACCGAAAATCCGTACGCATCCTGATATTCACCCGGGTCTGTAATTTTCCCCATCTTCACACCAATTTCGTATTCTTCATCAACAGTCGCCATAAGATATAGAATGATATCCGCCGGATCACCTCCTGCATTCTTTTGGAGTAAATTAATATTCTCCTCAGCCTGTTTTAACATTGGCTCAACCTCTGTTGCAGGCTTCCCCTCATCTAGGGCTTTCGAAACAGTTTCGAAAATTTCCCCTTTAAAACCTAGTTTATCGATACCAGCACGCTCTGCTTGGTGAGTTTCAGATACCGGATGCAATAGGTGTTTCGCTGCCTGATCAGGCGCTCCAGCACGAAATAGCTTCAGTCCTGCCACAACATGCCCGGACATGAATGCCACACGTTTTTCTACCGGTAATGTCTCCATTTCACCCATGTCATGACCGTTATTTGGCCCCACACACGCAGTGAAAAAGATGGCTGCAAACGATATTAAAGAGCTTATTTTATTCATTGTTCGAAAAAAATTTTGTCTGGGTGGGAAATCCTTATTGATACTCATTCTCAATTGCAACAATTTTCCAAATTTTTTTTCCTGGATATTTTTGATGAATCATTTCTGTGCCTCATAAGCCTTTTAGATTTAATAAACTTAGGAAATATTCATCGCTGAGATGAAGAATTATCCAATCCCGCAACGGAATACTTTCTCCTTTCTTAAAAATGAGTACACATTCTTTGCCCTGACCCAAAACCAATTCTTATCAGGGATTAACTAAAAATATCGCCGATTTAGAGCATTCATTGTCTCCGTAACATTTTTCAATGAACCAACCAAAACGTATGATCGGTATGAATAATTCCCCGCAGACAAACGTGTTGGATGTGTTTCACGAAACACGCAATTCCATTTCACAACCTTTTCCGCTTCAAACCGAAATCTTCCATAGCCCGCCCGCTCAAAACCTTTGGAAGGTTGACCGGGAGACCACACACCCATGGCATACTGCCTATCCAGTGTAGAAAATATCACCGGAAGAGATTGCTCTCCGGGTCCATCAGACAAAGACAGTAATTTCTTTTTCGTTAGATCATAAGTCCAAAACTTGGAAAAGGCCGGTGGCATATAGCCTGTCACTGCCTCGAATTGTGCGTATCGATGATGTTCATTCTGTGGAACTGTAAAAGTTACTTCGTAACCGATCGCATGAGGCAATCCATGCACCCCGATCGTTACTCTTTTTTTAAGGAGATGGTTAGATAAGGCAGTGGTATTTTTTGCCAAATTACCAAATGATTTTTCATCCGGCTGCAACCAAAACGCCATTTGATTCTCCGTGCTCAAAATGTTCCCCTTAGCCGTCAACGCATGTAGAACACTCGTGCTATTCGGCCCAACACCATCAATTCGCGAACCCGATTCGGTGGGGTTAAAAGTTTCGGGGATGAACTTTGAATTCACATCAAAATTCGAAGCCGATTGCAGTTGTCGCCCGTGATCGGTACTGTCAATGAATTCACGACCGTTCCATGTCAGTGAATGAATGCCCCCCGCTAATCGACTCGTAGTGGTGATTACTATTTCAGAAGGGCCCGCCTTGGCGCGAATCTGTGAATCCCCCGAAACTGCTGCCTGAAGCGATGCAGCAACACATAAGACAAACAGGCCAAGAACCCACATTATTTCTCCAACGCGTAGGCCTTGTACGCTTCGGCGATCTTGGCGGCTTTTTCGTCACCGAGATGGAAGATTACACGATGGCGCAGGGTAATGCTCTCGCCTTTCTTGAGCGTAAAACTGCTGTCCTTACCTTGGCCAAGGCTGCGCAGGCCAAAGGGGTTGGCAGTGAAAAGACCATAGGTCCGCACGTGCCACGGCGTGGGATGCCGGAAACTGCTCGGGTGATTCAGGATCGCCACGCCGACGGTCTTGCCGTTGACCGGCCCATGATAATCTACCCACTCTGCGCGCTTGCCCCAAGCGGCCTTGTCGGTGATACCGTTACTGTTAATCACGCGGCCTCCTCTCTTGCTATCCACGTCCATACTCGTTGCCACGCGTACGCTAAATCCGGAATCTTTTTGATCGGACAATTTGCAATCGCCGTGTTCAGCCGTGAACTTGATCGTCACATCAATGATGCGATGGCCATTCTCCACACGGAACTGATGCGTACGTTCATCGGCCAACAATTTCTTGCCGTCGCCCACGTAATCATTGCGCGTCACGATCACCGCCGTGTCGCCGCCTTTCACCTTCACAAACTCACGATGCACGGTGCTGCCGAGATTCGTGCGGCGGCCACTGGCCGGCTCATGCCAGGTATCAAATCCTGCCGTGCCCTGGTGACCGAACCATACGGATCGATGGTGCGGATGATCATGCCGCTCACCTTCGCGCTTCTCCATCGGGAACGCCCGCGTTACCTCATCCCCGCTCGGCCCGATCACCGGCCACAAAAAGGGCTTGTTAGACTGACCAATCACATACCGCGTAAACAACTTCCCGTCATACTTCACCGTCACCCCAGCCTTGGTTTTCTCAACGGCAAACCCGTCCGCCCAAACCGACAGCGTTCCCAACAGAACAGCTGCACTCAGATAAATTCGAATCCACGTTTTCATGCGTGACCAAGCGTGTGGCCGGACGCCAAAGTTCTCAAGCCCCTTTTACGTAAACCGCCGCGGATCCAAGCGCTGGGCGTCGAAGGCGGTAGACGGTTGGCCTGCGAGTTGAGCCGCAACCAGTTCGCCGGTAACGGGGCCGAGGCTTAGGCCGAGCATATTGTGGCCGGTGGCGACGGTTGCGTTTTGGGTACCAGGTATGAGGCCGATGCAGGGGAGCCCATCGGGCGTGCAGGGGCGTAGGCCGGACCACGGCTCGATGCCGGTGAAGTCATCAGGGCTGAAGGCGGGGAAGAATTCACAGAAGCCCTCGATGATACCCTGCAGGCGGGTGCGGTTGATCGAAAGGTCGGTACCACAAATTTCCATCGTGCCGCCGACCCGAAGCTTGTTGCCCATCGGCGTGACGGCGACGCGCGCTTCCTTGAGCAACGAACAAAGGCGCGGCAACTCGGCCGGATCGCGCAGCGTGAGCGAGTACCCTTTGCCGCCCTGCATGGGAATGCGTAGGCTAAGTTGACGCGTGAGCTCGGGTGTCCATGCGCCACCAGCCAGAATAACGTGCTCGGCATTGAGCGTTTCATCGGCGGTAGTGCGAATACCGGTCAAGCGGTCGCCTTGACGGTTGAACTCGGCGCATTCGCCTTCGAGAAACCGGCCGCCCTTGGCGCGAATGGCCGTGCGGAGGGCTTCGAGAAAATCCAGCGGATCGAGATGACAATCCTGTGCAAACCATACGGCACCGGCCACGTCCATCTGCGCATCCGGATCCAGCTCACGCACACGCGCGGCATCGCACACTTCGGCCTTCACACCCACGGCGGCGGCCAGAGCAGCGACCTTGGCTTCGTCCTCCAGCCCTGCCTCGGTGCGGCACAGCATCATCAGGCCGCGCGTGGTGAGATCAAATTGTAATTCCTCAGCCCACTCCAGAAACAGGCGCCGGCTTTCGAGGCTGAAATCAGCAAGCAACTGTTTGGTATCCTCAACATGCCGCGCATTAGCGTGCCTGAAGAATTGCCAGCACCAACTCCAGAGCGCGGGATCCAGCCGTGGCCGTAGGTAAAACGGGCTCTTGGGATTGAGCATCCACTTGAGACCCTGCGCAATGACGCCGGGTGCGGCGAGCGGAATGAAATGGCTGGGCACCACCATGCCAGCATTTTCATCAGAACAGGATTCGCGCCGCGTGGGATGGCGATCAAGAATGGTGACCGTGCGACCGGCCCGAGCGAGCGACCATCCACAGCACAGACCAATGACGCCGCCGCCAATGATGAGAACATCGTGGTCTCTGGAGTCGGCGTCGGACACGTCAGCGGGATTGCCCAATGCCGGCGGCAAAGGGGTCGTTGGAATGCAGGATTAAATCGTTCTCGGCGGTTACAAAGGCACGGCCTTTCACGGTGGGGATCACACCGCCCTCGGGAGCTTCCTGCACGAAGCCTTCGAAAACCGTGTCGAGAATCCCAGCCTGCCGCCAGCTCTGGCCGGGCTGCAGTTTGCCGGCTGCGTGCAGGCAGGCGAGCTTGGCGCTGGTGCCGGTACCGCAGGGCGAGCGGTCGTATTCGCGCCCGGGACACAGCACAAAATTCTTGCTGTCCGCCGCTGTATTCGACGGCGGCCCGAACACCTCGATGTGATCTATCTCGCCTCCTTCGGCGCCAGTGATGCCATTAGCCTCCAGCGCATCACGCACGGCGCAGGTGAAATCGGTGAGTTGATCGAGATTATTGAAATCCACCTGAATGGTGTCTCCGGCTTCAATGAGGTAAAACCAGTTACCGCCCCAAGCCACGTCGCCCTGCACTGTGCCCCAACCGGGTACATCCACAGGCACTGCAGCAGCGTGACGCCAGCTGCGCACGTTTTGTACCGTCACCCAACCATCCTCAGGCGGCCGCACCGTCACGATGCCAGTCGGCGTTTCGATTTTATTTTCGCCGTCGCTCAAGCGGCCGAGGTGCGCGAGTGTGACCGTCACCCCAATGGTCCCGTGCAGGCAGCCGTGCAGGTACCCGACGTTGTTGAAAAACACGACGCCCGCCACGCAATCCGGCTGTGTGGGCTCCAACAAATACGCGCCCACCATCGCCTCGTGCCCACGCGGTTCGCAGACCACGGCGGTGCGGAGTGCATCATGCTGGGCGCGCAGGAAATCGCGCCAATCAGCTGGTGATGCCGGCGCCTCGGCAAACTCCGGCAATCCCTCCACCACCACCCGGGTCGGTTCGCCGGCTGTGTGAGAATCAATGACCTTGATACGTTTCACCTCATCACTCATGGGACGCACGCAAGGTAAGAGCGGTTTGGGTAAAAGAACAGAGTGAAATGACTTGGCCGCACGCGGCTTTGGGTCGACTCTGCGCGGCGTGACGCGTTCGCTGGAGAATTCGCCGCCGCTGCGGTTGATGACGCTCTGCCTGATGTATCTGGCTCAGGGCATGCCGTTCGGTTTCGTCACCGGCACCTTGGCAGCTTATCTGGCATCGAAAGGCTATTCCATCGCCGAAGTGGCTGGCGTCACACTCATGGCGCAATTGCCGTGGACGTTTAAATTCATTTGGGGACCGATCATTGACCGGTTTGATTTTGCCCGACACGCGCTGGGCCGACGGCGGCCGTGGATTTTGCTAGCCCAATCGATGATGGTCATCACACTTGTGCTGATCCTGTTTCTGCCTGATCTCTCCAAAGGCATGACCACGCTGGTCTGGATCATTGCCATCCACAACGTGTTTGCCTCGCTGCAGGATGTGTCGGTCGATGCCTTGGCGGTGGATCTGTTGCCCGAGAAAGAACGCGGCAAAGCCAACGGCTTCATGCGGGCGGCTAGTTATTTGGGCTCCATCATCGGCGGCTCGGTGATGGGCGTGATCACGGCCAAACACGGGCTGCATCTCGCCATCTCATTGCAAGTGGGCATCATGCTGCTGGTGATGTGCGCACCACTCTTTCTGCGCGAGCGCGCCGGTGAACGTCTGTTTCCATGGCAGCCGTTGGATCCCAAGGCCTTGGTGCCGCAACTCTCTCTCAAAGCAACCGCTTCGTTTGCCTCGATCCGCAAATCGATGAACACCGCCTTCTCCCTGAAATCCACCCGTCTCGCTGCCCTACTGGCCATCGGGGTATTGGCGGGTACCACGCTATTGTCCTCCGTATCCAAAATCCTCATTCTCGGAAATTTGAAATGGTCGATGGAAGATTACTCGGTCTGGATCACCGGTTTTGGTTATTTCTTTGCTCTGGGCGGTTCGCTGCTGGGCGGGGTATTGGCTGATCTATTCACGGCGCGGCGCGTGGCTGGGGCAGCGACTGTGGCGCTCGGCATGGTTTGGATTGGGTTTGCCTTACTGGAACCGCAGTGGGGGAACCGATCGATGATCATCGGGTACGCGTTCGCCGAGCAGTTCTGCATCGGCGTGATGACCGTCTCGTTGTACGCCATTTTCATGGGCGTCAGTTGGCCGGCGATTGCCGCCACGCAATTCACCGCCTACATGGCACTGCTCAATCTCTCTCTCTCCAGCGGCACCAAATTGGCCGCGTGGATGGGGGATTCCCCGGGTTTTCGGCAAATCTATCTTGTGGCCGGCGTGATGCAGGTTGGGTTTCTGCTGCTAATTCGCTGGATTGATGTGAGCGAAACACGGCGCGTGCTGAGCGATCATGATACGGACGCTTCTACATTGTCCCCTGTCGCCAAATAACCTATCCTGCGGCCATCCACATTATGCGTTTTCTTGCCTGCCTGTCACTCATGCTGGCGCCGCTCGCTGCGGCGGCGGATCGGCCGAATGTGTTGTTTGTTGCCATTGATGACCTGAATGATTGGGTCAATTGCATGGGAGGACGCAGCGGGGTGCATACGCCGCATATGGATAGACTGGCAAAGCGCGGGGTGTTGTTCACCAATGCGCATTGCGCGGCACCGGCTTGTAATCCCTCGCGCGTGGCGATCATGACGGGCGTG
>PVBE010439652.1_pt1 | contig 18857 bp, 15 predicted proteins | sample 1631181 | NCBI WGS metagenome assembly PVBE01 (sample SAMN08397723, study PRJNA350692) | Marine metagenome, whole genome shotgun sequencing project. | isolation source: water | place: Pacific Ocean | collected 2012-04 | reverse complement strand
CTCTGCGCTTGCAACCGCTCTTACGGGCTGGGCTCCTAGATGGGGCCTGCACATCGAGTCAAACAGGATTCCCAACATCCTAGTAAATGTCGAGGCCCAGATGTCAAACCTTACCGATTGGAGTATCCTTGGTGATTGGATCGGCAAGCAGATACTCCCCACCTGGGACCTTCCATGGGGTCCCATGCCTAGGTTCGTCGGACTTCCAAGGGCCAGCTTCGAGATGCAGAAGGCATTGACCGCTTCAGCAGCGAACTACGGGTGTCCGATGCTCTGGGCGGATGGGATAACTCAGGATGCACCTGAAGTGGGATCATACCAGGGCAAGGTGACGTTCACCGAGGGGGACCTCGAACAGAGATACAGGGACCTCTCTCCGAGGGGCACGGTCGATCTGGTGGTAATCGGATGCCCCCAGGCCAGCGTCGGAGAGGCTAGGGAAACAGCTGCAGCAGTCCGAGCAAGGATGGAATTGGGCGAGGCAATCCCCGATCACAGGCTTTGGTTGTTCATGAGTTCCCACAACTACGACCTGATTTCCGCTGATGGGACGCTAGACCTGCTAGAAGAGGCAGGCGCCCTCGTTCTCAAGGACACCTGCCCAGAAGTAACCCCGTACAATCGTTCGAAGTACAATCACCTCCTGACCAACTCCCTAAAGGCGGAACACTACCTAACCAGTGGTCTGAACCGAATTCCCACCAGTGTCGCGACCATAATCGATTGCGTGGCCCATGCGTTTGACGACTCACTTGCCGATGGTCCTAAGCCCGAGTTGAATGGCCATTCAGCATCCTCAATTCACACAGCCAAGACCCATCAGGAATCCCCCTTCGAGTCAATGGGGAGGGGGATACCAAGCCAGACCCAGTGGGAGGTCTCCGGCAAGGCCTTGGTCACGGACGTGCCAATTACGTACCTCGGGTACGTGAACAGGGACACAGGGGTGATCGAGGAACCAGGACACCCGCTCGATGGCATCCCGATCAAGGACACGGTCCTGATCTACCCGAAGGGATCAGGCTCCACAGTCGCACCCTTCGTCCTGATGGGACTGATCTACACTGGATTCGGACCCATGGCCATAGTGAATCGTGACGTTTGCCCACTCACGCTACCTGCAGCATCCCTCTTGGGCGTCCCCTACGCTCACGGATTCAGAGACGACCCGACTATCCGAGTAAACACGGGGGACGACGTCTCGCTATCACTTTCGGACGGCGAAGTGTCACTCCGGGTAGAGGCACGCTCTACCGAGGATTGATGGCATCTACTCCCTGCAAGGGCCATGGCCGGACGCAATGATCCCGAACCCTGCAGGGAACAGGACTGGGGCCTCTTCGAGATCACAAACAGGGACGGTGCAGCTAGAATCGGGAGAATTCACACAAAGCACGGTGCAATCACAACCCCAATGCTGCTCCCCGTCATCAACCCCAACCTGAGGACGATCGAGCCACGGGAGATGTGGGAGAAATACGGAGTCGAGGCCCTGATAACAAACTCGTACGTCATTTGGAAGCACGAAGACCTACGAACCACGGCACTTTCGGATGGGATACACTCGCTGATTGACTTCCCAGGAGCAGTGGTGACGGACTCCGGGACCTTCCAGTCCTACGTTTACGGCGACGTCGAGGTCGGACCAGAGGAGATAGTGACCTTCCAGAGGGAAATGGGGGTCGACATAGGGACGATGCTCGACGTCTTCGGAAGGCCGGATATGACCAGGGAGCAGTTGGAGAACTCGGTACAGGAGACTGCGGAACGTGCCAAACCATCGCTCTCTGTGGCTGGCTCGGAGATGCTACTGAATGGCCCGATCCAAGGGGGGACGCATGCCGACCTAAGGGCGGAGTCATCGCTCCTGATGGGCTCAGTCGAGAGCGAGGGAAGGGGTTTCGCAGTGCACCCAATCGGCGGCATAGTTCCTCTCATGGAGCAGCAGAGGTACCAGGAGCTATTCGAGATACTACTCGCCTCCAAGTCCAACCTACCACCAGATAGGCCAGTCCACTTTTTTGGCTGCGGACATCCTATGCTTTTCCCGTTGGCAATCGCCCTCGGGGTTGACTTGTTCGATAGCGCTGCTTACGCGATATTCGCCAGAGACGATCGCCTACTGACTCCTGAGGGGACCGTGAAGCTGGGTGACATACAGGAGTGGCCGTTCAACTCGCATGCCCTATTCGGAACTACTCCTCAGGGAGTCAGGGAGATGGATAGGGACGAGAGGTCGACTATCCTCGCCAAGCACAACCTGGAAGTCACACAGTGCGAACTAGCAAGATGCCGAGAGGCAATCCGAAATGGCACCATATGGGAGCTGGCCGAGAAGAGGAGTCACGCATCACCGTACCTGAGAGGGGCTTTCCTCTGGCTGCAGGAGCAGTTGGACGACCCCGACGACGGACCCATCGGAGACTCCGTACTTCGGATGATTGCATCCACGAACCCACTCAGAGGCGGTGGTGAGGGGCTTGGTGACGAAATCGAATACCGCCCACACATCCTCCACATCCAAGCGCTTCTTGCCACGAGGTGGAGAGTCCCCGGATCCTGGTGGGACTCGACAACGGGACCTCCCGAGAGAGTCCTGTTGATCGAGGGAGCGCCCCCGCCTTGGCGAACCACCGCTTTGGCTTCGGTGATCGAGCACCTTGTGGAGGAGCCCAGGACGGTCGTGATGATTTCCACGCCAATCGGCCCAATCCCATTCTCCATTGAGGACGTCTCCCCCTGGTGCCACCTGACAGGCCCAGATGAGATATGGGACCCGATTTTCGACGATGATGAGGTTCTCGAAGCACTCGAGGAGTTCGGCATCTCCGGGGTTCCGCTCATTCGGGCGATACCAAGCGAGGGAGAGGAAGACCAGGCCAGGGCACCGGAGGTCAGGGAGTGGCTAGATCGTTGCTCAGTCGTCGACAAATTGGCACTTCTCTGTGCGATCAACCCATCAGACGGTTGCAAGATGACCGACGGAATGACAAGCCGGAAGTCACGGACTGACCGCCTGGTGAATGTAAGCTCCGAGGGGAATCACATCCTTTCTCCCAGGCTAACTGACGGTGGAGTATCACTCACAACGCACGGGGCCTCCATCGCGAATGGCCTGAACACCTCTCCAGTTCCTGATTTCGGGTCTAGCGAGGATGACTCTGACTTCCCTGGCATCCCGAGGGTCTGCATCATCGACGATGCCGTTCCATTCGTGGGCAAGGGGAGGAACGTGATGCACGGTTACATCTCCGGAGCCGATTCGCACCTGACTCCAGGGCAGCCTTGCATAGTCGTCGACTCAACAGGAGCACTGGTCGCCCATGGGATCCCAATTACCACTCATCTTGAGATGTCTTTCTTGAGGAAGGGAGTCGCCGTGAAGGTCAGGGAAGGCGCGATGAAGCAGGACTCCTGAGTGGCACGCTCCGGGGATTCATTCAAGTGATTGGGGTACGACCACGGCACGACTCCCGTAGGGAGTCGGTGACACACCATGACCGAAGAAGACCCATTCTCCCAAGCCCCGGTCATCACCGCCAAGGGCCTGAGGAAGATGTACGGCCCCCATTTGGCCCTCGATGACATCAACCTGGAGATTCAAAGGGGAGCAGTAGGAATCCTAGGACCTAATGGAGCAGGGAAGTCAACCCTCTTCAAATGCCTGTTGGGACTAATCACCACCACCTCAGGAGAGGGTTCGGTGCTCGGGCTCGATATCCGAACCCAGGGAGAGCAGATCAGGTCGAAGATAGGCTACATGCCCGAGTACAACGCACTCGACCCGAACCTCTTCGCCGTGGACCAGGTAAGATACGCCGGAGAACTGCTGGGGATGAATTCGAAGAACGCCACCCAGAGGGCACATGAAGTCCTCGAGTACGTCGGACTAAAGGATCAGAGGTACCGGAAGATAGAGACATTCAGTACAGGGATGCTACAGGCAACAAAGCTAGCTTGCGCCCTTGTCCACGACCCCGATATCCTGATCTGCGACGAGCCTACGAACGGCCTCGACCAGAGGGCACGGTCATTCATGCTGCAGACCCTAAACAGAACCGTCAAGGAGGGCAACAGATCAGTTCTGATGAGCAGCCACGTAATGGATGACGTCGAGGATCTATGTGACAGCATTGTGATGATCCACAAGGGCAGGATAGTGGTACAGAGCTCTATCGAGGACCTCGTCGAGCAAGTAGACAAGGAGGTCGAGATGGTGATATGGGGCGGAGCCAGCAAGATGGAGTCACAGCTATCTTCCATGGGCCTAGAGAACAGGAGGCTCGGGAGGGTGATTCGAATCAAGGTGGAGGACGAATCAACAGTTGACAAAGCCCTTCAGGCAGCAGTTTCGGCTGGCGTCCAAGTTCGTCAGATGAAGGAATACGAACCAGACCTGGAAGATATCTTCCTCCTGGTGATGGATAAGCTGGGGGCGCAAATCAAGGGAACTGATGACCTGATGACTTCCGAGCACACAGGGGGTGACTGAGTGTCCGAAGAGCAAGTGGGCATAGAAGGAGGAGTTACTCGAATGGAAGCAGCATTCGGCTCGGGAGACGGGGACGAGGAAGCAACAGCCGTGGTTGCGAAGTCCGAAGCCTCCCTCGGCCAGATTTTCGAGCAGAAGTACCGCCCATGGAACGGAATACTAGGGCCTAGGTGGATGAGGAACTATGCCATCTTCAGACACCATGTCTACGGGGTATTCACCAGCAAAGGGCACAGGCAATACCATCCCATGGTCAGACTCCTGATACTAATCATCTTCCTAGCCTCCCTGACTCCAATACCAATGCTCTTCCTGTCATCATTCACCGGTGACCAGGGAGGCTTCTTCGAGAAGATGTGGGGAATCAACCGATACAACCTGTGGGGCCAGGTCCTCGGATACTTCCCACGGAACCTATGCATGTGGCCGCTCCTAACCGCAGTCGTCGTAGGGGGCATGATCTCCGACGACAGGCAGCATGGCACGAGCGCAATCTACTTCTCAAGGCCAATCTCCAGGTTAGACTACACTTCCATGAAGTACCTGAGCGTTGCAGTAATACTAGGATTCGTGATCGTCTTCTCGTATTTCGCATACTACACGAGCGCAATCGTGTTCAAATCGGAGGGATGGGCGTATCTGGCTGACACACTCCCTATTTTCCTCGGGGGCATGCTCGCTGGAATCATCCTGGTAATAACCTACACATCAATCGGACTAGCACTCTCAAGCATCAGCCAGAGCCGATTCTTTGCAGCCATAGGCTTCCTAAGCATAATCTATGGGACTAAACTGGTCTCTCTTCTCATAGAGCTACAATTTGATACCACATTCATGTATGCAACCAGCCCCTACGATTGTCTTGCCCACATGGGGCAGTTCCTTCTGGGAATCCCCTCCAACTATGAGCACCCGGTCTCAATCTCCATAGTCTCGCTCATCATCATGAACGCAGCCTCAGTCTGGCTTCTCATTTCCCGTGTGACCTCACTGGAGGTGACTAGGGAATGACGGTGGAGAACCAAGACCCCCCGGCGGTCCTGATCGACCAGGTCTCGAAGTGGTACGGCCAGGTGATCGGAATCAACGACCTCTCATTAGCAATTGACGGGGGCGTAACAGGTGTCCTCGGGCCCAATGGTGCAGGCAAATCCACTCTGTTCAAGCTGATGATGGGGAGGATCAGGCCCAGTCAGGGGTCTGTCCGGCTCTTCGGGGCCGACCCCTGGAACAATACGGCCCCCTATCGCAGGGTCGGCTACGTCAGCGAGTCTGAGAAACTCTACGAGTGGATGACTGCACTTGACTTCGTAACCACTCTGGCCAGACTGCATGGGATGACCAGGGAGGAAGCGACCGAGAGATCCGCGCACGTCCTGGAATTCGTGGGATTGACGGATGTCATGCACAAGGAGCTGGGCAAGTTCAGCAAGGGGATGAGGCAGAGGGTCAAGATCGCACACGCACTTGTACACGACCCCGACCTGATTATCCTGGACGAGCCACTGCATGGGTGCGATCCCCTTGCGAGAACCAGTATCATGAGCGTAATCCGAGAGATGGGCGAGCAGGGGAAGACGATTCTCGTATCCAGCCACATCCTCGAGGAGATAGAGAGAATAACCGAGCAGATTGTAATCCTCCACAACGGGCGGCTTCTCGCAATAGGCAATTTGCATGCTATTCGAGGTCTTCTCGACAAGCACCCACATAGGATTCTGATAAAGTGCGAGGACCCCAGGAGCCTGGCTAACCTATTCGTCTCACAGGAGCCGGTTTTCGGAGTTAGGTTCCCTCGGGAGGGACAATTGGAGATTCAGACTAACGACCTCTCGGCAGCGCATGCGCTCCTCCCCTCGATAGTCGTGAGCTCAAAGCAGAAGATTTCCAGTATAGAGAACCCGGATGACAACCTTGAATCGCTACTTAGCTACTTGATCAAGGAGGGAAGCTGATGGATAGCAAGGGCAAGGCCCTCTCGGAGACTGTATGGACTAGGATGGACAGGAAGGCCGGGGCCATCATCGAGCTCACCATGAGGCAACTCAGGCATCGCGTTTCGACATGGGTGGTACTTGGGGTCGGCGTGCTACTGATGGCCCTGCTCCTGACTTTCTACGTCGATTCGGTTAGGGAGTCCTTCGAACCCATAGATAACGATGGCGACAGTGAGGATAAGGACGGCGATGGGTATCCAGAGGGACAGGAGAGGAAGTACGGGACCGAGGACTACGACTCGTCTTCGTATCCCGGAGCAAGCGCCTTCGTCCCCGAGAGCGACATTGACTGGAACGACGCAGACAGGACTGTATTCGGCAACAAGTCATGGGAGGGAAGCGCATTCTTCGAGGCCTCATGGGTTGATGACCAATACTCCGGAGAGTGGTGGGATAGCCATGTTGACTGGAATCTGAACCAAGAAGGGATCCCGGAACTAACCGATTGCTCCGATTGGGAATTGGACGAAATCATCGGCACCATCTGGTCCGAGGCCTGTGATATGGGGGATGGCGACGGCGATGGGATGAACACCTACTATGTGGCAGGAAAGTGGAAGGGGGCTGGAACCGCCACCGTGCCTGAGAATTACTACCTTCTCTGGGGGTACTGGACGGAGGAGATTTACATCGAGCCAGACCCGCCAGAGATGTACATCAACGAAGACGGAATTGACTGCTTCAGCTCGTTCTTACTCGGGGGCGAGGACTGGGAGGGGAGCAGGGTCGACTGCCCATCCGAGACAAGGCTCTCAGGAAGCCATGGGTTCGACAACGACGGCGACTGCCTAGCGCTCGATGATGGGAAAGGAAACGACGACAACGGGAATGGCATTGCCTGCGACGTCCAGTGGATCTCATCGAACGGCGTCGTGACCTGGATAGAGGCGGACAGACTAGTCGACGAGGATCCCGACGAGCAGGAGTACATAGGTGAGCTAGGACATAGGACGTTCGTCATAGCCGTCGGAAAGATGGCATTCGTCATCCTACTGGGGCTTTTCATCCCGCTGTTCCTCTCCCTCGGACTGGTCAGGGACGAGACCGAGAATGGGACCTTGCATCTACTTCTCTCGAAGCCCATCCATCGTGCTGAGTTCATCGTCTACCGTTTGTCCGGCTATCTTGCAATCTCCGGAAGCTATGTGATAGCTCTCTCCCTCATTGTGGGTCTGATTTCATCCATACTGGGACCTGGAGACCAGCTGATACGCCTCTCGGACGTCCCCGTCTGGATAGGGATAGGGGTTGCCACTACACTGGTCCTGGCTGCGTACGGCTCGATGTTCAATGCAATGGGCCTTATCTCCCCTAAGTATGGCGTATACCTCTGCATAGTCTTCGGAATATGGGAGTTCATGATGGGGAGCTTCTCAATAGTCAACCCCAATTGGACTGTGGCAAGCGTCTCGATCTCGCACTGGGCCCTCCAGATGATAGATGCAGTCGTCCTACTCTCCTGGCCGGACACCATCCAGTGGGCCGAGATGGATAACGCGTTCGGAATCGGTTCCGGACTCTCGATATTCTGGCAACCGCCGGTCCATACACTAGGGACCGCTTCTGCTGGAATCGCACTCTTAAACAGCACACTGGTACTTCTCCTCGTTACTGTGGCATGGGTCTTCATCGCCAAGTCAGTCTTCAGTCGCAGGGAGATAATGTGATTTCGATGCAGGAGAACCCGAGCAAGTTCGAGGGAGATTTCTCTTCCTTATGGCGTCTGGACGTGATGCCCCCCATACATGGCCTCTCATGGTGGTGGTACTGGGTCTTGATTCTCATCCCAGATCCTGAAAATCCGAAGAGATCTCGACAGCTAATGACTCTCTGGTCTACAAAGGAGACGAATGCTGTTCGTGTCAGTGGTCATTGGTGGAAACCCGGCTCGAGGATGCACAAGGATGACCAGGGGGGCTTCGTAATACCCGGGATGGTCTGCGCTTGGTGGTACGATGGCACAAAGATGCACGAGCCCCTGACCATGCGAGAGTGTCGAATGGCGGTCGTTAGCGACGAGCATTCCCTCTGGCCAGGAAAAGGGGAAGGCCTCGGAGCGGGGGCTGTCGTCCCGATAGACAGGGAGGACCTCTCAATGGGGATGAATCCAGGCAACGAGTCGATGTGGCTCAGCCTTTCAAGCGACAAGGAAGCCCGCTCTCGCGGGGCACCCTCCAGATTCGAGGCTCATCTAACTCCATGGTGGGGTCCTCCTAGTGAACTAACATACAGGAACAACGAGATAGCCCTTGGAATGGGTTACGATATCCTCCGTCTTCAGGGAATGAAGTCTAGTCTGGTAATAGATGGAGAGGAGTACGAAGGTACTGCATACTTCCAGAAGGTAACTGTTCAGGCACCATCGGTACCCTGGTTCTGGGGCATGGTGCACTTCGACGATGGCTCATACCTCGATTGGTTCATGCCTCACATCACCCCCCTCTCTACTGCTAAGGATGACAAGCCATGGCGCAAGAGAGACACCTTCAGAGTCCCTCTGAAGACCGCCGGCGTATTCCATGACAGAGTTCGAGGGAGGACGGAGGAGTTCGATAATTGCGAGGTCGATTTGCAGAAGTCAGATCAAGGGCTGTTGGACTCTCAGGGCAACTTGCTTCCAAATTTCAGTATTAGAGTATGGAACGAGAATGCCGAAGTTTCCCTAGGAATAAGGGCAGTTAGTCGGGCAAGATGGACATTTGATCAGCCAACAAGGGGGGGCTTGGTTAGTCACCTGACATACAATGAGTATCCATTCGAGGTGTTCTCAATCACCATAAAGGACAAAGAGGGAACTAGGACGCTGGATGATTACCAGTGGATCCATGGAAATGCAGAACACTCATGGGGGTTCTTGCATTGATTCGTAATCTCTTAGAAACAACTACTCCACGGAGGGGTTAGATGTCCGAATTCGTTGATCGGTTCAAATCCGAGATAGACGCGGATTCAACACGTATCGATTTCCCAGAGATTACTGACTCAGAGACTCCAATATGGCGAGGCGGACCAGCAATCGCTTCAATGGCAGACAAGTACGTTCTCTCCATCATCGTCCTCTTGGTGCATGTGGCTTTCTTCCTCGGAGAGCTTCTTGACACTCCCGAGGGAGAGGGGCAGGCAAACTTCCTGCTCTCTGTTGTAATGTGGCTAATCGACACTACGGGCGTATTCGGGTTCGTAATATGCATGCTACTTCTGACCAAGGCCAATCACTATGCAAACTTCTCAACCTCGGGGGGTTGGACCACATCATGGCTTCTTGTTTCGTCATCCATACCAATGGTCTGGAAATCGATTGACATAATTGAGTGGATTGCCGGCCTTGTTGGCTCTGGTTTCACAAACCCACTTCCGGCTTGGAATTTCTCTTGGTTCGCCCCCTTGGGTGTGTTTTCGTTTCTCGTGATGATTTCTTTCACTCTACTTTACCAACGCTCTTTCCAGTATGCAATTACCGACAAGCGCATTCACATCCGCCAGAGCTTCCTATACTTCGAAACCAGTGCCCATGGAATTTCATATCATAAAGTGGAGAATCTCAAGGCCGATCCAACAATTCTGGGGAGACTACTGGGATATGGAAACATACACGTCGTCACTGGTTCGGGGGTTGGCCTGCAGGTTGAGTCCCTCGGCATCAGTGCAGCGCAATCTACTGACATTAGAGAGAATTCGAAGGGAAAAAGAAGAATCTCCTCCTTCTTTCTTGGATGGATATCTGTACAGAGAAGTAGGACCGTAGAGGCAACGGATCCGGCAGACTGTTTGTATGGCATTAGACGGCCAATGGATGTTTACCGTTTGATAAACGAACTAATGGATTCGAACGTTGGATTGCACATAGAAAACTAATCAACATGGGTTGAAAATCTCTGCCAAGCACCCGCACCGTTCATAACCTCAAGTCCTTCCACGGATTATGGGGACATTATGTCGGATGAGGATACTATTACTAAGGCTGCACAGTGCATTACACAAGGGGACTACATGGGGGCCATGGGCATTTTTGAGGCTCATATAGAATCTAATCGTGATGACCCAGCGGGCTACCATGGTTGGGCGGAATCAGCCCTATTTGAGATCCAAGAGAACGGCAACTTCGACGAGAAGGGCAATGATAGAATCAACGAGGGCCAGGTTGCTGCATATTTCAAGAAGGCTGCAGCGCTAGATTCTGAGAGCACCGAGTATCAAGCAGCCTATGCGAATGCACTGATTGAGTTCGACAGAATTCCAATGGCAATTAGGGAACTTAGGAAACTCAAGGATCTGGGAGACTCTTCAGACGATTTCGACGTAACCCAGGACCTATACCAAGCGGCTAAGATGCTTATTGACAACATAGACTTCAAGACAAACTTTGATCGAAGCGAGGGATTTGCCAAACAATTTCTTCCTGTAGCGGTTGAGTTCGCACTTCTCGGAATGGGATTCGCCTCCGCGGAGGAGGCCCTGGAGTACCTCCAGACAGAGTAGGTGGTGAAACCGTTTGAGCGACCGATTCCTGGTCGCCATAGGCTATCACGGGAACTCGTTCCATGGATCCCAGGTCCAGAAGGACGTGGGGACGGTGGAAGGATCACTCAGGCAGGCCCTCAAGAGGCTCACTTGGTGGTCTGAAAGGTGCCTGGAGATGTCCAGCAGGACCGATGCCGGCGTCAGTGTGAGGATGAATCTGGCGAGGATAGATCTCCCGAAGCCGGTATCCGAGAAGGCCAACGAGGAATCTATCATCCGGGCCCTGAATGACAACCTGCCAGTGGGTGCTACCGCCATTTCGGCGCATCGCGCTCCTGCTGACTCAAAGGTAAGGTACGCAGAATCACGGAGGTACCTGTATCGCCTAGAGGCAATTGAGGAGTGGCCATTCGAGTGTGAACCTGATGTGATATCGGATGCCTGCTCCCTGATTGAGGGTGTGAAAGACTTCTCCAACCTCTCCAGGATGGATAACGGGGTCGACCCAGTGAGGACGGTGGATTCGTGCGATCCATGGATGTCCGAAGATGGCAGGGTCATCGGATTCTCCATTCAAGCCAAATCATTCATCTGGAATCAGGTAAGGAGAATAGCATCGGCATTCTCGGGCATCGCATCAGGAAGGTTAGGGTTATCGGATCTAGAATCAGCCCTATCCAGGCCCGATGTGAGAGTCGATCTGGGCAGGGCCCCATCCGAGGGTCTGGTTCTCTGGGCGATATCTCATCCCGACTTTGAATCTCCATTCTCAGACCGGTTGCCCCCTCCCACGGCATTCACCAGGCGACCAAGCGACCCTAGGGAATATCGGAGGTGGCTATCCATGTCCCAGTACGAGATGGGCACCCTTCTGGAGAAGGAGTGGCTCTCTAGGTTGCATTGAGCTCGATCTCCACCAAGTCCCCGTCCGAGCAGGGGAGGCTCTCACGCAGGAACGCTCCGGAGATGACCTCCGCGGTGCTAGTGTGCCTGGTGAGGTCAGGTATCAGAATGGCGCACTCCTCCCAATCCCCCTCGCCCCTTCTGATCCTGCCTCTGAATGCAGTAGCCCCCCCGAAAGACCTGCCATCCCTCTCGAATCCCTCTATCCTGAGTGGTTGCACGGGTTCGCTCGCAGTGCCCTCCTCCAGTCCAGCCAGGACTCTAAGGCGGGAGAAGTCACCAAGGCTACCGCTTCCGACGTCCACATTAAGAGTGCCAGGCCAGGCTCCCACCCCCAGGACTACCTTGAATTGTGACTGGTAGTGCTTTTGGGACATGAAAACATGGGCCCTGCCTAGTCCGCTACTCACTTCTCCAATGATTCGCACGGTCGTCGGCTATGCCGGCGACTCATAATATTCGCTCGCATCTACAGCAGTATCGTAGAACCTTGCTTCCCGACTGACCACCCAAGATTCGACAGATGGACTGCTTGTCTCGAATCCTCGTCTAGTACTGGATTGGTGTGATTAAGGTGTATGAAAATTATCTCCGGGTCATCCTCCTGTCTCTCTCCCAGTAGTTCCAGGGTTTCAGAGATCGTGGGGTGCGGGACCTGTGTCATGTCCCTCCCCTCCAATTCGTCTTCGTTCCAGAAAGTCCCATCTATCATTGCGAAATCCACCCTCATTGAGCCCAGCCACCCTCTAATGCTCTCCTCTCCGACCAGGTCAAGTGTCCCCCTCCAGTCGTCATGGTCCGGGAGGAATAGCAGCGAATGGTTAGGTCCGATTACTCTGATTGCATGAGTATCCGAGTACTCGTCCCTGTGAGGGACACGGACGAATTCCAACTCGAAGCCACACCCCTGTTTCGGGCTGAATGAAGTTCCATTAGGGACCGCATTGGTCTGGAATGGGCCAGAGAGGCACCTATCATCGAGGACCCTGATTACGCTGCTGCTGGAGAAGAGAGGAACCCCGCTTACTCCAATCGCTTCCTTTCCAAACTGTCCGATTCCGTCTATGTGACCCATATGGGCATGAGTAAGGCTAACTGAATCAGGAATCAGCGAGTCACCCTTGTCAAGGAACTTGGCAGCTATCCCGAGCTGGTGGGGCAGACTCCTCGTTGCCTCGATGAGATGCACGCTTCCATCCAACCCCCTGATGGCGCATGAAACGGGATACAGGACCTTTGTGGGATCATTCAATGCAGAAACGCACCTATCGCAGGAGCATCCTGCTTGGGGCACTCCGCCGTCCTGGGCTACCCCCAGGACAACCACCTCCACTCCCTCGACTGCCATGCACTGCGATGGAAATTCCCTCATCAATCCTCCCTCTCGCCCTCTCCGATTAGTCAATGAACTAGGATGTCTTCTGCGAGTCATGCCAGTCGACCTGTCGTGGATGCGAGACAGGTATGCCGAACTGAAGTCCCAGGGATTGGACTGGGACCCTCCTACTTTGGAGGCTGCGAATGAGCCCAGATGCACCATCGATGGCAGGGAGATGATCATGCTATCCGCGAACAATTACCTGAATCTGACCACTCACCCCAGGGTCGTGGAGGCTGCAGTCGAGGCCACGAAGAAGTACGGCACGGGGTCGGGTTCCGTCAGAGCTATCGCGGGGACGATGGACCTCCACCTCGAGGCAGAGAGGACCTGTGCAGAGTTCAAGGAGGTCGAGGCATCACTGATCTACTCTGCGGGATACACCGCCAACGTGGGGCTGATCCCCACGCTTGTACGCGGTTCTGAGGACGTGATAATCTCAGACGAGCTAAACCACGGTTCAATAATCGATGGTGTCAGACTCACCAAGGCATCCAGGGCAGTATACCCCCATAACGACATGGAGGCTCTGGAGAGGGTACTCAAGGATCACGAGGACTCCGAGCGCAAGCTGATAATCACTGACGGGGTTTTCAGCATGGACGGCGACATCGCCCCGCTAGATGAGATCGCAGACCTCGCAGAAGAGCACGGGGCAATGACGTTCGTCGACGACTGCCACGGGGAGGGGGTCCTGGGAGAGGGGCGAGGAATAGTCTCCCACTTCGGTCTTCAGGGGAGAGTCACGTTCGAGGTCGGCTCATTCTCGAAGGCGCTGGGCGTCCAAGGGGGCATCCTAGCAGGAAGCGAGGATGTCAGAACGCATGCCCTGAACCACAGCAGGTCGTGGTTGCTCTCTGGGAGCCAGCCACCTGGCGTCGCAGCAGCCCAGAAGGCCGCGATAGAGGTCCTCATGTCTGAACCTGAGCATGTTCGGAGGTTGTGGGATAACACGACATACTTCAAGGATCAACTCGACTCGATGGGATTCGACACCGGAGTCAGCGAGACGCCAATAGTCCCGGTCATGTGCGGGGATAGCAGGAAGGCGCAAGACCTCTCATCATTGATGAGGGACGAGGGCGTGATGGTGGGTGCGATAGTCTTCCCCATGGTCGCTCGAGACAAGGCCAGAGTGAGGACCCAGATGTCAGCCGGGCTAAGTAGGGAGGAACTCGACTCGGTCCTGGAATCATTCGATAGATGCGGTCGGAAGTTAGGCCTAATCTGACTGGAATTTCTGAAAGGCGACTGTCGGAGGGATTATGACGGGGTGTCAGTTACCCTCTATGCTGGGAACCATATGGCTGATGAAGAAACAATATTCTCGATTTCAGAAGGCCACTTGGATTCTGGATTGCGGGGCATTCCCGTAGGCACCTGCAAGACATCCTACGTGGACCCGATAGAAGGGGTGCATTACGTAGGATACCCAGTTGGCGATCTGGCCGATCTGGAGGAGGAGGACGTCATCTACCTGCTAATGCACAAGAGGCTCCCAGACGCAGAAGAGTCAGCGGCATTCCGCAAGGAGCTTGCGCATAGGGGGGAGGAGATGCCAACCGGTGCATTGCGGGTCCTCGAGAACCTGACTCCAGGTAGCGGCCACCCGATGGACTGGCTTTCGATCGGAATCATGGCAATGGGTGCGGCCGAGACCACCGGTGACGTCAGAGTCGATTCGATGAACCTCATAGCCAGAACTCCAGAGTTGATGGCTAGGATATTCCTACTCAGAGGGGGCCACCCGGAGAAGATTCGCCCCAGGAACACCGAATTGGGACTAGTCGAGAACTTCGTACACATGCTGGGGGTGGATGGCGAGGAAGCTGAGATGATGAACAGGGTCCTCAGATTCTTCTTCATTCTCCACATGGATCACGGCGGAGGTAACCTTTCCACCTTCTCCGGCAAGGCGGTCGCCTCCGGAAGGGCGTCGGTGTATGCCTCTCTGGCAAGTGCAATGAACGCGCTATCGGGTCCATTGCACGGAAGGGCGAATCAGGCCTGCCTCGAGTTCGTACAGAGGATTGGCACATCGGATCCAGATGAGATCGAGGAATTCGTCAGGGCGGAACTCGCAGCTAAGAGGCCGATTTACGGCTTCGGTCACGGGGTCCTCAGGGCAGAGGACCCACGAGCCAGACTCCTGATAGAACTTGGCTCAGAGGTCTGCCCAGATGACGAGTACTACAAGATAGCCAAGGCCCTAAGGGAGGTAGTCCCCCCAATTCTGAAGGAGCACCCCAAGATCAAGAACCCATATCCAAACGTGGATTTGGCCAGTGGTAGCCTTTTGCACGCCATTGGTTTCAGAAAGCCCCACTACTACACTACGTTCTTCGGATGGGCTCGAGTAGCAGGAATTTGCGCCCAGATTCTGGATGAGAGGAACGCTAGAGACGGAAGAGGTGTGCCGATCTATCGCCCGAAGTACATTGCGAAGGAACAGCCACACAGGCGTCTGGAGTAATCACACACCGTGAGTGCTGCCTGCCCCTCTGTGACCTATTATCCTCGGACTCCCCCAAGGCAAGCCATCTTCTGCTAGACTAACCCATTTCTCAGTACTACCCGGCCAGAGCATCCTTGTTGCCTGCTCTTCTATGATTCTGCGCCTCCGCTCACCTCCTAGTTCCCCCCACTTCGGAAGTGAAGAAAACGCCTCATGCATAATGTCGCTCATCTCTAGGGGGCCAGAATTGCTGATCCTCTTGCTCCATTCTTCGTCAAGCGGCTGGCTAGCTGGTCTAGGCCATCTGGGGGTGCCATCGGGTTTCACCAGGACTGTCGGATCCATGTCATCCGAAACCAGCGATGCCCCGGCATTTATCAGAGCATCCTCGTGCTTCAATGGGGCTGGCCAAATGAACGCACCCATGCCCTGTCGATACTCGAAGAATCTCTTCAGGCCCCTTCCTCGGAGGCCAACTGGAATTCCTGGGTGGATGAATCGCGGCCATCCTACGAGGTAATCCAATGCCATTCCGATTGACTCCATTCCCTCTTTTCTGAGGCCTCGAGTAATCCCTTTCACAGTAGTCCTGGCGAAATGAGGGACAGCAACCACCCTCTTCATCCTCCAGAACCTGCCCCAGGCCCTGATGTGGGGCATCAATCGAATCACGGGTATGCTGAAACCAGAAGTTTTGGCAGCCTCTCCAATCTTGGGCGAGAAGCAAGAAACCACAACAGATCGATCTGGAAGATCCAAGGGCTCGAGAGATTCTTCCAATTTCCCCATAATCGAGCTCAAGTACTCCATAGTGTCAATTTTCGTCGAGGGATGAGGAAGCTTGAACTCGATGTCAACTGTCTTTCCCCCAGATTGCCATGAATCAGTGAACTCTCGGTTGGCCAATAGGTCATTGAGTGTCGAGATTCCTGTCGATCTGAGGTAGTCAGTTGGAAGGTTTTCCACGCATCTCTCAAGTATCGGGCTTTCCCCAGGGGCGAACTCGTCATGGAAAATGACCAATTCGCCATCCCCATCGATTCTGAGGTCAAACTCTACCCCATCCCCGAACGTCACTCCATGCCGGAGAGCCTCGATGGAATTCTCCGGGGGTTGCTTCCAGTCACCCATCATCCCTTCCGAGAGGGAACCAGTCCAAGAATGCAGGGGCGCCACTCTCTGAATGACCCATTGCCTAACAAGTGTGGGATATGTTACTGAGTATCCGGGACAACACTGATACTGTGCAACTCGGCCCTAGTCATGATAGACATGTCAGAGACAGTGGAATTAGACCGAGCATCAGACCCGAAAGCAGTCAGAGGATACGCATTTTACGATTGGGGTAAATCAGCATTCGAAACAAGCGTAACAACAGCAATCCTACCGTTCTGGTTCGCTCTTCTCTTCTTGGAAGCAAATGGTCTGACCACAACAGTTCTTTCTAAATCAATGTCTAGTGATGCAATATGGTCATTCTCTGTTTCGGGGGCCGCATTGCTGGTCGCACTCATCAGCCCATCTCTGGGCGTAATTGCAGATCGCAGAGCAATCAAGATGTGGTGGTTGAAAATCTTAACATATGTAGGAGCTGGATCAACATTCCTTCTTTTCGCTGCCCCCCTTCTTCCAGTCAGTACCCAATGGGTCTGGCTAATGGTAATGTTCATCCTGGCAAATATCGGATTGAACGGGGCTGGGGTGTTCTACAACGCACTTCTCCCTCACATGGGTAAAGATGACGAAATGGATCGCATATCCAATCTTGCCTTTGCATATGGGTATCTGGGCGGGGGATTACTACTAGTCATCCACATTGTCATCCTCCTGATCACAGATTACGCAGAATGGGCTACCCAACTGGCGATGGCTACTTCTGGGATTTGGTGGTACGGCTTCGCACTATTGACGTTCAATTGGGTACCTGAGCCTCCAATAGAGAACGAAATGGAGTCATTGGGAATAAAGGAGTCCGCCTCCTTGGCAATAAGGGAGATCAAGAAGACCATAGGGGAGGTCGATAAATTCAGGACACTCTTCATCTATATGCTAGCTTACTTCTTCTTCATTGATGGCATCAATACTGTGACCGCATTAGGTGGAATCTTTGGAACAACCGTTTTGGGAATTACAGGGCTTGACCTGATGGTGACGATTCTAGCAATTCAGTTCGTCGCAGCACCTTCTGCAATTGGTTTCACCAAATTATCTGAGAGAATCGGTACTAAACAAGCTTTGACTGCCTCTCTGGTTGGTTGGGTTGTACTATGTTTTGCAGCACTTGCCTTCGCACCCCTCCAGTTCGAGTCTCATGAAGAGTATCAGATTCGATATGACTGGGATGATACATCTGGTTCATACAATGTTCAGGTGGACGAGAATATTCCCGAACTGGCTCAGAAGTTAGAATACCAGGATGATGAGTTTGATGAGCAGGGTTGGGCCACTACTTGGAGTCATGTACTCCCCATCGAGATCGATGATCGGAGTGACACAAAGAGATGGATGCTTGTAGAAAGAGACGCAGAAGGCGAGAAGACCGACGAAACTCACATTCTTTCCCTTTCTGGAATTGAATCTGGAGAGATCTCGTCATTCATCGCCACATTAGACAATTCCAGATTCAGTGTGAGCATTTCAGGGGGTTCATTGGATGCCTCTTCTAATATCGGAGTTGACCACCCAACCAACCTAGGCGATGGAAAACTGGATTCGATCCCTCAGGCCGCCAGAGAATATGTCTGGGAACCTCTAGGCCTATCAGTAGGGTTCCAATTCTTACTATTGGGTTGTGCTATGGGCACCCTATTGGGCGGATCTCAAGGCCTCGCTAGGAGCCTTTTCGGACAGATGGTCCCAGAAACAAGGAGCGCTGAATTCTTCGGTTTCTTCGGTTTCTTCGGCAAAGTTGCCGCTCTAATAGGGCCCTTGTTGTATGGATTCATGACAGTGTTATTCGATAGTAGAGTCGGGATTCTCAGTATCTCAGTACTTATCCTGATAGGTACCTTGTTGATGAGAAAGGTGGATGTAGAACAAGGAAGGAAAGACGCCGCCGCAGAAGATGCTAGGAACCGAGGATTGGCCTGAGGTCAATCAGAGCGAATCTCTTCCAACGCCTCAATCACCGAGGCTTGGGTGATACGGCCACCCCTCTCCCTTAGCATGGAT
>PVBE012617210.1_pt1 | contig 18858 bp, 14 predicted proteins | sample 1631181 | NCBI WGS metagenome assembly PVBE01 (sample SAMN08397723, study PRJNA350692) | Marine metagenome, whole genome shotgun sequencing project. | isolation source: water | place: Pacific Ocean | collected 2012-04 | reverse complement strand
TCACGGCGAGGACCTCGTCCTCGCGCATGATCAGGTGCTCCTCACCCTCAATCTTGACCTCGGTCCCGCTGTACTTGCCGAAGAGGATCTTGTCGCCCTTCTTCAGATCGAGGTTACGGACGGAGCCGTCTTCGAGGATCTTGCCGTTGCCGACAGCGATGACCTCGCCCTCGATGGGCTTCTCCTTGGCGGAGTCGGGGATGATGATGCCGCCCTTCGTCTGCTCCTTCTCGTCAAGGCGGCGAACGATGATGCGGTCGTGCAGAGGACGGATGTTCATAGGTGCCTCCGGGCGTCCTGTTTGGCTTGGTACCGGCTCGTTGATGACCCGACTGGCGCGCCGCTAGGCCGCGTAAACAGCGGGTCTGCTCCCAATTGCGGCGCCAACATAACGATAGGCGGGGCCAAGTCAAGCCCCCCGCCCTGGGATTTGTTCGTTTTTTTCGCATCGGGTCAGCCGTGGTAAGGGCTCCCTGTGTCGCTTTCCGGGGAGCTAGGCAGACGCGACGGGCGCCCGAGCCTGTCCGTCGCCGCCGTGCGCGCTGCCATGGGCGTGGAGCTTGCCCACGTCGAGGTCGTGTACGACCGGGATGCCCCGTTCGACGCCGGCGCGCTCCGCTCCCGATCAGGCAGCCTGCACCGCGCCGAGATCGTGTTGCGCGAAGGCGCCGCCTCGGTCCTGCCGGGGGTCAGGCTGCATCCGGATCCCGACGGCGCCATCCTCCGTTGGTTCCTCAAGGACGGCGCGCCGGTCACCTGCCGGCCCGTGGTCTACGCCCGCCCGGACGGTCGGCCCGTGGTGGCCCTCGAGGAGCTGCGCATCCATGGCCCGAGCTCGGTCCCGCCGCCGCTGGCGGCCTCCGGACTGCTCGCCCGCGCGGCCGAGGTCATCCCCGGGCTGACTCCTGCCGGGCCGCTGCACGCCACCCTCGACCTGGGCGCCGCGGTGGCCGCGGCCCTGAGCGGCGGCGACCTGATGGCCCCGGACCCCGGCGGTATCGCGGTGGTCGCCACGCAGCCCCGGCCGGACGCGGTGCACCTGGTGCTCCGCCAGCTGGTCCGCCCCGACCTGCTGCCGCTGCCCGAGGCGTACCTGTTCCTCAAGGACATCGACCGCGCCTTGGCCGAGGGCCGGGTGGTCGCGGCTTCGGACATGGCCGTCGCCGCCCTGCGCGAGGGCCGGGACCGCGAGGCCGCCATGACCCGCATCGCCTGGGCGGTCGCCTGCGACCCGGGGGAGTTCCCGGACGCGGAGCGGGTGCTCGGGCGGTTCCTCAAGGTCCACAACGGGCTCCCGGCGGCGCTGCTCGCCCAGTCCGCCGTGCACGAGGCCCGCGGCGAGGCCAACGCCGCGGCGGACCGCCTCGAGGCCCTGGCGGCGGGGCCGTTCTGCCGGCCCGCCGAGCGAGCCTCCGCGCTGCTCGCCTCCGCGCGGCTGGCCGCCGGGGGAGGCGCCCACGCTCGCGCCGCCGAGCTGCTGGGCGAGGCGCTCCAGGCCGACGCCACGCTGACGGAGGCCCTGGAGGCGCTGGCGTCGCTGCCGGACTCGGTCGCCGCCGTCGGCCGTCTGGGCCCCATCGAGGCCACCGCCCGGCTCGCGAGCGCAGCGGACAGCCCGAAGCGGGCGGCGATCCTGCACCGAGCGCTGGGCCTGAGGTTGCTGGCGGGAGGCGACCCGGATCGCGCCCGGCGTCACCTGGAGCGCGCCCTGGCGCTGTCTCCAGAGGATTCGGCGCTGGAGGACTCCCTGGCGGTCGCGCTGCTGCGATCGGGTCAGCGCCCGCGGGCGCAGGCGTTGCTCAAGGCCGTCGGCCGCGAAGGTGATCTCGACCGGCTGGTCATGCGCGCCGCGGCGTTGCGCCAGGCGGCCGCGGACCTGCCCGCCATCGGAGATCTCCCCCCGATGGGCGATGTCCTCGAAGACGACGAGACCGAGGATGACCCAGACCCGGAGATCGGCGCTGGAGATCCCAACCATGCGGATTCCAACGAAGGTCTGGACAACAGCGATCTGAGCGATCAGTCTCCGCCGCCGCGACACGCGGAGGAGATCCAAGTGACCATCATGTCCGCCCGGGAGGAGACGGCCGCCGTGCACGTCCCCCCCGTCGACGATCCCCAGGCATCACCTGCGTCCGGTGCAGATCTGGACGAGGTGTTGCAGCTCGTCTCGCGCACCGATCCGGGGGCCCGTCGTCGCCTCGAGGCCATCCTCGCTGATCCCCTGCAGCGGCACCGGATCCTGGCCGCGCTCGAGGACCGGGACGACCTGGACTCGCTCCTGCTCGCCGCCGAGATCCACCTGCGCGACGAGGACCCGTTCGCCGCAGAGCAGGCGCTCACGGCCGTTGTCGCCGAACGCCCAGACCTGGTGCCTGCCCTGGAGCAGCTGGGTCGTCTGCACCGGGTGCGCGAGAACTGGAGCGGCTACATCGAGGCGCTCACCCGCCAGGCCTCCGTGGCCGGGGACCGCGATCGCTGGGCGGACCTGCTGCTCGAGGTCGCCCGGGTGCGCCACGAGCACATGGGAGAGCGCCGGCCGGCGCTGGCGGCCGTCAATGGGATCCTGCGGGTGTTCCCCGACCGTCCGGACGTCCTGTCCATTCGCGCCGAGATCCTGGAGGCCGAGGGGCAGCGGGAGGAGGCGCTCAAGGTGCTCCGGCGCGCGCTGACCTTGGATGCATTCCCGGACAGCCTGCGCCCGGGCGCGACCGAGCGGGCGGCCAGGCTCGCCGAGAGCGTCGGCGAGGACATGACGGAGGCCGCGGCGCTCTGGGGCAAGATGCTCGAGCTGTCGCCGGACCATCCCGCCGCCCTGGAGGCCCTGCAGGCCCACCACGAGCGGTCCGGGGACGCCGCCGCGGAGCTGTCGGTGATCGACCGCCGGCTGGTGGTGGCCGAAGACGACGAGGAGCCGGACCGGGCGGCACGCAGCCGGTCGGTCCTTCTGGGGCGCCGGGCGGTGCTCGTCCGCTCCCAGGGCGACAGCTCCCGGGCCCGGGAGGATCTCGAGGACGCCCTGGAGGCGTGGTCGGACAACGTGGACGCCCTCGAGGCGCTCATCGACGTGCTCCGGTCCCAGGGCGACCGCGAGCGGCTCCCCGAGCTCCTCGATCGGTTCGTGGGGATGATGCTGCCGGGCCCCGATCGGGATCAGCTGGCCGCCGAGCGGGACGCTCTCCTCGGCCAAGCGTAAGAGCCCCTCCCGCGGCCGAAGGTCCGCCAAGTCCCCCTCGAAGAAGGCCAAGGCGCCGACAGGGTCGGCGCCCGATCAGCCGCCGGTCCTGTCCCCCTGGGCGTGGTCGGTGCTGCCCATGCTGGCCGTGGCGCTGGTCGTGTCGACCGAGCCCGCCCGCTACCTCGAGGCCTGGAACGGTCCACCGGCCCCCGGGCTCGTCGACCTCAAGCCTCTGCCCGCCCCTCCCGGTGGCCGCCCGGGCGTCGCGGTCCTGCTGGTCGACGGCCTGGGCCGCGCGCCCGCCCGCAAGCTCACCAAGCTCAAGGCGCTGCGCGCCGCGGGCGCCGACGTGCAGCTGACGGCCGCGTACCCGAGCAAGAGCCGGCCGGCATACATCACCCTGCTCACGGGCCTGCCGACCCAGCTCCACGGAGGTCGAAACAACCGCACCCCGGGAGGGCACGGCCTGGACACCTTCCTTCACCGGGCCAAGGACGCAGGGCTAGGTACCGCCTGCGTCGGCGACCGGATCGGCTGGTTCGCCGAGCTGGCCGGCGGCGGCTGCGAGAGCTCCAAGACCACGCTGACGGACCCGGAGTTCGTGCGGGCGGCCAGCGACGCCCTCGCCAGCGACGCACGGGTGGTGGTCCTGCACTGGCTCGGAGTGGACTGGATGGGCCATCAGAGCGGGGGCGCCAGCGGCGAGTACGGCGCCGCAGCCCGCGACGCCGACACGCTCGTGGGCATGGTCCGTGACCGCGCGGGCGGCCGGACCGTGGTCGTGGTGGCCGACCACGGGCACTCGCCCCGCGGCGGCCACGGCGGCGACGAGCCCGGGGTCATGGAGGTGCCCCTGATCCTGTACGGCCCCGGGGTCGTGGCCGGCGCCAAGCCGTCGGCGCAGGCCCACGACGTGGCGGCGACCCTGTCGGTCCTCGCGGGCGCTGCGGTCCCGGCGGCCTCCATCGGCGAGCCCATCTGGGACGCCCTGGACCCCGCCTTGAAGGCCGAGCGCAAGGACCACGCCGACGCCGTCATCGCGCGGGCCACCCGGCCCGAGCACACCCTCCCCAAGTCCGGCGCCGCCTGGCCCGCAGTCCGCCTGGTCCTCGCCGCGCTGCTGGTGGTGCTGGCCGTCCGTCCCCGCCCGACCTGGGCGCTGGTGGGCGCGCTGACGCCCCTGCTCGCCGTCCTCCTGCTGTCCGGCCGGGGCGATCCGCTCACCCTGTCCGCGGTCGATCAGGCGCCCCGCTTCGTGTCGCGCCTGCTGGGCTACTCCGGGCCGGCGGCGGTGTTCGGCGCCCTCGCCCTCATCCGGTCCACGGACGCCACCCGCGACGCCTCGCTCAAGGCCATCGCCTTTGCCGCGGGGGCGGTCGGCCCCTGGCTGATCGCGTGCGGCTGGGCGGGCTTTCGCCCGTACCCCGCGGTCCCCACCCCGATCGGCGGCTTCCTGCCGGTCGCCCTCGCCATCCCCGCCGTCGTCGGCCTGTTCGCCGCCGCGCTGGCCATCCCCATCGCCGCGTGGCGCAATGACGCCCAGCCGTGACCTCCGTCCTCGCCTGCCTCGCTGCGTTCGCCGCCTACTTCGTGGGCTACCGCATCTACGCCGGGCGGCTCGCCACCAAGGTCTTCGGGCTCGATGACAGCCTGATCACGCCAGCCCATCGGCTCGAGGACGGCGTCGACTACGTGCCGACCAACCGGTTCGTGCTCTTCGGTCATCACTACGCCTCGATCACCGGGCTGGCGCCGATGCTCGGACCCGCCGTGGCGGTGATCTGGGGCTGGGGGCCGGCGATGATGTGGGTGGTCCTCGGCGCCATCTTCATCGGCTGCGTGCACGACTTCGGCGCCCTGGTCATCTCGCTGCGGGCCGACGGAATGAGCATCGGCAAAGCGGCCGAGGGGATCATCGGCAAGCGGGCCAAGTCCCTGTTCCACCTGATCATCTTCTTCGGCATCGGCCTGGCGATGGGCGTGTTCGTGTTCGTCATCGGCGTGCTGTTCCAGCCCAAGATCGGCCCCGGCGTCCCCGGGTACCCCCAGGCGGTCCTGCCCAGCGGCGGGCTGATGATCGTGGCCCTGGTGATGGGCTGGCTGGTCTACCGCAAGGGCTGGCGGTTCGCGCCCCTGGCGGTGGTCGGCTTCATCGTCCAGCTCCTGCTCGTGCGCGCCGGCATGCAGTGGCCCACCCTCGGGCTCGCTGCGGAGGTGTGGCCCTCGGCCAAGGGCTGGATGGTCATCCTGCTGGGCTACGCGTTCCTGGCGTCGGTGCTGCCTGTCTGGTCGCTCCTGCAGCCCAGGGATTTCCTGAACTCGCTGCTCCTGTACCTGGGCCTGGGCGCCAGCTACCTGGGCTTCTTCGTGGTGCGGCCCGAGTTCGCCGCGCCGGCGTTCAACCCCAGCCCCGAGGGCGCGCCGGGCATCTTTCCGTTCGTGTTCATCGTGATCGCGTGCGGCGCGGCCTCCGGCTTCCACTCGCTGGTCAGCAGCGGCACCACCGCCAAGCAGCTCGACAAGGAGTCCGACGCCCGCTTCATCGGCTACGGCGGCATGATGGGCGAGTCGCTCCTGGGCCTGCTCGCGGTGCTGGCCTGCACCGCCGGGTTCGCCGGCCCGGAGCTCTGGCACGGCCACTACGCCAGCTGGGGCGCGGCCTCTGCCGGCCTGGCGGTGAAGATCAGCGCGTTCGTGCAGGGCTGCACCCGGTTCATCGCCGGCCTGGGCGTGCCCGAGGATCTGGCGTCGTCGTTCATCGCCATGGTCGTGGTGTCGTTCGCGCTCACGACCCTGGACAGCGCCACGCGCCTGTTGCGCTTCAACGTCGAGGAGATCGCCGAGTCGCTCGGGGTCAAGCGGCCCCCGCGCATCGCCACGGGCCTGGTCGCGGTCGCCGTGATCGCCTGGTTCGCGTTCTACCAGGTGGACGGCAAGCCCGCGGGCCTGGCGCTGTGGACCCTGTTCGGCACCGTCAACCAGATGCTCGCCGGCCTGTGCCTGCTGACGGTCACCCTCTTCCTCAAGCAGCGCGGGCGCAGCACGCTGTACACCGGCATCCCCATGGTCTTCATGCTCGTCACCACGCTCACGGCGATGGTCGACCAGATCTCGGGCTTCATGGACAAGGGACAGCACCTGCTCCTCGCCGTCGATCTCGTCCTGCTCACCCTCGCCGTCTGGCTCACGGTGGAGGCGGCCCTGGCGCTGCGCCGGGGCGGGCCGCAGTCGTCGGACACCCCGGCGGGCGAGGCGCCTGCATGACCTTGCGGGCCGCCGCGGCGTTCTCGCTGGTGGCCGCTGTCGCGTGCGACCCCGGGGGGCCCGCGCTGTCCGCCGGCGACCTCGCCATCCTCGACGCCCCGCCCGAGCGGCTGGCCATCGTCCTCGGCAGCGACCACGACACGGGGGCGTACGCGGTCGTCGACCTCGTGGACCACGCCGCCGTCAAGCGCATCGAGCTCACCCACGGCGACGCCCACCTGCGGGTCGCCGATGACGGCCTCGCCTATGTCATCAACCGGCTGAACGCCGACAACGTGCAGGTGGTCGACCCGTCCGAACGGTTCCGAACCACGGCGCAGTGGTCCGTCGGACCCGGGAGCAACCCGCAGGACATCGCGGTGGTCGGCGGGCAGGCGTTCGTGCCGCTGTATGCCCGGCCGGCGGTGGCGGTCCACGACGCGGCCACCGGGGCGGCGGTCACCGAGATCGACCTGTCGTCGTTGTCCGACGCCGACGGCAACCCGGAGCTGGGCGGGGTCCTTGCGAGCGCCGACGGCCGGCTGCTCGTCACGGCGCAGCGCATCGACCGGGAGACCCTGGCGCCCGCCGGCGGGTCGCGCCTGGCGGTCATCGACCCAGGCGCCGCCACGCTGATCGAGGACAGGCCCCTGCGTCTGCCCAACCCCGGCCTACCTCCCGTGCGCCTCTCGGACGGCAGGCTGCTCCTGGCCGCGTGGGGCGCCGCCGCGGCGGTGGACGGTGGCGGCGTCGAGATCGTCGACGCCGAGGCGCCCTACGACTCCGAGGTGGTGGTGGGAGAGGAGGTCTTCGGAGGCACCCTCACCGGCCTGACCTCCATCGACGGCGACACGGTGTTCGTGATCGCCAGCGTCCCCCGGGCCGGGTCCGACGACGGCCTGACGGTCGACACGGTGCTGTACCGGTACGTGGCCTCCACCGACGAGCGGACGGAGGTCCTCGCCCTTCCAGGCTTCAGCTTCGGCGACATCGCCCTGACGGCGGACGGCCTGCTGCTGGTCTGCGACCGCACCTACGAGGCCCCGGGGCTGCGGATCTTCGACGCCTCGACGCTGGAGGAGCGGACCGCCGCGCCTATCGACACGGGCCTGCCCCCGCTGCGTGTGGCGCCCCTTGTCTCCCCCGGCGGCAAAGGGTAGACCGGGCCTCCCTCAACGGACCGTGCGGCCAGCCCCGCGGGAGGCCAGCAGATGCCAGCAGACTTCGGCGCGACCGTCCTCGAGTGGTTCTTCAAGATCGTGTTGGCCATCGGCGCGATCTTCGTCGCGTTCCTCATCGCCGGCGGCGCCCGGCGGCTGGTCGAGAGCGCGCTGCGGCGGGCCAGCGTCGACGAGACCCTCACGCGGTTCCTGGGGGCGACCGCCCGCTGGTCCATCCTGGTCATCGCCGGGATCGCCATCCTGGGCACCTTCGGCATCGAGACCACCTCGTTCGCGGCGCTGCTCGCAGGCGCCGGCCTCGCCGTCGGCTTGGCGCTGCAGGGCACGCTGTCCAACCTGTCCGCTGGCGTGCTCCTGCTGGTGTTCCGACCGTTCAAGATCGGTGACGCCATCAACGTCGCGGGCCAGACCGGGATCGTGCGGGCGATGGACCTGTTCACGACGACGCTGGGCACGCCGGACGACCGCCGCATCTTCATCCCCAACGGCCAGGTCTTCGGCTCGACCATCATCAACATGAGCCACGAGCACGGGCACCTCCTGGCGGTGGTGCCGGTGGGCACGGACTACGCCGCCAACCTCGACAAGACGCGCAAGGCCCTGGACGCCGCCGCCGCCAAGGTGCAGGGCCGCCTCGACGACAAGGGCCACGTCGTCGTGCTCATGGGCCTGGGCGCCTCGTCGGTCGACTGGGAGGTCCGGGTCTGGACCACGGTCGGCGACTACTGGGCCGTGCTCGACCGCACCGCCGACGCGGTCAAGAAGGGCCTCGACAAGGCGAAGATCGGCATCCCGTACCAGACGGTGGACGTGAACATCGTCTCGGGCGCTCCCTGAACCTCGCCGCCTTGATCGCCGTCGCCGTCGCGTCGACGGCGGGCGCGCAGGGATACCAGACAGAGGTCCGTACGAGGCGGTCCGGCGCGGACCCCGCCCGCTCCGCAAGCCCAGGCAGCGTCGAGGTGATCGAGGTCTCGGGCGACGCCCGGGGCCGCGGGGTCGCCGACGTGCTCGCCGAGGCGGTCGGGGTGCAGGTCCAGTCGCTGGGCGGGCTGGGCCGGTACGCCCAGGTGTCCATTCGAGGCTCGAGCGCGGACCAGGTCGCCGTGTACCTCGACGGCGTCCCCATCACGAGCCCGGCGGGGGGCGCGGTGAACCTCGCAGACATCCCGCTGGGCCAGCTGGAGCGCATTGAGGTGTACCGAGGGCTCCCGCCGACCTGGCTGCCGGGCGCGCCCGCGGGCGGGGCCATCAACCTGGTCACCCGGGCCCCTGCCGGTCGGCGACGGGTGGAAGCGGAGGTCGGCGCTGGGTCATTCGGCGCCCGTAAGGCGAGGCTGCTCGGCCAGCGGGCCGGTGAGCGCCTCACGCTGACGACCTTCGCCGAGGTCCAGGCGGCCTCGGGCGACTTCGAGTACCGCAGCGCTCACGGAACGCCGCTGGATGTGTTCGATGACGAGTCCCTGATCCGACGGAGCAACGGCTTCGAGGAGGTCGCGCTCCACGCCAAGGCCGACGTTCGGCTGACCGGCTGGACGGTGGGCGTTGGCCTCGGCGGTGTGCTGGCAGACCGGGAGGTGCCCAAACTCGGAGTCCTGAACCGGACCACCGATGCCACCCTGCGCAGCCGCCGGGGGCACCTGGCCGTCGAGTTGCGTGACGACGATCGACAGTCGGTGGGGCTCGACGTGGGCCTGCACGTCGAGCGCTTCACCGATCTGAAGGGGAACATCGGCGCTCGGGTGCCCAAGGAGGGCGAGGGTCGCACCTGGAGGGTCGGCGCCCGGGGACACCGCCGGTTCCAGCCCCATCCACACCTCGCCATCAACGCGCTGGTCGCGCCCCGCTTCGAGAGGTACAGCGAGGTCGAGTGGATCGGCGGCGGCGCTCCCGAGCCCAGCAGCCGGGTCGCCATCGACGCCACGGTCGCCGGCGAGCATCGGCCGGGAGGGGGGCCGATGCGCGTGAGCCCCCAGCTGAGGGCGACCGCGCTGCGGGACGACTTCGACGGCCGCGACGCCGAGGACCGCCTCCTGCTGTCCGAGAGCCTCACCCTGGCGGCAGGGCCGCTGCGCGCCTCGGCCTGGAGCGGCGTGCGCGCGCCGACCTTCTTCGAGCTGTTCGGCAACCGCGGGATCATCGTGGGCAACCGCGATCTCGTCCCTGAGCGCGTGCTCGCCGCCGAGCTCGCCCTGCAGGCCGACATCGAGGCGGCGGACCGAGGGTGGCGCGTGTTTGGCGAGGCCGTGGGCTTCGTGAAGAGGGCCCAGGACCTCATCCAGTACCGGCAGGCGAGCTTGCAGGCGAGCAAGGCGTTCAACGTCGGCGCGGCCGACATCCATGGGGTCGAGCTGCGCACACGCCTGCGCCTGGGCCGCTGCTTCGAGGTCGCCGCCAACTACACCTGGCAGCGGGCCGTCGACGCCGGCGACGTGCCCCACACCCGCGGCCAGAGGCTGCCCCGCAGGCCCGACCATGAGCTGTTCGTGCGGCCTCGCGTGCGGCTGTTGGGCGATGCGCTGGTCATCGCACCCCGCCTGGCGTTCAACTCGGCGATGGTGCTCGATCCTGCCAACCTGCATCGTGTCCGCCACCGGCGCCTCCTCGGGGTCGACGTGGACGTGCGCGTCCCGTGGGACCTGGTGGTCAAGCTCACGGCGGACAACCTGCTCGACGAGCGCACCGAGGACTTCCAGGGGTACCCGCTGCCCGGGCGCAGCTTCCACGCCGCGCTGGGCTGGCGGTGGATCGGTGGCGGCGCGCCGTGAAGCCGCTAGGCGTTCTAGCTCTGCTCGCCACGGCCGTCGCGGCCGCCGGGTGGCTCTTCGCCCTCGGCGCGGCGGCCCCGACCCCCCAGGCGCCGCCTGCGTCTGCGGCGCGCATCGTCAGCGTGGCGCCGTCGATCACCGAGGCCCTGTTCGCAGTGGGGGCGGGCGACCGCGTCGTGGCGGTGTCCGACTACTGCGGCACGCCGCCCGCGGTGGCCGATCTGCCCAAGGTCGGCGGCCTGTACAACCCCCGCATGGAGGCCCTCATCGGCCTCGCCCCGGACCTGGTGGTGACCCTCGATTCCCAGCGCTGGCTGCGGGAGACGCTGGCGCGGCTGGGCGTGGCAACCGCGACGGTGTCGATGAACCACCCGGCCGACGTGCCGGCGGCGCTCGAGCGGATCGGGGCCGTGTCGGGCCGCGGCGACGAGGGCAGGAGGCTCCGGCTGGACGTCGAACGGCGGGTCGCCGCGTTGCTCCGGCGGGTGCCCGACGCGCCGCCCAAGCGCGTGCTGTGGGTGTTCGAGCGCAACCCCGACTCCCTGACCGGCATGGTCGGCCTCGGGCCCAAGGGCTACCTGCACGGCCTCATCGAGCTCGCCGGAGGCCACAACGTGCTTCAGGGCGCGCCCACCGCGGTCCCTGCCGTCAGCGCCGAGCGCGTCATCCGGCTGGCGCCGGACGTGATCCTCGAGCACGCGGTGTTCTACCGGCACCTCGGCGAAGACTGGCGGCGGCGCGCATCCAAGCCGTGGCAGGAGCTGCTCGGCGACGACGTCGTGCGCCAGGGAAGGGTGCGCTTCGTCACCGACGACTCGGCGGTCAGCCCCGGCCCCCGGCTGCCCGACGCCCTGGGCATGCTCATCGACGTCCTGCACGGACCCCCGGGCGCCGATGTCCGCTGAAGCCCTGACCCTGGACGGCGTGCGCGCCGGCTACGGCTCGGATGTGCTCATGGACGTGAGCGCGCAGGTGTCGCCTGGCTCCATCGTCGCCGTCATCGGCCCCAACGGGGTGGGCAAGAGCACGCTGCTGCGGGTGTGTATGGGGCTGCTGGCGACCCGCCGGGGCGACGTCCGCCTGGGAGACCGGAGCGTGGCGCAGATGACGCCGGCGGAGCGGGGCCGCCGCCTCGCGATGGTGCCTCAGAGCGTCCGGTGGGCCTTCCCCTTTTCGGTGGGCGAGGTGGTGCTGATGGGGCGGCACCCGCACCAGGGCGGCATGGGCTTCGCGAGCGCGCAGGACGAGGCCATCGCCGAGGCCTCCATGCGCGACACCGGCGTGTGGGAGCTGCGCGATCGCGCCGCCGACGGCCTGTCCGGCGGCGAGGCCCAGCGGGTGGCCCTGGCCGCCGCCCTGGCGCAGACACCGGACGTGCTGCTGCTCGACGAGCCCACGGCGAACCTCGATCTGGGCCACGAGGCCGCGCTGCGGCGCGTGGTGCGGGCGCTGCGCGATGAGCGGGGGGTGTCCGCGCTGGTCGCGATGCACGACCTGTCGTTGGCCGCCGCCCTGGCCGACGAGCTCTGGCTGCTGTCCGGCGGTGCGCTGGTGGCGCGAGGGGCCCCCGCCGAGGTCCTCGATCCCGCGCTGCTGCAGGAAGTCTACGGCGTGCCCGTGGACGTCACGGCCGGTCCCGGGTCGCCGCGGGTCCTGCCGCTGTGGGACGACGTATGAGCGCCCGCGCCCGGTTCTTCAAGACCGTAGGCGTCGCCTCGGTGATCTGCGGGGCCCTGGTGGCGCTGTCGCCGTTCCTGGGCCGCCACGCCATCTCGCTGAGCGACGCGCTGGCGGGTCCGCAGTCCTGGCCGGACGGCTTCGTCTTCTGGAAGCTGCGGGCGCCCCGGGCGCTGATGGCCGCGCTGGCGGGCGCGGGCCTCGCCCTCGCCGGGGGCGCCTACCAGGCCCTGCTGCGCAACGCCCTGGCCACCCCGTACACCCTGGGCGTCGCCAGCGGAGGGGCGCTGGGGGCGGTGCTGGCCATCCACCTGGGCTTCGCGGCAGTCGTGCCCCACGGCCTGGGCATCACGGGCGCGGCCTTCCTGGGCGCATCGCTCACCGTGAGCCTGTCGCTGGCCCTGGCGCAGGTGCGCGGCCGGCTGCCCGCCACGACGCTGATCCTCGCGGGCGTGACCTTCAGCTTCTTCTGCGGGGCGATGACCCTGTTCGTGCAGTACCTCGCCAACCCCATGGAGATGATCCGCATGCTCCGCTGGATGATCGGCGGGCTGGACATCGGCGGCCTGATGCCCGCCGTGCGGGTGGCGCCGTTCGTGGTGCTCGCGTGCGTGGTCCTGCTGGCGGCGGCGCCGGCGCTCAACCTGATGTCAGCCGGCGACGAGCTGGCCCGCAGCCGGGGAGTCGACGTGGACCGGGTGCGCCGGCGGGTCCTGCTGGCGGCCTCCGCCGTGACCGCCGCGGTGGTCGCCGAGACAGGCCCCATCGGGTTCGTCGGGCTGATCGTGCCGCATGCGGTGCGGCTGATCGTGGGGCCGGATCACCGGGTGCTGCTGCCGGTGTCCGCGGTCGCCGGGGCGGCGTTCCTTGCGCTGTGCGACGCGGTGGCCCGGTCACTGCTGGCCGATTTCGAGCTGCCTGTGGGCATCCTCACGGCGTTGCTGGGGGGCCCGTTCTTCCTTGCGCTCTTGCGGTCCCGCAGGGGGTCCCTCGTGCATAATGGGCAGCCCTGATCCTCGCCCTCCCACCACAAGCTCGCCGCTGACTGACGTCGATTACAACGAGGAGACCACCGCCCTGGTGCTCTCCGGAGGCGGTGTGCGGGGCGCCTACGAGGTGGGCGTCGTGGCCGGGATCATCGAGACCCTCGGCCTGGGGCCCGACGATCCGGCGCCCTTCCAGATCTTCTCGGGCACCTCGGTCGGCGCGATCAACTCCGCCTTCCTGGCGGCCCACGCCGGCCGCGGCGACCTGAACATCCAAGAGCTGGTGCGCCTGTGGGGCCGCCTCCGGCTGTCCACCCACCTGCGGTTCCAGCCCCACGGGCTGCTGTCCGTGCCGTTCAACCTGCCCTTCCCGGGTCGTAGCCGGTCGGCGGCCGCGAACGAGCGGTATGGCCCGGCGCTGCTCGACGCCAAGCCTTTCGAGGACCTCGTGCGGGACAGCGTTCCGTGGAACGATCTGCACAGCAACATCCGCCGCGGCATCGTCGACGCCCTGATCATCGCCGCCCTCGACCTGGAGACCGGGCTCACCACCGTCTTCGCCGAGGTCGGCCCCGACGCCGACTTCCGGCCGTCCCGCGACCCCCACCGCAGCGCACGGTCCGAGCCGATCACCTCCAACCACGTGCTGGCGAGCGCGGCCATCCCGGCGCTGTTCCCCAGCCGCAAGGTCGGCCGCCGGTACTATTGCGACGGAGGCCTGCGGTTCAACACGCCCATGGCGCCGGCGCTCCGGGTGGGCGCCAAGCGCCTGGTCGTCGTCTCGCTGCTTCACGAGGAGGACCCGGAGCGGCGCATCGCGACGCCCGGACCGGGGGGCCGGCCCGCGCAGTACCCGGGGCTCGTCTTCCTGGCCGGCAAGCTGCTCAACGCGTTGCTCCTGGACCGCATCGCCTACGACCTTCACGTGCTCGCCCGGTTCAACGTGCTCATCGAGGTGCTGCACCAGACCCTGACCCCGTCGGAGCTCGCCCGCGTGGACTCCGTGGTGGCCGAGACGCGCGGCATGCCGTATCGGCTCGTGGCGCCCCTGGTGTTTGCGCCGTCCCAGGACATCGGCTTCCTGGCGGGCGAGCGGGTGCGCAGCCTCCTCGGGGAGTCCGGGGCCGGGCGGGTGCTGCGCTGGCTCCTGACCAAGGTGGCCATGCCCAAGGAGGGACCTTGGGAGGCGGACTGGGCCTCGTACCTCCTCTTCGACGGGCCGTTCTGCCGGCAGCTCATCGAGCTGGGCCGCGAAGACGTCCGCCGCCAGGCGGACAGGGTCCGGGAGTTCTTCGCCAAGTGACCGCCGCCTCACCCGATCTGAGACCAACCCTAGGAGAGCCTCGTGAACTACGCAGTCATCGGAACAGGAGAGGTGGGCCGCACGATCGCCACCAAGCTGGTGGAGCTCGGCCACGCCGTGACGTTGGGGTCGCGCACCCCGGACAACGAGGCTGCGGTGCAGTGGGCCGAGGGGGCCGGTGGCGGCGCCAGCCACGGCACGTTCGCCGACGCCGCTGCGTCCGCGACGATCGTGATCAACTGCGTGGGCGGCGGCGTCGCCCTGCAGGCGCTGGCCGCCGCGGACGGCGATGGCGGCGGCCTGGCGGGCAAGGTGCTGATCGATCTGGCCAACCCCCTGGACTTCAGCGACGGGTTCCCACCCAAGCTGTTCACCGGCGGCGGCGACGACTCCCTCGCCGAGCGCATCCAGCGGGCCTTCCCCGCGGCGCGGGTCGTCAAGGCCCTGAACACCGTCCACAACGCAGTGATGGTCGACCCCAGCCGGGTGACCGACGCCGGGACGCCGTGCGCACACACCACGTTCGTCTGCGGAGACGACGAAGGGGCGAAGGCGACCGTGACGGCCCTGCTCACCGAGGGCTTTGGCTGGCGCGACGTGATCGATCTCGGCGGGCTCGACAACGCCCGCGGGACCGAGGCCTGGCTGCTCCTGTGGACCCGGCTGTATCGGGCCTTGGGCACCGGAGACTTCAACATCCGGGTGGTCCGCTGACCCGGCAGGAGCACTGCGCGGGCCCGGGTTGCACCCGGTCGGTTCAGAAAACACCTTCGTCTTCTGTGATTCTCAGCCGCAAATGGGTTAGAGGAGGCACACGGAATTGTCCCAGCCCCGCGAATCGGGGCGCATTCGTCAGATAGAAAGGAACACGGCCATGGCGCAGGGAACGATCAAGAAGCTTATTGCAGACAAGGGCTTCGGCTTCATCAAGGGCGATAACGGCGAGCTCTTCTTCCACCGCTCGTCGGTCGAGGGCGCCAACTTCGAGGATCTGCGCGAAGGCCAGACCGTGGAGTTCCAGGAGGGCCAGGGCCCCAAGGGTCCGCGGGCAGAGGGCGTTCGCCCCACGTCCTAGTCGTCGGTCCGTTCCCTGCCGGAAATAGGAGGTCCCTTTGGGACGCAAAGGCGGGTCCTACAGCTTTGCCAAGAGGCAGCGGGACCTGAAGAAACAGAAGAAGCGGCAAGAGAAGCTCGAGCGCAAACGCAACAAGGGCGTTGTCTCTGCTGAGGGTTCGGAAGAAGAGGGCGCGGAATCGACTGACGACGCGGCCTCCGAATCGAGCGAAGACGGTGCCGAGGCGACTGCCGACGCCGCGCCGGACACGGATTAGGATCGCCGGATCGCCCCTGGGCCGATGGCTCAGGGGCGCTCCTTCCTAGTTCCGCCGCAGCCCTTCCACAGGTGGGAGGGCCGCAGCCTTCGCAGCCGGGTAGATCGTCGCCAGCAGCGAGGTGGCGAACGCCACTCCCGCGGCCGCCGCGAACTCCGCGGGCACGGCACGCACCGGAAGCGCATCGATCAGGTAGATGCTGGCGTCCAGGTCGTAGTGGACCGCGCCGATCACCGCGCAGGCCACCACCCCCAGCCCCAACCCCAAGATGGTGCCCGTCAGGCCGATGGCGCCGCCCTCGAGGATGAAGGTGCGCAGGATGCCGCCGCTGGTGGCGCCCATGCTCTTGAGGATGGCGATCTCCCGCGACTTGTCGATGACGATGATGAACAGCGTGGAGACGATGTTGAACATCGCCACGACGACCATCGCGAAGACGATGAGCGTCAGGATGAAGCGCTGCAGGGCCAGCGACTTGAACAGGTTCTGGTTGATCTCCCGCCAGTCCAGCGTGCGGTAGGCGTGGCCGCCCAGCCGCTGGCGCAGGAGCGAGGCGACGAACGCCGTCTTGTCGAGCGGCTTGCGCAGCCGCACCTCGACGCCGCCGGCGGCGTCCAGGGTCGACAGCATCCTGCGGGCGGCGATGAAGTCGAGCCACACGGTGGCCTCGCCGCCGCTCGACGGCGGCTTGACCAGCCCCGCGACCTGGAAGGCCACCGGGATGGAGGCGGGCATGTTGCCCTTGTCCCCCTCGCCGGACCTGGCGGTCAGGGTCACGTTGTCGCCCAGCTTGAACCCGTGGGCCTCGGCGAACCCCTCGCCGAGCAGCAGGGCCGCGGGCTGCCGATCCCCGGGCGGGCCCGCCAGGCGGGTCATGCCCTGGGTGTCGCCCTGCGTCACCCAGTCCCGGTAGTCCGTGACCCCGGCGTCCAGGCTGTGGCCGCGGATCTTCACCTGCACGGCGGCGGGCTGGTCGGTGGAGGGCTGGTCGGTGGAGGGCTGACTGGCGTGGCGGAGCTCCCCCTGGCCCTGGATCATCGGCCCCGCGGCCCGGACCTCAGGGATGAACTCCGCCTCCTGCACGGCGTTGCGCCAGTCGAGGAATGGTCCGTCCTCGCGCACCATCGTGATGTGCGAGATGCTGCGGAGCTCGGGGATGTCCGCCCCGTCCGCGGCGGAGTCTGACAGCTTGAACCCGTCGAGCAGCTGACCCAGGAATCCGCTGCCCTTTGAGCCTGGGAAGCGCTCGGCGAGCTCCGGGTGCAGGGCGCGCCAGTCCGACACCGCGTACCGCTGGTCGCCGAGGACCTTGCGGATGTCCTGGGCGATGCGGCGGGTGGCGTGGATGTCGTCGACTCGCACCTCCACGCCCGTCACGGTGTCGCCCTGGCCGAAGAAGTCCTGGATCGCCGCGAGGTGGGTATAGACCAGGCGGCTGTCGTATTCGTGGAAGCCGCTTCGGAACAGGCCGGCGACCTTGAACGTGCGGCTGCTGGGCCGGGTGTCCCGGGGGCCCCAGGACCTCGGGTCGAGGCCGCGCAGGGGGCTCACCAGCGTGACCGGGTCGCCGAGGGTTACGCCCAGCGTGGTCGCCAGCTCCGCGCCCAGCAGGATGGTGGATGGGCCCTCGGGCCCGCCGACGAGATCGGGCAGCTTGCCCTTCACCATGTAGCTCGGCAGCTCGACCACGTCGCCGACGGTGGCGGGGTCGACGCCCTTGACGAGCACCCCGGACAGCTTGGTGCCGGCGGACAGCATCATCTCGTGGAAGATGAAGGGCGTGGCGCCCAGGACCCCGTCGGCCTTTCGGGCGCGGTCGGCGACGTCGCGGTACTCGCTGAACTCGATGCCGTACTTCATGACCAGCAGGTGGCCGTTCTGGCCGAGCACCTTGTTGCGGAACTCCTCCTGGAAGCCGCCGGCGACGGACATCACCGTGACAAACGCCGCGACGCCGATGACGACGCCCAGCGTGCAGATCACCGTGATGACGGAGACCGACGTCCGCTTGCGAGACTGCAGGTGCCGCCAGGCGATCTTTGCTTCGTAGCTCAAGGGATAGGGCGGCCGAGCGCCTTGAAACGGACCCGGGCCGCCGGTACCTTACACGACGCTCTGTCCAACCGGATCAGCATCAATCCCATGAACCGAATGACGCTCCTGCCCCTCGCCGCAATCCTGGCCTTCGGAGGCTGCGACGATGGGGGACGCGGCAGCGCCGCTGGCGACGGCATCCAGCGCTGCGACGTGGACGAGGACTGTGATCCCGGCCTCGTCTGCAACAAGGCGCTGCTGCAGTGTCATCCCGTGACCGACCCCGGCGCCGATGGCGGGGGAGGGGACGCAGGCGGCCAGGGCGGCGAAGGCACGCCCGGCGGAGAGGGTGAGGGCGAGGGCGAGACCAACGAGCAGCCCCACGTCGTGACGACCGTGCCGGTCAACGGAACCCGGGGCGTCACGACCGGCGAGGCCTTCGAGATCACCGTGAAGTTCTCGGCCCCGATGAACGGCGGCCGGGTCGCCGCGGGCATCTACCTGACCGACGACCAGGGCGAGTCGGTGGACGTGCTCACCAACTACGAGCCGTCGACCCGGACCGCCACGATCACCGCCGAGCAGCCCCTCGAGGAGTACGGCGTGTACCGCCTGCAGGTCAGCGGCGAGATCACGAGCGCGGACGGGCGCCCGCTGCGCGAGGAGATCGTCCGGTTCTCGGTCGGGGGGAACAAGGCGGTCGAGGCCGCGCACCTGGCGCTGGCGTCGGAGTACGCGCCCATCGTGTTCCAGGACACGACCACCCAGAACAACAACCGGGTCGAGCGCGACCTGCTCGTCGCGTACGACTTCGACGGCAAGTGGAAGGGCGACGACAAGGCCGAGGCGTCGACGTCCGCGGCCAACAAGCTGCGAGGCGGCGTCTACTTCTCCGTCATCCAGAGCGAGAGCCACCACTTCATCCACTACGTGTACTACCACCCGCAGGACACCGACTCCCTCGACGACGCCGTGCTCCGCGAGAACTCGATGAAGGGCGCCGTGGTGGTGGTGGCGAAGACCAGCGGCGCGGTCCGGCTGCTGGAGACCTGGAGCCCCATCGGCGAGCGGTTCGAGCCCTACGCCGGCCCCGGCACCGACTTCCTGCTCAAGGACGGCGCGGGCGACCGCGAGCTGGTGAAGATGCCCGAGGAGTG
>PVBE012063380.1_pt1 | contig 18859 bp, 14 predicted proteins | sample 1631181 | NCBI WGS metagenome assembly PVBE01 (sample SAMN08397723, study PRJNA350692) | Marine metagenome, whole genome shotgun sequencing project. | isolation source: water | place: Pacific Ocean | collected 2012-04 | reverse complement strand
TGTCGCCGGGTACACTGAATGGCATACCGAATGGCCCGGTGATCGTCATCCGGTCGCCCGGTTCGCGATCACAGATGTAGTTGGAGCTTATGCCGATATACTCTTCGCCGCTGTAATCATCGATGTAATTGCAACGCCGTACGACGATCGTTACTTCAGGTTTACTTCCTGCCTCCGAAAGGGGCGCATCAGCAACCGTGTACAGTCGATGGTGCACCGAGCCGCCGAACTCTCCCGAATCCCTGGTGAGCACACCGATGATCTGACCGACTTCGAGATTGAACTCATCCACATCGATTCCGAGCACCAGCTCCCGCACTTCTGCGTCCGCGGTCTCATCGGTGATGCGTTCGGTGCTCAACACCGTCGCAGTGAAGAATGGGTCTGTTGGGTAGTCCTCAGGGCGCATGATACGCACTCCTCTTTATTGCGTGGCGATCCGCGAACATGCGTAAGAACCCCAACCCGGAGATGAGCGCCGTCGCGATCAAGAAGTGTAACAGCAGGTTCATCGCCCGAGCCCCGCAAAACCCATGAAGCCCATGGATAGAATTCCGGCGACGACAAACGCGATCGTAGTCCCCTTGACCAGGTCGGGCACGTTGGCGAGGTCGAGTTTCTCGCGTACGCCTGCCATCAAGACGAGGGCCAAGGTGAATCCGGCGCCGGCACCCAGCGCATAGAAAACGGCACTCGTGAACCCGTATCCGCGGTTGGTTTGAAAAATAGCAAGCCCCAGAATGGCGCAGTTCGTCGTTATCAGGGGCAGAAAAATCCCCAATGCACGAAATGTCGCCGGACTCAGCTTTCGAGTCAGCATTTCGATAAGCTGGACCGTCGAAGAGATCACCAGAATATAAGAAATGATCCGTAAGTATGGTGCGTTGACGGCGTCGAGCAACAGGTTGATCGAGTACGCACACACTGAAGCGACCAGCATGACGACGCTCACGGCGCCGCCCATGCGAATCGCGGTCTCCAGTTTAGCCGAGACACCGAAGAACGGGCAGAGCCCGAGGAAATAGGCCAGCACGAAATTATTGACCAGCGCGGCGCTAACGAAGACCGACCAATGGGATATGTCACTCATGGGTTTACCCCATGGGTATGCGGTTGTGCCGCAGACTCTGTCCTATTGATACGGTTGACAATGATGAGCCACATGGCCGTCACGAAGAACCCCCCACTCGGCAGCACCATCACGGTCCAGGTCTGGAAAGCGTCCGGGAATAGGACGACCCCGAACAGTGAACCGCTGCCGAGAATTTCCCGCACAACGCCGATCCACAGTAGCGCGACCGTAAAGCCGACGCCCATGCCGAGCGCGTCGAGCACCGATCGAGCAAGTGTGCTCTTCGACGCAAACGCCTCCGCCCGTCCGAGGATCAGGCAATTCACGACGATCAAGGCGATAAACGCACCAAGACTACGGTGCAGTTCGAGGCTGATCGCCTGAATAATATAGTCAACGGCGGTAACGAAACTCGCAATGATGCAGATAAAGCATACGATTCTGGCTTCGCGGGGTATGACGGTGCGCAATGCCGAGACTGACATTCCGGACATCAGTAACACAAAAGTTGTCGCGAGACCCATCGTCAGTGCATTGATCGCGGTGTTGGAAACGGCAAGCGCCGGGCATAAGCCGAGCGCCTGTACGAACACGGGGTTGTCCCGCCACAGTCCCTTGATAAATTCATCGGTCGCGCTGACTTCCTTACCCAACATCTACTGTTCCTCGCTGATTGCGCTCGTGGCGAACGCCTCCGAGTTGCTCTCCAGTGCCGGCACCCAGGTGTTTGCACTGTTATTCAGAATCTGGCCGATTGCCTCGGAGGTAATCGTTGCTCCGGTTATGCCATCGAGTTGCCAGGGCTCTGTTTTGGCGCCCTGTTTTACAGTCACGATCGGATGCAGCAACGCATCTCGAGCCGAACTCAACGTTGCGTCCAGTCTTTCGAAATTGGCAACGAAGTGTGGCTCCGTTTCAATCTTGTCGCCCAGCCCCGGCGTTTCCCTACTGTCCAGCACCATAAAACCGACGATCGCATTGAGTTCGAACGAGTAGGCGTAGAGCACTCGGATGATGTCCTGATACCCGATGCCCTCGGCGGTTAGGACCGCTCCGGCCAACTCGCCATCTGCGTCATATCCCAGGAACACCGGTAATGCGGGTGCCTCGGTCGCTTCTGTCAGGTGACCATCCTCCGCTAGCGCAACGGCGACCGTCGAATGGGCCGCCGGCAGGACCACTGAAACAGCGAGCGCGAGAAAACGTTCCTGGTTTTCACGGATGCGGGCTGCGGTTGTTTGATAGACCGTGACGATCAGTAAAGCACACAGTGCGCCGACGCCGACAATCGAACGGTACATGGACCAAGCCGAGGTCGGTGGCTGCTGAACGGGGCCGGGGGTGTTCACCTTGCCCCCTTGCCGGTACCGAATACTCTGGGTTGCATGAGTCGATCGATAAGCGGTGAGACGGCATTAGCCAACAGGATCGCGTACATCACGCCCTCGGGCAGGGCGCCCCAGAAGCGAATGACAACAACGACGCCTCCGATCAGAAAACCGTACAACCAGCATCCCGCATTGGTTATCGGGGACGCGACCATGTCGGTAGCCATGAATACGGCACCGAGCATCAGGCCGCCGGAGAACAGCATAAAAGTCGGTCTTGGGAACAAGACGGGATCGTAGAGATTGAACATCCAAGTAATGACTGCAACAGTAGTGAAGATAGAAATCGGTATGCGCCAGTTCATCATATTACGCGCTACGAGATACGCTCCCCCGACCAGAACAAGTACCGCACAGGTCTCTCCGGCGGATCCTGACGTGAGGCCGAACAGCAGATCCCGATTAGCAGCCTGAATGCTGCCGAACTTGATCTCAGCAAGCGGCGTCGCGGTGGTCACCGCATCATAGGCCGGTTGCGCGAAGGGCAATGCCAGTGTGGACCCGGGTAAATCGACAAAACGATTATCTCCGAATGGCAGGGCCCAATGGGTCATCGGCTGCGGAAATGCGGCCTGAATGAATGCCCGCCCAACCAGTGCGGGATTGAAAGCGTTGCTGCCCAGTCCGCCGAAGAGGAACTTGCCGACGGCGATAGCAAAGACGGCGCCTACGACCACCATCCATAACGGCAGATCCGGCGGCAGCGTCAAACCGTAGAGCAGCCCGGTGATGGCCGCAGACCAGTCGCCAATCGAGCTCGGTTGACCGGTAACTTTGCAAAAAATGTGCTCAGTGGCGATGCAGCTTATGGTTGCCGTCGCGAGCACCAGTGCCACAGCCGCACCAAACGAATAAACGGCGAATACGCAAACCGGTGAGAGCGCGATGAGGACGTTGCGCATGATGACCTCGACGCTAGCACCGCTCGAAATATGAGGCGACGAGCCTATTTCGAGGTATTGCTTGGGCTTACTCATTCCGGTGCGCTGAGTTTTCGCACCATCTTCTTGGCGAGGCGGAAATACTGAACGAGTGGAATATGCGACGGGCATACATAGGAACAGGCACCGCATTCAAAGCAGTCCATCAGATGAAACTCTTCCGCCATCTGCACGTACTCTTCATTCTTCGCCAACAGCCCAAGGTGGGAAGGATTGAGGAATAGCGGACAGACTTCGACGCATCTCGCACAGTGAATACAAGGGTAAACTATCTTGTGCCCCGTCGCCTCACCTGTCTCCTCCGTTGTGAACACGGTAATTCCCGACGTACCTTTGGTAATCGAAATATCGAGGTTGGAGACGGCGGCTCCCATCATCGGCCCGCCAAGGAAGACGCGCGAAATATCTTGTGCTGCCCCGGTTTCTTCCAGTGCGAAGCGGACGGTCGTACCGATTGGAATTCTATAGTTGCCTTTTCGCTGAACGCCGGGACCGCCGATCGTGATCACACGTTCCTGGATACCGCGTCCTCTTGGTAACAGGCGCCCAATTTCCGCAGTCGTCGCAACGTTGATGCAAATTGCGTTCACATCGGCCGGCAATCCGCCGGAGGGTATCTCTCGGCCGAGCAACGATTTGATGACCAGCTTCTCTGCGCCTTGTGGGTATTTTACCGGGCACACACGTATGCTGACCGGCAAATCCTGAGGGCAATCTTCCTCGAGCTTTTTAACCGCATCCGGCTTGTTCGCCTCCACAGCGATGATTGCCTCTGTGGTACCGGTCGCGCGTAGCAGGTATCTGACGCCTACGAATACGTCTGCGGTCTGCTCCAGCATGACGCGGTGATCCGTGGTCAGGTAGGGTTCGCACTCGACGCCATTGATGATGAGGGTTTCCAGTCGCTTTCCCTCTGGCGCTTTGAGTTTGACATGGGTCGGAAATGCGGCGCCGCCGAGGCCGACAACTCCCGCTCGCTGGATTGCCATAATGATCTCGTCGGGCGTCGCAGTTTCCGCATCACAGGATTCGCCATCGGCGGCTTCCTGTGACGAGGCCGGATATGGCTGCAGATAGACGCTCGGTACCATGGTCCCGCTGATGCTCGGTGCGAGCGCGATTCTTTTGACGACACCCGAAGCCGGTGCGTGCATGGCGACGGACACGAATCCGTCGGGTTCCGCGATCGTCTGACCGCGCGCCACCTCCTGTCCCTCGCGAACGACAGCAACCGCCGGCTTACCGAGGTGCTGGCTCAACGGCACCACCAGCTCTGGCGCAAACGGAAAGCGGCGTATTGCCAGATGGCTGGTTTCGTCCTTGTGCTCGGGTGGATGCACCCCGTGCCTGAACGAATCCTTACGTACCAGATCCAGCATTATTGCTTCTCGTACTTTCCGTACTTGCCGCAACAGGCTAATTGAATTTCTGACCCCGTTCGATCCACTTGTTAATATCTTTTTCGCTTCGGTTCCGCGGCAGGCCCGGATGGACGACCTGCGCCGTACATTTCTCCGCAGATTTGACCAGGTCCCGGTACGGGCCGGCTTCGGCGGACTGGATGTAAGCCTTCTTATCGTCGTCGTAAGCAAAAATCTGCGGATTGATGATGAGGCATTCGTCGCAGGCGGTGCATTCTTCGGACTCGATCCAGGGCGCCATGTAATCGCCCGCTGCGGCGGCGGGGGCTGCTGCCAGTCCCGACGCAGGCTCATCAGATCCTGCCGCAACCGCCTCACTCGTACGCCGCACAGCGGTAAGATCCAGTGACTGATCGCCGCTTACGAGTCCCATCAGACCCGCCGATATTTTCTCCACGACTTCTTGACGAATCCGTGACTTCAGTTGCTCGTCGCTCATTCCCCTCGTCGCATTGGTGCCGGCCAAGCCTCTCAGCATGATCCAGAAGTCGCGCCGCTCTTCGGCCGATTTGACCATGGGCTCATCGACGAGCAGGCGGCTGAGTTCCCGCTTGGCATCCAGTGCCCACACGTAAGGCACTTTGCCGTCGCGGTCGTCCTCATCGAGTTCGAGATAGTCGCTGACGAGAACCATATTTTCATTCCAGGCGTCGCGTGGCACTTTTCTGAAGTGCTTGCGAAAGCGTGTCTCGGTAACGGCAAAGTCGACGAATGTCGTTGGCAGCTCCATTTCCTTGAGCTGTCCCTCTTCGACATAGTTGATTTTCGTTACGGGCCAGTCGCGGTCGATAGCGGGATTACCATCGAGATCGAAGCATTCGTCCGCGTTACTGCCGCAGTCCGGGTCATACCTGAATAGTGGATAGGCGCGTGACTCCACGGCAAGCTTCGCCTGGTGGTGGCCCATGTCATCACCGATGCCGTGTTCCGGCTGACAGGACGTGTACAGATTGAACAGCGCCGGTCGCCGCGACATCAATCCCTGTATAAAGCCTTCGATCATGTGATTGGAATACGCCATCGTACTTTGCAGGAAGTACGTTGTGCGGTGCGCCATGGTGATGAGACCGATCTCCTTACGCGCTTCCTCCTTGCCTTTGATGGCTTTGCCGTACTGGGCCATGTCCGAAATCTGCCCGAAGAATCCGGAAGTGCATGCCTGGCCACCGGTATTCGAGTAAACCTGTGTGTCGACAACGAGCACTTTGACCGGTTTGCCCGACATCATGGCGCGGGACAGATTTTGAAAGCCGATATCGTACATTGCGCCGTCGCCACCGACGGCAACGACCGGAGGACAAAGATGGAATTCCTCATCGTTAAAACTTTGCCAATCGAAATAACGGTATTCTTCCGCATGTCTTTCCGGGTCGTACTGATCCTCGAGCACGAGCTCAGCCAAACGAATTGTCTTAAAGCCCTCTGCCATCTTGGCCATATGTCCTTCGAAGACACCCATGGCCATCGAGACGCTGTCCTGAAAGAGATGGTTTGACCACGGGAACGGATAGGGGTTAAACGGGTATGTGCTACCCCAGACGGACGTGCAACCGGTAGCGTTCAGCATTCCCATGCTGGCGCGTCCTTTACCCGTGGCACCATTCTGGTAGCGCCACTTCAGATCATTCAATTTCCGAGTCAAGTCTGTGACATGCTTCAGCCACTCCCGGTCTATAGGCTCAGCCTCGTGCGTTTTCTCAACTTGGCCGGCGATCTTGGCCAGCGTCAGATCACCATCACCATCATGCTCTAGCACCGCCTCCATATCCTCCGCATCACCGACGTCAATTTCATCGACAAGCTTCAGTTGTACGTGTTTCTTGAGACGCGCAGTGAGGTCTTCGATATCGGCAACGTGTTTCGCGACTCTCGGTTGCATTAACGACTCGACGGTTGCGATAAATAGATGTATGACGGTTTTTTCCGAACATCCCAGGCAGGCCCCGTCACCGCTCGCGAGCGGCAGATACGCTTCCTTGTCCAGGAGAATCGTCTCCAGCGCCCCGATACCTTCCTCCAGGTTGTCGACGCGGATGTATTTCTTCGGTGTATTCGGCAGATCGAGCCAGAAGTCCCAGTTTTTTCTGAGTGACTGGATGGCATCGTCGGTTTGCGTTATCGGCCGCAGGGCGTCGTCTTTACAAACCTCCACACATTCCATGCAGCCCTTGCAGGTGTAAGGATCTATTGTGATGCTCAGCAGACCGCCGTTACCCGATTGTTTTTTCTCCGGTAGCGTGAAATACGGGCGGCAGAGTGCAAACTTGAAATCGCCGAGTTCCTCAAGGAATTCGCCGAACTCCTCTTCGAGTTGTTTCCTGTCGTCATCCGGCAGGCCCGCAGCGGCGATGGTCGCTTCAATCGCTTCCTCGATCAGCGCTTGCACCGAATCGGTCTCGGCGGCTTCGGCGAATAGCTTGCGCAGCTTGATCTCCATCTGCCGTACGGCACGCGGCAGGCGCTCGGTCTTAACGCCGCGCTTTTTCAATCGTCTGACGACGGTATCGAGCACCTGGCCCACTTCGTTGACCAAACCGGGAATGGCCGTATCCGGACAAACCGTATAGCAATCCCCACAACCGGTGCATTTCTCCGGGATGAACTCGGGAAACTCGAAGCGAATCGACGTCATATCCCTGAAATGTGAGGAGACCGCCGGCATCAGACTCATGCTCATGAACGGGTCTGCCGGCACGGCGGCACCGGCACCTTCTGCGTACATGCTGCCGGTCTCTGTCCAAAATCGATGGATGTCCGATGCGGCCGAAGACGATTCCGGCTGACGTTTCACCATGACCGGAATCGGCAACTGGCCGTTGCCTCTATCGTTCCTCTTGTTCTCACTCAGGGTTTTGTCCGTTACTTCGGTTACTTCCTCGAAACCACGCCGGACAACACGAATGTTGTCCTCGACTACACGGGCACCCTTCGATCCGAACTTTTCCTGCAACTGGTTCTTGATGGCATCCAGCAACTTGGTTTCACTGAGTCCGTGTTTCTCGAGGAGCGGGGACGTCGCAAAGAAAGCGCCCTGGAATGCGATGCCCTGCATACGTAGCTGTAACTCGGGATCGGTGGCTTCGTCGCGGGCGATTTTAAAGGCATCAAGAAAAAAAACGCGGATCTCATTATCGATGATGAGCTTGCGATACCGGTGCGGGATCGATCCCCAGAACTCCTCGGGTGAGGCGGCATCGCTTTGCATCACCAGCACGCCTCCTTTATTGAGACCGGCAACGGCATTGGTATGACTAAACACGTTGGGATCCGGCGACAACACGACGTCGACGTAGTAGTACTCGCAGTTGATTCGTATGGGTTCGGGTGCTGCGGATAGGTAATAGCGGGTTGGCTGCCCTTTCTTTTCCGATCCATATTTCGGATTTGCCTTGACGTGATAGCCAAGAAGATCGAATAAAGTCAGGGCGAGGTTCTTGCCGGTGGTAATAGCGCCCCAGCCACCGACCGAATGCATTCGTACTGTGATGCTGCCCTTTGGCATCAGGTTCGGATTCTCGCTGCCGCGTAAAGCAAGCTCGGCCACCTGTGGGTACGCTTCCAGTACAGACTGCTGATAAATCTCCTGCTTGGGCGTCATCATCGAGTTGCGGACGAAGTCGATTGACAAATAGAACATTCTTTGCTGTCGGCCATCGGGCAACATGTTTTCGATTGCCGCGATAACCCCCTCGGGTTGCAGATCGCGGCTACCGAGACCGAACGAGGCCGAGTAGAGTTCTGGCATGTCCTTGATTGACTTGTAGTTGGCGATACCCGAATGTGCTGGACCATTCACGCTACGGCCGTTCTCCAGGCATTTACTCAGGGTGGCGCGTATCTCCCGGATCAAAGGCAGGTCTGCAGCTAACGGCTGGTCGACGCGCTCGAGCACGGCCACGCCTTTCTTACTCTTGAGAACCTGGCTAATGCGATCGCCAGGGAATGGTCTGAACATCAGCAGATTGACGACACCGACCTTGACGCCGCGCTCCTTCCGCATGTAATCGGCGACCGCTTCGGCCGTTGGAATCAGGCTACCCTGACCCGCGATCAGGTAGTCGGCGTCATCGCTGCGATAGGTCATCACGCTGCTGTAACGCCTGCCGGTAAGATCATAGAATTCATCGAATGCCCGATCCGAGAGCTCCCGGATATGGTCGAAGAAATACGGTCTCTGCGCGGCAACGCTCTGCATATACGAGTCTTGGTTCTGTACTACGCCGGACATGACCGGGTCATCCACAGTCCAGAGTTCCGGTATGCGTCTGCGCTTCTCTCCGTAAATGATTTTTTGCGCCGGGGTCGGCGTGTCTATCTCGTCGCCGGGTGATCCGAGATATTCCGCGATCAGTTCGCGCTCGGGAAGTGTCAGCGATTCAATCAAGTGTGTTGTTAGGAAGCCGTCCTGGCCAACGATGCCAGGCGTCAGTGCCAGCTCGGCAATACGGTGTGCAATGATGTTGAGGTCTGCCACATGTTGTGCATTCTTGGCGAAGACCTGGAAGAAGCCGGTGTCGTCAACGCAATGATAATCGTCGTGCCCGGCATGCACGTTAAGAGTTGCTTTGGTCATTGCGCGGCAACCCATGTTCAGTACGTAGGTCAGGCGCTTGCCGACTGCCGCATACAGAGACTCGTGCATGTACGCGATACCCTGACCGGACGAGAAATTCGCGGCCCGCAATCCAGTCATCGATAAGCCCGCTGTCACCGCCGCGGCGGAATGCTCGCCCTCGGGTTCTATAAAGATGAGCGGTCGATCGGATATATTGATGTGCCCCGCCGCCGCCGCCTCGGCCCAGTATTCGCCCATCTGCGTAGATGGTGTAATTGGATACGCACCGGCACCGTCCGTAGACTCGCGCTCACACATGATCGCTGCAGTGTTCCCGTCCATCGCTGCCCGAACGCCGGGGTATCTAAACACTTCTTTCTTTCTGTTCATAGATCGAGATACCTGTTCAGGTTTCGGTTATCCGCCGCGCGCTCTGGCGTATTATTTTGTGTGCGACGCGGCCGGTTTTAGGTCCCTTTTCGGGATCGAACCATACGATTGCGCCGGTAGGACAACTCTCGATGGCGCTCCTCGCGTTGTGGTTCATCTCATAATTTACGACCGGCAAGTTGTCAACCATTGTGATTACTTTGCCTGGTGCGTCGAGGGCGCATTTTCCGCAGGCGTCACAGGCCATTTCACAATCCTCGAGAGCCGCGTCTCCCTTCTCCAGGTTCGTGCAGGCCACCCAAAGTCGGTGACTAACCGGGTGCAGAGAGAACAAATTCTTTGGACAAGCATCGACACAGTCCCCACACGCAGTACAGGCATCCTCAATGACGACCGGTAGATCGTGCGCAGTCATGAAGATCGCATCGAGGTCACATACGGCCTCGCAGTCGCCTAACCCCAAGCATCCCCAGAAACAGCCTTTGCCGCCCCCAGCCACGAGCGCGGCAGCGCGGCATGAACGGACACCTTCATAGCGGGCGCGGTTACGAGCAACATTGGTACCGCCGGCACAGGCAAGCCTGGCGGCGACTTTCTCCTCTGCGCCCGCGTCTATCCCCAGGAATTCAGCAATAAACTCCCTTTCATCTTCGTTGATCACCGTGCACTTACCGGGAAGAGCGCCGCCCGCGATCATAGCCTCGGCCAGGCCCAGGCAGCCCGGGTAACCGCATGCGCCGCAGTTGGTCTGGGGCAGCAGTTGATGCGCGGCATCGATCCGTGGATCCTCGTCGACATGCAATCGCTTGTGAGCCAGAACCAGCAGGGAGGCAAACAGGAAACTCAGCGCTGCCAGCGTCGTTACGGCAATCACCATACGGACAACCCTCGCCCCCTCTGAGACCCCTTATTTTACTAATGCTCCAGCGAAGACCGCATTGTGGAAAGCGCGTACAGAAATACGGCTGTATATGGAATGGCTTCAGCCTACGATGAGGATGTGGAGTTCAAGTGGATTACGGAAGTCGTGCCCGCGCTCGCATTCGAGGGGCATAAGTAACTCTACGTATTGACTTGCTAGCGTGGTTTGCATGGATAGTGTAATGGGGTGTAGGAGCGAGCTTTGAAACTGTTGGAGAATTGTGGATGAATCCTAACTCGCCGCGTCTGCCGGACTTGCCCTATAGATCAAGCGCCCACGAAAACCGCGGGTATGAGATCAGTCGCAAGCCCGCAGAGCAGATCCTATTCTGTGACGAGTGCTCTGCACCCTCCCTTGAGGAAGAACTGTACAGTGGTATCTGCGTCCTGTGCGCAGAGAGGCAAAGGGGGCAATAGCGAGGCTATTCTCGGCCCAGATAACCATGGGCGCGCTTCCGGGTTACTGATCCGTCGAGAGTTCGTAAGCCTGCGTGATCAGCGCAACGCACCTGACCGCCGACATCGGCGACGGCAGGCGCGCTTCTGAATCTAATCGCGCTCGTTCAGTCTCCAATCGTTCCTGAAAGAGCCGCTGTTCGTTGCGGCCTAGAAGCTGTAGGTCGCCTGCACCCCTACATCGCGCGGATCTCTTGGAATGAACCAGAAATTGCTGATCAACGGCGTATTATAGTCTTGACCCTCACTGATCCGGATCGGTGTGTCATCATCCGTGAGATTGCGACTCCAGATTCGGAGATTCCAGTTGTCGTTCATGAAGTTAACGCTCGCGTTGAGCGTCTCAGTCACCGATGTGTATGAAGACGATTCTCAGATTGACGAACTGCATATCTACCGTATGCCAGCGGTGAAGGGCGGACGCATCGTGGTGCGTATCAAGCCGAGTATCCTATTATTCGGCAGAGCGCCGGAACAGATAGGTATTCCGACAGGTCCGCCGATGTGAATATCCGCAAGGCCACGCGCGGTGCACCGTGTATGCTGCGGCTCAATATATGTGTACCGTAGAGTACGTTCCTGGGTCGGATTTCTACACAAATTCCGAGGGCCTGTCTCCAGGTTCGATTGAAAAGTCTTGTCCAAATAGCGAATGCTCCACATAGAATGATCCTTTCTGCGTATTCGCCCCGACGTTAACTCCGCCGGTACTCGACAACGCGCACGATGCGATGGTATTTATTAGCTATGGAGTGCAGAGCTATCCCAGTTAACCACAACGATCTGGCCAAGGGCGTCTGGCCGAAACAGACGTTCCAACGGAGCGATTAGAATGCACCGAGTGAACATTTGGATAGTAGTAGGGCTGGTCACGGTCGGTCTTTCCTCGACCGCTATCGCACAGTACACCTCCGGTCAGCCCACGACTCAGGAGCAGATGGTAAATGGGCCCGCGCCGGCCCGCGATCTTACCGGTGTGTGGACGAAAATCTATCCGCCGGGCACATTTCGCAGTCTCGCAACCTGGACACCCGAGCCACCGGAATTGACAGCATGGGGACAGGAGCGTCTCGCAACGGCAAAAAATTCGAATGCTGGCGCGTATGGGCTCGAAGAAACCAATGATCCGGTGCTGACTCGATGCTACCCGCCGGGTCTTCCACGAATTTATTTTCATCCCTATCCCTTCGAGATCATTCACACCCCTAAAGAGATGGTCATGCTCTATGAGTACGACCATACGATTCGGCGCGTTTATACGGATGATCGTGACTACCCGGAGAATGCAGCCGCGTTGTGGCTCGGTTATTCCGTGGGGCACTGGGAGGGGGACAACACGCTCGTCGTAACTAGCTCGGATATCGATGAGAGGACGTGGATGGATCGTTCCGGTTACCATCACAGCGATCAATTAAAAGTCACCGAAATTTTCACTCGAGTCGACAAGCTGAATCTGACGATCGACGTCACGATGGAAGATCCCATCGCATTGGCCGCGCCGTGGGTCGCGGAGACGATGCGCTATGAATTAGCACCGCCGCACTGGGAGCTCAGTGAGATCAGCTGCGCGGGTGACTACCTGAACTGGGTGGACTACGGCGCGTTTGGGAGTAATCTCGAGGAAGGCGACGAGTAAGGGCAGGGCTTACTTACCGGCCGATCAGCGTCGATGGGATCTGATTCTTCGCCCGCGCGCCCCGATTTCGGTTACTTCAGGTATTTCTCCAGCGTCATCTCTATCAGCTCTCCAACCTTCGGGTCGGTGAATCGCCCATGGCCGCCGCCCGACACGGTATAGAACTCCACCGGCACGTTCGCCTCCTCGAGCGCCGCGACCAGGATCTCGCTCTGGTGGTGTGGCACGAGCGGGTCGGAATCACCATGCACAACGAGCATCGGCGCGTCACCCTCGCTGACATAGGTGATCGGATTGGCACGCGCCACCGCTTCCAGGTTCTCCTGTAAGGCGCCGCCTACGAACTCAGACTCCGGGGAATTGGCCGGGTTGTGCTCCTGCCCATCGGGGAGGCGATGCGCATCCATCTGCGCGAAATCCGTCGGGCCATAGTTGTCGATCACGACCTGCACGGCACTGGATACATCGAGGTTATCGCCGACCTCGAATTCGGTCACGCCGTCGGTGACGCCGAGCATGATAGCCAGGTGCGAACCGGCCGATTGCCCCCATGACGCGAACCGGTCGGGATCGATGTTGTATTCGTCGGCATTGGCCCGCAGCCAGCGAACGGCCGCCTTAACGTCCTCGATCTGTGCCGGGAAGATCGCGTGCTGGCTGAAGCGGTACTCGACACTGGCGACTGCGTATCCCTTCTCCACATAATCGATCGCGGGAAGCTGGTTCTTGCTCCCGGCACGAAAAGCGCCGCCGTGGAGATAGATAATCAGCGGGAGGCTCTCACCGGCCTCCGGGAGGTAGAGATCCAGCACTTGGTTCTCATGGCCGTGTGGCACGTAGGCGATATCGCGAAAAATTTGCGTGCCTTCCGGAGGTTCGACCGGGGCTGCTCCCATTCCCATCCCCATGCCGGGCTGCTGGGCGAATGACATCACGGGCATGAGAACGAAAGCGCCTGCGAGCAATGTGGGACCGATCGTCTTGTTCATTGTGGTCTCCAGTTCTCAGTAGCCATCGCTGCATCATACGAGCAACATCTGCCCAGCCGCTAGTTTGCGATCTCGATGCGACCTAAGTAAGTGCTCGTGTGCACGTCCAAATCGAGAACAGTCGGCTCATGGCCTTCGACCTCGATCGTCAGTTGGTATTGGCCGCTTTCCGATTCGAGTCCGTCCAGTTTGAACTCGCCGTAGGCATCCGAGACATCCTCATAAATCGTTTCGCCACCACGATCGAGCCTGATGTTTGCCTCCGCCACGCAGTCGGTCACACCATCGATCGTCCGGATCACAGTGCCACCGACGAACTCTCGTGTGTAGCGATACAGATTCTTGTAGTAAACGCGCGGCTGCGTTGCCGCTTCCGGTTGAAGTTCTTCGAGGTGCTCCCGGGTCTTGCGGTTAGCCATCTCCTCATCGGTTATCTTGACGGCCGTCAACGCGCCCGTTGCGCAGACCTGGCTGCATCGCGGCTCTTCCCAACCACTATCGATCAGGTGGGCATCGAAGAACCAATGCTGGGGAAGTTGCTCCTCTTCGTTCCATATCACGGCATCGTACGGACAGGCATCGGCGATCGCTTTCTGTCCCTTCGCTTTCATGGGCCGGATGATCACGATGCCGTCGTCGCGCTTCTTCACGGCATCGTTCTGCGCGGCCTTGATGCAGGGTGCATCGTCACAGTGCTGACACATCACCGGTAGATAGGCGACATCCATTACGGGACCGAATCCGCGTTCCCGACCGCGAATGTCTATCCAGCGATGGCAGTGGCGCGGCATCGGCGCGGAATAGCCTTCGAATTCATTCTCGACGTGCTCATCCTGGTTGGCCAGCGTGCAGAGATTGCAGTTCGTGCATTTTGCGACATCGACGATGAGATTCCACTTCTCCATCTCTGGAACTCCGTTCGCCTCAGGCAACTTCCTGCTCCGCTGTCGGCGTCACGGATGCTGCGCCCTCGACCCATTTCTCGACATCAATCTGGCAACAGCTCGCACCCATGGAGTGCGCCTTTTTGATCTGAGATCTACCGGAGGAGAGGAGATTCACGGACCCGCCTCTATCGGTGGAGTAGCCGGGGTCGCCGATGGGATCATAGACGCCCGAGGAGCCGTACGAATGCACCACACCCTTTGTGACGCGGTGCGTGAGCATAGCGGCGCAGATCACTGCGCCGCGTGAATTGTGCAATCGAATGAGATCATGTTCACGAATACCGCGATCTTCGGCATCCACCGGATTGAGACGGGCAACCCAGTAGTAGTAGCCGTCGACGAGAACGCGATGATCCGAAATGTCGTTCAGGAAACTATCCTTCCCGTCGCCTTGCGTGTGGAAGGAGAATCGGGGGTGTGGTGAGATCAGTTGCAACGGATAGTCTTCATAGCCCTCACCATTCGGGTTCTCCTCCGCTCGCTGATACTTGACGATGCTGGGCCGTTCCTCGCTATTGGGATCGAAGCGCTTAAGACTCTCGCAGTCGAACTCGATCTTCCCGGATTGTGTCTGCAGGCCCTTGAGATACTCTTCTGAGTAGTCCGAGGGCAGCGGCATGGGCTCGGGCACGTCTTTCTTTCTTCCTTCGTAGAACCAGTTCCAGGAAACGGGCACGCGTAACTCCTCCTTCTCTGTCGGCACGACAAAGTAGCCTCTGCGGATAAATTCCTTCCAAGAGATAAACTTCGGCAAATCCGATCCCTCGAACTGCCGCTTGACCCAGCCGAGTTCGCTGACCCCTTCGCAGAAGTACGCGGCAAGCCCGAGACGCTCGCAGATCTCCTGAAAAATCGTGAAATCCGACTTCGACTCACCCAGCGGTTCGATGCATTGGTGCTGAAATGTGATGACACGATGGTTGAGTTGCATCTCGCCATGATGCGCGTAGCCGCCGAGCCCGGCCCACTCGCTGATGTCCGGTCGCTCGAAATTCGTGCAGGCGGGCAGGATGATGTCGGCGAACTCCGTATCGCCCTCCATCCAGATGTTCTGGCTGACCATGAACTCGAGATTCGGCGATCGGAACATCTGGATATAGCGATTGCTGTTCGGCATGGTTGCGATCAGGGATCCGCCGTACTTGTAGAGCATATGGACGGGTGAGAACCCCGGTTTGGGGTAAGTGATCTTGGTGAACTTCGCCTCGATGCTCGTGCCGTTCCAGGCGTAGCCTTCTGCCTTCCCGTCGATAATGGCTTCCGGTAACTGCATCCTCGGGATGACCTGCGCATTCGTGTTCATCGACGGTAGCTGAGGCATACGTTGGTAGAGTGCAACAGACATCGATGTCTTGTGGAGGTCGCCGGACATCCCGCCATCGGCGTACCCGGGAAAATAGAAGTTGAAATCCTGTGGTGTCCCCCACTGCAGATTCCCCATGTTGACGCCTGGCTTCCCGAGTCCCTGCATGGCGATGAGGCAGACCATCGTTCGCGCCCACTGTATTCCCGTCGCGTTCCGGCATGCGCCGCCGTGACCGTTCCCCCAAGCGCCGGCACCCAGATACGTTTTCTTGGTGCCCCATTCTCTCGCCAGCGCGCGGACGTCGCTGGCAGGCACACCCGTTTCGGCTTCCTGCCACTCCGGGGATTTCGGCGTGCCGTCGGTCTCGCCCAGCACGTAGTCCCGCCACTTGTCGAACCCGACCGTATGGGTTGCCACATAATCCTTGTCGTAGAGTCCCTCGGTGATCCAGACATAGGCGATTGCGATCGCCAGCGCGGGGCTCGTGGTGGGGCGGGGCGCGATCCATTTGCCGCCGAGGAGCTGAATCGAATCGTTGAAATAGGGGTCGATATGGACCAGCTTGATTCCAGCTTCCTTGAGCCATTGGCGGCGGACTGTTCCCTCGAGTGCCCCGTACGCACCGCTGTTCGACTCCGGGTTGCTCGACCAGAACACCATCATCTCAGCTTCCTTGAGACAGTCCTCGACCGTGCCGTAGGTCTCGCACTGCCCGACACGCAAGCTTCCGCCCCAGTGGTGGCTCGCCCCCCAGTACCAACCCTCCCAGCTATCGGGGTTGTGGTGAACCTCGGTCATGCCGACCGCGTTCTCGAACTTCCGCAGTGCACTCAGGTAGTAGCCGATGTTTCCCCAGGTGTGATGGGAAGGGTGGCTGCACGCGATCGACCCGGGCCCGTGGACAGTCTTCTGACGCTTGATCTCATTCGCGACAATGTTGAGCGCTTCCTCCCAACCGATCCTCTCATAGCCCGAGATACCGCGATTCTCGGGGTTTCTTTCGCCGTTCGGATCGAAGTCGACGCGCTTCATAGGATAAAGCAGCCTGTCCGGTGAGTACACGGTGGACTTGACGTTCTGGCCGTGGGGCGCGAGTGAGGTCTTTCGGGGTGGCGAGAATCGTTTTCCTTTGGCATCGATGACCCAGGGTTGAGGATCGTCCGAGTCGAATATTATGGGCGTCATACGCACGATCTTGCCGTCACGCACATAGACGAAGAGCGGACCTCCATTCGCCATATTGCAATAGCGGGTCTCGCCGTTACCGATATCGATGCCGAAACGCCAGCGTATGGACAGCAGTTTTTCCAAGGTGAACATGAACCAGATGGCTTGGTCTTCGGGGCCGTCCAGCGTCATGCTGAAGGTCTTCGCCGCGTTGATTCGCCCGAGATGGTCGTTGGGATGCGTGAACACCTGCAGCGCAAGCTGAGCGGACTTGAATTCGACGATCACGTCTGGGCTGGGATGAATGCCGTGCCGAGAAAAAACCCTCCCATCCTTGATGACGAAATAGCGTCCCGGCCCTTCCTTGGCTCTTATTTGTGCGGTGACCTCCATCTCACGAAGGCGATTCCTGTACTCGGGGTAACGCCAGGCCGTGAAGCGGATCGCAAGCGAGATACCGAACAAGAGTATGGTAAATGCCAACGTATAGAGCCTATCCATCGCGAGTCACCTTTCCAATTAGTGCATGATCCTCATCCAGGGCGGTCCGCATTTTCTTGAAAACACGTTCCAGGGTATCCAGCTCTCGCTTCGTTACGTTCATTGTTGCGATTGCCTGAACTTCCTCGGCGTAGTGCAAGATCTCGTCCTCCAGATCTTTCCCTTCGCGAGTCAGATGTATATGAACTCGTCGCCGATCGGAAGTACTGCGGTGTCTCTCGATAAGACCACGTCGTTCCAGCCGGTCCAGAGCTGTTGTCAGGGTTGGTTGAGCCAGCCCAAGGCGAAGCTGGATCTCATTCTGAGTGATTCCATCCTCCTCCCAGAGAATTCTCAGCGGGAACCACATGCTTACCGTAATGTTATGAGCAGCCAATCGTCGTTCCAGGGTGCGAGTGTAATCACGGGCCAGATTTCGCATGATCGCCGCAATGCTGTCGGATAGCTTCAGCCCGAAACCTGACTCAATAGGCTGTTCAGCCTGCGACTTCGCCGAAGTAGCCATCATTCGCTCCGTTCTGGTTTCGGATCGGTACGATTAGATGCAAGAACTCTGTTGAGATATCGCCGCCCTGGCTGATTGTCGGGCGCTTCACCCAGGAACTTCCGAAGCATAGCGAAATAAACTATAGCTATCAATATAATTTTGCGCGGATGAATTACGTGGGGAGGAGCAGTGCCCAGCCAAGCAATCTCAATGCGAGCTTCGCGTTCATTGACTCGGGGGAAGGGGTAGCCGGCAATCCACCTGGGTGAACTCCAGACCGTTAGGGGCAAAGATCTTCCGCCACGTGATATTCCATGTCCCAGTGAGGTGCCCCGGGTCGTTAATCGCCGTGTTCATCTCGATCATGGGACCTACCTCGGGGTCGTCCACGCGCCGATATCTTTCTACCGTCGTGGTTTGATCGCTTAGGGCGTTGCCCCCACCGCTCGAGAGGTTGCCCAGGAGTTGGCTCGACTCGATGATCAGAGTGCCTCCCTCGTAACGCGCTACGTGGTGACCGAAGCGCGTATGTTCGGTCGTCTCGGGGCCGCGCCCGTCGAAAAATATTTCCCGCCGGCCGCCATGCTCTTCGTACTCGAACACGATGCAGTCGTCATGCTGCATGATCCGCATCGGGTGGAGCGTAAACGCCACCTGGCGCACGAGGCCGGGGTCCGAACAG
>PVBE011163806.1_pt1 | contig 18859 bp, 17 predicted proteins | sample 1631181 | NCBI WGS metagenome assembly PVBE01 (sample SAMN08397723, study PRJNA350692) | Marine metagenome, whole genome shotgun sequencing project. | isolation source: water | place: Pacific Ocean | collected 2012-04 | reverse complement strand
TGCTGGTAGGGAAGACCTTGAGTGGTGTTTCCGTGGTACACCTCGAAGGTACCGCGGGTGGGCCCACTTGGCTTCATCTGGAGCTGAGATTTACCTCGGACACAGAGATTGAAGCGGTGTTTCCGAAAGCCCTCGAAGAGGGCGTGTATCGAATCGTCGTGGAAAATAGCGTGGGCAGCGATGACCACCTGATCTCTATTCAGCGCGGAATTGTCGGACCGCCGGGTCCGCGCACGCTCGAACCACTGCTGAGCTGGGAGGGGATCGACGATGCGCACGCGACGATGGAAGCTCTTTCCTCGGGCGACTGCCCCTGGAAGCCGATCCAGGCGGAATCGAAACTGCAGGCCGACCACAAGCACGAATTCGAGGTCGATTCGGGCGAGGTGACCCACGTGAAGCTCAGCATCTTCCCGGACGGCGGGATCGCCCGGTTGCGACTGTTCGGGACGGTTTCCCGGGAAGAAGAACTCCTCGAAAAGATGCGATGGTTGAACGATCTTTCCGTGGAGGAGGCCTCCGAATCGTTCCTGCGGTGCTGCGGGTCCAAAACATGGGCGGATCGAATGGCGGGACTTCGTCCCTTCCCGAGCCTCGAGGCGATGATGGAGATGTCGGACAACGTCTGGAAGCGCCTCTCCGCCGAGGACTGGATGGAGGCGTTTCTCGCCCATCCGCGAATCGGTGACCGGAAGAAGGGGGGCGCCTGGGAGAAGAAAGAACAGGCGGGCGTCGACGTCGCGTCGGACGATCTTCTCTCAAGGCTTGCGGAAGGAAACCGGAAGTACGAGAGGAAGTTCAGTCGTGTCTTCCTGGTCTGCGCGACGGGGCGGAGCGCGGAGGAGATGCTCGCCGAACTCGAACGGCGGATGGAGAACGACCGGGAGACCGAGCTTCAAATCGCGCTCGAGGAACAACGCAAGATCACACGGCTTCGTTTGGAGAAACTGTTGCAGCCATGAGCCCGATCACCACGCACATCCTGGATACGAGCCTGGGAGAACCCGCGGCCGGGGTCGAAGTCGTTCTCGAATCGGGGAAGGACGGGACCTGGACGCGCATCGGGAAAGGGACGACGAACGGCGACGGCCGGATCGGCGATCTTCTCTCGGACGACGCCACGCTTGGAAAGGGGGAGTACCGGTTGACCTTCGAAACGGGGGCGTATTTCTCGGCGCAGGGCCGGGAGAGTTTCTACCCGGGCGTCACGGTGCGGTTCCAGGTCCGGGATCCGGCACAGCACCACCACGTGCCGCTTCTGCTCAACCCGTTCGGGTACTCGACCTACCGGGGAAGTTAATCCTTTCCGGCCAGCGCGGTCGCGTATTTGAGGTAGGCGAGCATCATCATCCGGTCCCCGGTCGAACCCGTTTTCACCCGGGAAGCCGACTCTGCCACCAGGGCGAGTCCGTCCCTCTTGAATGATTTTTCGAAAGACCGAATGGCCTGTGGGTGGTTGTAAAGCGAATCGTCCTGGAGGGCTGCAGGATGGTTCTCCCGGATGATCCGGAGCAGGGCGTCGAAGGATTTTTTTCTCGTGTTACACCGGTATCCCAGTGTTGAGTGAAAGTCAAATCCGTCACCCTGGACGAAGTAACACCCGCCTGATCCACAAAAGAGGAGGATGAAGCGGGCCATGCTTTGTCGGGTAATCTTGACATCGGAAGTGGGACGGGTTTCCGAACTGCTTGAATATTCGGAAAGAAGCATGTCATAAGGCGCCTTGTAGCGGGAGGCTTCCTGTGTCACGGTTTTCTCGTGAATCTTTCCGACAATGATCATCCGGACGTCGTCCGTGCCGAGCCAGACCGGTTCGTCCTTCGTGTTCCAGAACATCCCCCCGTCCCCTTTTGTAGCGGAGAGGACTGGCGTAGGCGCGAAGGCGTGCATTGCTTCCTGGGAGACGGCAACCGCGTGGAGACCGGCTTCCCGAAGTGCCCTGATCCTGAATTTGGCCTTTTCCGGGTCTTCGCTTACGGCTATCGACTTTGGGATGTTCGACCGGATGGCGCGGTTTGCGTCCGCCCGCGAGATCCCCGCGGCTTTCGAAAGAGCTTCGGAGGTGGTGCCCCGGCACTCTTCCGGACGCAGGAAAATGAGGTAACGGGTCATGGCCGGGCCTCCTTCACCTCATTATGACCGGGTTGACGTCCCTTTCTGGGAAAAAATCAGTCGCTTCGCCGGTTTTTCAGAATCTGGACGAACGACCTTCCGCGCAGTTCCTCCAGCGTCAGGCCGGTCGCGAGCGCGTCCGCCTCCGGGATCGCCCCGCAGTTGACGCCGCGCAGGAAAAAGTTGAGCAAGCCCTGCCCGGTCGCCGCGTCGTCGAAGACCTCGCCGACGAGCGTCGCCTGCGCCGCCTTGGAGACGAAGTTCTTCAACCGTTCCCCGGCCGCCGCCGCGCTCTCGAGGAAGAAGGAATAGACCCCCGCGTAACGGGTCGGGAGCTGGGCGGGGTGGAGGTCCCATCCCTGGTAGTAAGCGTGCAACAGGGAATGGCGGACGTGGTCGTAATGGAGTTTCCAGGCGGAGTGGACCGACGCCTTGTTTTCCCCTTCCTGGTCCGTGGTGAGCGCGTCCCCGCGATGAACCGGTACCGGCATGATGTTGGTCGCGCCGTCGGAGAGGGTGATGCCGGTGCCCGCGAAGGCGATGTTCATCATGTGGCGGGCAAAGTCGCAGGAGGGATGGTCCATGCTCTGGTAGGCCGCGGTGATATTGCAACTTGCCGTGTAGTCGTAGGTTCCGAAGTGGGCCGAAACACAGCGACCCCGGGCTGCTTCGAGGAGGCCCGGAAGCGCGGTCGTCCCGTTCGCCCCGAAGATCGACTGCGGGGTTTCGATCATGATCTCGAACTTGAGGGAAGCGGGGGCGAGGTCGAGCTTCGTCTCGAAGAGTTCGCACAGGTCGGACATGGCGGCGACCTGTTCGGGAACGGTCACCTTCGGGAGCGTGACGACGAAGTTCCCCGGGAGGATCCCGCCCGATTCCTTCGCGAGGGTGGTGAGGAAAAGGTCGAGCGTCCGGAGACTGCGGTGGCGAAGTTCCTCGGTGAAGGGCTTGATGCGGATGCCGATGAAGGGGGGGAGAAGGTTCTCCTTCATTCCGGCCGCGACCTGCCGGGCGCCTTCGACGGAATGCCCGTCCTCCTCTTCGTCGGGCCGGTTGCCGTATCCGTCCTCGTAGTCGATCCGGAAGTCCTCGACCGGTTCCCGCTTCAATTTTTCGACGATCCGGTCGTAAAGGGTGGCCGGGGGGAGGGCCAGGTCGAGCGCTCTTGTGAAGGTCTCCGGGTCGGGCGCGTACGCTTCGAGGGAGCGAAGCGCGGCCTTGCCAAGCTTGGGGGCGAGGTCCTTCTTGAAGAGTTGGGCGCCGCCGTAGACGGTGTGAACCGGTTGGCGGGCGGCGGGCTCCCCGGGGAAGAGTTCCGCGAACCGGAGGTTGGCCTCCTTTACGCGGTCGAAAAGGGCCCGGGTCGACTTCTCGGGCAACGACGTCTGCATACGGGTATCTCCTCGCAAAAGCTCCGGGAGTATATCGGGGGACGGGTCACTTTTCAATTCGCGCAAAACCGGATAGGATCTGCGCGCGGCGGTGGCCGATCCATATATAGATGAAACACAGCAGGCAAAGATTATTGATCTGGGGGCGCAAGCTTCAGCGCTCCATCACCTCCGGCACTTTCGGCTTCGGCGTGATCGCCGTCGTGGTGGGCGCCATCGGGGGTGGCGCGGCCATTCTCTTTACCCACATGATCAAGTGGATCCAGGAGTACTCCACCCTTGAAAGTCCCTCCGATTTCCTGGGCGGCTATTACATCGCCCTCATCCCTGCGGCGGGTGGGCTCGTCGTCGGTTTCCTGATCCACTACCTCGCGCGCGAGGCGAAGGGTCACGGCGTTCCCGAGGTCATGCTCGCCGTGAGTCTCAAGGGAGGGCGGATCCCCCTGCGCGTGGCGATCGTGAAGACGCTCGCCTCGTCGCTCTCGATCGGAACGGGCGGATCTGTCGGGCGGGAAGGTCCGATCGTCCAGATCGGTTCTTCGCTCGCCTCGTGGATCGGGCGGGTTTTCCGGCTTTCCTCCGCGAACGTGAAACTGCTCGTCGCCTGCGGCGCGGCGGCCGGCGTGTCCGCGACCTTCAACGCGCCGATTGCCGGGGCGATATTCGCGGCGGAAGTCATCTACCGGGAATTCAACGTTCCATCCTTTACCGGGATCGTTCTTTCCTCGGTGACCGCTGCGGTCATTTCACGGATGGTGCTGGGAAACAACCCGGCTTTCAAGATCCCCGAGGGGCTCGGGCTCGTTTCCCCGTGGGAGATCCTGCTTTACGTCCTGCTTGGACTGTTGTGCGCCCTCGCCGCGGTCGGGTTCACCCGGTTCCTCTACTTCGTGGAGGACGGGTTCGACAGGATCAAAAAGATTCCCGTGCCGGTAAAGGCCATGCTGGGCGGTCTGATCGTCGGGATCATCGGGCTGTGGTTTCCCGAGGTGTTCGGGGTGGGATACAAGGCGGTACACAACGCCCTGCACAGCGACATGACGATATGGCTGCTTGCCCTGCTGGTTTTCCTGAAAATCTTTGCCACTTCGATCACGATCGGTTCCGGTGGGTCGGGGGGCGTTTTCGCTCCTTCCCTCTTCATCGGGGCGATGCTGGGTGGTGCGTTCGGAAAATTTTTCCAAGCGTTGTTCGATAAATTGTCGCTGGAGTGGGTGATCGGTTCCCCCGGTGCGTATGCCGCGGTCGGGATGGCGGCGGTCTTCGCGGGTGCGGGACGCGCGCCGATGACGGCGATTCTCATCCTCTTCGAAATGACCCAGGGGTACGAGATGATCCTGCCGCTGATGACCGGCGTGGTGGTCGCCGGCGTCGCCGCCCAGTTGATGATGAAGGACTCCATTTACACGCTGAAGTTGAAGCGGCGGGGTCTCGACATCGAGGCAAATCGCCCTCACAGCGTTCTCGACTACGTCGTCGCCGGACAGGTTATGAACAAGAAGTTCGACGTGGTGGGCCCGGACCTTCCCATCCAGGATCTCCTGAAGATGTTCAAGAAGTCGAAGCAGTTCGCTTTTCCCGTTCTCGATGCCGAGGGAAAACTTCTGAGCATCACCACCTTCCAGGAAATCTCCCAGGTGATCGACCTGGCGGAAATGGGAAAGGTTTCGGATCTTCCGCAATCCGAACTGATCACCTGCTATCCCGACCAGACCCTGGCGGAAGTCATGCGCCTCGTGGCGGGGCACGACGTGAGTTACATTCCCGTAATCGATACCGTCGTGCACGGAAGGATCCTGGGTGTTCTCAGCCGGCACGACATGATGCGGGCGATTTCGAAGGTGACGATCGACCAGGCCAATATGGCCGAGGGGTTGGGAGACGCCCGCGTGGACGAGGCGCTCAAGATCATCCCGGTCGACCTGGAGAAAACGTCGCGGTTCGTCGGTCACCTCGTGAAAGATCTCCGGTTCCCGCCCGACGTTCTGCTCACCTCCGTTCGCCGGAGGGGGCAGTTGATCATCCCCAGGGGCGAAACCCAGTTGGAAGCGGGGGACCGCCTGGCGATCCAGCTTCCGAAGGGGCGGGAATCTGTTCTGCAACGGTACCTCGCCGGGGAAGGGGAGGAAACGATCCACGGCGACGCGCTTCGCTCCATATCGACGGTGGTGGACGAGAGATCGGAACTCGCCGGCAAGCAGGTGAAGGACATCCGGTTCCCCGATGACGTCCTGTTGACGGCGATTTACCGCGAGAAGAAACTGATCATTCCGAAGGGGACGACGAAGGTGCTGGCGGGGGACCGGATCCAGGTTCACTTCCCGCGGGAAGCCGAGGAGAATCTCCAGGATTTCCTGGCGCGGCAGGTTCCGAAGGAATGATCGCGTCGCCGGGGAGGATCCGGCCCGATGTCACGACCTCCGCCCGAAGACCCCCGCGATTTTGAAGCGCGGAGCGGATACCTTCGACCGTCAATTCCTCGATCAATTCGCAGGGATCGCAGAGGCGGATTCCCCGGAGACGCGCCTCCCCGATCCGGAATTCCCGCCCGACCAGGTGGTTGAGTGGGACTCCTTTCGTGAGAATATTCCGGCGTATTTTCCCGGGATCGATTTCCATTCCGTGGTCCCGCCTGAGCGCCTCGATCGTCTCCAGTTCGAGGAGGGTCGCCTGCCGTTTCGGGGCGACCGGTTGGGCCTCTTCGCACCGGTAATCTCCCCGGAGTCCTTTTCCCGCGACCGCTTCGATCTCGTCCCGCTTCTCCGTCTCCCCGCCCCGGGACGGGGTGACCTGCAGCGCGACGACGGTTCCTTTCCACATCCGTCCATTCTACGGCCATCGCGGGAATGGGGGTATTTCTATTTATTTAAATAGGAATGTTCCCATTTCGGGGTTGACATTGTAGTTTATAAGTTATAAAGTGTAAATGGATTCACAAGGCACGAGAGAGGGGAGAAGAAGAGAGATGGGAAGTTCCAAGGACAAGCCGGTCCTGCGCTACCAGGCGGTGGCGACCGAGAAGGAGCGCACCTTCGCGATCGAGCAATCGGTCCGGATCGGAAGGCATCCCTACAACGAGGTTTCCGTGGGAGACAACACCATGTCCCGGTATCACTGCTGGGTCTCCCGCTACGAAAGAGACGTGATCATCGAGGACCTGGGAAGCTCCAACGGAACCTACGTCAACGGGACCGTGATCTTCCGGCCGACACTACTTCACCCGGGAGACCGGGTGAAAATCGGAAATTCGGTCTTCGAGTTCGGGATGGCGGGTTAGGGCACCAGCCGAACCGATCCTTCCGAGAAAAGGAGCGTCCGCCATTTCTCCGGCGCATCCGCTTCTTCCACCGGAAACGTCTGCCCGTTGAGAAGGATGGCGTGATTCGCCTCGATCCGGATCCTGGCGGAAAGGGTGACCGTTCCCAGGCCCACGTTGTTCCGCTTCAGCCCCGCTTCCAAACCGCTCCATTCGAAGCGCATCGGTTTCGGAACGCGCACGCGGGCGATCTGCTTCTCGATATCGATCTGGGGTTCGGAACCGTACCGGTCCCTGAGCGTCCGGAACAGGCCCGGAAGCTCCTCGTTTCAGGTTCAGCCGCGAAGCTGGATTTCCAGGAAAGCGTAGTCCCCTTCGGCGGAATCGACCCGCACGCCGGGCTGGCCGCAGTGCACCAGGAAGAGGAACGCCAGGAGCGACAATCTTTTCATATCCGGTATCCGATCGCGAAAAAGATTGAGAAATCTTCCACCAACTGTGTTCCGTTCACGTCGTGGGAGAGCGGAATTTCTATTTTCCACACGATATCCCAGACCGGCTTCGGATGGAAGACAACGCCGAACCGGGCCACGAAATGGTCGCCGCCCGTATCCGAAACCGAATGGCCGGACTTCTCCGCGCTCTCCTCGTGTACCCATCGCAGCCCCAGCGTGGCGGACGCGGCAGGGCCCGGGTAGGGTTCAATCCAGAACCGGTTGCCCACGGCGAAATCGAACGCGACGCGGTCACCGAACGAGTAATCGTCCCCGCCCGTTCCGTTCGTCTGGTACAGAACGGTCGCGTTGAATTTCCAACGCCTGCGTTCCAGCGATCCCGAGGAAAGGGTCCCACGATCCCGACCCCGCCTGCATGGACCGGGAGAGATCCTTCTCGTCGTCGTCGCCGGTCGGAAACTCCAGGCCCGCCAGGATCGCGAGGTTGTCGGAGGACTGGTCGCCGGTGGAACGATAGAGGCGATACTTCGCCAGGAACGAGACGTCGCCGAGGCCTTCCGACGACGTATCCCCCGCGTCCGAATCGTGGTGGCGGACGACCCAGGGGACCAATGCGGTCAAGGTCAGTTCGGGGAGCGCCCCGTAGTTCACGCTTGCCGTGATCCGGTGGTCGGTACGCAATTCGTCGAGCGCGTTCCGGGTGTGCCCGCTTCCGTCGAAGATCGAGCCTTTCTGCCGGAACGACTCGCTCAACGTGAAAAGCCAGCCTTCCTGGTATAGGGTTTCCCCCTCGAGGACCTCGAGTCCTCCGTCCTGCAGGAGCAGGGCGAACGCGAACGTGCAGGCGATCATCGGGGCATTGTAGGGGAGGGCGGGAGGATGTGCACGGGAAAGCCGGGAAGGAGCGCGGTCTCCTTCCCGGCTTCGGTGCACGTTTATCCGGTGATGTGGTAGATGGTTCCTTCGAAGGAAACGATGACCTTTCCGAGTGCAAGGAACCGGACGATGCCGGGGATCTCCTTGACGAGCTTCATGTACGCGTCGCTTGCCAGCTTGATCTTCTCGATGTCCTTGTCCTTTTCCTTGTCGTACTCGGCATCCTGCCAGACTCCCTTGGAGAAGTAGAAGGTCTTCGCGCCGATCGTCCGCATGACACGGTAGGCGTTCCTCGATTTCTTTTCGGCCGCCTTGTCGAGTTCGTAGGCGCTCCGGCCAGCACCGAGGGTCGCCATGTCCGAGCTCTCTTCCACGGCGCTGTCTCCGACGCCTCCCGCAGTGCCCTTCGAAGCGAACCGTTTCCGCAGAAGATTCGAGGCAACCGGTCCGGAGAGGGGAGCATCCGGGGCCACCAGGTAGCTCGTGTAGGGGGTCACGATGCCGTACCGCTTTGCGAGCGTCACGATTTCGTCGATGACTTCCTGGTTCTTCCCGTTCTTTTCAACCTGTTCGATCAGGAAGGCGACTTTCCGTCCGGCCCAGACGCGGGGGAGGAAGTCGTTGGAGACGGCATGGTCGGGGAAATCGAGCCGGTACTCGTGGCGGACCTCTTTTCCCTGCACCGTTCCGGTCACGACGACCGTGCGGGGGGCGTCGGAGTTTCCGGAGTAGCGGCCGAAGAGGGCGATCTGCTGCCCCTTGAAGAGGTCGGGAATCCGCCGGGGATAGACGTCCCGGACGTCCAGGTCGCTGAACCGGATCCGGATGTCGGAGAGAACCGGGCTGGCGATCCTGTCATAGAAGTTCGACACCCGGGCGGTGACGTCTTCCTTCGGAAGGATGTAGTCGACCGTGCCGCCGTTGTTGGAGGCGAGGCCGTCAAGGATCTTCGTGTTCACGTTCGTACCGACGCCGAAGGCGAAGATGCGCGCCTTTCCCTTGTTGATTCGGTCCGCTTTCGCCAGGAGTTTTTCGGGGTTCGTTTCCCCGATGGTGGGCGTTCCGTCGGTCAGGAAAACGAGCATGCGCGGGCGCTTCTGCCCGTCGAACATTTCGAGCGACCGTTCGAGCGCCTCCTCGATCGCGGTGGCGCCGCGGGGGGAGAGGTCGTCGACGAACTTCGTCGCCTTTTCGCGGTTCTCCGTCGTCGCGAGGACCAGTCCGACGGCGAAGGGGCGCGCCTCGGTGCTGAAGGAGACGACGTTGAAGCGGTCTTCCGGCGCGAGCCGGCCGATGATGTAGTTCAACGCTTTCTTCACCTGGCCGAGCCGCTGGTCGTCCATCATGCTTCCCGAGGTGTCGACGCAGAGGACGAGGTCTTTTGGAAGAACCCTGGTTCCGGCCGCGTCGACGGTGGGGGCCATCATCAGCATGAAGGTGCCGTCGGCGCCGTCCCGGTAGGCCATGGAACTGACGCCCACGTCCCCGTCCGCGACGTGCCAGTAGATCGCCATCTGGCTCTTCGGGAGGTAGTTGTTCTGCTCGAAGCTGACGACGACGCTGTTTTCTCCTTCCCGGACCACGTCGATCGGGTGGGTCGGGGAGTAGACCGCCTTGATCGGCTGGTTCGATTCGATCGTTGCGTGAACGGTGACCCGCTTGAGGGGCTTCATCATCGCCTTGGGGTTGGTGTTCAGAACGCGAAGCTGGAAGAGCCCGTTCTCGCTCTTGAGGATGGTGGTGTACTGCAGGACGGCGGTGACCTTGCCCATCGGCGGGATTTTCGGCACCTGCGCCCGGATCAGTCCTTTCCCGTAGAATTCGAGCAGGGCGGGTGACCCGCCCTTCGCGATGATTTCCTGGAAGACCTTCTTCGCCTTCTCGACGTCGAGGATGTCGGCCTGCACCTCGTGGTCGCCGATGCGCAGTTTCATGTTGTCGACCTGCGCGCCCGGTTCGACCTCCATGTAGCAGGTTCCCCCGTTGACCGCCTGGCGGTTCGGGTTGAAAAAGGTGCAGGTGTAGGTCTTGATCGCGATCCGGTCCTTCACCTTGATCGTTATATGGTCCTCGATCAGTTCGACCGGAAGGGGGGAATGGATGAAGCAGGCGTCGACGATCTTCTCGGCGCCCAGAATCCCGATACAGGCGAGCAGGTAAGCGGCGTACCTCATGGAATATTCCTCTCAAGGTTCAAAACAACCGTTCTCTTTTCCATCAGTTGCTTTGACGCAGGGAGGGGGGGGGAGGGTTCGCGGAAATTGGTAAATTATTTCGCCGGTCTCAGGAACCATGTCATTTCCCGCAAGAAGCCCCGGGGCTCGCCGTTTCCGGGGATGCCGATCCTGGGCTTTTCCCGGTGGTCCCCCGGCTTGTATACGATGAGGGTGGAAAAATATTACCCGGGATCGGCATTCCTCTATAATGTGCGCCGGTTTTCCGGAATCGAGGAGATGGCATGGAAGTCGCGTTCCTGGCGTTCCTGTTGCAGATTTCCACCCCCGTGGATGTCTCGCAGGAAGTCGTCATCCTTGTGAACAAGGCTCTCCCCGTTTCGGTGCGCCTGGGAGAATATTACGCGGACCGGAGAAGGATTCCCCGGACGCAGATCCTGTCCCTGGAGACCTCCGTGGAGGAGGCGATTTCCTGGCCCGACTACCGGGAACAGATCGAAAAACCCCTCCGGCTCTTCCTCGAGTCCCGCCGCAAGGTGAAGTACATCGTTCCTCTCTACGGAATTCCCCTGAAAACGACGGAGGAGAACAGGGGGAACGACAAGCACGGGAAGGGCGGGGCTTCGAAGTACGTGGAGAACCGGGACTACGCCTGTATCGACCGGGAGATCGAGCTGCTCCGAAAGGATCATTCGTTGGAAGGGTGGATCCGGTCGGGAACGTTCCAGCTCGACCGTTCGATCACGAGAAAGGACGGGGTGTATATCGTCTGCCGGCTTGACGGGCCTTCGCCGGAGAGCGTAAGCACGATGATCGACAACGCGATTTACGGGGAGACGTACGGTATCGAGGGGAGTTCCCTTCTCGACACGCGCGGCCTGACCGAGGGTACCTACGGTTCGATCGACCGGGAGATGAAGAACATCGCCAGCATCTACGAGAGGTACGGGATCGACTTTGAACATGACGACTTGGAGGCGGTCGTTCGCCTCGGGACGCGTGCCGGCCAGGCGCACTACTGGGGGTGGTATACGTCCCACGGGAAGATGAAGAAGGGGTTCCGGTTCCACCGCGGGGCGGTCGGGGCGCACCTGCATTCCTTCTCGGCGAAAACCGTGCGGAAGCCGAACGCGCACTGGGTCGGACCGCTGGTTCATCACGGCATCACGGCTACCTGTGGGACGGTGTATGAACCGCTTTCCGTGGGCTTTCCCTTCGGGACGATTTTCCTCGACCGGTTTTTCCAGGGATACGGTTTCGGCGAATCGATGCAGATGGCCAACATGTTCACCTCATGGATGGCGGTCTTCGTTGGCGACCCCCTTTACGCTCCGTACGCGGAGGGACGGGCGGAGGCGCAGGCGCGGAACCGGAACCTGATTCAGAAAGGGGGCGGATTCCTGGAGGACGCTCTCGACAAGGGAAATTGGAAGGAAGCGAAAAAGGTGGCCGCGGAGATGGCGGCGCTCCCCGAATTTCCCCTGCAGGGTGCGCACATCCGGTTCCTGGTTCGCGAGATTCGTGCGCGATCGCTTTCCTCCCTGCCGGTATTCGGATCGGTCGGGGATCTCTGGAAGGCGATCATAGGGGCGAAGGAAGGCGACGCCCTCCGAAACGCGCGCAAGGGCCTTTCGATCAGCCCGAACAATTATGAATGCAACCTGATCGCGGGGGAGGCCCTGCTGGGGAGGAAAAAGGGGAAGGAAGCGCTGTTTCATCTGCGCCGGGCGGTTATGGTGGATCCCACGAGCGGCCGGGCGCGGCATGCTCTCGGGAGGACGCTTCTCCTGCTGAAGAAGCCGGGCGAGGCGCTCCTCTCCCTGGAAGAGGCGTACCGGTCGGAATGGAAGGTCTCCATCCTGATCCAAATTGGGGTTGCGCTGTTGTTGCAGGGGGATTACGCAGAGGTGGTGAAACGCCTCGAGCCGATTCTCGGCGGCGATCCCCGGGTGCCCCCCCTCGTCGGGCGCGCCCTGCTCGGGATGAAAGATCCCGCCCGCGCCGTGAAGATCCTGGAAAAGGCGCCCCTCACCGTCGACGACTGGTCGCTCCTCGCGAAGGCGTACAAGGCGAACCGGGAGCGGGAAAAGGCGAAGGCCGCCACCGCGGTCGTGAAGTCCTTCTCCGCACGGAAACACGCGGATCTCCGCGGGAGTCGGAGAGAGTCCATTCGGAAGCGGGTGGGGGAAGCGTTCGCGAAGGGTTTGGAAAAATTTCCGACACCCCTCGTCGAAAAAGGCCCCCGCGGATTGCCCGTTCTTCTCCTCGCCAACAAGTCGGGTTGGACGCTCGAAGTCCTGATCGACGGTGCGTTGGTGCGGAGCGAAAATCTCCCCAGCGTCTCCAATCCCCGGACGGTTTCCGTTCCCCTCTATGTCGGAAAGTCGCGCATCGTGGTTGTTGCGAAAAAGGGAAAAGAAGAGAAGATTTTCACCCGGAGGGTTCTCTTCGAGTGTGGCCGCGTATATTCGCTCGGGTTCGAATCGCTCACGAAGCTCTACCCGTTGAAGCCCTGACGGAACGTTACAGGTCGTACATGTAGAAATACCCGCGGAAGGGTTTCGCGCTGAGCGGTTTCTTGATCCGGGGACGCATGCGGATATTTGCCTCGAATTCCGGGTGCGCCACGATGAAGGCGGCCCGCCATCCCTTGAACTGGACGAGCCATTCCTTCAGGTCCCGGTAGAGCGCCGTGACGTCCTCTCCCCCGACCCTCTCGCCGTAGGGAGGGTTGCAGAGGATGATCCCCTTGTCGAAGGGAAGTCCCCGCATCATCGGCGCTGCCTTGATGTCGCGAAAGTCTCCCCGTTGGTGAATGATGTCGTTCCCGACTCCGGCCGCCTTGATGTTCGCCTGCGCGATCCGGTAGGTGGAATCGTTCAACTCGTTGGCGACGATGCAGGGGCGGGTATCGGCGAAGAGGGGGGAGGGTGATTTTTTCGCGAGATCCGCGAAGGGGGGCAGGCGATGGTGGGCGGGTTGGTTCCGGGCCGACCAGATCGGCGTCGCCCGCGCCATGAGCGCCGCCTCGATCGCGATGGTGGCGGATCCCGACATGGGGTCGAAGAGGATTTCCGACCGGGCGTCGTACCGCGCGAGCATGACGCAGACCGCGGCGAGGTTTTCGCGGATCGGCGCGACCGCGCCGTCCATCCGGTATCCCCGCTTGTTCATCGGGCGGCCCGCGAGGTCGATCGAGACGGTCAGGAGGTCGTCGTGCATCCGGACGCCCATCCCGATGTCGGGGGATTCGGGGTCGACGTGGAGGCGGATCCCCCGTTCCTTCGCGCCGTCGATCAGGGCGTTCTTCACGGTGCCGACGACCTGTCGTTCGCCGGCGGAGAAGGCGCCGACGTTGCGGGCGCGGATGGAGATGCCCGCGCCGTCCCACCACCAGTTCCGCGCGTCGGCCTTCACCTGCGGAAGGAGTTCGTCGTAGAGCGGTTCGAGTCGGGATGCCCGGCTGGTATAGAGGTCCCAGAAGACGCGGGAGCAGGTGCGATGATGGTGGACCGCGAGGTGGGCGAGTTCATGCGTAAAGGGGTAGAGCAGTTGGCCGGTTCCCTCTTTCTTCGGATCGGGAAGGCGGACGCCACGCAGACCCCTCTTGACGAGGCGCATGAGTTCTCCTCCCATGACCTTGTTCGTCTCCGCGCAGCCGATGAGGCGGAGGTTGCCCTCTTGTTCGATGGGGTTTTCGATGCAGGGGATCATACCGGCGGAACGGGGGGAAGGGGAAGGGTGCGTTCCACGATCGCCCCCGGGAAAGGCGGGGTCAACCCGGGAGCCTGGTTTTGTTACAATCTGGGTCGATGAAGCGCTCCTACCCCATCCTGATGGCGCTCCTGGCGGCGATCTTCTTCGGCGCGGCGACGCCGGCGAGCAAGGCGCTGTTGGAGGATTTCGCCCCCTTCACGCTGGCGGGCCTTCTCTACCTCGGCGCCGTCGTGGGGGTGCTCCCCCTGCTGATGCGGAAAGGGCGCGTGCGCGCCCCGTGGAAACTGGGGAAGAAGAACGGACGCCGGCTCCTGGGCGCGATCGGACTGGGCGGTATCGCGGGACCGGTCCTGCTTCTCTTCGGGTTGAAACTCGCCTCCGCCGCTTCCGTCTCGATGTGGCTGAACCTCGAGTTGATCGCGACGGCGCTTCTCGGATCCTGGATTTTCCGGGAACAACTGGGCGCGCGTGGATGGGTTGGCGTGGCCGGTACCGTCGCCGCGGCGGTTCTCCTTACATGGGGGGAGGGCTCCCCGGGCGTGCTGGCGGTTCTGCTCGTCGCCGGCGCCTGCTTCTGCTGGGGATTCGACAACCATTTCACCGCGCTGATCGACGGGATCCGCCCGGCGGAGATCACGCTCTGGAAAGGTCTCGTCGCGGGCGTCGTGAACCTGGGGATCGGTGTCGCGCTCTCGGGCAGAATCGGAGCCCTTCCCGGGATTGGAATCGCGCTGGGGGTGGGCGCCTTCGCCTACGGGCTCAGCATCGTTCTCTATATATTGTCCGCGCAGATCCTCGGGGCCACCCGGGCGCAGATGATCTTCGCGAGCGCGCCCTTCTTCGGCGTGGCGCTTTCGGCCGCCGTGCTGGGAGAGGCGATCTCGGCCCTCCAGGTCGGCGCCGCGGGAATGCTCGTCCTGTCGCTGGTCTTCCTCTTCCTCCGGAACCGCCACACGCACGAACACAAGCATGATAAGATGGAGCACGAACACTGGCACCGGCACGACGACGGTCATCACACCCACGTTCACGAAGGCCAGTTCGTTTCCCTGTGGCATTGCCACCCGCACGAGCACCAACCGGTGACGCATACGCATCCGCACTGGCCCGACCTGCATCATCGGCACGAGCACGCCGGGAGCGTGATTTCGAAATGAAAATTCTCCTCCTGTTCGCCTTCTTCGCGGCGTCGGACGAAAAGATCGATCCCCGGGTTCAAGAGTCCCTGGAACGAAAATCCTCCGTTGATGTGATCCTGCTCGGGAAGTCCCAACTTCTCGAGGGTCATTCCGGTTTCCTCGCCTTCTGCCGGAAGAACCGCGACCGGAAACGGTCCGATCTTCGCCGCGAAGGGATCGAAAAATTGAAAACGATCGCGGCGGAAGAACAGGAGGGAATCCTGGATGCGCTGGGGAATCCCCCCGGGGGGCGGCGGTTGTGGCTTGTCAACGCGATTTCGGTCCGGCTCACTTCGGAGCAGATCCGGAAGGCGTCGAAACTTCCTTCCGTCAAGTACATCTACATGGGAAGGCGGGCGCTGAAATCCGGGGCACGGGAAAAGGTGGAAACGGTCATCGAGCTCGAGGAACGAAAACCATTCTCCCCGGAAGGAAAAAAGATTCCCTGGAACCTCAAGGCGATCGGAGTCGACAGGGCCTGGAAAGAGTGGACCGGGGAAGGGATCGTCGTCGCCATCCTCGACTCAGGGGTTCGGTACACGCATGTCGATCTGAGAAGGAACATCTGGATCAACCCGGGGGAGATCCCGAACAACGGGAAGGATGACGACGAGAACGGCCATGTCGACGACCTCTACGGGTATGACTTCGGAAGGAACAGCCCCCGTGTCATGGCCCGGGAAAGTCGTCGGGGAGTGGAACACGGCACGGTCACGGCCGGGATCGTCGCCGGGGACGGAACGGGCGGCACCGTCACCGGGGTCGCCCCGCGGGCGAAGATCATGGTTCTCAAGGCGGGCGGGACGTTCGGTGTCGCTCTCGCCTGGCAGTACGCGCTCGAAAACGGGGCCGACATCGTCAACATGAGTTTCAGTATCCCCGGACTGGGAGCCCTGAGGGGATTCTGGCGCTTGATGGCAGACCAGGCGACCTGCCTCGGACTCGTGCTCGTCTCCGGGGCAGGGAACTTCCAGAAGAGCGAGAAGGTTCCGACCCAGATCCGGATCCCGGAGGGAATCCCGAGCGTGATTTGCGCCGGGGGCGTGAACCGGGATATGTCCCTCCCCGGTTTCGTCAGTCTCGGCCCGGTGGAATGGGGGAGTGTTCCCTTCTACGAGGATTTCCCCCTTCCCGAGGGTCTCGTCAAGCCGGATGCCTGTGGGTTCCCCGGCCCGGGGTATCCCCTTCTCTCGTCGACCGAAAAAAACTATCTCGATCCCAACAGGAGTATCAAGGGGAACTCCTTCAGCAGTCCACACGTCTCGGGTGTCGCGGCGCTCGTTCTTTCGGCCAACCCGGAACTGCCCGCCTGGCGCGTGAAGGAAATCATCGGGAAGACGGCCACGGACCTGGGAGAAGAGGGGAAAGACTCCCGGACGGGAGCGGGGCTGTTGAACGCACCCCGGGCCGTGGAAGCGGCGAAGGAATAGTCAGGAACGGGCCTTCCGTGGTTTCCGGAAAATCGATTCCAGGAGCAGGGTCGTCTGTTTCTTCCGTTCCCGGAGCGTCGCGGGCGCCAGCGGATCCTTGCGGATCATGTCGCTGAGGGAGGGCGCGTAGGCGAAGTAGTAGGTGACCGTCGCGAGGAAACTGATGACCAGGTGTCCCGGCTGAAAGGCGGGGTCGAGCAGTCCCTCCTTCTGCGCCTGCTGGATGATGAACTCCGCCTGGAGAAAGAGGGGCCCACGGATTTCCTTCCACGTCGCCTTCGAGACGTCCCCTCCCTCGAGCCCCTCCCACATCATCAGGCGGGAGAAGTGTTGATGTTCGGAGAGGAAGTCGGAGAAGGTCTCGATGAACCGGACCAGGAGATCGCGGACGTCCCCCGGTCTCCGGAGATGTTCCTGCAGGTCCCGGTCGATCCAGGATTTCAATTCCGCCCACTCCTGCACGAAGACGGCGTGGTAGAGGCCGCGCTTGTCGCCGAAGTAGTGATAGATCATCCGCTTGTTGACGCCGGTCGCCCTGACGATCCCGCTCAGCGAGGTTCCTTCGTACCCCGACTTCGTGAAGAGCTTCGTCGCCGCTTTCAGGATCTTCGCCCGCGTCTTTTCCGGGTTCCGGCTTCTCGTTTTCTTTTTCATAAGTAACCGATCGGTTATTTACTCTTGACGGGAATCGTCGCCCGGGGTATATAGTAACCGTTCAGTTACTTGAGGGAAGGAAAATGATCACGCACGGCGGCCCGAAGGAATGGGCACGAAGCAATCCGTTCTACCCGCAGTTCCTGTTCGGGATCACGGCGTTCGGCCTGCTCGGCGCCGCGGTGGCGACCGGCGAGATGCGTCCGCCGTCGGCCCTCCTTTTCCTGGGGGGCGGGATGGTGGCCTGGACCTTCCTGGAGTACATGTTCCACCGCTTTCTCTTCCACGTCCTGGAAAACTGGGCCGGGGAGGATCACCTTCGCCACCACGAACTTCCGCGGGACGCCTCGAAGGTGGCGGCCCCGATGGTGCTCTCCTTCCCGATGTTCTGGGCCATTTTCGGAACGTCCTGGATCGTCTTTGGGAGTTTCGGTGCGGCCGCCTCCTTCGGTTCCGGGCTTTGCCTGGGATACATGATCTACGAGTGGATTCACTACTGCACACATCACCGGGTTCCCCGGACCCGGCTCGGGAAATACTACCGCCGGTACCACATGATCCACCACTTCAAGGACACGCAAAACTATTTCGGCGTCTCTTCCCCGTTCTGGGACTGGGTGTTCCGGACGAAACCGGTCAGGGACGGGGCAGGGGAAACCGCATCCGCGCGCCCGGCGTCGGAATTGTGATCGTCGCCGGGATCGATTCGCTCTCGAGGATTTCCTGGACTCTCAGGAGGAATCCATCGAGGTCGCAATTCCGGAGGAGTTGAAGACCCTCCTCCGGTTCCTGCAGGAACTCGTCGAAGTGGCTGAAGACGATCTCCCCGGGATGGAACCTCTCCAGGCTTGGCCTGGGATAGTCCTCCACCTGGTCCCATCCGGGAACGGTGAGGAGTAACAGGTCGACCCTGCGGTGTTCGATCGTGGGCAGTCCCGTGATTCCGGAAGCGACTCCGTCCTGGTAGAAGAAGGTGTAGAGTGGTTGTTCGTTCCCGTCGAGAAACTCGACCAGGTAGTTGAGATTGGCCCCTTTCTGGTACTCCCGCGCGTAGCGGGGCGGTTTGGAGAGCGGTTTTTCGACCGTCCCGTTCCAGAGGTGAACGACGCCCGCCAGGTGGGGTGCGTGGGATCCCTGGAAGGTGCTGAAGCGGATGCGTCGGCTCTTCGTGTAGATCCAGGTTTTCCGTGGCGCCTCCCTGATTCGTTCCCCGGGAAGATCGAATCCCGCCAGGATGTTCATCGCCGTTCGACTCCCGTATGCCGTCGAGGCGGTCGCGTGTCGTTTCATGATGTGGGGGACGTCGAGGATGTGATCGTAGTGGGCGTGGGGGATCAGGATCGCCTCGACCTTGTCGCAGGGGGGCATCTCCCGGTCGATCCGTTTCGTGTTCACCCTGATCGGCTGGAACCCGACCTGGCCGATGGTCTGTTTCGAATAGAGGGGGGGGAAGAGAACGGCGTGTTCCCCGAGCGTGACCAGGAACCCCCCCACGCCGAGCCATTGGACCTGGAGGGCGGGATCGTCCGGGGAAAACGCGGCCGGGCTCTTTTCGAACCGGGCGACATACCCCTCCCGGATCCACGTCGGTTGACTGCACCCGGCGGCGAAGAGGA
>PVBE010779947.1_pt1 | contig 18864 bp, 19 predicted proteins | sample 1631181 | NCBI WGS metagenome assembly PVBE01 (sample SAMN08397723, study PRJNA350692) | Marine metagenome, whole genome shotgun sequencing project. | isolation source: water | place: Pacific Ocean | collected 2012-04 | reverse complement strand
GTAGAACATCCTGCAGCTAAAATGGTTGTAGAAATTGCTAAAACTCAGGATTCTGAATGTGGTGATGGTACTACAACAGCAGTAATTCTAGCAGGAGAACTTTTGAAAAATGCTGAGGAATTACTTGAGAAAGGAGTTCATCCGACAGCAATATCTAATGGTTATCGAAAAGCTTCACAAGAATCTTTAAGATTATTGGAAAAAATATCGCGTCCAATTAGTAAGAATGATACCTCTACTTTGAAGGCTATTGCCATAACTTCAATGACTGGAAAGTCTTCAGAAGCTAATGCAGATTTCTTAGCTGATTTGACTGTAAAATCAGTAAAGATGGTTTCAGAAGGTAGCGGTAAACAAATCACAGTTGATCGGGATAATATAAAAATACAAAAGAAACACGGCGTTTCTATTTCAGATACCGAATTAATCTCAGGAATTATAATGGATAAAGAACCAGTTCATACTGGAATGCCAACTCAAGTATCCAAAGCTAAGGTAGCATTAATTGATGCACCACTTGAGATTAAAAAGACAGAAATAGAATCTAAAATACAGATAAGTGATCCCTCACAAATTCAAGCATTTTTGGATCAAGAAGAAGCTTCAATTAAGAAAATGGTAGATCAAATAAATAAAACAAAAGCCAATGTATTAATTTGTCAAAAAGGTATTGACGATCTTGCTCAGCACTATTTGGCTAAATATGGAATAATGGCAATTAGGAGGGCTAAGAAATCAGATATTGAAGCTCTGGCGAAGGCAACTGGTGGGAGAGTAGTTTCTAATCTTGAGGCAATAAGTAGTGATGACTTAGGTTTTGCAGGTTTGGTAGAGGTTAGAAAAGTAGGAGATGACGATATGACTTTCGTAACTGACTGTAAAAATCCAAAAGCAGTTTCAATTTTGGTTAGAGGAGGTAGTGAGCATGTTGTAGATGAAATTGAACGTAATCTTGATGATGCCATAGGTGTTGTATCTCTTGTTGTTAAAGACGGTAAAATTGTTACTGGTGGCGGTGCAGTTGAGATTGAATTAGGTCTTAAATTAAGAAAATATGCACCCAGAATTGGAGGTCGCGAGCAGATGGCTTTTGAATCCTTTGCACAAGCAGTAGAAGTAGTACCTAGTACACTAGCTGAGAATGCAGGTTTAGATGTAATAGATACATTAATGGGATTACGAAAAGCACATACGCAAAAAGGCCGTAATCCACATGCAGGTTTGGATGCATATACTGGCAAAGTAGTTAATATGAAATCGAGAAATGTTGTTGAACCACTAAGAGTAAAAACTCAAGCTTTGAGTAGTGCAACTGATGTAGCAACAATGATATTACGAATTGATGACGTTATAGCTTCTAAGCAACCTGAAGGCCCTCCACCCGATGGTGGAGATGGAATGGGTGGTATGCCTCCCGGTATGATGTAAAATTAATTCCTTGCAGGATTCGGAGTATCTGGATTAATATCTAAGTTTTTTAGAGCTGCTTTAGCTTTTACTTCAGATAATTCACCTTCAGTTAGAAGAGTACTTATTGTTGCTGCAACAATATATTGAGCATCAATTTCAAAGAATTTCCTTAAGTTCTCACGAGTATCGCTTCTTCCAAATCCATCGGTTCCTAAAGATACATATTTTCCAGGTATCCATTTCTGTATCATATCAGGGACTGCCTTTACATGGTCAGTAGAGGCAATTGTAACTAATTTCTTTGTCATCACTTTTGAGATATAGGGTATCTTTTGTTTTTCCGTAGGATTCAATAAGTTCCATCGCTCACATTCAACTGCATCTCTTCGTAGACCTCCAAAACTTGTAGCACTCCATACTTCAGTTTTAATATCTAATTTTTCCAACATTTTCTGTGCTAACAAAACCTGTTGCATTATTGATCCGCTACCAATTAGTCGAGCTTTTGGTTTTGATGCATTTTTGAACTTGTAAATTCCCTTGATGATGCCTTCTTCACAATTTTTTGGTATTGCAGGCATTTGATAGTTTTCATTGTATAGTGTAAGATAATATAGTAAATCTTCATTCTTATCATACATTCTTTTTAGCCCTTCTTTAATAATAATTCCAATTTCATATGCAAAAGCAGCATCATATGATATACAATTTGGGACTGTATCAGCTACCAACAAGCTGTGACCATCTTGATGTTGCAACCCCTCACCGTTTAGAGTTGTTCTTCCAGCCGTGGCTCCCAATAGGAAACCTTTTGCTCTTGAATCTGCAGCACACCATATTTGGTCACCAACACGTTGGAATCCAAACATTGAATAATAAATATAGAATGGTATTGTAGGTTTACCTATTGTGGAGTAAGCCATTCCAGCAGCTGTAAAGCTACTCATAGCTCCAGCTTCAGAAATCCCTTCCTCTAATATTTGCCCATTTTTTGCTTCTTTATAACTTAATAATAATTTTGAATCTACAGGTGTATATGTTTGTCCTTGAGCCGTATATATTTTAAATTCAGTGAATAAGGCTTCCATTCCAAAGGTTCTTGCTTCGTCGGGAACAATAGGAACGATTAAGTCACCAATTTTTTCATCTTTCATCAAATTCCTAAGCAATCTTACAAATGCCATCGTAGTCGAAACTTCTTGTTCTTCAGGAGTTCCTTTATCGAATTCTGAAAATACTTGATTTGTGGGCATTTGGAATCCACTGTATGTTGCATTACGTTTTGGCAGAGATCCTCCAAGTTTTTTTCTTTGGTGTTTTAAATATTTAATTTCAGGGCTATCAGCTGCAGGTTTGTAATATGGCATATCTTCTAATTCAGAATCTGTGAATGGAATTTCTAGTAAATCTCTAAAGTATTGCCAATCCGATTTATCTAAGCCCTTCTTTTGGTGAGTCATATTTCGAGCTTCAAATGCTTTTCCTAAAGACCAACCCTTAATTGTTTTAGCTAATATAACCGTAGGTTGATTTTTGTGGTTAATAGCTTCATTATATGCTGCAAATAATTTGGTTGAGTCATGTCCGCCTCTCCTCAATCTAGCTAAAGTATTATCGTCTAAGTCCTCAACTAATTTCTGTAATTCCGGTTCAGGACCAAAGAAATTTTGTCTAATATAATCGCCTGAAGATGCAGCAAGGTTCTGATAATCGCCATCAACAGTTTTCTCCATTTTCTTTAGTAAATGACCCATTTCATCCTTTTGTAATAATGGATCCCAATCTTTACCCCATAATACTTTTAGAACGTTCCATCCCGAACCTCTAAAGATAGCCTCGAGTTCTTGTATAATTTTTCCATTGCCTCTAACAGGTCCATCTAACCTTTGTAAGTTACAATTTATTACGAAGGTAAGATTATCCAATTTTTCGCGATGAGCCAAATGAAGTGCATGTAAAGTTTCAGGTTCATCACACTCACCGTCACCCAAAAAAGCCCAAACTCGACTATTTGAGGTGTCACAAATACCTCTTTCATGTGCATATCTTAGAAATCTAGCATGGTAAATTGCGTTTGTTGGTCCTAACCCCATTGATACTGTGGGGAATTCCCAGAACTCAGGCATAAGTCTAGGATGTGGATAGCTTGATAACCCGTCATCAAAAGATTCTCTTCTGAAGTGGTCTAGCTGTTTTTCGCTTAGTCTCCCCTCAATAAATGCTCTTGAATATATTCCAGGCGAAGCATGGCCTTGAAAATAGATAAAGTCACCTAATCCATTGTCTTTTCCTTTAAAAAAATGCTGAAAACCGACTTCATAAAGACTAGACGCAGAAGCGTATGTAGAGATATGACCGCCAAGACCTGCGAAATTTTTGTTGGCTTTTGAAACCATCATCGCAGCATTCCATCTAATCATTCGTCTTATTTTTTTTTCTAGTATTTCATCACCCGGATAGTCCGGTTCTGATTCTGGTGGAATTGTATTTACATAAGGACTGTTTGTAAGCAAGGGTATTGCGATATTTCTGTCCCGAGCTTCTCTGATTAAAGTTTGTAAAAGGTATCTAGCTCTTTCATCCCCTTTTAAATCGATTATTGAGGCTATAGAATCAATCCATTCCTCAGTTTCCTGCGGATCTCTATCTGGCAATTGTTGACGATATCCTTTTTTCATAAGTGTGACCTTTTTAGTTTATTATAATAATGGTATTTATATTATTTAGAATCAAAAACTTTACTTAAGTTACGCCCCTTCCTATTTTTATTTTTCATTTTATTGAATATGTATCCTACTAGTAGTGGAAAAAACACAGAAGCTTCTCCCCAAATCATTACATCTTCCATATTTTTATCATTTTTACCCCAAGATGTCGCTTCTCTAAGCGTTGAACCTGATAAGCCTCCATCTCTTTGATCTGCAGTGCTAATTTGTATTCCAAATTTGTGTTTATCAACATTATACCCTAGCATTTCAGCCATTACTACAGAATCTTGTGAATAATTTTTAGGTACACCTCCACCAACTATAATTATTCCGGAATCACCGCATTCACTTTTTAAGAAAGCTATTTCCTTTAAATCTTTAATTGAGTCTATACTCATATTTTGTGTTTCGTTATTTTGTATTGCTAAACCAATACCTATTGAACAATCATTTATGGCAGGAATAAAGATAGGGATATTTTTTTCGAAAGCTGCTTGCATAACACTATCTTGGATATCTTTTGTCTCACTTAGCCATTTACCGGATAAATGCATAAATTCACGGCTTGAGTATAATTTAGGTTCAATATCTTCAGCTATTTTTTTGAATGTCATATCAACTTGTCTTAAAGCTATTTCATCTAATAAATGATCGTAAACACGATCAATATATAATTCTTGCAACTCTCCATCATCAAGTTTTGTATCACAAATGTAATGCTTGTGGCCTAGAGCTTCAAGCATATCTTGTTCAAATAGAGCACCAGTACAAACTAAAGCATCTACCAAATTATTTCTTATCGCATCTATGGTTATTTGCCTTAGACCAGCACTAAAAAGGCTTCCCGAGAGTGACCAAATAATAGCAGTATCATTTTGTATATGTTTTTGATATAGTTCAGCAGCTTTACCTAGATTTCGAGCTTCAAAGCTAGAATTTGCAAATGCTTCTATTAATGTAGTAAAATCTGAATGTTCATTGATACTAATTTGTTTAACTGGTTTGTGAAGAAGGTTTCTTTTACGCAATATTTGTTTTTTAGTTAGTTCAATCTTAGGCATAGGCGGTATTTTTTTTTTTTTCATGCTACGTTACCTTCTGTAAAGATTAACTTGTTTTTTTCTCTTATTTTTAATGCATTTAGTTTTAATGATTTTAATTGTTTTAGTATGTCTTTATCATTTGTAGCAATAATATGACCCTCTTTTGCAGCTGAAACTAGCATATCATCAGCATATCCCTCGCCTATATTTTTCTGTTTAAGTTTCTTGCAAATTTGAAGTGCAGCTAGAGATTCTTTTGTTTTCAATTTTTCTAATTCAATAATGATACAAGTAGGAATAACTAAATCATAGTTTGGTGCAACATCAGCAATAACCTCTCTAAAATCAGGTCCTCCGCTAAATGTCCACAGAATAATATTTGTATCTACGAGAATGATTTTCATTCCTTAATTATTCCGTATCCAATTAAATGCCACTTATTATCTACTCTTCTACTAAGAGCAATTCTCTGACCTACAGGTGCACAAACAGGTATTGTTAAATTTATATCAACAACATTATCTCTAACTTTAATAGGAACACCAACAGTTGTTCTAGTACCAACAGTTAGGACTAAAGGTTCTCTCGTTTTTAATTCATCAACACTTTGAATATTTTTAGTTCCAACGACTCTATCTAGTAGTGTTGTTTCTACGCTTATTTCATTCCAAACTGGAGGCAGTGTACCTGGTTTTCCAATTACATTCCCAAGTAAAGAGTCAGACTTAGTGGTGGCCGGATCTAGTGTAGTTCCAATGGCCACTAACCCTCCAGGTCCTAATGTGTCTCTTGATACTCCACTGTGTAAACTACTGACCTTAGTAGTGATGGGTTCCAATCCTTTTTTTGTTGTTCTACCAGGACGAATTTCAATTTCATCTCCAATGTCTATTTTGCCAACACTAATTGTTCCACCTAAAACTCCTCCTTTAATGTTCTTAGGTATTGTACCTGGCCGATTAATATCAAAAGAACGAGCAATATTCATTTGGAAATTATTTTTTATATCTTTTACAGGAGTTGGAAATAATTCTTCTATAGCTTCTATCAAGAAGTCAATATTTCGGTTATGATGTGCTGAAACAGGTATGATATTTGAATCTTTTAGAGGTGAATTTTTAATGAATTCTTTTATTTCATTGTAAGATTCAAAAGCTCTTTCTTTTGAGCAAACATCAATTTTATTTTGAACTATTATGATGTTGTCAAAACCCATATTTTCAAGAGCAGATAGGTGTTCTCTTGTTTGGGGTTGTGGACATGTTTCGTTTGCAGCAATAACTAAGATTGCTGAATCCATAATAGCTGCACCACTAAGCATAACAGCCATGAATGTTTCGTGACCAGGTGCATCAACAAAGCTTACTGTACGTAGGTGTTCTTTTTTTCCACCATTGAATTCTTTTTTTTCAGGCTGAGAAGTATAATGTACCTCTCCATTTTTCATTTTAACTTTGTAGAAATCAGCGTCCGCATATCCCAATTTAATGGATATACCTCTTTTCATTTCCTCGCTGTGTTGATCAGTCCATTTACCTGTTAAAGCTTGAGTAAGGGTAGTTTTCCCATGATCAACATGCCCCACCATTCCGATATTTATCTCGGGTTGAGGGGATGCAGTCAAGTTAAGCCACCTCTGGGTTCAATAACTCCTCTATAGTTTTAGGTCCGTATTCAATAACTTTCAAATTTACTTGAGAAATATCGCTACTTAGACTACGGCCTCTAATCAGTTTTCTTTTTCTTTGTCCGTCACGAAGTGGATTAAATCCAACTGAATCCTTCATAAGAAGACGTCTTCTTTGGCTTCCTTCAATATCTCCACGCATAGGGACTCCCGATTTATCAGAGCCTCCAGTTATTTTTAATCGGTATCCTGGTAAATCTAAGAAAATACCATCAATTTCTTCACCGACAAATTTTCCAACAAGAGCATTAGATTTCTCTTCAGGAAGAATTTTTTGGTGCGTTATTTTATTTTTTGGATCGGCTATTACGGTTTTGAACTCAGTCATATCTCACCTTGAGTATATTTTGCTGATAAAAGCTAATATTTAAAGAATCTTGTGAAAAGTAACAATTAAATACTAGATAATAGAATATGTTACATGGGATTATTGGTAATCGCGATAGATAGGGACAATGATTTAGGTCGTAAGACTGGAATTAGAAGTCCTGTTTTGGGCCGAGAACCAAATGTCAAAGCGGCTTTAGAATTAGGTCTTTCAGATCCGGAAGAGAGTGATACTAACACAATGTTGGCTGCAATTAAAACATATGATGAATTACTAGAGGCAGGTGAAAAAGTGGAGATAGTAACTATATGTGGTGATGTAAGGGTTGGAACCAAATCAGACATGAAAATAGCAAATATACTAGATCAAGTTATCGTTAAAACAAAATCAACAAGAGCAATTCTAGTTAGTGATGGAGCAGAAGATAGAGAATTAGAACCTATTATTCGTTCACGTTTACGTATAGATTCAACTAGGATGGTTGTTGTGCAACAATCTAGGCCTATAGAAGATACATTTTATACAATAGTTCATAAAATGGAAGATCCTAAAATCCAAAGACAATTTATTTTCCCACTTGCACTTGTTGCTTTTGTGTATGGTTTATTGAAATGGTTTGGCCTTTCAGATATAGCCTCTGGAGCAATATGGGTTGTTTTGGGAGGATATCTTTTGATTAAAGTGGCAGGTTGGGAGGATGCGATACGTAATTTTTATACTGAATTATTGACCGTTACAAGTGAAAGAGTTTCTTTTTTCTCATATGCTTGGTTAATAGCTTCTTTATTGATGATTGTTGGAATAACTAGAGGTTTAGATCAAATGCAAGAAGTATCGAGTCAGGGGGCATTGGCAATGGTTTTAGCTTTTATGTCTATTGATGGCGTTCTTTTACTTCTTTTGGGTTCTTTAATAGTTATAGAAGTAGCTCGAACTATTGATACTTACCTAAGAGATAATGTTTTTAATATAAATATTATTAGATTTGTTTTCACAGTGGCTAGTATGGGTCTGATTGTAGCAGGTACTATTGAAATCATTAATGATTTATTTGTTCAGGATAATTTTGAATCTTATAATGTTCAATATATTTTATCAGGAATAATTTTGGCTTTTCTGGGTCTTTTGGTTCACGATAGTATCCGTGAAAGGGTTGACGAAAAGTTACTACCTAATGAAGAGTAAGTGTTTATGAGTCTTTGTCATGTTTTGCGGATTGGTCACCGTCCTGAAAGAGATAAAAGAATTACAACACATGTGGCGTTAACAGCAAGAGCTTTTGGTGCCAAAAAGATGTATCTGCATAGGTCAGATAGTAGAGTGATTGAAACAGTAGCTGATGTTGTAACTAAATTTGGGGGTGATTTCCTTATTGAGGTAACAAGTAATCCCAAAAAAATCTTAAGAGAGTGGAGTGGGAAAATAATACATTTAACAATGTTTGGACTTCCAATAGATGATAATCTCGTTGAAATTAAAAACGTAAAAGAGCCAATATTAGTGGTTGTAGGGGCTGAAAAAGTACCACCCTGGGTTTTTGAATATTCTAATTTTAATATCGCAATAGGTAGTCAACCACATTCTGAAGTTTCAGCTTTAGCAATTGCCCTTTCAAAGATAAATGAGGGTTCGTATAATCAAAATTTTGAGGGGCCAATTCAGGTAATCCCTTCGGGTGAAAGGCGTAATATGGTTGATATTTCTAAATTTAAAGATTAATTATCTTCATCTTTTTTTTCATTTGATACTAAAGTTATTTCAATGAATGACATTCGGAAAGTGCCTTTTTTGTCTTTTTTAGGGACCTCTTCTGTTCCAATATTTACATTTTTAACTTCTGATTTAATTTCGTTTTTAAATCTATTTCTGAATTGTTCAGCTACATTAACTGCATTTGAAATTGATTTTCCTCTAGCTTTCAGTTTAACTTCATCAATTTCAGGTCTGTCAAAATAAGACATAAGGTCAGGGAAATACAGGAAAGGATCTTCTGAACCAATGAAAACAATGCCGGACCTACCTTCAGTTTTAGTATTGACTCTAAATCTCCGTTTCGGGTATTTTTTTTTTGTCTTATCTGGTTTTGACTTTTTTTCAACTTTCTTTGTCATTTAACTTTCACTCCACAGTTCTATATGTTTCTAATCAAAGCTCTCATTTAACCATTTAGTTTCAATCCGATTGTAGAAAAGTATACTAAGTAATGCTAGAATAGCACATATAGAAGAAAGAGATATAAGAACTATAGAAACGCTATATTTTATTGCTAAACTTAGGATAGTCATAGCAATCATTGGAGGTACGGAGACTACAAAAAATTTTAGGAATACAATTGAATCAAATAATGCCGAATTTGTCCTTAGACCTGTAGACCAAGCAGTATAATTTACAATGTACATACCTACTGTAATCATAACAATAATACCTATAGGTAGGAGATTTATTTCCGAGCTCATATAGGATATAATAGTTAAAAATAGCAGAGGGATCCACCAGGTTATTGTAAAGAATAATACTAGTCTAGCTCTCACAACATCTGATACTGAAATAGGTAGAGTAGAATAAAAATGAGGGTTATCTATAGTGTTCAGCCAAGAATAAATCATAGTGCCAAAGAAGCCAACCATGACCCCATAGAAAATTGTATTGAAATCAATTTGTATTGGTAAACCTTTGTCTATAAACCAATTCATAAATGTTAAAATGCCTAGTGGGAAGGCAAATGAAAAGAACATTTTTATTCCAGTTTTACTCCTTTGTAAATCTATTCTTTCTTTTGATATTATAGCAGGGTCTGAAATATTTTTGGCCCATTTGAATTTTTGGATATATTCATATAATCTATTTTGGTATCCTATCATTTGAACTGGTGTTTGCTCATAGTAGTCCGTAATTAACATGGTGGCAAATACAGCGAGAATTATTGGAATTAGAATGGCTATTATCATAAAGTTAGGATCATTACTTAGATACCATTCAAGAGATGGTGTGGCTGATAAATCACTGAAAAGAATAATATACAGCATAGCTGTAGCTCCAGCACCTACAATACTTGCTTTCCAAGAAATTCGGTATAAGCTAGAAATTAGATATGCAAAAGCTAATCCACTCAAAAAAGAGATGCTTAATGCAAAACTAAATTTTGTGAGATTTAATAAATTTATATTATTGTAATATGCGCCTATTATTCCACCAATAAATGCAGGAATAAGAGTAAAGAATAAATAAAAGATAAATTCTTTGATAAAATATAGAAGTGTAATTTTCCGTTGGGTTATTGGTTGTGTGTTAGGTAAGTTAATTATCATCCCTAAATATCCAAAAATCCTTTCTAGAAATTCACTTCCAAAGAATGCTAAAGAGCCTGCAAATATGCCATAAAACATTAAACCTATATGTAGTATTTCTAAATACTGAAAGTACCCCATATCAGCTATCATTTGCTCAGTAAAGATAACTGCAAGAAAGCCACTAATTGCAACGAGAATAGGGAAAGAATAGAATCCTCTTCCACTTGCAAAACTAGTATTCAATCTAATTTCTTCTTGGAGCATTCTCCATAATATTATTTTGTTCATAGGATTATTTCATGGAATAATTGTTCTAAATCAATATTTTGTTGATTTAAATCCTTTAGCTTAATAACAGACTGGATTTTTCCCTCATGTATAATTGCAGCCCTATCGCATAATCTTTGGGCATTTTCTAGGAGATGGGTGTTTAGAAATACAGTTCCGCCTTCTTTTACATATTCCACTAACCAATCCCTGACTTTGGTTTGAACAATAGGGTCTAAATTAATAAATGGTTCATCTAAGAACATTAGCTCAGTTTCAGATATAAATGCAGCTGCCAACATTACTTTCTGCTTTTGTCCTCTTGATAAGTTACGACATACTCGTCCTTCCATAGGTTGGAGATCAAAGAACTCAATCCAAAATTCTATTTTTGGCTTTTCTATTTTCCGTATAGACGAGACCATTTCGAGGACCTCTCTTGGTGTGAGAAAGCTAGGTGGAGATTCTTGTTCAGGTATAATGGCAATTTTTCTTTTAACTTCCATTATGTTTTGTTCAATATTCATTCCTAATATTTCGGCATTTCCTTTTGTAGTTCGAATTTGGCCTGTTAATATTTTTAGAAGAGTAGTTTTTCCAGCTCCATTCGGACCCAAAAGACCAAAGAATTCTCCTTTTTCAATATTTAAATTGACTTCACTAAGGGCCTGAACCTCATCATATTTTTTTGAGAGCTCAGTACATTTTATGACATTCATTTTTAATATTATTTGAACATAGATAAAATAGTCTTTTTTATGATTCCTTCATCATTTTTATCAACTTGAGGTTCGTTGTTATCTTTTCCAAAAACACTGTTTCTTAAAAGAAACATAGTGGAATTAAAACCTAGAGTATCTTTACCAATTAACCTCACAGGTAAAGGTAATAGTTCCCAAGTACGATCTACAAAACCCTGATATTTTCCATCATTACTTATGTATGAGGTTCCTTTCTTACTCGCTTTTTTCATAGAACTTAAAATAATTTTTGTTGCTATTGTAATAACTACTGAATCTATTGTGTTCTTTGCCATTTTCCCAGCAGATGAAGCTGCATTTGAAGCCGTTTTAGCAGCGTCTGTAGCTAAATTTGAGGCACTATCTTTTACGATTTTTGCTTTATCCAAAACACTATTTCCTATATTTGAGGTTGCATCTTTCATCCCTTCAGCTTTTTCCTCGGCTTTCTTTTTTATATCTTTGAACATTTTTGTATATGACCAATTCTATTATTAAATGTGCGGTTCAGAGGTAATTGTAGCGGGGGTCGCATAGCCAGGCCAATTGCGCTGGGTTTAGGTCCCAGTCCTTAGTGGTACGAGGGTTCAAATCCCTCCCCCCGCACCATTTATATATTTCCATTTCTAGGTAAATATGGCCGAAGATTCAGATCCTGTTGAAAAGAAAAGAAGAACTAAGGGTGATAAGAAGGCTAAAAAATATTTTAGTAGGTACAAAAAAGGTGGTCCTAAAAAACAGAGAGTTAAGTTGTGATTGGTGGTATTGAATTTGGTGGAACCAAATGTATTCTTGCTGTTGCTAATAATCCATTAGATATAATAGAGAAGAAGATTATACCTACAAGGGATTCCGAAAAAACATTTTTGGATATATGTTCGTTTTTTGATAAATTTAAGATTGATAATTTGGGAATAGGTGTCTTTGGTCCAATAAGTCTTGATAAGGAATCAGCAGATTTTGGTCTTTTAGTCACTGAGAGTAAAAAAGGATGGAAAGGTGTTAATATTGTTACAAGTTTATCTGAGAGTCTTGGAGTTAATATTTCGATTGATACAGATGTTAATGCTGCAGCCATTGGGGAATATTACTACGGGGCTGGTCATCTGGCCAAGAGTATGGTGTACGTTACAGTTGGTACTGGTATTGGAGTAGGCGTTTTATCTAATGGTAAACCTCACATTGGAAATTTCCATCTGGAAGTAGGTCATATGCAAATTCCAAATTTAGATCAATTTCATGGTATTTGTAGGTTTCATGGTGATTGTTGGGAAGGTCTTGCTAGTGGTCCCTCAATCGAGGCAAGATGGGGGCAACCAGGTGATAAACTTCCAAAATCGCATGAAGCTTGGGAAAAAGAAGCTGAGTTGTTAGCAAATGGATTAATTAATATAATCTCTAATCATTCTCCTGATAAGATAATATTAGGTGGAGGTGTTATGAATCAGAAACATCTGTATCCTCTCATAAGATCTAAAGTTAAGAAAATGTGGAATGATTACACGCCCTTGGGTTCTTTAGCAGGTTTAATTTTAGAACCTGGATTGGGAAATGATTCCGGAATAATCGGTTCATTGTCTTTAATTTCAGATTAGATTAATCCAGCAAACAGCATCACACCAATAGCAGTTATGACTACACCGGACAAGTATCTGAACATCCATAAATATGATTTTCGAGTTTTTCCTTCAACAGTAAAATTATTTATTTCAATATATGGCATTGGTGATCTTCTATACCAACCTTGGACAGTGATGTTCTTTCCTACCATTGAATCTCCTCTCATCCACCCCCAAATCCATTCCCATATTGCAAGAGGTTGTCTATGATCAAGGAATATTATTCCAGTATCATCTTGTAAAACGAGGTCATCAGAAAATACATATCCTGGTATGCCCTTACCTCTTACTGTTCCTCTTACTGTACAGGGTATGGGTCTAATATCAGAAACTTTGACTTGCTGTAGTAATGTATCTACAGACATTTCGGGATAAATTGAGTTAGGATAACGGAAATATAATTTGTATAGATATCCAAGACCAAATAGTAAAACTACTGATGAAAACCAATATTCTGGTGGAATAATAGGGTTATCATAAGTAGGAACAAGGAAGAAACCAATTATTAGTAACCAAGGGAAAAGAATCATAATAATATCGTGTAAAAATTCATCCCAGTATGTTTCAGGTTTAGCTAGGTTAAATGTAATATATGGTTCTTCACCAAGTTCTTCGGATTGTCTACTTAGATGTAATAACCTTTTTGCTGTTAAAGGATGTGTTGAATTTAATTCATAGAAGGTAGCCCATGGGTTCCAAAGGTCCCATTTCATTGCCCCCATTATGCTATTTTTATTGATATCGTATTTAGTTTTTCCATCCCATTCATAATCGGAGTTGTTACCTGAGGTAACAGCTAGTATCTGACCACTTTCAGCGTTAGAAATACCTAATGCACCGATTGAATTTATTGTCGAAGAGTTTTCTTCTTCACTCCGACTTTCAGCATCTCTTCTACCTGCAAGTCCATAAGCAATTTTGACTAATGCTCCTGACAAAGCAGCAGCACTTCCCACACTTTCAGCTCCAAATCTATCGGCATAATATTCACGTACTCTACTAAAATAAAGAACTAGATATTCAGCTATAATATAGACAATATATGAACCAATAGCTACTACAATAAAAGGTGGTGCAGCTTTAGCTCCATCCTTCCCAGCTTTTGACGCCTTTTCAGCAGCCTCTAAACATACTCTGTACATGTAATAAAAGAAGATAGGTACCATTTGTGCAAAGCTCATTAACAAGATGTCCCAATGCACAGCATGGCCTATCTCATGACCTACAACACTATTGAGTTCATCTTCTTCTAGCAATTCAAATAATCCTTTAGTAATTACTATACGGGCATTGTTAGGTGTGTGGCCGTAAGTAAAGGCATTAGGTGCCATGTCATTGATAATGCCCATATGTGGAATGATGATATTTTGTTTAGTGGAAGTTTTCTTTAGGTAGGTCTCGAGTGCCTTTGGTAGTTGGTTTGGTTCCAGCCACTCTATTTTGAATAACCACCGTAATTGTAGATCCATAATAAATGGTCCAATTAAGAATCCGATTATAGTTATAATAAAAGAAATACCTAGTAAACTTCCTCCTACAAGTAGCCCATCATCTCCAGAACCATTATCTGCTTCAAACAAAAGAGAGAGCGTAATTAATGCAAGGGAAACCAATCCATATAGAGCTCCAAATGTCACAGTGGAAGAAAGTACCAAATTTGGCAATCTTTTGATATATCTCGTAGCAGGAGCTGAGGTCTCTGCCCATTCTAATCGAAAACTGCTACTAGTTCTCAGTTCATTTATGCCTCTCTCTGTAGCCCAAATACCTCTATTATCATCTACAAAGATTTCTTTAGAATCTATGGGTAAATTTGAGATAGGATACATATCTCTATTATTTTGGGATTTGTATCCAGATTTTTCCTTTTTCTGAACTGCTTCTTCTATAGCCTTATTGAACTGAGATATTTGTTTAGAGGAGATTTGTAAGAAAATTTCGCCTCTATCTAACCAAACAGAATTACATCTTTTACAGGTATCAAGTTCAACACCCTTTGTAGTTGATTTTGGTTCTAAGTTACAATTCTTACAATTAGGGCACTCCATGAAATGTTAAAAGAAAGCAAGGATATAATATTTTATTCAAAATTTACATGGTGGGCCCGCCCAGATTTGAACTGGAGTCTATACCACCCCAAGGTACAAGGATGCCAAGCTACCCCACGGGCCCAGTTTTGACAGACTGTCGTCAATGATAATACACTTCTGTAGTCTGGATTTCACTTCTAATCGTAAGGTAACAATTCGTCTATTAAGTCTACGTGAGATACAAAAATTTTCCTGCAGCAATATCTCTTAACACCTAGATCATCCATTACTTCTCCAGGATCTTCGCCATTTTCTCTTCTTTCTATGAATTGTTCATAGTGTCCGCCTATTACTTTGTTACAACTGAAACATCTTACTGGTACTAACATTTTACTTCACCTATATGATTTCTGCCTCTTCTTACGAGCACCGCGACCCATTGGGTGTTTGGGCTCTTTGCGCCTAGTATCATTGACTAGCAATGCACGATCATAGCTTTGGAAAAGGTTTTGAAGTTTTTCGTCTCCGAACCACTCAACTATGCCTCTAGCAATAGCTGTACGTGCAGCTTCAGCTTGACCCATTACTCCTCCCCCTTGTACACTTATATTAATATCAACTCTATTTCTCTGTTTACCAGCTAGTTCTAAAGGTTCTTGAATTTTTAATCTGGCTAATTCGGGTTGATAGAATTCAACTGGCTTATTATTGATTCTAACTCTACCTTTACCTGATTTTAATGTAGCTCGGGCAATAGCAGTCTTTCTTTTTCCACTTGTGTGTATTACTTTTACCATTAGAATTTAGCCCCTAATATTTTAGAAACTTCTCCGAGTTTAACATAATTTGATGAATTGTTCATTTTTGCATTATCTATTGTTTGGGCCTTTTCCTCTTTTAAGGATAAAGGAGTGCCTACATCTACTTTTAATCTCTTAAAAGCTTCCCGGCCTCTTGGTTTTTGATAAGGTATCATTCCTCTTATAGCTCTCTTTAACATTCTATGTGGCATTCGAGGATAGAATGGACCTTTTCTTGGATGATTTAAGTTTCGTTTTTCAATATATTCTCCAAAAACCATTTCTTTAGTTCCTGAAATCACTGCATTTTCAGCATTAATCACATGTACTTGTTCACCATTCAATAAACTTTTTGCTACTGAACTGGCTAATCGGCCCATAATACACTCACTAGCATCTACGACTATCATTATCCAATCACCTTTACATCAGTACCTTTTGGGCTTTTCTTAATCATTTCGCTATAAGTAAAGCATTTACCTCCAGCTGACTCCACTTTTTCTTTAGCTGAATGTGTAAAACTATAAGCTGCTACAGTTATTTTCTTAGTAAGAATGCCAGTTCCCATTAGTTTACCAGGGATGATAGCTTTTCCATTTTTATCTGCATTATATTCTAATTTGCTAACATTTACATTGTGCCAGTTCCTTGAAGATCCTTCTAATTTTAAGGCTATACTTCTCCATAGTGGTGCATCATTTTCACGAGATGCTTTTTTCAAATCATCTATGGTTTTGACTAGCTCTGAATTGCTTTTTCGGGTGATTTGTTTCAAAGACATTGCTGAATATTCCAAATGCAGGTTGGCGGCCAGACTGTTGTGTATATAAAATATTAGTCAGAACTTATTTTTATGTTTTGACCAATAATCTGTATCTTATTTGAGCATAATAACTGAAGAACTTTCGGGAAAATTTGATGTTCCTTAATTAATATTTTCTTGGACAATGAGTCTTCGGTTTCTCCTTTTTCAAGATTAATAGATGCTTGCATAATAATAGGTCCTGAATCAACACCTTCATCAACAAAATGCACTGTACATCCACTTTTTTTCACTCCTGATTTAATTACATCTCTGTGAGCGTGTGCTCCAGGAAATGCAGGAAGGAGTGAGGGATGAATGTTAATTATTTTATATTTATATTCATTGACAAAATTAGAACTTAATATTCTCATGAATCCAGCAAGTACTATAATTTCAATGTGTTTTTCTTCAAAAATATTTTTTACTTCTTTTTCAAATTCAGTCCTATTTTTATTTTTCGATTCAATAATACTATATGGGACATTGTGTTCTTTTGCTATTTTAATTACTTCGGCGCTTTTTTTATTAACTATTAAGTGAGATATTTCTACATCAGGTAGGTTTCCCTTATTTAGTTCTTTCAATATGGCTTGGAAATTGCTCCCTCTACCAGATGCCATTACGCCTACCTTCATGTTTGGTCCAAGAACTCGTGTATTTTAATTTTCCTTTTTGATGTATTTGGCTAAAATTCCATTCCCTAGTTGTTCTACTGAAACCAGTTTCAAATTCAATATAGATTTTTCATTCTGAAATCCTTTTCCACCTGCAATGGTTGGTGTTCCTGTTCCACCAATAATAATACTTGAAAAAAACACATTATGTTCATCAAAGAGTTTTTCTTTAAGAAAAGACCACATGACTGTTTCTCCACCTTCAACAAGCACTCTTTTGACACCTCTCTCTCTTAAAATATTTAGTAATTTTGTTAAATCTATCATATTTTCTCCACACTCAATTATTTCTGCAGTTTCTAAATTATTTTTACCAGATTTATTGCCAACAGCTATTATTGTTTCACTTTCACCATTTAATACATTTGAATCAATAGGTATTCTACATGAAGTATCTAGAATTACTCTGATAGGTTTTGCACCCGAATTGTTTCTGACTGTGAGGAAAGGGTTGTCTTCAATTATAGTTCCTATTCCTACAATTATTGCATCACATTCAGATCTTAATTTGTGAACTCTTTCAAAATCTTTTTCATTTGAAATAGCCATTTGTTTTCTGTTTGGTAAAGATATTTTGCCATCTGCAGATGCTGCACAGTTTAGGATAACTTCAGGTCTCACAAATTTTCTATTAGAACTCTATTAAAATATAATGGGTATATACTCATTTTTGAGTATTATTAATATTCTTCATCTTTATTAGGGAATTTCCTTTTCTTTACATCTTTAGCATAATTTTGGATGGCTTTATTTATATCCTCAAATAAATTTAGATATCTACGTAAGAATCTAGGGTTAAATTCGTGAGTCATTCCCAACATATCATGTAAAACTAGAACTTGTCCATCGACATCAACACCGGCACCTATTCCTATTACTGGAATATTCAGTTTAGTTGCTACTTTCTTGGCAAGTTGTGCAGGTATCTTTTCTAATACTATTGAGAAACATCCAGCCTTTTCAAGAGTCTTTGCATCTTCAAGTAATTTTTTTGCTTCTCTATTTTCTTTTGCTCTTACAGTATATGTTCCAAATTTGTATATTGATTGAGGCGTTAAACCCAGATGTCCCATTACTGGGATACCTGCAGTAAGTATTCTTTCAACTGACTCTATTATTTCACTTCCTCCTTCTAATTTGACAGCATGCGCTCCAGATTCCTTCATAATTCTTATAGAAGATTCAAGAGCAACTTTGGAATCTCCCTGATAAGATCCAAAAGGTAAGTCGACAACAACTAATGACCTTTTTGCAGCTCTTACTACTGATGAGGCATGATAAATCATATTGTCTAAAGTAATAGGGAGTGTAGTTTCGTGGCCAGCCATAACATTAGACGCAGAGTCTCCAACTAAGATAACATCTATTCCAGCATTATCTACTATTTTTGCAAGAGTATAGTCATATGAAGTAAGCATGGTAATTTTTTCATTATTAGCCTTCATTTCTTGAAGAACATTTGT
>PVBE010506451.1_pt1 | contig 18865 bp, 16 predicted proteins | sample 1631181 | NCBI WGS metagenome assembly PVBE01 (sample SAMN08397723, study PRJNA350692) | Marine metagenome, whole genome shotgun sequencing project. | isolation source: water | place: Pacific Ocean | collected 2012-04 | reverse complement strand
CAGGGTGATCGCTGATACGGCCTTCGATGCCACGACCGGACTGCTCGCCGAACTCGTCGAGGAGGACCACGAGATCGTGACGGTCATCGCTGGCGAGGACGCGGATGAGGCCACGACGGCGGCCGTGGTGGCCTGGCTGGCTGCTGAGCATCCTGATGTCGACGTCGAGGTGCACGACGGCGGCCAGCCGTTGTACCCCTACTACCTGGGCATCGAGTAGCTGGGCGATCGTGGCCGACGCGCCTCCCGATGGTTTGCCTCTCACCGGTGGGGGGTCTTCCGGTCACGGGGGCATCACCCTTCGGGAGCTCGACTCTCGGCCTGTCACCGACCTGAAGGGCGTGGGGAAGGCCAGAGCCAAGGCCCTGGCGGCCGTTGAGGTGGAGACGATCCTGGATCTGCTGGGTTTCTATCCCCGCCGGTATCTGGACCGCAGCCGGGAAGCCACTGTCGCCCAATTAGAGCCGGGGGCGGAGGGAATGGTCCTGGTCCGGATAGACCGGGTTACGTCTCGACGGACTCGCAAGGGCCGGTCGTTGGTCGAGGTCCGAGCGTCGGATTCGACGGGCCGCCTGCGCCTGACCTTTTTCAATCAGCCGTGGCGCGAGCGCCAGCTCGTGGAGGGGATGCAGGCCGTGGTGTTCGGAAAGGCCGACGACTATCAGGGAGTCCTCCAGATGGTCGGACCTGTCGTTGACCTAGTGGGGGACCGGACCGGTCGGATCGTGGCCGTGTACCCCCAGTCAGACAGCGCTGGTCTCCACTCCTGGGACGTTGACGCCCATGTGGGGGAGGCCCTACGGCGGACCATGGCCGTCCGGGGGCTCACCGACCCCGTACCCGTTGAGGTGCGTGAACGGTTCCGTTTGGTGGAACGGTCCGATGCCTATCGAGCCATCCACCGTCCCGAATCGATGGCAGAGATGGCCGAAGCTCGCCGACGCCTGGTGTTCGACGAGTTACTTCGCATCCAGATCGCACTGGTGCGACGGAAGGTCGAGTTGGAGCGAACCTCGGTGGGCATCGCCCACGACACGGGTCCGAGGGAGGTCGGAGACGACAGGGTCGACCTGTTGGCCGAGTTCCAGAATCGCTTGGGCTTCGATTTGACGGGCGCACAGCGTCGCACCATCGACGAGATATCCAATGACCTAGCACGCCCGGTTCCCATGCATCGCCTCCTGCAGGGCGACGTTGGTTCCGGGAAGACCGTGGTGGCGGTGACCGCACTTTTGACCGCCGTCCGGGGTGGCCACCAGGGGGCATTCATGGCGCCCACTGAGGTCCTGGCCGAACAGCATTACCTCGGGGTGGCCGAGTTGCTGGACGGGATGACTGTGCCTGATCCGGCGACGCTGTTGGGCCAGCGTCCGCTGAAGGTGGACCTGCTGACCAATCGGACAACGGCCGCTGAACGTCGGCGTATTGCTGCTGAGCTGGTGGCCGGTGGCGTCGATGTTCTCATCGGCACCCACGCCCTCATTCAGGAAGGGGTGGAGTTCGGATCGCTTGGGGTGGTGGTTATCGATGAGCAGCACCGGTTCGGCGTCGAACAGCGGGCTGCCCTCCGGGAGAAGAACCGTGACGGCACAGCCCCCGATGTCCTCGTGATGACGGCCACGCCGATCCCGCGGACGGCGGCCATGACTGTCTACGGCGACCTTGACGTGTCGGTGCTGGACGAGATGCCGCCGGGCCGTACCCCTATCGACACCGTCTGGATAACCGAGGACGGGGAGGGCGCTATAGGGACTGACGTGTGGTCGTTGGTGCGCGAGGAGGTGAAGGCCGGCCGACAGGCCTATGTGGTTTGTCCGCTCATCGATGAGTCCGACGCGCTTGGTGTCCGGTCGGCCGAGGAGGTCTTCTCTGACCTGTCGACTGGGGCGTTGGCGGATCTGAGGGTCGGGTTGCTCCACGGTCGGGTCGGTCGGGTCGATAAGGAGGAGACGATGCGCCTCTTCCGGGCGGGGGCGCTCGACGTGTTAGTGGCCACCACGGTCATCGAGGTGGGGGTGGACGTCCCCAATGCGACAGTGATGGTCGTGCTGGACCCTGCCCGGTTCGGTATCGCCCAACTGCACCAACTGCGGGGCCGAGTGGGTCGCGGTGCCCATGCAAGCCGTTGCCTGCTCGTGGGCGAGGCGCCCACCTCTGATGCCGAGGAGCGCCTGAAGGCGCTGGTTCGCACGACCGACGGTTTCGAGTTGGCCGAGGTGGACCTGGACCTCCGAGGGGAGGGAACGATCATGGGCGAGCGTCAGAAGGGCCGCAACGATCTGCGGCTGGCCTCGTTGCGCCGGGACCGGGAGTGGGTAGAGGCGGCTCGGCAGGTGGCCTTCGACTTGGTTGGCGGTGGGGTTACTGGCGGAGCAGCCGATGGGTCCGGTCTAGACGCCCACCCTGAGCTTGCCGATGAGGTAGACCTGTTCCTGGGTGCCGATGAGTCGGCGTTCCTGCTGAAGTCGTGACAGCGGCTTCCAGCGGGGGATGATCAGGCATGGACGATCGCCCCGGACCGACCATCGCCACCCGAGTCGCCGAAGATGGCGATATCCCCGCTGCGGTGGCAGCCCTAGCAGAGGCGTTCGCTGCCGACCCGGTGCTGGCATTCCTGTTTGACGATGGGCCTGATCCCGATCCCCTACGCCATCGGGCATTGGTGACCGCACTGTTTGCCAACCGACTCCTCGGCGGTCGGGGAGTCGATGAGATCCTCGTGCCCGATGATCCGGTCGATATACGCGAGGCGGCAGCAGTCTGGGTGCCGCCGCACGGACCGGACGATCCGGGGCCCGACTACACGATGAGTGGTGTGGTGAACCGACTGGCACTGGGAGACGAGTTGATGGATGAGCGTTTGACAGCCTTGATGCCGATGCTGAGCGCCGCCCCCATCACTCCGCATTGGTATCTGGCCTTCGTGGGCACTCGATCCCCAGCCCGTGGTCGCGGTCTCGCCTCGGCACTGATCTCGGCGATTACCCGACGGTGTGACCAGGATGGGGTGGGTGCCTATCTGGAGTCGTCGAACCCGGCCAATGTGCCCCTTTACGAGCGCCACGGTTTCGTGGTTAGCGGCGAGGTGGCTATCCGGGGTGGGCCAACCGTTCCACTCATGTGGAGAGACCCGCGGGGTTGAGTTCCAGTAGTTCCCCGTCCATTGCTCGCCTCGAGGGTGGGTCTCAGATTGCGGCCGGTTCGTCGCCCCGACTGTCCTCCTCGTCTGGCATCACGATGTCCCAGCGGTCCATGCAGTCAGCGCACCGGTAGGCCACCGGATCACCCGGTTCGAACTCCGTCTCCGGATGGGCCAGAAGATGGCAGGTGCCTCCGCAGTCCACGCAGATGATGGTCGTCGGTGCCTGCACGACCCGGAATCTAGTTCCGCTAGCCGGAACCGGCGTCAGGCGGTGCTGTGGTGATGGAGAGCGCTGTCATGATGGTCTGGTGCGCATCGTTGCTGGAACCGCCCGCGGTCGGCGCCTGGCCTCCCCCGACGACCGCCGGGGCGACTCGGCGGTACGTCCGACCACCGACCGGGTCCGCGAGTCGGTGTTCAACGCCCTCCATAGCCGGGGGGCAGTGGTTGACGCCCGGGTCTTGGACCTGTTCGCCGGCACCGGGGCGCTCGGCATCGAGGCGCTGTCCCGGGGTGCGGAGCATGCCACCTTCGTGGATTGGTCCGCCGACGCAGTGGCCCTCGTGGAGGCCAACCTAGAAGTCTGCGGCATGACGGAGCGAGCCAGGGTGGTCCATTCCGACGGACCCGGCTGGCTGGCTGGGGGTGTCGGCGGTACTGCTGCGGCCGCTGGTCCGTGGGACCTCGTGTTGCTTGATCCGCCGTACGACTTCGATGGTTGGGGTGATCTTCTGGCAACGTTGGAGGGCTTGGTGGTCGCCGGGGGCATGGTGGTCGTGGAGTCAGATCACGAGATTGAACCCGATGATGGCTGGCATGTCGATTCCAGTCGTCGTGCTGGGGGTACCGTGGTAACGCTGCTCCGGCCGGGGTCCGATCCGGCTTGAGCCGCGGCCGACGGAACGATTGGGAAGAGGTGGCGAACCGGTGACCCGTGTCCTGTATCCCGGCTCCTTCGACCCCGTCCACAATGGCCACGTGGAAATGGTCGAAACAGCGGCGGGCCTCTTCGAAGAGGTGGTAGTGGCTGCCCTCATTAACCCGTCCAAGGGTGGCGGTCTGTTCGACCTCGAGGAGCGGATGGCCCTGCTCGACGAGTGCTTCGAACACCTCACCAACGTACGGACTACGATGTTCGACGGATTGGTGGTGGATCTGGCCTCTGAAGTGGGTGCCGACTTCATCATCAAGGGACTCCGTGCTGTCTCGGACTTCGAGAGCGAACTCCAGATGGCCCAGATGAACGCTGCCATCTCTGGCGTTCAGACTCTCTTCCTGCCCACCGCCTCCCGGCGTTCGTTCTTAGCCTCGCGGCTCATCCGCGAGGTGGTTCGGCTCGGGGGCAACGTCAGCGACATGGTTCCCGAACCGGTCAGACATCGCCTCGAGGGTCGTCTAGGTTCCGGGCCCGGGTCGGACGGATGAGTGATCCGGTGGTCGGCCAGGTGCCCGACCCGATGGGAACTCGGCCAGAGTCGCCTCCATCGCCGGTCGATCCAATGCAGGCGGCACCTGACCCGTACCGACCGCCACAGATTGAGGCCATTTTGCGACAGTTGCGCGAGGTGGTGGTCAACGCCCGTCCGATGCCGCTCTCAGCGTCATCGATGGTTAACAAGGAAGAGCTCCTGGGCCTCGTTGACGAGGCCGCGGTCCGGCTGCCCGAGGAACTCCGTGCCGCTAGGTGGCTACTCAAGGAACGCGAGGAGTTTCTGGGAAAGGTCCGCCGGGAGGGTGACGAGATCTTGGAGTTGGCCCGAGCCCGTGCCGAGCGACTTGTTCAACGAACCGAGGTGGTTCGGACTGCTGAGCAGCGGGCCCGTCAACTGGTGGAGACGGCGCGCGAGGAGACCCGGCGGATGCGTCGAGAGACTGAGGACTACTGCGATCAGAAATTGGCCAGCTTTGAGGGTCTCCTGGGCACCACCCGTGACACGATCTCCCAGGGTCGTCGGCGCCTCCAGGAGACGGTGTTGGATAGAGACCGAGAACGACGGGCCACAGAGGCCGCTGAGGCCGAGCGGGCAGTGGACGAGGCCCACGTATCAGGTACGGCCCCCGTTCGACCCGGTACGGCGTTCTTCGATCAGGACGCCGAGGGCACCTGAAGTGGACGACGGCCTGCGGATCCCGCTGGTCGTCCTGCGCCGTCGGGCCGATCCCCGGCTGGTCCGACGGACGGTTGAACTTGACGATTTGAATGTCGGTGAGATGGTGGTGGTCGACGGCCGGGTCGACGTTGACCTCGAGGCTGAGGCCCGTGGTCCCGACGTGGTCGTCTCTGGTGGGGTACAGGCCAAGTGGGTCGGCGCCTGTCGACGTTGTCTGGGGAACGTCGGGGGCGACATCGATTTACGGGTACAGGAGGTCCTATCCGCCGGCTCCAACGTGGTGGCTCGACACGATTCTCGCTCGTCTGGGGGCACCGGCAGAGTGGGAGAGTCAGGCGACGCTTATCCCCTGGGTGGCGACGAGGCCGATCTCGAACCAGTAGTCCGCGATGCCGTACTGCTCGCCCTGCCGCTCTCGCCACTATGCGTCGAGGACTGTCCAGGCCCTGATCCCGACCGCTTCCCGGCCGTAAGGGCGGTAGAGGCAGAGAAGGAGGCCGGTGGCGACAACAAGTTGCCGGTTGATCCCCGCTGGGCGGCCTTGGACGTTCTGCACGCACCCGAGGAGTGATTCGGGATACTCCGGTGGGTGACGGGTCCTGAATCAGGCGTCAAGTTGTAGCGGTGAGGGTGCCGTGCCGGTTCGTTAACCGTCCCGCTAACCTCTTCTGGTCGTCCGCGGTCAACCGCCTCCGGTCGACTGACCGCAGTCGGGTGAACCACCCCGACCTCCGACGCCTCTGAGGAACCGACGATGGCCGTCCCTAAGAAGAAGACTTCCAAGGCCAAGGGCCGGAGCCGCAAAGCGGCCGCTTGGACCTTGGGCCGTCCATCCCGAAGCGCCTGCCCGCGCTGCAGCGCCACAAAGCGTCCGCACCACGTCTGTGGGAACTGCGGTTGGTATGCAGGTCGTCAGGCCGTAGGCGTCGACTGACCCGCGTCCGGGCGATCGGCGCTGGCTGGTCCACCTGTCTCTAAGTCCCTGACCATGCTCCCTATCGCTGTCGACGCCATGGGGGGCGATCATGCCCCTGCCGAAATCGTCGACGGAGCGCGCACGGCCGCATCCGATGGCATTCCAGTCTTACTGGTGGGTCGCCCAGACGAGTTGGGCGACACCGGCGACCTGGAGGTGATCGAAGCCTCAGAGGTCATTGCCATGGATGCCGAACCTGGCTCCAGCGTCCGTCGGATGAAGGACTCGTCGCTGGTTCGGGCCGCTGAGGCAGTCCGCGACGGACGAGCTTCGGCCATGGTTAGCGCAGGCAACACGGGCGCCACCATGGCCAGTGCTCTACTCCGGATGGGTCGGATCCCCGGTGTCGCTCGTCCGGCTATCGCTACGTTGATTCCCACTCCCGGTTCCACACCCACGGTGCTGCTGGACTCGGGGGCCAACGCCGAGTGCCAGCCCGAGTGGCTGGTCCAGTTCGCTCAGATGGGAGCGGTGTTTGCCAATCACCGCCTAGGCATCACCGATCCCCGGGTGGCCCTCCTGTCGATCGGAGAAGAGCCCGGCAAGGGCAGCCCGTTTGTCAAGGAGGCCTACGGTGCCTTGGCGGCGGCCACCATTGGGGGTGCGGAGTTCATAGGCAACGTTGAGGGCCGGGATCTGATGACCGACGGGGTCGACGTCATCGTGACTGACGGGTTCACCGGCAACGTGGTGCTCAAGACCGCCGAGGGTGCGTTTAAGGCACTTCTGACAGCCCTCCTCACGGCCGTGGCTGCTCGTCCTGAGGCCGCCGACGCCGCCGGCGTGCTGGCCCCTGAGCTGGACGCTTTGTATCGGGAGTTTCATCCCGACACCTACGGGGGCGCCATGCTCCTTGGGGTAAAGGGCGTGTGCATTATCAGCCACGGCTCCACCAATGCTAAGGCGATGAGAAACGCCATCGGGGTGGCGTTTGAGATGGTGCGAGCCGATGTGGTCGGCCATCTCACCACAGCCGTCTCCTCCTGAGTGTTGAGATTTCCTTAGGATTATTGGTTACTTTCAGTCTTCGGCAGAGACTCCCGATCGGCGTATGGGCTCCGGTAGGATGCCCCACTGCCCGGGAGTCTGACCGTTGGCCCGGCGACCGGCCCCGATTCGGGGCTGGCCAACCCCAGAACAGGAGTCGACGTGCCTGCAGAAACCCATGTAGAGGGTGTCCCAATAGGGCGCGACGAGGTTCTCGAACTTGTCCGGGACCGCCTCGCCGACATTCTGGAGATTGAGCCGAGCGAGATCGCTGAGGGAGCGTCGTTCGCCGACGACCTAGACGCTGATTCCCTGGCCCTTATCGAATTGGTGGAGGCCCTAGAGGAGGAGCTCAGCGAGCGTTCCGCCGGCTTTCGGATTGAGGACGATGACCTCGAGGACCTCCGAACGGTCCGTGATGCCGTCGACTATGTCGTTTCCCGCCTCGGCTGAAGCCATCCCGGTTTTACCGGACCCCGTCCCGGTCGCATTGGTGGCGGCCCTCGATCACGAGTTCGCCGACCCTGCGTTGCTAGTCGATGCTCTAACTCATCGGTCTTGGTGTGCGGAGAATGGGGGAGCATCCAACGAGCGGCTGGAGTTTCTAGGTGATGCGGTGCTTGGTCTGGTGATCGCCGAGTGGACCTTCGGTGATCGACCCGATCTACCCGAGGGCCAGCTGGCCAAGATCAGGGCATCGGTGGTGAGCGCACCGGCACTGGCCGCCACTGCCCGCGGCATTGGCCTCGGAGACGGTCTTCGCTTGGGGCGCGGCGAACGGTTCAGCGGGGGAATGGACAAGGAGTCCATTCTCGCCGATGCTCTCGAGGCGGTCATCGGCGCCGTCTACCTCGATGCCGGGCTAGATGCTGCTCGGGCACTCGTTGGTCGCCTGTTCGGGGACCTCGTCCAACGCTCGGCTATCGAGCCCGGCGGTCATGACCACAAGACCCGCCTACAAGAACTGGTGGCTGGACGTGCCGAGCCTGCACCCCGCTATGAGGTGACTGACGACGGCCCCGACCACGACAAGCGTTTCCACGCTGTGGTCGTGGTGGCCGGGGGTCGCCATGGTCCCGCGACCGGCACCTCCAAGAAGCGTGCCGAGCAGGCGGCAGCTTCGTTGGCCTGCACATTCCTCCAGAGCGCTGGCGAGGGGGATCTTGAGGTCGGAGCCTCTCGCTCGTCACATGACCTCCGCACCGTGGGCCGATCGCTGACGCCTTCATCCCGTCCTACCGTTTCCTAGGAACTTCAGGAGTCCCCGTGACCATCCAGACAGAATTGCCCGAGGTGGAGACCATCCGCTACGCACTAGATCGAGAGGTGGCGGGGCGCAAGGTCAAGACCGTGGAGGCCACTTCGATGGCCGTCCTCGGCTACTACCGCAACCGTAAGCAGTTCGCTAGCCGTCTAGAGGGGCGGAAGTTGGGTCCGGTCCGTCGCATGGGCCTTCTGCTGGTCTCCGAACTCGACGATGACCAGTTGTTGGTGATCAAACTCGGTCCTGGGGCCCAGATGCGACGCAATGGGGCCCGCGACGCCGTGGAGTCGGGCACTCAGATCACTGTCACCTTCACCGTCGGTGGGCATCTTCGCCTGGTTGATCCCGACGGCGGATCTCAGGTCTGCGTGATTAGCGGCGACGACCTCGTGGCCGAGTTTCCCGAGGTGGCTGCTTTGGGCATGGACCCGGCAGGGGAGATGATCCCCTGGACTTCGTTTGGTGGCCAGGTGCTGGCTCGCAGCATGCCGCTCAAGGACCTATTGTGCGATTCTTCGATCGTGGTCGGAGTGGGCGACGTTTACTCCGATGAGATCTTGTTCCATGCTGGACTCCGGCACGACAGGTTGTCTGACAGTCTCTCCCACCAGGAGTTGCGCCGGCTCCACGGTGCGCTTATCCAGGTGGTGAACGACGCCATCAAGTACCGGGGGAGCGACATTGAGGAGCGCCCGTTCCGTGACCTTTACGGCGACCCCGGGGTATACGGCGACCACCTAGCGGTGTATGGCCGGGCGGGAGCACTCAGCGACCGGAACAGGACCCAGATCCAGCGGATCAAGTACAAGGGCTCCTGGACCTACTTCTGCGAGACCCAGGTCTGACCCAACAGGGAAGAGAGCGCAACCGCGTGGCCTGACGCGCGCCTAGGGTGGCGCCATGGCTAATGACACAGGTGTAATTCCCGGAGGATCGGGGAGCGCGATTTCGGGGCGGATGGTCTGGAAGAACCGGGCGGTAGGGCTCCCGTGTTCCTGAAGCGCCTCACTGTTAAGGGGTTCAAGTCGTTCGCCGACTCGGCGATCCTGGAGATGGAACCCGGCGTGACCGTCGTGGTCGGCCCCAACGGCAGCGGCAAGTCGAACGTAGTGGACGCCATTGCGTGGGTGTTGGGTGCGCAGGCACCGAGTGCTGTTCGCTCCCAAAAGATGGATGACGTCATCTTTGCCGGTACCTCGACAAGGGCGGCCCTCGGTCGGGCAGAGGTCTCCCTCACTATCGACAACTCGGCGCGGCAACTTCCGGTGGAGTTCAACGATGTCACCATTACGCGCACGCTGTTCCGAAGTGGGGACAGCGAGTATTCGATGAACGGTGCACCGTGTCGGTTGCTCGATATCCAGGAACTGCTCTCTGATGTCGGTGTAGGGCGGCAGCAACACGTCATCATTTCTCAGGGTCAGATCGACGCTGTCCTTAACGCTCGCCCGGAAGATCGACGCAGCATCATCGAGGATGCTGCGGGCATCCTGAAGTACCGGCGCCGGAAGGAGAAGGCCCAGCGTCGACTGCGCTCCACGGAAGCCAACCTGGACCGCCTGTCGGACCTGTTGCGCGAGGTTCGCCGCCAGTTGCGTCCATTGGAGCGTCAGGCTGAGGCTGCCCGTCGCCACGGCGACCTGCTTGATGAGCTCACAGCTTTACGGCTCCATCGCGCTGGCCGCGAGCTGACCGGGTTGCGAATCCGGGCCGGTGATGAGGCTGAGAACCGGTCGAAGTTGGCTGCCGCTGAGTCAACGCACACCGCTGCGCTGACCCGCTTTGACGGCGAGGTGGTAGCAGCCGAGGCTGAGTTGGCGGCCCGGGGTGGCGACGACTTGGGTGACCGACTTGTTCGTCTGGAGGCGTTACGCGAACGAGGCCGAGGAATCCGCGCCGTACTAGTGGAGCGGCTCCGAGGCTTGGAGCGGGACCGGTCGGTACTGGTCTCCCAACAGGTGGTGGTCGGCCTCGAAGCCGAGTTGGAACGGTCGGAGGCTGAGATGGTCCGACTGAATGCGGAGGCCGAGGAGTTGACCCCCGAGGCTGAGCGTCTCGCCTTGGCTGAGACCGAGTTAGCCGCCGACCGTGCGGCCTTCGAGATGGACTGGTCCGAAGGCATCCCGGCGCTGGGCGGTCACGCTGCCGAGGCTCGCGGTGAGCTGGGGGTTCTACGAGCCTCGGTGACTCAGGCAGAGACTGAACGGGAACGTCTGGCGGTTCGTCTGGTCGCACTAGATGAGGCGTCGGGGCGGCTTGAAGCGGAAGCTGAACGGCTCCGGAGCGAGTTGTCGATAGGCGAGACGGCCGAGGAGCCACTGGTTGCTGAGCTAGCGGTCGCTGAGTCCCGCGCGCACGAGGCAGCTGTGCGACGTAACGCTGCGTGGGAGCGGGTGGTGGCTGCCGAGGCTGAGGTACGGACCGCGTCGGCCAGTGTGGAAGCGCTCGCTCTGGCACTTGACGAGGCCAGATCCCGGGCCGGAGCTGAGCACCTAGCCGGGATCGAAGGAGTGCTCGGCACCCTGCTTGATCTGGTCGAGGTGGACGAGGGGTTCGAAGCGGCCTTTGAGGCTGCGGCCGGTTCCGCGTTGGATGCCGTAGTTGTCAGCGGGCCGAACCATGCTCGCCAGGCATTGCGTGCCCTCGAGGAGGGGCGTCTGTCAGCCGCTGTGTTGGCGTTGGGCGCTGGCACCACGACCTTGGTCGTCCCATCGGTGGGCACTCCGGTGCGTCCTCATGTTCGGGCACGCCTTGACGTCGAATCCGGAGTTGCCGGGGTAGACGGTCTGCTAGATCGACTGCTGGGCCACGCTGCCTTGGTCGACGCTCCATTGACCGAGGTGGTGGATTTGGCGCTGAGCCATCCCGAGACGGTGCTGGTGACCCCGTCGGGTGATCGGTTCGGACCATCAGGTTGGCGGGTCGGAGGCGACGGCCGGGGAGCCACCGGAGCGGCTCTGGTCGAGGCTGAGGCGCGACTGGCCGCCGCCGGAGTCGAGCAGGTCGACGCCGCCGCGGATTTCGATCGTTGTGAACAGCGGACCAGACAGGCCGACGATGAGGTGGCCCGACACAACCGGATGCTGGATGAGCACGACGGGAGATTCGTCGCAGCGACCGAGGCTCTGCAGAGGCTCCAGGTCGAACGACGGGACCTGGTCACTGAGTCCGAGGGACTCCGGACTCGTGTCGGCGAACTGGATCAGCGTTTGGCCGACGACGGGCTGCGGGTCGCCGAGTTGGATGAACGACTACCTAACCTGGAAGCCGACGAGGAGGCCTCCGTGGAGGCTGGCCGGCGGATGAACGCCAACCGGGCATCACTGGAGGAGCGGTCAGCCATCGTCGGTGCGTCGAGGACTGGACACGACGTCCGGGTCGCCGAAGTCATGGGTCGACGCACCGTGGTTAGTGCCCGGGTGGTCGACCTCCAGGCCCGACTTGGGCAACTTGCGGATGAGCGGGTTGCTGCCGCGGCCCAGCGTGACGACCTTGAGGGGCGCGAGGACATCACCCGTCGACTGGTTGACTCGGTCGATATCCGTATGTCCCTGCTCGATACCCGACTCGAGACGTTGCGGGAGCATCGACGCCAGCAGTCTGAGCGGGTGCGGGCCGTGGCCGCCCGTCTTGATGGTCTGCGGCGGCAGCGCACCGAGGCCGAGAGTTCGCTTCGCGAAACTCGGGAGCAGCAGTCCAGGCTTGAGATCGAGCGAGCCGAGACCCGGATGCGGATCGAGAACGTTACGGCCGCTATTCGTTCCGAGTTCGATCGGGAGCCGGAGGCCGCCATCGAGGCTCCCTGCCCGGTGTTGCCTGACGGGGTTCTTGCCGCAGCTCGGATTGCCGAACTGGAACGGGAGCTTAAGTTGATGGGCCCAATCAACCCGTTGGCCCTCGCTGAGTTTGACTTGTTGAAGGAACGACACGAGTTCCTTCAGGAACAATTGGACGACATACGGTCCACGCGTAAGGAACTCCGCAAGGTGATCCGTTCGGTTGACGAGGAGATCGTGTCGGTTTTTGCTGCAGCTTTTGCTGAAGTTTCTAGCCACTTCACCGAACTTTTCGAATCACTGTTCCCGGGTGGCCAGGGACGGCTGCGTCTGGCTAACCCTGACGACCTGCTGGAGACCGGCATCGAGGTCGAGGCCCGTCCATCGGGCAAGAACGTGAAGAAGCTGTCGCTGCTGTCCGGTGGCGAGCGGTCGTTGACCGCGTTGGCTTTCCTGTTCGCTGTGTTCCGCAGCCGACCGTCGCCCTTCTACGTGATGGATGAGGTGGAGGCGGCTCTGGATGACGTCAATCTCCATCGTTTCCTTGGTCTCGTCGACCAGTTCCGAGACGATGCCCAGTTGGTGATCGTGAGCCATCAGAAGCGCACGATGGAGGCCGCCGACTGCCTGTATGGGGTCTCTATGGCGCCCGGTGGGTCCTCCAAGGTGGTCAGCGAGCGGGTCGGGGCAGCCCGTGTCGCCGAGAGCATCGGCGTCCTCGCCAACGGCTGATCTGGCCGTAGATCGGGACACCCGCGCCTCGACACTGGTGAGTGTCGGAGTACCGTCGTCGGCGTGCGCATCCTCGTAGTCGATGACGAGGCCGACCTGCTCGACGCCCTATCTCGTGGTCTTCGCCGCGAGGGCTACGCGGTGGATACGGTCGATAACGGTGAGGAGGCCCTGGCTAAGGCTTCCTGGACCCCGTACGACCTGATCTGCCTCGACCTGACTATGCAGGGAATTGATGGCCTCGAGGTCTGTGCCCGCCTCCGGGCCGAACCTCCCGGAGGGGTGGCGCCCAGGATTCTGATGTTGACGGCCCGCGACACCCTCGAGGACCGGATCCGTGGTCTGGATGTCGGGGCCGACGACTACTTGGTCAAGCCGTTCGCCTTTGACGAACTCACGGCTCGGATTCGAACGCTCCTGAGGCGTGATTCCGGTCGATCGGGAGCGGTCCTGGAGGTGGGTGAGGTGGTGGTCGACACGGCCCGGCACCATGCCAGCCGCGCCGGTCGGGAGCTCGGTCTTACCGCCAAAGAGTTCGCCGTGCTGCGCTACTTCATGACTCGACCCGGTGAGGTCCTCTCCCAGGAGCAATTACTTGATCACGTGTGGGACGAGCATGCCGATCCGTTCACCAACACGGTGAGAGTCACGGTGGGTACGTTGCGCCGCAAGCTGACTGTGGGCGACGAGGAGCCAGCGCTCGAGACGGTGGTGGGTTCCGGCTACCGGTTGTTCGACCCCGATGCAGTCCGTGACCTCGATGGCGAGTCCGACCAGTGAACCGCTCGGGTGTGGGCCTTGCCAATCGGATGCCCGACCGTTTTGGAAGCCTGCGAACGCGTCTGGCCCTGCTCTATTCGATCGTCCTCTTCGTTTTGGCGGCCGTCATGGTTGGGGCCATCTACCTAAGCCTCTCGCGAGCACTGTCAGATGAGCCCATGTCCCGCCTTGCTCGATTTGAGCGACTCGCCACCGACACTGCCCAGACATCTGAGGTGGAATCGGCATCGCTAGTCCCTGACGAACGGCCGTCCCGTCCGTGGCTGGTGATTTTCGAAGAGGAAGTCAATCTTCGAGCTCTCGAGCGCTTGCGGTCGTATTCCTTCACGGCTCTGGCTGGGCTGTTCCTGGGAAGTTTGCTCGTCGGTTGGTACGTGGCCGGCTTGGTCCTGCGCCCTATTGGTCGGATCTCTGCCGTCGCGCGTGAGATCACCGCCACCGATCTCTCTCGGCGCATCGACCTAGGAGGACCGTCTGATGAACTCCGGGATCTGGCTGACACGTTCGACGAAATGCTGGGCCGTCTCGACGAGTCCTTCGAGGGACAACGCCGATTCGTAGCTGAAGCGTCGCACGAACTCCGGAACCCGTTGGCCGTGTTACGGACCAATCTGGACGTGGTCATGGCCGACCCGGAGTCCGGGCCCGAGGATTTTCGGGCGGCCGGTGTGGTCGCCCTCCGTGCCGCCGAGCGGATGTCAGTGCTAGTCGATGACTTGCTGCTTTATGCCCACCACGAACGACCTGACGCTACCCGTGAGGCGTTAGACCTAGCTGTCGTAGTGGCTGAGACGGTTGAGGACTTTGGGGCGGCTGCTGGCCGCGTGGGAGTGAGCCTGGAGTTGGTTGAGCGGACCGGCTTGACCGTGCTGGCCGACGCGGCAGCGTTGAGGCGAGCAGTGGCCAACCTGTTGAGTAACGCAATCAGGGTGTCAGGCAGCGGTGGGTCTATCCAGATCTCCACCGGTGGCGACGATGATCTGGTGTGGGTCTCAGTGGTCGACGACGGCCCCGGCATCACCGCTGAACACCTTGATCACGTGTTCCAGCGGTTCTGGCGGGGTGACCGGTCCTCGACGCGAGAGGCCGGTCGTTCGGGCCTTGGTCTGGCCATCGTCCGTCAGATCGCCGAGGGTCACGGTGGCCGGGCTACCGTCCGCTCGACTCCAGGGGAGGGGGCGACCTTCACCGTATGGCTGCCTCGGTATGTGAGCCGCGTGGTGGCCCGGCGCGAGAGGGTCTGATAGATGGCGCTGATTTCTCGGTTCAAGAAAAGCGGGAAAAGGGGTTGGCCGGTCTACCTTTTTCGTCATGTCTGAAGAGTCCGTTTCATCGGGATCGTCGGGCCCCCGGTCAGTCGATCGTCGGAGTATCGAAGTCGGGAGTCGAGCCGGTGCCCTCCCGCTGCATCGAGTCGACGAGCCGTCCTTTCCGGGGCTCCTTCCGGCTCCTGTGCCGCCCATCGAGGCGCCGGTGCGTCTCACCGGTCGGGTATTAGCTGGCGTGTTTGCGATTGCCGTGCTGGCGGCCGCTCTGGTAGCAGGTGCAGTTGCCGGATGGATGCTCCGGGGCGAAGACGGGGGCGATTCGGCTCGGTCGGCCGATACGCCCGTCGAGGTGGTCGCAGACTTGGTTGAGCGGGTGTTGGCCAGCGGGTCCTCTGCCCTGACGGCTGACGAGGTGCGGGACCTGCTGGCCGGCGAGATTGAGGCCCAGGATGTTCCTGAAGGCCTCTCGCGAGATGACGTGGAGGCAATCGTTGCCGCCCGTGTGGCCGATACGGAGGGGCTAGGTCCCGACGAGGTGGCGTCGATCGTGTCCACGGTGGTCGAGGAGATGGCTGGACTAGATCAGGCTGAGGTGGAAGCCGTGGTTGGGCGCTTGGTCGAAGAGTCTTCCGGCCTGTCAGCGAGTGAGGTGGAGGCGCTGGTGAATCGGATGTTCGCGGAGGCGCCAGTCGACGACTCGGGCGACGAGCCGGTGGTGGCCGTGGCAGACGCCCTGCGGGACACGGTGGTTCTGGTAACGGCTGTGGACAAGGGCCATGGGTCGGGCATCGTGTTTGACGAGACGCGGATCGTCACCAATGCCCACGTGGTGGACGGCGCAGACGAACTCCTCGTGACTCTCCCCAATGGTCGGGAGATCGCTGCCACGGTGGTCGGTGCCGATGTCCGGCGAGATGTCGCTGTGTTGGAACTGGTCGACCCGGCCGAGGGTTTGGTGCCCGCTGTGTTCGCGTTCAGCGAAGATCTCCGAGTTGGCCAGTTGGCGGTTGCAGTGGGTAGTCCATTTGACCTGGATCGGACGGTTACTTCGGGCATCGTGAGCGCTCTCGGGCGGGTTATCGACTCCTATGGGTGCGAGTCTGGGTTGGGTGCTGACTGTGCCGGAGTCGCCATGATCCAGACTGACGCACCGATCAACCCTGGCAATTCCGGCGGACCGTTGGCTGACCGCGAAGGTCGGGTCATCGGCATGAATACGTCGATCCGGAGCGGCGGTGCCTTCGCGGGCGGAAACATTGGTTTGGGGTTCGCCCTGCCTAGCGACACGGTGGTGCTGGTGGCCCGTCGCCTAATCGCCGGCCAGCCTGTGGGCACAGCATGGTTGGGCATCCGCGGCGAGTCGCCGACGGACGGCAGCACGGGGGCAGTCGTTGTAGAGGTCATCGAGGGATCCCCGGCATACGCGGCGGGCTTAACGGAGGGCGATCGGATCTTCCGCTCCGATGGGCGCATTATCCGTGACATGCCCGCACTCCGGGCTGACATCCAGATCCGGCTTCCGGGCACGTCGGTAAACCTTGAGGTAGATCGTGCTGGCGGGATCATCCTGATTGAGGTGGACCTGGGTGCCCTAGACGATCAGTTCCCCGACCCGACCAGCGACGAGGGCGGGGATGAGGACGGTTCGTTAGAGGACGCAGAGGACTGATCAGGGGCCAGGAGGCTACCGGTAGCCTCCCGGATCATGGGTCTCCGCTCCCGCCTTAGTCGCGCTCGTGACGCCTGGTCCTCACAGTTGGCGTCTGTTCGCGCGTCGGAGGTGGTGGACGAGCAAACCTGGCAGGACCTGAGTGACGCTCTTGTACTAGCCGATGTCGGGGTGGCAACGGCCGACCAACTGTTGGACGAGGTCCGTCAGCGGGTCGGACGTGATGGGGTGGATGATGTCAACGGGGTGCTGGGTGCTCTGAAAGCCGCATTGGTGGACCGCTTGGGAGGGGCTGATCGGTCATTAGCGCTTGGTGGGCAGCCGTCGGTCTGGCTGTTCGTTGGAGTAAATGGGGTAGGTAAAACCACCACCATCGGAAAGTTGGGTGTCCGGGAGGTTGCACAAGGTCTCAGTGTGGTGTTCGCCGCTGGCGACACATTCCGGGCTGCGGCGGCTGACCAGTTGGTCATGTGGGCCGATCAGGCTGGTGCCCCGGTAGTGCGAGGTGCTGAGGGAGCTGATCCAGGATCAGTGGTGTTCGACGCTGTCGAACACGCGGCGTCCCGGGGTGCCGATCTAGTGCTGGCCGACACCGCCGGTCGGGTCCACACGAAGTCGAACCTGATGGATGAACTGGCCAAGGTCAGGCGGGTGGCTGAGAAGGGCTCGGGCACCGTGACCGAGACGTTGCTGGTTGTCGACGCCACCACCGGTCAGAACGGATTGGTCCAGGCCCGACAGTTTGCGGAGGTAGCCGATGTGACGGGGATCGTGCTGACCAAGTTAGATGGCTCGGCGCGAGGCGGCATCGTTATCGCTGTAGAGGACGGTCTGGGTATTCCGGTGAAGTTGGTAGGTGTGGGCGAGGGTGTCGACGACCTGGTGGAGTTCGACCCAGTGGACTTTGTTGAGGCCCTGTTTGCCGACGATGTTGCCGCCTAACCGCTGTCGCTGTGGTCACCACTGATGGAATCTGGATGAGAGGCAGCACGTGTTCGAGAACCTGAGCAGTCGGTTTGAGGGGGTCCTCAAACGGATCCGCGGCAAGGGGCGTCTCGGACACCAGGAGGTCGACGAATTCCTCGCTGAGCTTCGGGTGGCTTTGCTGGAGGCGGATGTGCACCTGTCGGTGGTGCGCACCTTTCAGGAGCGGATTCGGGAGCGCGCCATCGGCACCGAGGTGAGCGGTGCACTGAATCCGGGACAGCAGGTCGTCAAGATTGTTCTGGAGGAACTCACCGGGGTACTAGGTGGTGAGACCCACCGGTTGGTCCATGCCCCCAAGGCGCCGACTGTGGTCCTGTTGGCAGGCCTCCAGGGTTCGGGCAAGACGACCACTGCGGCCAAGTTGGCCAGTTGGTTCAAGGCTCAGGGGCGTAATCCGATGTTGATCGGTGCTGACCTGCAGCGCCCCGCGGCTGTTGAGCAGTTGCAGACGCTCGGTGGGCGCATTGCTGTGCCGGTGTTCAGCGAGGCCACCAACCCGGTGTCGGTCGCCCGGGCCGGACTGGCCGAGGCACGCAGCATGGGTCGCGATGTCGTGATCTGTGACACCGCCGGCCGTCTAGCCATCGACGACGAGTTGATGGCCGAGGTCGCCGAGGTCGCCGAGGTGCTCGAACCGCATCACACGCTGCTGGTGATCGATGCGATGACCGGTCAAGACGCTGTCAACACGGCTGAGAGGTTCCATGCTCGTCTGAGCCTGGACGCCGTGGTGCTGACCAAGCTGGACGGCGACGCACGTGGTGGAGCGGCGCTGAGCATCAAGGAGGTGGTTGGTCGGCCTATCGCCTTCGCCTCCACAGGGGAGGCCCTAGAGGACTTCGAACCGTTTCATCCGGATCGCCTAGCCAGTCGGATTCTCGGGATGGGCGACGTCGAGACGCTTATCGAGAAGGCTGAAGAGAACTTCGAACAAGTTGAGGCTGAGGCAGCGGCTAAGCGCCTCATGGAAGGCACGTTCACCTTGGATGACTTCCTTGAACAACTCAAGGCGCTGCGGAAGATGGGGCCGTTGAGCAACGTGATGGGCATGGTTCCCGGGATGGCCCAGCAGATGAAGGGCGTCGATACCGATGTCGACGAACGTCGGATCGACCGGATCGAGGGAATCATTCATTCCATGACCCCTAGCGAGCGGGCTGACCCGGACGCTAT
>PVBE010555164.1_pt1 | contig 18867 bp, 18 predicted proteins | sample 1631181 | NCBI WGS metagenome assembly PVBE01 (sample SAMN08397723, study PRJNA350692) | Marine metagenome, whole genome shotgun sequencing project. | isolation source: water | place: Pacific Ocean | collected 2012-04 | reverse complement strand
GCAATAGACCAAGCAGTAGAAGAAGCTCAGGAAGTAGGTGCCTCATGACCGTGATTTGCATGATGGTACCCCCAGAGCGAAGCGAATCGCTTGAGTTAGCAGCTGCTCTGGCTGACTATCTGGAGCAATCTGGCAATACGGTGCGTCTTGGCGAAGTTGAAGCTTCCGCGATCGGCAGACGTGAACTTGGCTGTTCGTTAGAGGACTTTGCTGCTGATGCTGATCTGGCGGTCAGTATTGGTGGTGATGGAACCATGCTACGAACGTTTGAGCGGGTTGCTCAGTTCGGTGTCCCTGTACTGGGCGTCAATGTCGGCCACCTCGGGTATTTAACGGAGTTTGAAGCGGACGAAGCGAAGACGGCTGTTGATAAGGCGTTACGAGGAGATCTTCCGGTCGAAGAGCGCCTAATGGTTCAAAGTCGAGTTCAAAGGTCGACTGGTGAAATTGAGGGTACTTGGATAGGCCTGAACGAAGCAGTAGTTGAGAAGAAATCGCAGGGACACACAGTGCGCCTCGAAGTGGCTATTGATGACTCTCCCTTCGCGACTTACGCAGGAGATGGTCTCATAGTTTCAACTCCAACCGGTTCGACTGCATACAACCTCTCAGCTCGTGGTTCCATAGTCGCTCCTACCCACTGGTCACTTCAGTTGACCCCTGTTGCACCTCACATGTTGTTTGACCGTTCACTTGTGTTGAGACCGGACACCGAAATTCGGATATCGGTCGTTGGGGAGCGAGAGGCGAACCTTTCTGTAGATGGCAGAAGTGTCGCAGCCTTGAGTGATGGCGATGTCATGATTGCCACGCGTTCAGACATCATTGCGCGGCTGGTGACCTCTGGCTCCGGGGGTTTCCAGCAGGTACTGAAACAAAAGTTTGGTCTGAAGGATCGCTAATGCTTCTGGAACTTTCTGTCCAGAATCTAGGAGTAATTGAATCTTCATCGCTGATTTTAGGTCCAGGGGTAACAGTTCTTACGGGAGAAACCGGCGCAGGGAAAACGATGGTGGTCCAAGCCATACAACTACTTACAGGCGGTAAGGCAGATCCCTCAATGGTGCGAAATGGAGCCGAAGAAGCGACGATTGAAGGTCGATTTCAAACCCCGGATGGAGGCGAGGTCATACTCCGACGCCAGATACCAGCAAAAGGGCGCAGCAGAGAATATCTTGATGGAGCATTAGCTGGGATGCCTCAATTGACTGAAGTCGGATTGACCTTGGTTGATCTACATGGCCAACATCAACATCAATCTCTTCTGCAGCAGAAAGTTCAACGCTCAGCGCTAGACCAGTACGGAAAGATTGACTTAGGGCCACTCAACGACGCTCGATTCAATGAGCGTCGCCTACTCGCAGCGATCGAAGAACTAGGAGGGGACGCTCGATCCCGCGCACATGAGATCGATTTATTGAAATTCCAGATTGAGGAGTTGGAACAAGCAAAATTGGATAACCCAGCTGAACTTGACGAACTAGGCAAGCTTGAAGAACTGCTAGCCGATGCAAGCGCCCATATCGAGTATGGGAGTCAAGCTCGAGAGTCGATAAGTGGTGACGGTGGCCTTATCGATTCCCTTGGGAAAATTATTGCCAGTCTTACTGATCGGACCCCCTACAAGGAAGTAACTAATCGGCTACGAGGTGTACAAGCTGAAGTCACCGATATCGCTGAATTAGCGCGTGCCCTGATTGATTCAATTGAAGATGACCCGCAAAGGCTTGCGGATGTCCGCGGACGTCGCCAACTACTGATTGACCTGCAACGGAAATACGGTGACAGCATTAGTGATGTCATTGACTACTGGTCGAAAGCATCGGAACGGCTCGAGAAACTCCAAAGCCATGAAGCCAATGCTGCCGAACTTGAAGCTTCCCTGGTTCAGGCACGAGAACAGGTGGTGACTAGCTCTCAGGCAGTAGCGACGGCGAGACGAACCGCTGCGCCATCGTTTGCCGACGAAGTAAGCCGATACCTTCCCGAACTTGCATTGGAAAATGCGGCGTTGTCGGTTGAAGTGAGAGGAGAGGGCCCTGCTGACGATGTAGAGATCATGTTTCGCGCAAACAGTGGAAGTAAATGGCATGGTCTTTCCAAGGTCGCATCAGGTGGTGAACTAGCGAGGGTGATGTTGGCCCTGCGTTTGGTTCTGACGTCCGGACCTCCCAGCCTGGTTTTTGATGAAGTCGACGCCGGCATTGGAGGAAGTGCAGCGCTTGCAGTCGGCAAGGCGTTAGGACGGCTGGGCGGAACGCATCAAGTGCTGGTCGTGACCCACTTGCCACAGGTAGCAGCTTTCGGTGATCGACATCTAGTCGTCGACAAAAATGATGATGGCTCAACGGTTGTTTCTACTGTGGCCGAGGTCGAAGGTGATGACCGTGTCCGAGAATTGGCGCGCATGCTTGCAGGACAGCCAGATTCAGCCAGTGGAAACGAACATGCCACAGAGTTACTAGAACGAGCGCAGCTCGAACGGAGCCAGCCGTGAGACTCAGGCGTCGCAACACCAACATCGGCAACGGAACTTTAAAGGCTCCGGCTCGTGTGGATCGACGTACAAAAAATCTTATTCCGCGTCTAAATGAAGGTGATATAGCAGTTATCCACCATGAAGATTTAGACCGCGTAGCGGCAGAAGGGCTGGTGTCAGCTCGTGTTGGGGCGGTGCTTAATGCGTCTCAGAGTTTGTCTGGAAGGTACCCAGCCCAGGGTGCTCTCCTCCTGCTCAAATCGGGAGTTCCATTACTCGATGGAATAGGGGTGAGTGCCTTTAACCGCATCCGAGAAGGCGAAACCCTTTCGATCGTCAGTGACAAAGTTTTTGTTGATGGGCAAGCGCTCTGCAAAGGAGTCAGACCAACAATCGATGAGCTTGAGCGTCGACTCGAATTGGCAAGAGAGGCAGTACGAGGGCAACTTGGTGAATTCGCGACGAACACGCTTCAATACCTCGCAGACGAGCCGGAACTCATCACCGACGACTTAGATCTTCCAGAGATTGCAACCAGCCTCACCCAACGACAGGTGCTAGTGGTTGTTCGAGGAATTGACTACCGAGAAGATCTGTCGACACTGAAAAGATCCGGCTACGTAAGCGAAATGCGGCCCGTCTTGATAGGCGTTGACGGTGGAGCTGACGCGCTACTAGAAGTAGGCCTCACCCCTGACCTCATAGTGGGCGATTTCGATTCCGTATCTAGGGATGCTTTGGACTCTGGGGCTCAATTACTTGTGCACGCTTACCCCGGAGGGGAGGCGCCTGGAGCAACGCGATTGGAACGTCTTGGGTTCGGATACACGGTCGTAGAGGGTCTCGGCACTAGTGAAGATATAGCCATGCGTATCGCCTTCGAAGAAAGCGCAGAATTGATTGTGTTAGTGGGTTCGCATACTTCGATGGCTGATTTCTTTGACAAGGGTCGTAGGGGTATGGCTTCGACTTTCTTGACCCGTATGAAGGTCTCATCAATCTTGGTTGATGCCAAGGGAGTAGGCCGCCTTTATCGAACGCAGGTTCGTAAACGCGACCTAGCCTTACTTGTACTATCGGCTATTTTCACCCTCGTTGTGATCGCAGTGGTAACTGAACCCGTCCGTTTGCTTTTGCGAACGCTCTGGCTCAACTTAGGGATGTGATGAACAAGTGATAAATCTCCGCTATCACATCGTGAGCGTGGTAGCCGTTTTCTTAGCGCTGGGTATCGGCTTGGCATTGGGTTCCACGTTCGTCGATTCGATATTGGTAAACGAGCTTGAAGATCAAGTAAATGAATTCAAACTGGACCGAGACGAGGCCATCCGAATCAAAGAGCAAGCGGTTGCTGATAAAGACAGCGCGCAAGACGACAATGAAATACTGCAAGCTGAAGGGGTTCAACAAAAACAGCGTCACGATGAAGTACTAGAGGATCTGCGCGTTTCCACGAGGAAAGAAGTAGCTGTCATTCGTGAACAAGGTGAGGTTGATAAGGAGGCCACCGATCTTCTCTTAAATTCGATCGAAAAGTTGATGCCACGAGGTCACCTTGAAGGAACCTCATGGGTGATGTTGGCCCCGACTGGTGTTGACCGCTCGGTCATGTCGGAGATTCGTGAAGTTCTGACGCGTTCGGATGCTGAATATCTTGGAACCCTATGGATACGGCCGGCAATGAATTTTGACGATCCCGAAACCTCCGCTGGTCTAGCCGAGCTATTTTCAGTTGAATCAGGTTCAGCTGCAGTTGCTGAGTTAACGATTGCTAATTTGGCTGCCTCGTTGTTAGCAGACGAGGAGGTAAGCAACGATGGCCCAGCAGCGGTAAACGAGGTCATCAATCAATTAAGTGACCTCGGATTGATGCGATTTGATCGCTATCAGTCAGCGGTAACTATCGATGAACTTTCCAATTTGGCCAACAGAATCATTTTCGTGAACGATCCAGTGCACACGGACCTTCATCACGGCTTCATAGTTCCCCTTATCCAAGCAATTGATGATCGCGGCGGGAACGGGATTGGAGCTGTGATCGAACTTCAAGTTGAGGACCTAACACGGGGACAAGTGGTTGACAGAATCCGTAACGATTCAGACCTTGCAAAGGGGTGGTCAACGTTCGATGCCGTTCGTTCGCTAGAAGACCGCCTAGGGCTTTTGGTGGGACTTGGCCGCCTCCCAGCCGTAGGTCATTACGGTGAATTAGCTACCGCTGAGGAGCGGTTTTCGAGATGACCCATGTAGTAGCCATAGTCCCCGCAAAGGACAACGTTGACTCAATTTCGGCAACGGTAACAGCACTCCTAAAGACCGGCGCTATTGGCGAGGTGCTAGTTGTAGATGACGGGTCGGTAGACGGCACTGGTGAAAGCGCCATAAAAGCTGGGGCACGAGTGATCGCGTTGGAGTCAAATATTGGCAAAGGCGGTGCAGTAACAGCAGGTGTTGTGTCGTCGGGAGCTCCCGATACCTACCTTCTGATTGACGCGGACCTTGGTGGGTCAGCAGTCCACGCAACGGAACTCTTACAACCACTACTTGCAGACGAAGCCGATATGACGATCGCTGTATTTCCTCCTGAAGGAAGATCCAGGGGATTTGGTTTCGCGAAACTTACAGCCATCGAAATACTTATAGAAGCAACCGGTCGTAGTTTTGTTGAACCCTTGTCCGGACAGCGGGCTATCAAGGGCCAGTTAATGCGGTCATTAACCCTGGCAGATGGATTTGGACTAGAGGTTGGCCTCACAATTGACGTAGATGTAACCGAGGGCAGAATTTTAGAGGTGCCCATAGAGTTTTCTCACGCTCCAACCGGTAGAGGGATCAGAGACATTCTTCATCGGTTAGGACAACTACGAGATCTGACGCGAGCGTCCGCGTCTCGGCTGGGATGGCGGTGCACTGTAGAGTCAACCCTTCGAGCAGTGGTCAGGAGAGTTAAGCAGTGGTTTTGACGATTGGTGTCTTTGCTACCGCTCTAATCGCTGCTCTGCTTGCGTGGGGGCGCCTCGGTCCTTCTCTATCTCGTCCGGGTTTACAAAAAGAGAACTATCGCGGTGTCCTCATCGTTGCCGTTTCAGGGATTTTCATCGTCGCGTTGGAGGTCCTAATCGTTGCAAATTTGTATTGGGGCTTCAGAACATCTTTATACGGCCCTCACGCCATAGCGGTATTGATACTCGTGGTCACCTTCGGATTGTTGGGGTGGATTGATGACACTAGGGGAGGGAACAGCGGCGGAGGGTTTGAAGGTCACCTTCGTTCGGCGGTCTCTCAGCGAGCGGTATCTACAGGTCTTGTGAAATTAGTTGGGGGTGTTCTTGTGTCCCTAGCAGCAGTGCTGATAGCTGATATCAGCACCGGTTTGGTCGAGATGACTCGCGGTGCCGCAATAATCGCTTTGAGCGCGAATCTCTTGAACCTTTTCGATAGAGCACCTGCTCGTTCATCAAAAGTTTCATTGTTGTGGTTCGTCGTCCTCTTGGTGTCCGTTTTTATTTGGGGCGATTCCTACTCAGCTGTTCATCTTGTTTGGGCTGCAGGCGTCGTCGGTGCAACCGTTGGGTTGGGCCCCTCGGAACTTATGGAACGACATATGCAAGGAGACACTGGAGTTAATGCAACAGGCGCCATCCTTGGATTTTGTACGGTCCTGGTAAGCGCGTCGAGTGTTCAGTGGGTCGTCTTGGTAGTACTAGCTGGTTTCAACCTCGCGAGCGAGCGAACCTCTTTTAGTCAAGTGATAGCGGATAATGCTTTTTTGAGTCGACTTGACCGAGCCGGCACACGGCAACCGAACGCTTAAAGCTGCTACGGGTTCGAGGCCTAAATTTTGCAGTGCGAGAAAACTGTTGCCTAAGGTCAGCAACATTAGAGAGTTGAACCGCTAAATTCTGTTCCAGTGCAGCGGGATCTTAACCATGACTAAACACATCTTCGTTACCGGTGGGGTCGCGAGTGGACTTGGTAAGGGCATAACTGGGTCCTCTCTCGGCCGTTTGTTAAAAGCGCGGGGCTTGAGAGTCACGATGCAGAAGTTCGACCCGTATATAAATGTCGACCCGGGCACCATGAATCCTTTTGAACATGGTGAAGTTTTTGTGACAGACGACGGCGGAGAAACAGATCTGGATCTAGGCCATTACGAACGCTTTATAGATGAACCATTAACTAAAGATTCGAACGCTACGACCGGTTCCATCTACCAAGCGGTGTTAGCAGCGGAACGGCGCGGAGATTATCTAGGTAAAACAGTTCAGGTAATCCCTCACATCACCGATGAAATAAAGAGACGCATCAGGCGTTTAGCGACCGCCGACACTGATGTAGTCATAACTGAAGTTGGCGGAACAGCGGGAGATATTGAAATCTTGCCGTTCCTAGAAGCAATTAGACAGATGCGTTTAGACGCGGGACGAGGCAACGTCTGTTACGTGCACGTCACTCTTGTTCCCTTTATCGGTCCATCCGGTGAACAGAAAACTAAACCGACTCAGCATTCGGTCACTGAGCTACGAAGTCGCGGAATTCAGCCCGATGCTGTCGTGTTGAGAAGTGAAGAACCGATTGATACGGCATTGCGGGAAAAGATCTCACGACTGTGCGATGTCGAGCTATCAGGCGTAGTAAACGCCCCCGACGCATCAAACCTTTACGAGATTCCTTTGATACTTCATGACGAGGGTCTTGATCGATATGTGTGTGAAATTCTTGGACTTTCGAATCTAGAACCAGACCTTCAATCCTGGTCCTCGTTGGTTGACCGAATTGAAGAGTCCACTTCAAAGGTTCGCATAGGGATTATTGGTAAATACGTAAGCCTTCCTGATGCCTACATGTCGGTGGTTGAAGCATTACGGCATGGCGGGTACCACCATGCCGCTGATATTGAAATCGACTGGATTCAGGCCGAAGATGTTGAGGGCCTTTTGGCGGGAGGGCGACTCGCTCATTTAGACGGAATGATTATTCCCGGCGGCTTTGGAGAACGAGGGGTCGAAGGAAAGATCGCCGCAGCTAACTACGCGAGAGAAAACGAGGTCCCCTGTTTGGGCATCTGCTTGGGTCTCCAGGTCATGGTTACCGAATTCTGCCGAAACGAGTTGGGTCTGGTTGGTGCCAATAGCCGCGAATTTGACCCAACCACTGCACATCCAGTTGTTGACCTCATGGATTCACAACGTGATGTTACTGATATGGGTGGAACCATGAGGCTCGGCTTATACCCAGCTCGACTTCTCGAAGGCACTAAGACAGCGGCGATGTACGGCGAGGCTTTGATCTATGAGCGTCACCGACACCGGTATGAAGTAAATAATGAATACCGTGCACCAATGGAAGACCAAGGTCTCAAATGTAGTGGTTTATCCCCTGATGGACGCTTAGTGGAATTTATTGAACTTGACTCCCACCCGTTCTGGGTGGGCACCCAAGCGCACCCAGAATTCAAAAGTCGCCCAGATCGCCCCGCCCCGCTGTTCCAAGGTCTGGTGGAGGCCGCGTTGGCCCGTGCTGAAGGGCGGAACCCGAAGCTCCTGGAGTCAAGCGCAGAGTCGGTGGATTGATCCATGGTCGGCCCACCCGACCCTGAGTTTTCACTCATCAACGAAGAACTGCTGCATTCTGGTTACGCGTTCGATTTGTATGGAACTACATGGTCCGACTCCTCAGGGGAACTTTTTGAACGAGACATAGTCCGGCATCGCGGCGCAGTAGCGGTCATACCTTTTGCAGATGATGGAGAACACGTTTTTCTTGTTCGCCAGTTTCGCACCCCCCTTGATCGGTGGCTTCTGGAACTACCTGCCGGACTCCGTGACAAAGATGGTGAATCTGAAATAGAAACCGCACACCGGGAATTAGAAGAAGAAGTGGGATGTGTTGCCCAAACTCTTGAACATTTGGTGACGCTAGTGACCGCCGTGGGGTTCACTGACGAGTCAATTTCCGTATACCTAGCAACTGACCTTTCGTGGACTGAGCGTCAAGCTGACGGCGTTGAAGAAGAATCAATGACGGTTGAAACAGTTGCCCTGAAAGACCTTGCCGAAATGATCACAAGCGGACAGATCACAGACGCCAAGACGGTCGCCGGCCTGCTGCTTCTCCAGCAAAGATTAACGTCGTAGCCGAATGAGTCCGACTGAGGAAGATGAGGCCTGGCGAGCTGATTTTCTTAATTGGGTAGTAGCGAATAAGGGTCTCGTGAAGCTGACCAAAGAAGCTTACGGTCGGGATTTGGAAGAGTTTTGTAGATGGCTGCACTCCGTTGATGCCAGGTTGTCGACAGCGAAGGAAGACCACATAGTTTTGTACGTAGATTATTTACGTGACCGTCAGCGTAAAGCGGCGACAGTTGCTCGACAGGTAGTAGCGATTAGGCAGTTCTTCAGTTTTCTTGTCCATGAGAGGGCGTTGCTACCTGAAGATCCGAGTGCAGAAGTAGCGGTCCCTATCGTCCAGGGTGACAGTCCGAAGGCGTTGACAGAGGAACAAGTACGAGAACTACTCGCGTCCCCGGTAGGTGAGGAGCCAGCAACCTACCGAGATAGGGCCATTCTTGAACTCCTGTACGGCTGCGGCCTACGTGTCGCAGAACTAGTGGGACTTGAAGTCGACGACGTTGATCTCGACGGTCAGCTGCTGACAGTCTTTGGCAAGGGCCGACGAGAACGTATTGTCCCCTTAGGGTCTGCCGCTCATGAAGCGTTATCGCAGTGGATGAGCGGCGCTGGTCGACAAGCAGCCTTAAGTCTTCGATCTAGTTCTCACAAAGATATAGAGACAGCTGTGTTTCTTAGCGTCGGTGGACCAGACCGGGGCACTCGACTCTCTCGGATGGGAGCGTGGAGGATCGTCCGTCGACACGGCGACAAAGTTGGACTCGGAGAGGAATTAACTCCGCACGTGTTGCGTCATTCGTGTGCCACTCACATGCTCATCAATGGTGCTGATATTCGATATGTGCAGGAATTATTAGGACATGTTTCGATCAGAAACACTCAGAGATATACGGCGGTCAGAGAAGAAGAGTTGAGGCAGATTCACCTGCAGGCTCACCCCCGCGCAGAGGCCCGATTAAAAATAAGTTCGCAGAAGAGAAGTGATGAGACGGGGACCAACAGAACGACGTCGCTGAACGACAGCTAGGTTCAGTACCGTGCTCGGCAAACATTCACGTCATCTCGTCAGCCGCTTTTTTTCGACCGTTTCGGCAAGAACACCCGAAGCTAAGGAGGTCGCTTGGGCTGGTGAGCACCTGTCGGATCTCGAATTTGAACTTTGGCTGCAAATGTCTTCAGCGGATCGCCTTCACTCGATTTTGGTGGCGCAAAGAGTTGAAGTCGAACTACGAGGAGATGAAACAGCGTTAGTTGCAGGGTTGTTGCATGATGTGGGTAAGACCGCAGTCCGGTCTGGGCTTGTTACCAGGGTTGTGGCCGCGATAGTTAAGCCGGTGTTGACCCGACAGAGGGTGAGCCACTGGGCGTCAGGAGGCAGCTTCCTTTCGAACCTGGCGTCTTTCATCGATTATCCGCGTATTGGCGCTGCTCTACTGCAAAGCATCGGGAGCGATGAGTTTGTGGTTCGATGGGCAGCAGAACATCACCTAGCGAAGCATGAATGGACAGTGGATAGCGTCAGAGCAGATGTATTGGCGCGCGCAGACGATCTCGCAGTGTAAGAAGGGTGTATGGAAGCGACGGAAATAACTGAGCAACTCAAGAGTGTGATTCTTGCTAATTACGGAGATCGCGTCGGTACCTTCAAATTGCAGTCTGTGGACGAAGAAACATCCAAAGCTAGACAAAAGGCTCGTTCTCAACTTTCGAAAGAACAACGTTTAATGATCGACCGGGCGCTCGTGCCTTTTCGTGACTGGCTAATCGAGAGAGATCCAGAAGCAGCTGAGCGCGTCGCCACCGGCTCACCGGCACCTCAAGACATAGAAACAGCGGTTCGAGCCGCTGAAGATCATGCTGTAGCGCAAGTGGCTCCCAATATTTCTGCCGACGAAGCAGCCCTATTGGTCTGGCGACTCCAGAACGGCAGAGTGGAAACTATCGAGGAACGCAACAACAACCGACGGCCCCCCTTGCGACTTTCCAACCGGCATGTACGCACGATGGCGGGGGGTTTCGCAGTCATTTTTCTTGGATCTGGCATAGCGGGCATGGCAACAGAAGCGGGCACCCTAGTCACCGTTGCAGGCGCGGCGGTATTCGTTTATGGGTTCAGGAGATGGCGGTCAGGTGAAACAACTTCGAACGTCCCAGAAGTATCGGTCTTTCGGGGGGGAAAAATTAAGAGTGAAGGTCGAACTCAGCTCTAACTCAAGATTTCTGCTTGTTAGCTAAGAGGCAAGAAGCCCATAGCACTTTTGGCTCGATGAACCGTCTGGGCCGCTACTTCAGACGCTTTTTCGGCTCCCCGAGCAATAATTCGACCTAACTCAGCTGGATCTGAAAGAAGCTCCGAACGACGCTGTTGAACAGGTTCGAGGACGCTGATCACAGCATCTGCAGCATCTGTTTTCAATGGGCCGTATTGGTCATAATCATTCGCGAGAACTTCCGGATCGCGGTCAGTTGCTGCACCAAGAATTGAGAGCAAATTCGAAACACCGGGTTTAGTATCAAAATCAAACAGCACATCGTTGTCTGAATCGGTGACAGCGCGTTTGAACTTCTTTGCTATTGAGCTTGTGTCCTCAAAAATACCCACGGCCCCTGCAGATGAGTCCGTTGACTTGGACATCTTGTTTGTCGGTTCTTGAAGGTCCATTACCCGTGCAGCAATCTTGGGGATAGCAGCGGACGGTAAAACTAAAGTTTCGCCGTAGCGAGAATTGAACCTTTCGGCGATATCGCGAGTGAGTTCAAGATGCTGCCGCTGGTCATCACCGACTGGAACCCGATCCGCGTCGTAAATCAAAATGTCAGCGGCCATCAACGCGGGGTAGGTGAAGAGACCCGCAGAAACATGTTCTTGGCCAGCATCGCCTTGTTTAGTGGATTTGTCTTTGAACTGCGTCATCCGACGAAGTTCACCAAAGGAGACGGTGCATTCAAGAAGCCAAGAGAGCTCCGTGTGGTAAGGAACATGACTCTGGACGAACAACGTACACACTTCAGGGTCTAAGCCGACCGCAACTAACGTTGCCATCGTTTCAAGGGTCTTTGATCGGAGTTCTTCTGGGTCCTGTTGAACCGTCACAGCGTGGAGGTCGACAGCACAATAGAAGCTGTCGTGTTCGTGTTGATCGAGGGCCCATTGGCGTAGAGCCCCAAGATAATTACCCAGATGAATATCACCGGTAGGTTGGATGCCAGACAACACTCTTGTCATGGAGTTGACGGTACCTCAGCTAACGACCTAAACCGCAGAGGAAGAGCGGAAGACCAACACGGCCCTAAAAGAAGGGCTTAGCGTGTTACATCAATGTGATTTGCTCCGCTATCGTGATGAAATGCCCTATGAGGTACAAACAACGGTCTTTGAGGGCCCATTCGATGTTTTGCTCCGACTTATTTTGGAGCAAGAAGTCGATATCTACGAAGTCTCCCTGACCAGCATTGTTGATGCCTATCTGGCCGAGATGGACAGGATTATTGGAGCGTCCGAGTATCCGAAGTCGAGTGCGTCGGGTGTCAATTTAGAACTAGCTACCGAATTTTTGCTAATAGCGGCGACTTTGGTGGAATTGAAGACTCGGCGATTGCTACCGGATCGAAGCGATGGCGACCTTGACGAAGAACTAGGCATATGGGAAGAACGAGATCTTCTTCTAGCTCGGTTACTTGAATGTCAGACCTTCAAGACCGCAGCGGTGGTAATGCGGCAGATGAGTCTCAACGCGTCACTTAGCTATCCGAGAACAGCCGGTCCCGACGAAAACTTCCTAGCCTTGGCTCCTGACCTCTTGATCGGAATCACTACTGACGATCTAGCCGTAGCCCTAGTTCGAGTCATGACACCGACAGCCGTAAAGCGAGTGGACCTAGGTCACATAGCTCCCGTTACTGCCTCGGTTGCTGATGCAATGTTTGAACTAATCGATGAACTCCCGGCACTCGGGAAAGCAAGTTTCAAGCAGCTAACTGGAGGGCTGGTGGACCGCATTGAGGTAGTCGTCCGTTTCTTGGCGATTCTCGAATTGTTTAAGCAAGGTCATATTGAGTTAGACCAAAGAGAACGATTTGGTGATATCACCCTCACTTGGACGGGAAACGAATCAGAGTTGTTGGTTCCATTAGGTGGCGGCTCTTATGACGGCTAGCGAAGACGCTGATACCTTCGAAGTATTAGCTGCTCAACTAGAAACAGAAGGTTCTTTGATTGATTCTGAACTTTCAGAAGGTGAGTATCTTGACCTAGACCCGACTCTTGTTCCGGCGGACGTCAGAGCTGCTTTGGAAGCGATTTTGATCGTGGCCTCAGACCCAGTCGCTCCCACTGTCTTGGCTCAATTGTTGGAAGTGAGTGTGGATACAATCGAGGCTTTGTGCGAATACTTGGCTGATAGTTACGCGCAGGAAGAACGTGGGTTCACCATTTCTCGAGTAGCCGGAGGCTTCCGATACCAGACTGCGGACGCTCAGGCCCCGTACGTGGAACGGTTTGTCCTAGAGGGTCAGACGACGCGTTTGTCCTCTGCTGCATTGGAAACTTTGGCGATTGTCGCATACAAGCAGCCGGTCTCTCGGGCACAGATAGCTTCTATCCGTGGAGTCAACGTCGATGGTGTGACTCGAACATTGCAACAACGCGGCTACGTAAAGGAAGTGGGACGAGACTCAGGCCCAGGGAACGCTGCTATGTATGGGACCACAACGCTATTTCTTGAGCGGATCGGCATCGACACTCTTCAAGAGTTACCCAACCTCAGCGACTTTGTCCCCGATGCAGAGGTGGCTGAGACTTTGGAAGCGGTGTTACGCGGTGACGATGAGGTTGCTTCAGGAACTGAAGCTGAAGCGGATTCTCAGGATATGAGTCCCCCAACGTGAGTACCGAGGAGTCGGATGAGCGACTCCAGAAAGTTCTGGCTCGTTCAGGTATCGCTAGTCGACGAGCTAGCGAAGACTTGATCGAAGCGGGACGCGTCAGTATTAACGGCAAGCTAGCAACCTTGGGTGACAAGGCAGGAGAGTCGGACCGGATAGAACTTGATGGCATTCCGGTTCTTAGAGACCCGGACTTAGTCCATTATTTACTTCACAAGCCGCGCGACGTTGTATCGACAGCCCAAGACCCGGAGGGGCGAGAAACTGTCGTCGATCTGGTACCAGCTGATACGAGAGTTTTCCCAATAGGGCGACTCGATGCTGATAGTGAAGGTCTCATTGTTCTGACGAACGACGGCGATTTAACTCAGAGGTTGACTCATCCAAGCTTCGGAGTCCCAAAAGAATATTTAGCTCATGTAGAGGGAATGCCTAGCCGGTCTGCTCTTAGACGATTACGTGAAGGAATCGAATTGGAAGATGGGCTGACTGCGCCCGCAGAGGTTTCAATGCCACACGATGGGTTGCTGCGTCTTGTCATCCACGAAGGCCGTAATCGTCAGGTGCGAAGAATGTGCGCGGCGATCGGACATCCAGTACTTCGGTTGGTCAGGGTCAGAATAGGGCCGATAACAGACCCGAGTCTTGCTGCGGGCGAATGGAGAGACTTAAGCAGAAAAGAGATTCGCTCTTTGTACGAGGCTTCAACGAATTCGTGAATTCATTTCAAGCTACGTCAAAGGCTTCGGTACCATTTCTTTACTAAGTCGTATCTATCAGCGGATGGGTCTAGTTTCATCATGAACAACAATGCACGCCGCGGTCAGATCGTGGGGACGGGCCTTATAGGCGGCTCAGTGGCTTTAGCCCTTCGCCATGCCGGGTGGCACGTAACTGGACTGGATACGGACACCGGACGCGCTGAGCGAGCTAAGGAACTCGGCGTTATCGATGCAACGGGAATAGACGAAGAGGCCGAATTAACTTTTGTTGCTGTCCCCGCAAGTGCTCTTGAAGCGGAAATAGCGAAAGCCCTTCAACGGACTAAAGGGATGGTGACCGACACAGGCAGTGTCAAGACAACGGTCGCCCGCAATATTCACGACCCTAGGTTCGTCCCAGGTCATCCCATGGCTGGCTCAGAACAGGATGGGGTTGAGGGCGCTGACCGACGGATTTTCGAAGGAGCAGTTTGGGTTCTGACGCCTACTGAAGGAACAGATGATCTTGGGTTGCGGGAACTCCAGACAGTTGTCTCTGCAATGGGTTGTGACGTTGTCACGATGACTCCGGAACGTCACGACGCACTAGTCGCCATCGTGTCGCATGTACCGCACCTCACTGCTGCGAGTCTTATGTGCTTGGCCGACGACCGAGCTTTGGACGATGCCCCGCTCCTTCGTTTAGCGGCAGGCGGGTTTCGAGACATGACTCGAATAGCGGCTGGTCATCCAGAAATCTGGCTGGATATTTGTGAAGAAAACAGAGATGCCATAGTCACGGTGCTGGATGAATTCGCTGACCGTATCAGTCATATTCGAGGCATAGTCGCTGAATCAGATCGCGATGGCCTAACTAACCTTCTTTCACAGGCGAGACGAGCTCGGACCAACCTTCCATCTCGCTACGTAAGACCTCAAGATTTGCTTGAAATAAGGATCCCAATCCCCGATCGCAAGGGTCAGATAGCGAACATCACCATGTTGGCTGCTGACTGTGATGTGAACGTCGCAGATATCGAAGTAGCTCACTCCACTGAAGGGGCCCAGGGTGTTTTGGTTTTGGTGATAGCTAGGGCTGAAATGCAAAGGTTCCTTGCGGTATTGGCTGGGCAGGGCTACAAACCAACGACGCGAGAACTCGCATGAACGATGTACGAGTGGTTCAACCTGTTGGTGGCCCTATGGTGGGTTCAGTCGTCATCCCTGGATCAAAGAGTCAGACAAATAGGGCATTGCTTTGCGCTGCTCTTGCCGAAGGAGACAGCCGTTTATCAGGTGTTCTCTTTGCTGACGACACAGAAGCCATGCTTGAAGCTGTTGTTTCAATGGGAGCTGGGGTCAAGGTGGATCGCGCACAAGCCACCCTGGAGGTGTCCGGCACCGGTGGTGACCTTACTTTCGAAAAGACCGTTATTGATTGTCGGTCCTCTGGAACAACCTCACGATTTTTGCTACCTGTTCTTGTAGCTGGCAAAGGTGATGTGAAGATAGATGGAAGTAACCAGCTGCGCTCTAGGCCGTTCGGGGAACAGATAAGAGCTTTACGATCGCTCGGCTGCACTCTGAACGAAATACGCGCCCCGGGGGAGCTCCCAATAGAAATAGCTGCCAGTGGAGCTGATGGTGGGAAGGTGGAAATTTCCGGGGCTGCTAGCAGTCAATTCGTCAGTGGCTTGATGTTGGCTGCTCCGCTTTATGTGGGAGGTCTTACAATTGAACTTATAGATAGGCCAATTAGCCGTCCTTATCTAGATCTAACTATCAAGGTCATGAACGACTTTGGGGTCACGGTCGAACAGCCAGATAAGTCGACCTATGTAGTTCGCCAAGGGCGCTACAGCGCGACAGACATGGAAATCGAACCGGACGCGTCAGCAGCATCATATTTTTTTGCGGCAGCAGCGATTACCCAAGGAAAGGTAAAAGTTAATGGCCTGCACCGGGAAAGTTGTCAGGGCGACGTCCAGTTTGTCGATGTGCTTGAAAAACTTGGGGCGAAGGTCACTTGGACTGACAATTCGATAGAAGTTCAAGGCGAACACCTTGATGGGGGAACGTTCGATTTACGGGACTTTTCTGACACTGCCCAAACCTTGGCTTCAGTCGCCGCATTTGCCGATTCTGAAATTGAAATCAAAGGGATTGGTTTCATACGAGCAAAGGAAACTGACCGGATCGCAGCGATTGTCTCGGAGCTAACGAAATGCGGAGTAGAAGTTATCGAGACATCAGATGGCCTCATTATCAGACCAGACAAATGGGGGCTTACAGGAGCGAGCATCGAAACCTACGATGATCATCGAATGGCGATGTCTATGTCGCTGCTCGGGCTCCGGGTGCCTCAAATAGAAATCAGAAACCCAGATTGCGTAGCTAAAACTTTCCCAGACTTTTTTTCCGTGCTCGAAAGCTTGAGGCCTGCAGGGGTTCAGCGAACAGATGTTGTAGCCGTAGCTGCTATCGATGGTCCGGCCGGTTCAGGAAAATCGACAGTCGCACGATCGCTAGCAATCGAACTTGGTCTTCCACACTTTGACACTGGAGCTATGTACCGGGCAGTGGCAGTAGCCGCATTACGTCAAGTGGTTGATGTGTCAGATCCAGAGGCAATCGCTGCATTAGCAAAGATCGTTGACATAAAAATTGATGACAGAACAATTGTTGACGGTATCGATGCAACAGAGGAAATTAGAAGTGCCGAGGTGAGTCAACTGGTAAGTGTCGTAGCGGCAAATCCTGACGTAAGACGGATTCTTGTTCCGCGCCAGCGACAATGGGCGACTGAACTAGGGGGCGGAGTGATGGAAGGCCGAGATATTGGGACCGAGGTATTTCCAGACGCAATATTCAAAGTGTTTTTGACGGCAGACCTGCATGTGAGAGCAAAGCGTCGTTTTGAAGAAAGCGCGGATCAAAGCTTGGATGATGTCTTGCAAGATTTAAAACGAAGAGACCATGTCGACTCAACAAGGGATGACTCGCCACTGCAAGTCGCACCTGGGTCCGTGATCTTCGACACCAGCAATATGACAGTTGAAGCAGCTGTTTCAGAGCTAGCGACGATGTTTCGTTCTCGAGTGGAGGGTTGATGGCTGGTCAGAACCTAGAGGCAGATCAGAGAACGCATTGGTATAACCGTCTCATGTATCGGCTCCTCAAATATTTGCTTTGGGGGGTCTTCAAAATTTGGAACCGAATTACCGTGGAAGGTATAGAGAACATTCCCGATGGGGCATGTGTGTGGGCCCCCAATCATCGGAGTTACATCGATACCCCTCTCCAGGCCAGCATCCCTCGGCGGTTGCGCTTCATGGGTAAGGACTCGGTGTGGAATAACCGGTTCTTCGGTTGGCTGTTTACCACTATTGGCTGCTTCCCTGTCAGCCGAGGGAGCGCAGACCGCGCTGCATTGATGACAGCCTTAGGAGTATTGGAAAATGGAAATGATCCGGTGGTGGCGTTTCCTGAGGGGGAGCGTAAGGATGGGCCTCGAATATTTCCGTTGTTTGATGGCGCTGCATACCTAGCAGCGAAGACGCAAGTGCCGATAGTGCCTGTCGGCATAGGTGGTACTGCCGAAGCTATGCCTAGAGGTGCGAAGTTTTTGTACCCGAAACGCGTCCACATCATAATTGGAGAGCCCATGCCACCTCCACCACTCAACGAGAAGGGTCGGCTTTCTCGAAATGACGTCCGTGAAACAACCGAAAGGCTTCGCGAAGAAATACAGCGGTTGTTTGATCGCGCTCAGGTCATCTGTGGCGTACCAAATGTGTATGACCCGGCAAGCGAACCTACCGAAACTGAGCAGTCCGAATAATTATTTGATCGCTATTCGGCGAGAGAGGCAAGTACTTCACTGGCGGCTATTTCCCGGTCTAACGGAGCTAAGCGAGAGTTAGCCGGAACGGCGAGCAGAGCGTGAACCGTTGTCTCTAAAGCTGAAAGAAACTCCCGGAGTTCTCTAGGGGGAGGGAAGTATTCGTCCTCGTCGGTTATACGTACTTCTTCTACTCCCAGATCGGGTGATAGGCGTTCGATGACCTCATGAACCAACTCTTCGGGAGCGGAAGCACCTGCGGTTACGCCGACAGTTCCATGTAGATCTAACGGTAGCTCGTCTGCCGAGTTGATCCTGAAGACCTGAGAACAGCCCGAAGTTTCAGCAAGTTTTACCAATGCCATGGTGTTCGATGAATTAGCCGAACCAATAACTACCACCGCATCGCATTGTTCAGCTATAGACGCAAGGGCAGACTGTCTGTTGGTCGTAGCGAAGCACAGGTCGCTGCGACCAGGCATCCAGACGTCGGGAAACCTCTCTTTAGTGGCGTCCAGCACGTCTTCCCAGTCTTGATGGCTGAGAGTTGTTTGAGCCAACATGGCTATTGGCTCTTCGAACTCAGGCAAGGCTGCGACATCAGACACATCCTCCACCAGACTTATTTTTTGTGGAGCGACTGCCATCGTTCCAACAGCTTCCTCATGGCCTTCGTGGCCTACGTAAACAATTCTGTAACCCTTATCTGAACGGACGCTGACCTCGTGATGAACCTTGGTCACAAGGGGGCAGACAGCATCAACCACATACCCTCCCCGCTTTCGGGCCTCAGCGACAACTTCGGGGGCTGAACCATGGGCTGAGAGCATT
>PVBE012520088.1_pt1 | contig 18870 bp, 15 predicted proteins | sample 1631181 | NCBI WGS metagenome assembly PVBE01 (sample SAMN08397723, study PRJNA350692) | Marine metagenome, whole genome shotgun sequencing project. | isolation source: water | place: Pacific Ocean | collected 2012-04 | reverse complement strand
TGCAGCTGACTGAGGATCGCGCGGATCTCCCTCGCATCGCGTCCATCCGGCTCGAGCGCGAGGGCCCGTTCGTACTCGGAGATGGCTGCCGCCTTCTTCCCCGAGGCCTGGTACGCGAGGCCCAGACCGTAGCGGGCCTCGGCACTGCTTCCCTTGAGCGCGAGCGCCTTCTTGAAGGCCGTCTGCGCGGCGGAGTTCCGACCCAGCTCCACGTTCATCCAGCCCAGCTGAATGGCCGCGCGGAAGTTGCGGGGATCGGCCTCCAGGGCCTTGCCGTAGGCGTCCGCGGCCGTGCGGAAGTTCCCCCGGTCACGGGCCTTGTTCCCGACCCCCATGTGGTCTTCCTTGGCCTTCGGCGTCGGCTTCGGAGTCGCCGGCTCACGGGCCGAAGGCGGGGGTCGCGTCGGCTTGGGCGTGGCGGGCTCGACAGTCGGGGCCGGCGTCGGCGCAGGCGTCTCCGGCTCGGGCGTCGGCGTCTCCTCGACCGCGTCGGGGGTCTCCTCCGGAGAGGCGGGCTCCTCCGGGGTCGTCTCCTCGAGCACCTCGGCCTCCACCGCGCCGTCCGCGAGCTCGCCGGTCTCGAAGACCTGGGAAGCCCCGGGACCCATGAGGAAGTACCACATGGCCCCACCCACGATGACGATGAGGAGCAGCAGCCCGAGGTAGAAGCCTCGGCCGCTGCCGCCGGTGTAGGGCTCGATGTCGTCGAAGGTCTGGTTCGGGTCGAAGTCGCCGCTCTCGTCCGCGGGGCTGGGCTCCGAGGGCATCGGAGCCGACACGGTCTCTTCCTTCGTGCTGACCGGCACGTGGCGGGTCGCCTTCAGGTCCGCCAGCTCCTCCTTGGTGGGCTGCGGAATGTCCCGCCGGGACGGCTGCACCGACATCCCCGGGTCCTCGACCCCAGGTGTCGTGTCGACGTGCACCGACTCGTCGCGGCTGCTCACGGAGCCGGAGGCGCCCATCTCGTGCATGCGGTTGAACGAGGGGGACTCCTCATCCGGAATCGGCGTGCCGCGCACATCGAAGAAGGAGACCTTGGACTCCTCGGGGGGCGGCGGAGCGGCCGGCAGCGAACCGGTCGATGCGCTGAAGAACTTGTCCTCGACCGCCGCTTCGGAGGGGGCCGACATGGCGGGAAGGTCGGGCACCGACTCGGGCGCCACCGGGGTCGTGTCGGGAAGCGACAGCGACGCCGCCCGCAAGCTGTCGTCGGGGTCGGCTCCGCCCGAGAAGTCAGCCGATGCGCCCGTGATGTCCGGCATATCGCCGCTCGCGCTCACGTCCATCATGGGACGAACCGTCGACTCCTCGGGCGTCGGGCCGGGGATCTGCGCGGCGGCCTCGATCGCGGCGTGGCGCGCCACCTCTGCTTCGTGGCTGACCGCGGTCATCTCCCGCGTCTTCTGCTTCAGCGCCCGCTTGGCCTGCTTGAGCTGGTCGATGATGGCGAAGAACGCGCGCAGGTCGCCGCGTTCGTTGACGACCTCCCAGTTCTTGCCGTCGTTGCTGACCCGGTCGCCCGGGAGCACCCGCTTCTCCACCACCCAGCGCTGCAGCGTGGCGATGTCCTTGACCTTATAGACGCGGTCGCCCTGGGCCAGGAACAGCGTGCCGGAGCCCTTCCGCACCGGCGGCGGCGGCGGGACGACGGGGGAGGTTCGAGGGAGCGCGGCGGGAGTGCGGGCGGCCGGCTCGGCTGGAGCCGGCGTCTGCGCCCCGGGGTGGGACGCGGTCGGGTTGCTGCGCGGGGTGCGCGGCGACTCGGAGACGGGGGCGTAGACCGTAAAGGTGTGCTCACACGCGGAGCACTGCACAGGGGTCCCGTCCCGCTCGAGCTGCTCGCCCTCGAGGAAGTACTCAGTTCCGCACTTGGGACAGATGATCCGCAAAAGTCAGCGAGTGCTCAGGGTCCGGCGCGGTTGACGGTAGTGCCCATGCTCTCGGCCTTGTTGTAGGCGATCGCAGCGGCTTCGGGCTCGCCCAGAGCGGTGTAGATGTCCCCCTGGAGCGCGTAATAGGAACCGTTGTTCGGGTCCTTCTGAATGGCCTTCTTGATCATCGACTTGGCGACGCCGTAGTTGCCTGCCGCGAACGTCTCCTTGGCCTTGCCGTAGTACATCTTACCGCCGGAGTCGGTGTCGCTGACCTTGACCTCCGCGCTGCCGCCGCCGCTGTTGCCGGCGGTGGCGGAGTCCGACGGGCGGTTCGCGAACGGAATCTCGCGGATGGGCGACGGGAGCCGGCCCGGCTGCTGCCGCTCCGGAACCCGGTTCGGGGTCACCGGCTCGAGCACGCGCTCCTCCGGGGTCAGATCCTCGGCCAGCTCCTGGGCTTCCAGCTGCCGGCGCTGCTCTTCCATGTCGCGCCGGATGCGCTCGCGGATGGCCTCGCGCTCGGCGTCGCCGATGTCGGCGTCCGGGGCGGCGGCAGTCGTCGTGCCCGCCGTGTTGTTCGCGGTCGTGGGCACGGGGCTGGGCCGGCCGAAGACGAAGTAGCCAACCACGCCGAGCAGAACCACCGCGACGAGGGCGAGCGGAGCCTTGCTCCGAGGAGCCGGAGGCTCAGGCGCCTTGGCCTTGCGGGGGCTGCGGGCCCGGGCCTGGCCGCTGCCTGCGAGCCCGCCGCCGGCAGGTCCATGACCGGCGAAGGAGCCGGTGCTTCCGGCGGTGGCCGAAGAACCGGCAGCGCTGAAGCGGCCCGAGGCGGCAGCGTCGTCGGCGGCCGGCTTCTTGACCTTCGTGGAGCTGCCGCGGGCGATCTTGTCGGCCTTGGCGATCTTCCAGGTCTCGATGAAGTGGCGGTCGAGGTTCTCGATGTCGCCGATGCGAACCCAGTCCTTGGCGTTGTGACTGATGAGGTCGTCTTCGGTGACCTTCTTGTCCGCCAGGTACTTCTTGAGCGTCGAGATGTCGCTGAAGTCGTAGATCAGGCCGATGGCGACCTTGACCTTCCAGGTCGTGATGCCGACCTCACGGAAGTCCAACTCGGATGCGCTGGCCGGCTCGGGAATGTCGGCCGCGACGACACCGGGACTGGAGACCGCCGGAGACTCCACCTCGGGAGCCGGCGGAGCGACGGTGCTGACCGAGGCGGAACGGATCGCCTCGAGCGAGGCGCTGGAGTCGAACGTGGTCGCCGAGCGGCGGCGGGCCTTGCGCGGGCCCGGGGCCACGACGCGGATCTTCCCGGACGCGGTCAGGGCCGGGTCGCTGACGCCCTCGTCGATTCCGACAGCTTTGAAGGCACCCGTGGTGGTCGCACGATCGCGGGTGGCGAGGGCATCGCCGGCGGTGTTCGGACCCTTGGGCATGGGAGCTTCGGGCACCTCTGCGCCAGGAGAGGACTTCTCCTCCTGTTCAGAGAACACCACAAAAATGTGGCTGCACTTCGGGCACGTGATCTTCGCCCCCCGACCCTCGATCTTGTCAGGGTTCAGGCGGTACCGCGCGCTACAGCTGGGACAGGTGATCACCATCGTCGCATTCGCCCCCGGGCGCTCTTCCGGATATACCGGCCGATGCTAACACAGCGACCGAGTCCTCCAATCAGCGAGAAACGATCTGCAAGTTGGCGCTCGCGAGGTAGACGAGCTTTTGGCCTCCCCTCCGGAACGCAATTCGCGCCCGCGGATTGGCGTGGGATCCCTCGAGTTCACGGACCTCGCCTTCCCCCCAGACTGGGTGGATGACCCGAGTCCCGGGGGTCAGCATCGACAGCGCGTCCTCGTCCAATTCCTGCACGACGCGGGGTTCGTCCACCGGCGGGGGGGGCGGCGCGTCGCGGCGGGTCGGCCGGTTGCGGTCGAATCGAGACTGGAAGCTCTTCCTGGGCGCGGCCCAACCACGGGGCTGGCGGTCGGAGTCGTTGTCGTAGACCACGACGGTGTCCCCCGGCACTTCCGGCACGGGCGCCGGCGGCGGGGCGCGGCGCGGGGTGGCGCGGCGGCTGAAGACCACGTCACCGGTGAGCAGCTCGCGGGGGAGCAACCGCAGGAAGCGTGACTCGTCGGTGTCTTTGAACATGCCGCCAAAGCGACGGCGGCGGGCGCGCAGGAGGTAGAGCCGCTTCTCGGCGCGGGTGATGGCGACGTAGGCGAGGCGGCGCTCCTCCTCCAGGTCCTTCTCCGACTCGTTGGCGCGGAAGTGGGGGAAGACGTCCTCGTCCATGCCGACCACGACGACGACCGGAAACTCCAGCCCCTTGGCCGCGTGCACCGTCATCAGCGTGACCTTGCCGCCGGTCTCCTCGGCGTCCTCAAGCTTGTCCGTGTCGCTGACGAGCGAGACGCGGTCGAGGAACTCCACCAACCCGGTGGGTGGGGTGTGAGCCTCGAAGTCGAACGTCGAGTTCTTGAGCTCCTCGAGGTTGTCGATGCGGGCCAGCGACTCGGGGGTGTTCTGCTCGGTGTACCGCTCGATCGTCTTGGTCTCGCGGAGGATCGCGTCCAGCAGCGACGGCAGCGGACGGTCCGTCGCCACCTTGCGCAGCAGCTCCACCAGATCGCGGAACCGGCCCAGGGAGGCCTTGAGCCGCTTGGGGCTGCGCGGATCGTCCGCCATCGCCTGGAGCTGCTCCCAGCAGCTGACCTCCCGGGCGACCGCCGCCTCGGTGATCTTCTTGCGGGTCCCCTGCCCGATGCCGCGCGGCGGCTCGTTCAGCACCCGAAGGAACGCGATGTCGTCGTTCGGGTTGAGGATCAGCTTCATGTAGGACAACGCGTCCTTGATCTCCTTGCGGTCGTAGAACCGCTGCGCGCCGATCAGCACGAAGGGCAGCCGCGAGGCGATGAACTCCTCTTCGAGCTGCCGGGACTGGGCGTTGGTGCGGAAGAAGATCGCGATGTCGCGCGGCTTCATGCCGACCCGCATCTCCCGGCGCACGATCTCCAGCGCCTTGACCGCCTCCTCCCGATCGTCGAACGAGACGCGCACGGTGATGGGGTCGCCGAGCCCGGCCTCGGTCCAGAGCTGCTTGCCGAGCCGATCGGTGTTGGCACTCACCACCGCGGTGGCGGCCTTGAGGATGGTCTCGGTCGAACGGTAGTTCCGCTCCAGACGCACGACGGTGGCGCCTTCGAAGTCGCGCTCGAAGTCGAGGATGTTGCGGATGTCAGCGCCGCGGAAGCTGTAGATCGACTGGTCCTCGTCGCCCACGACGCAGACGTTGCGGTCGCCGTGATCGGCCAGCAGCCGGAGCAGCCGGTACTGCGCGGCGTTGGTGTCCTGGTACTCGTCGACCATCACGTGAGCGAAGCGGCGGCGGTACCGGTCGCGCACGTCTTGGTTGTTCTCCAGGAGCCGGATGGTCTCGAAGATGAGGTCGCCGAAGTCGACCGCGTTGCTCTTGCGCAGCCGCTCCTGGTAGCGCCGGTAGATCTCCGGCACCCGGGGGTCGAGGTCGGCCTTCTTCTGCTTGGCCAGGCCCGAGGGAGTGAGGGCGTCGTTCTTGGCCCGGTCGATGACCGCCGAGATCGCGCGCGGGTTCACCTGCTTGGGGAGGTTCGCCTCCTGCACGATCATCTTCACGAGGCGCTTGCTCTCGTCCGCGTCGTAGATGACGAAGTCGTTGCTGAGCCCTTCGACGTGGTCGATCTCGCGCCGCAGGATGCGCAGGCAGGTGGAGTGGAAGGTGGAGACCCAGGGGGTCGCGCCGGCGTCCTCCAGCAGCGCCCGGGTGCGCTCCCGCATCTCTCCCGCGGCCTTGTTCGTGAAGGTCACCGCGAGCAGGCGCCACGGCTCGATCCCCAACTCCTTGACCAGCCACGCCAGGCGCAGGGTGAGCACGCGCGTCTTGCCCGAGCCGGCGCCCGCGAGCACCAGCAGGGGGCCGCCCTTGTGGGTGACGGCGGCGAGCTGTTCGGGGTTCAGCCCCTTGAGCGCCTCGTCCATCTCAGGAGGACGGCTTCTCGGCAGCTTCGGCGGCCGCAGCGACCCTGGCCTTGGCGCGGTCGGCGCGACGCTTCAGCTGGTTCCGGATCTTGCTGGCGTAGCCGTCCTTGTTCTCCATCCGCGCGCGGCCGATGGCGAGCGCGTCGGCGGGCACGTTCCGGGTGACCGTCGTGCCGGTGGCGACGTAGGCCCCGTCGCCGATCTTGACCGGCGCCACGAGGTGGCTGTCGGTGCCGATGAAGGCGCCCTCGCCGATCGTCGTCTTGTGCTTGCCGAAGCCGTCGTAGTTGCAGGTGATCACGCCCGCGCCGATGTTCGACTTGCCGCCGATCTCCGCGTCGCCGAGGTAGGCGAGGTGGTTCGCCTTGGCGCCGTCGTGCATGCGCGTCTTCTTGAGCTCGACGAAGTTGCCCACGTGCACGTCCGGACCGAGGTCGGCCGCCTGCCGCAGGTGGCTGAAGGGACCGACGCGGGCCCCCTCCCCGATCAGCACGCGATCGTCCTCAGTCGTCAGGTGGGGCTTCTTCTCGTTGAGCCCGGAGGCCACCGTGAAGGGCAAGACGCGAGCCCCCGCCGCGACGTTCGCCGACGTCAGGACCACGTACGGCCCCAGGGTCGCGTCCGCGCCCACGTGGGTGTCGGTCAGCACGCAGCCGCGGGCGATCGAGGCGCCCGAGGCGACGGTCGTGGTGCCGCGAAGTTCCACGGCAGCGCCGAGGGTGACGTCCTGCTCGAGCCGGACGCCCTCTTCGATGCGGACGTCGTCGGGATCTTCCATCGTCACGCCGGCCTGCAGCCAGCTGCGGTTCAAGGCGGTCCGCACGCCCGCTTCGAGGTCGGCCAACTGCGCGCGGTCGTTGATGCCCGCGACCTCGTGGGCGTCCTCGATGACGTAGCCGCCGACGGTCTCGCCCTTGCCGACGGCGATGCCGACCACGTCCGTCAGGTACTGCTCCCCCTGATCGTTGTCGGTGCCGATCTCGGACACCGCGCCCCCCTGCCCGTCCGCGCCGAACAGGAAGCTGCCGTCGAAGGCGTAGATCGAGGTGTTCACCTCGCCGATGGCCCGCTCCTGCTCCGTCGCGTCGCGGTGCTCCACGATCCGCACCACGCCGCCGTCGTCCGCACGCACCACACGTCCGTATCCGTGCGCGTCGGGGGGGACCATCGTGGCCACCGTGACCGCACCGGAGTGGGCCTCCAGCAGCTCGCGCACCGTCGAAGCCTGGATGAGAGGCACGTCGCCGGGGAGAACAACGACGGTTCGGTCCCGGTAGTTGACCGCGTCCCGAGCGTGGGCGACCGCCTGACCGGTGCCGTTCATGCCCCGCTGGGTCGCAAACACGAGCCCCTCGACGTCGGCCAGCGATGCCTCCACACGGTCGGCCTGGTGGCCCACGACGACGACCACGTCCTCGCAGCCCGCCTCCCTTGCAGCGTCCACGACGCGGCGGACGAGCGAGCGGCCGAGCACTTCGAACAGGACCTTGGGGCGATCGGACTTCATGCGAGTGCCCTTGCCGGCAGCCAGAATCAAGGCTGCCGGCGGGCGCACCGGGTCGGTCATCTACGGCGTCTCCGTGGGGATGTCTGCGGGCGGCTCCTCGGGGGCCGCGCTCTCGTCCAGCTGGCCGACTTCCTTGCGGCCGAGGGTCTCGTTGGGATCCACCCACCACTTCCCGTGGTGCTTGTACCAACGCTGGGTCACCGTCTGATCGGCGACCCGGCCTTCGGCGGCCACGACCTCGGTCCAGGTGATGCGAATCTCGCCCTCTTCCTGGCCGGCGCCGACGAACACGTACTGCACCTCGAGGTCCTGGATCGTGGGCGACTCATCGGCCCCCACGTCGGTGTGGCCGCGCAGGTACTCCAGCTGCTCGGCCTCGTCCTCGAGGTAGCTCGCGGCGTTGTCCCAGGTGCGCCACCGGACCAGGTTCCAGTACTCGGACGCCCGCTCCTTGAGCGCGCGCTCCGCGAAGGTCCGCTTGCGCTGCTCCGCCGCGGCCGCGGCCTGCTCCTTCTGGGCCTCGGTGCACGCGGAGACGCCGAGCATCAGTCCGCACATCAGAACGATCAGGATCCGCCTACTCATCTTCGTCCAGGACATCGTCGGCTCCTCCGGTCTTGGGCTGGACGGGGAGGCCCAGCAGACGCCCCTGAACACCGATCACCACCCGGACCGTCCCGAAAGGCACGTTTCCGACCTCGTCGGCGTTGCTGATGATCGAGGGCGCCTCCGCCGTCTGCTGCTTGCGCGCGGGGTTCATCCCGATGCCGATGGGGACCCGAACGAAGATCCCGAGGTGCTTGCCGATGTCGATCTGCACGCCCGGCTCCAGCTGCAGCCCGAAGTCGATCAGGCGGCTGAACGTCTGGAACGAGTCCGCCACCGCCGGCTCCGGCTGCTCCTGCGGATCGGGCACGTCGGGGTCGTTGTAGAGGCTCGGGTAGAGGATCCACTGCAAGCCCGCACCGATCGTGGGACGCACGATCGGCATCGTGAGCACGAAGAAGCGGAGCATCACCTCGCCGCCGAACAGGTCGACCTGCTTGTCGGCCCAGGGGCCCGGCGGGTGGTTGTCGTCGCTGGGCGAAAGCTGATCGACGGGGCACGCGAGATCGCCGGGGGTGGGGCACTGGGTGTCGCCGCTGAAGAGGCGCACGCTGACGTTGCTCCGCGACCACCACGCCCCAGCCTCGATGTCGAGGTTGCGGAGGAGGCCGATGCCGCCGCTGAAGCCGATGGTGAACGACTGCCCCTGGTCGACGCGCTGCCAGGAGTAGCTGTCGACCGTGGACTGAAGCCCCGGATCGAGCAGGTAGCCGCCGTAGTACTTCAGGCCCGTCGAGCCCCCGATGAAGCCGACGTAGACCGACGCGAGCAGCTGCAGCCGGTGCCCCGACCAGCGCCACTTCCACTTGTCGAACTCCAGCCCCGAGTTCTTGTAGGAGAAGTACTGGCGCTCGGAGATCCCCATGTCATCCCACTCGCGGGCGACGCCTTCGGAGGACTTGATCTCCTCCATCTCCTCTTCGGTGATGCCTCGATCGACCGGCTTGGCGTCCGCCGCCGCGCGCTCCAGTTCGTCGCCGCGGAGGTCGTCGAACTCCATGCGGGCGACCAGCCGGCGCTCCTCCTCGGTCTGAGCCGCCTCCACCGCCTCCCGGCGGTCCTGGTCGGCTTCCAGGGCGTCGCGGTAGGGGCTCAGGAGCTCCTCGCGGCGGAGCCGGTCCAACGCCAACTCGACCGTCCGGGGGAGCAGGTCCTCCTCGCCCTCGGCCAGATCCAGCGCGTACTCGAACTCGAGATCGGCGTGGGCGACGTTGAGGATGGTGACGATGATCCGGTACCGGCCCTCCGACCGGACAGTGACGCGCCCGCTGATCACGCGGTCCACGTCGGCGACCTCACCGATGACGAACTGGCAGCCGAGCTCGTCGCCTGCGGGGCAGCCCTCGTAGTAGAGCTCCGCGTCGATGTCCTCGACCTGGGGGCACTCCTCGAGGCCGACCACGGTGAAGCGATCCTGGTCCTCCAGGGAGCCCCGAAGGAAGCCCTCCAGGAGCACGCCCACGCCCGTCGACTCGGCCGTCTCCCCCTTCAGGGGGACCACGAGCACGGTCTGGACGAGGTCTTCCTCGGTGATCTCTTCGGGGAGCCGGAGGTCGCTCTCAGCGCGATCGTCTTCGTATTCGTCGAGGTCGACGTCGTCGAGATCGAGGTCGTCCACCTGCGCCGACGCCAGAGGCATCGCGAGGAGGAAGAAGGCGAGGGAGAGTCCGGCGCGCATGCGGACCGACATTACCCCTTTAGAAGGGGATGTCCTCGTCGTCGCTGTAGGGGATGTCCTGCGAAGCCGCCTGGGGAGCCGCCTGCTGCTGGGGGCGTCCGCCGCCTCCGCCGCCCTGGCCGCCACCACCGCCGCCGCCCTGACCGCCGCCGCCGCCCTGACCGCCACCCCAGCTGTCGCCGCTCTCACGGCGCTGACCGCCGCCGCGCATGTCGCGCTCGGTGGTGAGGAACACCATCTCGCGGGCGACCACTTCCGTGGACCAACGACGATTGCCCTCCTTGTCCGTGTACTCGCGGGTCTGCAGGCGGCCCTCGACGTAGACCTTGTTGCCCTTGACCACCAGCTTGTTGGCGAGCTCGGCGAGCTTGTCCCAGGCGACCACGTTGTGCCACTCGGTGCGGTCCTGGCCGTCGCGACCGCGATCAGACGTCGCGAGCGAGAACTTCACAACAGCCTTTCCAGACTGCGTGTACCGGAGTTCCGGATCCCTGCCGAGGTTGCCGAGGAGGATGACCTTGTTGACTGCGAACGCCATTGATTTCCCGTGTTTTGGGGCCTGGGGCGCGGACTGTAGATCAACCGCGGGCCCGGGGGAAACTCTCTCAGATGACGGGACGAAATCCGTCCCGAGCAGGCTCTATTCCTCGACGTAGAGGCTCACCCGCGACGCGTCGATGGCGCCCGTGAAGTCGAACAGAATCGCCGTGCCTTCGAAGCCCGCGTAGAGCTCGCCGTCGCCGATTTCACCCTCGTACCCGACCGGCAGATCGAAGAAGCCGAGGTTGATCGAGAGGTCACCGGCCACGTTGATGTCGCCGACGTCGCCGTTGAGGCCGTAGGCGATGTCCATCTCACCGAGGATGAAGAGGTTGACCGTGCAGCCGCCGTCGTCCCCGATGATGGTCTCACCGGCCATGTCGATGATGAAGTCGAGCCCGCCGAGGCAGGAGGCCGTGATCGGCGTGCCCTGGAAGTCGGCGTCGATGTTGAGCTGGAAGTCGCCGGTGTAGATGCCGGAGTGGCGGCCCTGCACGCGGACGGCGCCGATCTGGGTGACGAGCCGGTCGCCGTTGGGCAGGTTCGCCGTCACGGTGAAGTTGTGGATGCCGTGCTCGAGGTCGACTTCGCCGTAGGCGCCTTCGTACAGCGGCGCCTCCTCGTCGTTGAGCTCCCAGGTGATGTCGTCGAACTCCATCGGCACGCCGTCGCCGTCGAGGACTTCAGCGTCCAGAACGAACGCCTCCTCCAGGAAGACGATGTCGGCGGACTGCGGGGAGTGCACCGCAAGCGTGGCCGTGTCGAACTCGGGGAAATCCTCCTCCTCGTCGTCCAGGAGATCGGGACCCGTGAGGGTCACGTCGCCCTGGCAGGCGGCAAGAGAGAGGGCGGCGAGGGCAATCAGAACCTGAAAGAAGCGCATGGTTCGTCTCCAGACGGGGGCGAGTTCTAGCACGGTCAGCCGTGCCGTCCCTCGGGTAAGAATCGAGCCAAGACGAAGACTTCACGGTTTCCGGAGCGCGCTCCGGCGACCTTCGACTCGCTCTGGTTCAGGACCTCGAGGCCGCACGTCTCGGCCTCCGCCACGATCCCCGCGACCGCCGCCAGGCGCTGCTCCTCGTCGCGGACCAGCCCCCCTTTTGCGAGGTGCTTCCGACCCACTTCGAACTGCGGCTTCACGAGCGCGACGAGCTTCGCCCCGGCATCGATCAGGGGGGTCACAGCGGGGAGGATGAGCCGAAGGCTGATGAAGGAGGCGTCGATGACGACGAGGTCGATCGTGCCGCCGAGTTGTTCACGCGTGAGCGCGCGCGCGTCCGTCTGCTCGATGGACGTGACGCGGGGATCGCTGCGCAGCTTCCACGCCAGTTGGTTGGTGCCGACGTCCACCGCCACCACGTGGTCGGCCCCGCGCTGCAGCAGGCAGTCGGTGAATCCGCCGGTGGAGGCGCCCACATCCAGGCACCGCACGCCCGTCACATCGACGTCGAAGTCCTCCAGCGCACCCTGCAGCTTGAGGCCGCCGCGGCTGGCGTAGGGGTGGTCGGCGGTCTTGAGTCGGATCGCGGCCTCGGTGGAGACCTTGGTGCCGGCCTTGTCGACGACGCGATCGTCGACCAACACCTGCCCCGCCATGATCAGACGCTGCGCGCGATCGCGGGAGGCGGCGAGCTCGCGCTCGACCAGCAGGACGTCGATCCGCTGCTTCACCGCCAGGAGCCTAGTGGTCGCGGTAGACGGCGAACCAGGCGAGCTGGCGGAGAGGATCGGCGCGCTCGTCGAACCCTTCGAGGAGTTCGTTGCAGCGGACCAGCAGCGCTTCGGCGCGCTCCCGGCTGGCGTCGATCCCGATCAAGCCGGGGAAGGACGGCGTGTCCGCGGCGGTGTCCCCGCGCTCGGTCTGGTCCTCCAGCTCGTCGAGCACGTCGTCGCTGATCTGGAACGCCAGCCCCAGGGTCTCGCCGTACTCCGACAGCGCATGCACCTGCGTCGGGGTGCCGCCACCCAGCAGCGCGCCGGACCACGTGGAGAACCGGAATAGCTCCCCCGTCTTGCGCCGGTGCAGGAACGTCAGCGACGCCTCGTCGTTGACCGGCTGCTCGAAGCCGAGGTCGATCGACTGGCCTCCGACCATGCCCAGCCAACCCGCCGCTCGGGCGAGGGCGGAGGTGGCGTCCATGATCTCGTCCGCCGGAACGGCGTCGTTGTAGGCGCCGCGGTCGGCGATGAGGCGGAGCGCCTCGGTCAGCAGCGCGTCCCCCGCCAGCAGGGCCAACGCTTCGCCGAACTGCACGTGCACCGTGGGCCGGCCCCGCCGCTCGTCGTCGTCGTCCATGCAGGGCAGGTCGTCGTGCACGAGGCTGTAGGTGTGGACCATCTCGACCGCGCAGGCGGCGGGGAGGATGGCGTCCAGGGGGCGGTCCGCGCTGCCCCCGACGGCCTCGAAGGAGGCCAGCGCGAGCACCGGGCGCATGCGCTTGCCGCCGCCGAAGAGGGCCCACGCCGACGCGTCGTACAGCCGCTGCGGCCAGCGCTTGGGGCGCGCGAAGAAGCCATGGAGGGCGGCGTCGACCACCGCGCGGCGGTCCGCCATGTAGTCGTGGAGCTTAGAAAGGGAGGTCGTCATCGTCGTCGTCCAGGAGCGACTGCTGCGCGGCCGCCACGTGAGCCGGTTCCTGCGGCGCTCCAGGGAGCAGCGCCTCGCCGGGATCGTGGGTCTCGGTCAGCACCTTGCCGCTGGCCATGTCCACCTCGACGACGCGGTCGCCTTCGCGCAGGAGCAGGGCGACCTTCTTCTCCGCTTCTCCGAGGCGGTCCTCGCAGCGCCGGGCCAGGGCCATGCCGCGCTCGAAGCGGGCGATGGTGTCCTCGAGCGCGACATCGCCGCGTTCGAGCTGGCCGACGATCCCCTCCAACTCCTGGAGGGCATCTTCGAAGGTGAGATCGGCGGGGCTGGGCTGAGTCACGGCGGGGTGATTAGCATCCCGCGCCCGTCGCTACCAGCGCTCGCGGATTCGGTGGCGGGGTCCGAACTTCGGCGCCGACTCGCCGTACGCGTTGATGATGCGGAGGACCCGGCCGCGCTGCCCCCGGTAGGGCTCCAACAGCTCCAGCATGCGGGCATCGTCGGCGCGGGGGACCCGCTCGAAGAACCAGGCGACCGTGTTGGGGTGGTGGTAGTCGGCCACGGCGACCTCATCGGGGAAGCCGAAGCACTCCGACATCACGGACGCGGCGGTCCACGGGCCGACCCCCCGGATCGCCTGCAGCCGGGCGCGCGCCTCGGGCGCCTCCATCGTCAGGATCTCCTCCATGCGACCGGGCACGCGGGCGATCTCGATGATGGTCTGGGCCATCTTCCGGCTCGCGCCGAACTTGCAGTAGACCTCCCAGGGGACCCGCTTGAGCGCGTCGCACGACGGCCGAAGCCAGAGATCGTGAGGCCCCGGCGCGGGATCGCCGAAGCGGCGGTTGATGCCGCGGTAGGCCCGCATCCCCTCCGCCCCGTGACGAGCTGGAAGTAGCCTTGCTGATGAGCATCGAGGCCACGCCCCAGGCACGGGTCAACCGCAGCCCCCGAGACTTGCGGATCGCATCACGCAGCCGCGGATGGTCGGTCTCGATGGGGTCGAAGTCGTCGTCCTGGCCCAGCAGCGCGGGGAGCCGATCCAGCGCCCAGTCCGTCCCCGGCCCCCAAGCGGCCGCATCCACCACGTCGGCGGTCGGGATCATCTGCAGCGTCACGGGCCCCTCGGGCGTGCGCGTGGCCCACAGCACACCCCCACCGGGAAGCAGCACGCGTGCATCGTCGCGCCGGCCCACGCCCAGCTCGGCGAGGGTGGAGTGGAGGTTGAGATGGCCCCGCGGACGGACCGCGCAGACCGAATCGGGGGGGCTCACGGGAAGGACGCGCCGAGCTCGCCGGGGGGGCCCTCCTGGGCCATCGAGTAGAAGAAATTGGCCCAGAGTTGGGACGCATCGGCGTTGGTGAAGATCGCGAAGTGGTCGGTGTCGAACTGGGCCACGCCCGTCGTGACGTTGACCCCCGAGGGGTGCTCGAAGTTGCCGCTGTAGGGCTCCCGGATGGACTCCAGTCCGCGGAGTTCGAGGCCGAAGACATCGCGCTCCTCGAACGGACGCACGACGCCGAGGCGGCCGGAGGTGGCGAGCGCCTCGGAGGTATCCGCCGGGGTCTGGATGTCGTGCATCCCCTCGGTCAGCAGGAGCGAGGAGGGACCGCGCTCGGACTTGGCGATCCAGTAGGGGGCGTAGTTGATCGGGTCGGTGAGCTCAGCCAGCGACTGCACCATGCCGACGATGGGGTGCATCTCGAACAGCGTGGTCCCCTCCGGGGCGCCGATGCCCGACAGCAGCACGTCGCGGATGATGAAGGGGTCCTCGCGCTGCATGATCGTCATGCTGAGGCCCCCCCCGGAGCCGCTCAAGACCCAGCCCTTCACGCCCTCGGTGAACGGCATCGCCAGCCCGCCGGTGAGGCCACCCTGGCTGTGGCCGAGGAAGTAGATGCACTCCGGGTCGATCCGGAGGTCCGGGTGAGCCTCCGCGAGGGCGCCCCCGGCGGCGAGGTTCTCCTGAACGAAGCGGACCAGCGCGATGGTGTCGAGCGCCCCCTGGCGGAACGTCGAGACGCCCGACTCGGGGTTGAAGTAGTTGAACGAATACAGGGAGATGGCGCCGTCGTTGCCCCCGGGCCAGCGGTCCCCGTGGAACGGCTGGGGGATGCCGATCGAGACGAAGCCGCGGGCGGCCCCCTGCAGGCCCGGCCGGAGTTGCCCGCCGCCCAGGTGGCTGAAGCGGTCGCCCCCGGTGCCGTGGGCGTGGAGGATGACCGGCCAGCCCTCCTCGGGTTGGTCCGCGCTCGCCAGGGGCGTGCCGATGACGAAGGGGATGCGCTCGGCGGCCTGAGGCACCGGCCGGCCGTTCTCGTCCCAGACGAACCCGCCCCCTTCGGAGACGTAGGGGATGTCGCCTTCCTGGAAGTTCCAGGCGGTGTAGGAGCCGTCGTAGAGGTCGTACTGGCTCTGGTGCTCGGGGTGGTCCTCGTCCAGGAGCGTGAGCCCCTCATCGTCGTTCCAGGCGGGGTACGTCGGCTCCTCCCGGACGAAGTCCGACAGCACACGCATCTCCTGGAGGACGTCCTGGGTGGTGAACACCGTCGCCGCGCTGACCCACCACCAGGGGGGCTGGTCCTCGATCTCGTCCGCCGGCAGCGGCACGGTCTGCTCGAGGTGGTCCATGAGCGGCGCGTACAGATCGCTCTCGAGCGCCTCCTGAACGTCTGCCGAAGGCCGCAGGTACCGGCCCTGCGGGTCCTGGGCATCGATCACGTAGACCGCGTAGGTCGTCGCGGAGTCGAGGGGGAAGCCCCAGTAGGGGGCGACCATCAGGAGGTTGTCCTCCAGCCACGGGTCCGAGCCCGCGTCCTCAACGTACTCCCAGCGGGCGGGCAGGCACTCGCCGAACTCGTCCGAGGTGCTGTCGATGTTCACGATCCGGATCGGCCCCTCGCACCGCATCGAGGCGCGGGCGCCGGAGCGATCCCACGCCGGAATCGCGACCGGGCCGTCGAACCAGAAGTACGTAGGGGAGTTCAGGCCGAAGCCTTCGATGACGGTGCTTCCGAAGAGCACGTAGTCGCCGAGGATCGGGGACGCCGAGGGGTTGGGGAAGCCCCACAGATCGGGGTGGCGTCCCCCGGCGCGGCGGGCCGGAACGGTGCGCAGGTCATGCGGCCAGGGCATCGACCAGAAGCCGTCGCGGAGGTCCGTGTCGAAGTGCAGCTGGACCGGCGAGACGGCCCGCTCCTCGGGGTTGGTGGGGCAGCCGATCAGGAGCAGGGCGGCAGCGAGCAGCAGGGCAGATCTCATGCGCCCTCCCGGAGCCAGACTGTGCGTCCGTCGGCGTCTTCGATGCGGAGCAGGTTGGGGATCGCGGTGGCGATCTCGATGTCGGCGGGACCGTAGCAGCCGGGCGAATTCTCCGAGGAGACATCGATCCACTTGTCCAACATCAGCCCGGTCATCGGAACGAGACCGTAAGCGCGGTAGCGCCCCGGAGGGAGGGCAATCTCGGGCGTGCCGTAGTTGCTGCGCGCCACGTGCTCAGCCCAGGCCGAGCCCGCGGCAGTGGCGCTCGAACTCTTCGCGGATCTCCCGCGTGCTCCGCAGGGTCATCCCCTCGGGGTCTTCGTCCGGCCAGTGGGTCAGCATGAACTTGAGGTCGCGGTCCCACGCCCGCGCGTAGTCGCGCACGTCATGCGGGGATCGACCGCGGTAGTGCTCGAACCAGTACAGCAGCGCCTTGGCCCGCAGATACCGGGCCTCGATCGTCGAGGTGTCCGCGGCGATCGCCTTGGCCAGCTCCTCGAAGTAGGCCTCCCACGCCGCCTCGTCGTCCTGGAAGGCGTCGGTCTGGAACTTCTCGGCGTTCTTGATGTGAAACGCGCACTGGCGGCGGATCTCACGCGTCTTGCTCGTCGTGAAGAAGTCGCTGACGCCGAGCTTCAGGAAGTCGAGGAGTCCCATCGACAGGAGCCTACCATCCGAGGTGATTCCGACGTTCCTATCGACAAATCGAGATACGTCGATATATCTTGCCCTCGATGGCCGTCACGCTCCTCAAAGCCCTCGCCGATCCGGGTCGCCTGCTCCTGGCGCGGGTGCTGTCGTTGGGCACGTTCAACGTGTCCGAGCTGACCGAGATCGCCGACGCGGGCCAGTCCACGGTGTCGCGGAACCTCAAGATCCTCGTCGACGCGGGCCTGCTCAGCAGCCGCCGCGAAGGCCGAACCGTCTACTACGCCTGGCGGCGGGACCTGGCTCCCGCGGCCGCGTCGCTGCGCACCTGGGTGGAAGCCCACGGCCCCGCCATCGAAGGCGATGTGCGACGGCAGATCCACGACGCGTGGGAGGCCCGCCGCGAGCGCACCGCCTCCTTCTTCGCGACCGTGGATCCGGCCGATCCGGCCGCCGCCTGGCTCGGCTCCCCCGACTGCCTCCCGCTGCTCCTCGAAGCACTCCCCGACAGCAACACGGTCGTCGATCTGGGGACCGGCAGCGGCCGCCTCCTCCCCGGACTGCGGGGGCGCGCCCCCAACGTCATCGGCGTGGACGCCTCGGCGGCGATGCTGTCGGAGGCTCGGCGCCGCACCCAGGATGCGGGGCTGGACGACATCGACCTGCGCCTCGGCGATCTGGCCCACCTCCCCCTGCAGGACCACGAGGCCGACGCCGTCGTCGCCAACATGGTGCTGCACCACCTGCCCGAGCCGGCGCGCGCCTTCGACGAGATCAAGCGCGTGCTCCGCCCCGGCGGCACCCTCCTGATCGGGGACTTCCTCCCCCACGACCAGGAGTGGATGCGCGAGACCCTGGCCGATCAGTGGCTGGGCCTCGCCCCCGACGACGTTTCCCACTGGCTGGACGAGGGTGGCTTCGAAGCCATCGACGTGCGGCCGATTCCCCCCAACCAACCCGGTGCGCTCGGCGTCTTTGTCGCGCGCGCCACCCGTGTGTGAACCCACCAGGAGCCGAAATGGTCGCCCCGAACACTGATCAGCCGATCGCCACCCCCATTGAGTCCGCCAACCCTCCGTTCAAGGTCGCTGACCTGTCGTTGGCCGAGTGGGGTCGCAAGGAGATCACGCTCGCCGAGAAGGAGATGCCCGGCCTGATGGCGCTTCGTGAGAAGTACGCCGACACGCAGCCCCTCAAGGGCGCGCGCATCGCCGGCTGCCTGCACATGACCATCCAGACCGCCGTGCTCATCGAGACGCTGCAGGCGATCGGTGCGTTCGTGACGTGGACCTCGTGCAACATCTTCAGCACGCAGGACCACGCTGCTGCGGCCATCGCCGCCGCCGGCACCCCGGTCTTCGCCTGGAAGGGCATGACCGAGGAGGAGTACGACTGGTGCATCCACCAGCAGGTCTCCGCCTTCGGCGACCAGCCGATGAACATGATCCTGGACGACGGTGGTGACCTCACCGCCATCGTGCACAACGACTACCCGGAGCTGCTCGGCGCCATCAAGGGCATCTCCGAGGAGACCACCACCGGCGTGCTGCGCCTCTACCAGATGCTCGAGAAGGGTGAGCTGAAGGTCCCCGCCTTCAACGTCAACGACTCGGTCACGAAGTCCAAGTTCGACAACACCTACGGCTGCCGCGAGAGCCTGGCCGACGGGATCAAGCGCGCCACGGACATCATGTTCGCGGGCAAGGTCGTGGTCGTCGCCGGCTACGGCGGTGTGGGCAAGGGCTGCGTGCAGTCGATGGCCGGCCTCGGCGCGCGCGTCATCGTCACCGAGGTCGACCCGATCGTCGCCCTGCAGGCCGCGATGGAGGGCTTCCAGGTCCTCACGATGGACGAGGCCGCCCCGCTGGCCGACATCATCGTCACCGCCACGGGCTGCTTCGACGTCGTCACCGGCGCGCACATGGAGGCCATGAAGGACCAGGCCATCCTCTGCAACATCGGGCACTTCGACAGCGAGATCGAGATCAAGTACCTGGAGCAGCGCGACGACATCAAGGAGATCAACGTCAAGCCGCAGGTGGACATCTTCAAGTACGACGACGGCCGTCGCCTCGTGGTGCTTGCTCGTGGACGCCTGGTCAACCTCGGCTGTGCCACGGGACATCCGTCGTTCGTCATGTCCGCGTCGTTCAC
>PVBE010500558.1_pt1 | contig 18872 bp, 15 predicted proteins | sample 1631181 | NCBI WGS metagenome assembly PVBE01 (sample SAMN08397723, study PRJNA350692) | Marine metagenome, whole genome shotgun sequencing project. | isolation source: water | place: Pacific Ocean | collected 2012-04 | reverse complement strand
CCATAACTATTAGTATGTGGACGAGGCGGAATTTTTCCACTATATAACACTAACTACTCACAAACTATGCTTCCTAAAGTGTTAAAAAAGGGTCTAAAGATTCAACTCCCTGATGGAGAACAAGGTCACGTTAATTTCATCTCTAATGAATACATAACTGTGACTACTAATAAATGGTTAAAACCCCCAGAATTAGCAGAGCATAGTATGAACAAATACAATGAAGTTAACGTGCTATGTTATACAAACTGTTTTCCACAATGTAAGTATTATGATGAAGGATTACAAGAATGGAAGTGTCTCTTACCGTAAGCAAATTCACTATGTCTGGATAACACTTAAGGAGACTACACTTATCATCTACGATAACATCAGAAGCAAACGATTACACCAACAAAGTATTAACGAAGAGACTAACGATTTCCACCACTAAATGATACTTTTCCACAGATTCCGCTATAATTGTGGAAAACAATTAAATGTTAATTAAAACCTATTTGTGTTAACTATCTCGATTAATTGTCTCCCTATGTTACACCCTTAGCACGTAATCTACCGATTGTCAATAACATTCAGCAAATCACAATATACTTGACAGTTTATAACAAATAGTGGTATAATAACACTGTCAGGGTTAACAACAACTCCCTCTAATTATGCTCTACAAAGTATACGATTCCTCAGAGAAATTACATGGTCAGTTTGAGTCAGTTAGTGACTTAGAATTGTACATGGATGGTGTTAGAAACTCTAGGGGAGAAAGATATAAAGAATTGCCCAGACATTCGTGCTTTGATTATATTAAATCTATCGGATGGTTTTGGGAGGTAGTTGATAACAACTTGCCAAACAGTTCTTAACACTTAGTTGACAGACTTCACCAGGTATGTTATACTTAAGGCACACACATTCAAGGACTAAGTGATGACCTAACACATTATGTGCAAGTGAAACAATAAAGATATGCCACCCAAAATGCAGTGGTGGCCTTGGATGTCGTCCCTTCGGGGGCCGCTATATTAAAAAAGCTTACTACCCTAACCTACAAAGGTACCCGAAAGAGGTCTATATACTCATTGGGTATCTTTTTCAGTTGGATTCAGAATTTTTTTTCCAGTAAAAAAACCCCCTAGGACGATTATGAAATTCAGACAAGACTTGCAGGACGACAGAGTATGGGCACTCGAAGTCATGTTAAGGCACGAAGGTCAGTTAGACCCTCGGATATACGATTGTGCGAGTTACTTAGCAGATTCTAAGCAATGCACTGATGCTGAAGTCGTAATAGAGCAATGGATAGCATGGAAGAAGACTCACAAAAGAGATACATACAATCAAATGAATAAACTATAAGGAGATGGCATATGTCCAAGAGATTCACACTTTCTATCGAAGAAGACGAATACGGCGATAGTCTAATTTATATTCCTGATAATGTATGTGAAGACCTTGGATGGAGTGTCGGAGACGAATTAGAATATGAGGTAGATGAGGTAAATCTCTCTATCACTCTCAAAAAGGTCATAGATGAATGACTTGGTTTTTAATCCCTTGGAATGAAGAGGTAGGTACTATGGAGAAAACAGATATGTCAGACCCGCGAAACCACGTTTCAACCGCGTTGACAGCTTCAGAGATACATCTGGACATTGAAAAAGAAATACGAAGACAACTCGAAGATGATCCTAGGTTTAAGGATAACGAGATAGCACACGAGGTAGTCAATAAGTGTTTAGAGACGATAGGTCAAAGAATAACGTCTATAGAAGAGTATGTCCAGGCGTTACCACAGACTTTTACAAACCTTATACTCTACCGCCCCCACGACGACGAAAAATATTTGAATTACAAGGAGAATCTTGATTTGATATACCAACGGTTAAATAGTATTGAAGAGAAACAAAAGTAAATGAAAGGTTGCCACCTAAAGAATTCCGACCTATGCAGGGATGCCGAAGGAGTCTTAGCTCCTGGGTCTCACTGTTGGTTGTATTGGCCATTAGATAGTAAGAGAGTTAAGATTAATGTAAGGACTAAACCAGAAGATGTCTTTGGTGATATTAATGTACCTAAGTGGCCTCAGACTGGTGTTTTATATAATTCTATTTGTGTAGAAACTGACTCAGTTGCAGGGTTTGGTGGTAGTAATAGTGCATACTGTGGTAGAGCACAAAGATTGATTGGTTGTAATCCATCACTAACTGCCTTATATGATTTTAGACCATCAGGGATATCATTTGAGCCAATGAGGTCTGATACCTGGTTTTGTTACTTATTTGATATGGGGCAATGGGGAGGCACAGTTGGTACCCCTTGTTTCCACCTAGAAGAAGAAAGTGCAGCAACTACAGGTGGTAGTGGTGCTGATAGCACTGTTGCTGGTTCTGAATGCCACCCATGCACAGGTTTTTACGCTACACCTAAGATAGCGACATGTAGTTACGAAAATCCCGAAGGAGACGAAACAGGTGACCCAGATTGTCCTTATCCTACTATGTTTGGGGTTGGCACCCTTTCTAATAAAATTGTATTCAGCTATGATGCCTTTTCCACAGTCTTGCCTAATGGCGTTACTGATGTTAACTTTGTTTATGCTACTGATAGTATAGATGTAGACGTTTGGGACGCAGATGATTATAATGGGGCAGCAGTAGTCACTTCTCAGAATCCTTGGAAGACTGGAGATGAAACATTCACTGATAATGACGGAACCATATTAATATTTGAAGGAGCAGTACTAGAAAGTGGTAGTAAGCAAGGTTTAAGAGTTAAAGTTAGAATGCAACCTGTCTATGACTATGACTTAAATGTATGGACTGGGACTAGATGGGAATTCTTGGAGTTAATGGCTCCTGGACAGAATTATGCAGTCAATGATACCTATACATTAAACTATACTCATACTCATTCAGACAATACAACTTCTGTAATAACTATAGACATAAAGATAACAGCAGTTGGTCCTATAGAAGGTGTATCACCTCAAGCTGGGTTTGATGCCCTCCGTGAAGGCGATACTATCAACGGACATACCATAACTAAGGTTTTTCACACCGATTTTGACGTTTTACAGCGTCATTTGGTCTATTTGGACGGTAATGGCAACGATTTTACCTATAATACGCAATATACGAGCAATAGAGCACACCAAATCACTGTTTATGCTGGTAAAGGGGTCAAAACACACTCAGCTTTGCTTGGATTATACGAATTTTACGATAAAAGCGTCCAATTTACCACAGAAAGCATCGATGGAGGGTCTCCAGACGTATATAATACCCTAAAACAGCCAATTGCGGAAGGAATTATCACTAATGGCACTATTAGTGGATTTAATGTATATTCAGGTGGATCAGGGTGGGATAAGTTAGGAGCACCACCAGAGTTGGTATGTACTACTCCTGCGGCTGGCATAGGGAAAGAGGCAGAATTGGAAGTTGAAATAAGAAATGGAGCACTTTCCTTCATAACTGTCACAGATCCAGGTATAGGATACACTTCTGCACCTACCGTAACGATATCTGGTAATGCAACAGCAGTAGCGGAGGTCGATTCTTACAACGGTGTGGTCAATCGTATTAGGATTACTGACCACGGTAGTGGATATACTGCTAATCCTACTGTCACTTTCAGTGGAGGTGGGGGTAGTGGTGCTGTAGCGACTGCCACATACGGTGACGGAGTAGTTGTTGGCATAACCATAAAGAATCAAGGAAGTGGATATTCGACTGCTACAGACGAGCCTAGGGCATATGTGAGCAATATCTATAGAGTAGACACATTAAAGATTACAGAAGGCATTGATGAGAGTGAAACTGGCATAGAAAGTTTCAATGAGAAGTTACGTGCCAGTGGTGGTTTCCCTGAAATGGTTAATGCATTAGATCGTGATGTGGATAAAGCAGTAGATGCATCACGGAAAAAGGCATATCAGAGTAAATCTACTACTGCACCACAACCAAATTCAGAGTCATTAACGGATTTTACTAAAAATGACATCTATACACTCCCACAAAGACGCTATAAAAAGGAAACAGTGGATGAATATGAGAAAGTTGTCACAAAATACGGTATTGAAGGTGTAAATGATGTACAAGATATCACTCTGGCGGGAGTGGAGGGTCTTGGAGATTCAGATGTCACTCCTGAGTATAAAAAGGAGATGGCTAACTACAGAGCTAAGACAAAAGAAGCGGAAGAAACACGATTAGCGAGTATTAAACAGCAATGTAAGGCTCTTGCACAAGAAAGTGACCCTGAATATCTCAATTATGCTGGTACATTAGTAGAAACAGTGCAACGTAGATTCTCAGACCTACCGCACGCATCTACTTTAACTAAGTATCATATACGACAATATCGTGCATCTACTACACCGAAGATTGAAATTAAGGTAAAAATAGGTTGTAAGGTTGTAGAAAGTGGTTGTGGACACATTACTTGTAATGCACCAGCTACTACAGCAGGTAGTACAACGAACAATAACGATGGATCTACTACTACTAAGACTTATACTATGTCTGGTTTACTTGGACCAGGAGCAGAAGACTGGGAAGCAAGTGGTTCTTTGTTGATGCTTAACGATTTATCGCAAGGTGCTATAAATATGAGTGCATGTGTAGAAGCATACGGAAATCCATTTGACATTTCATAATAAAGGAGTATAATATATGGGAGCACAAAAGGCTGCATACTATAAAGGATCATGCACTGGGCATGGTACTGTAGTTTCTGGCAACATACATGGCACTTATTGTTGTGCTTGTAATTGTCCTGCTGCTTCACCCAAACCTTTATCCGCAGTAGGCGGTACACATAAGGGAGGTGGAGTGTTACAGTGGAAACCAGAATCACAGTTACCTAAGACTCCTAAGAATCCAACAGTGTGGATTAATGACATTTGTCCTATTATTGACAAAGATGAGTTAATCAATCATCCTTGCACATCAACCAATCTCCACGCTCATGGTGGATGTAAAAGTCCTCCTCCACCAGATGTCTGTAATGGTAAGCATCTTACCAAAGAAGATGTCCGTGATGGCGGTAAACATAAGCGTGTATCCCATGCAACCACTAAAACAGTGTATATTATGGGAAAATTGGCAAACCGATACGGTGACCCTTTAAATGGAGGAATCAAAGGTGAATGTGCATCTCTTATTGCAGGTGCTTCCCCTAACGTTTTTATTGGAAATTAATTATGGCTAAAATGGTCGCATGGAAGACCGAGGGTTATGTAGAGGCAAAACCTAAGAAAACCCGTCAAGGAAAAGGCAAGCACACTAAATACGCTGCTTCTTCCCGTAACAAGGCTCCAAAAAGAAGTAGAGGTCAGGGCTGATGTACTACCAAGAAGCAAATCATTCTTGTTGCCCATCACGAGGTAAGTTAGTTCATTTAAAAATACAAGCTGCTATACGTGAGCATGGTAAGTTAAATGACATAGCTTACCTGGGTTATGAAATTGAGTGCGGTGAGCACATGTATAATATTGGTGGTCATATAGTCAAAGCATCAGAAATAGAAGAATTTGAGCAGGTACCAGAATAATGGGATTAGCACTAGCATTAAAAGAAGGGACTAAGAAGTCCCATTCAGCAGCAGAAAACACTAAATTCGTTGCTGGATTCCTAAAAGGGGTTTTAGACCCTGAGCAGTATCGTCAATTGCTGACTAATTTCTATTATGTCTATCAGACGATGGAGAATCAAATTAGAGACTCCAAAGACCCTTTAGTGCAAAAGATATGTTATCCTGAATTGGAGCGTGTTAATGGACTGGAGAGAGACCTTAGATACTTCTATGGTCCTAATTGGAGGTCATTGCAGGTACCTTCTGAGGCATGTAACACATATTGCTATAGAATTAACGAAGTTGCGAATGATAATCCATATTTACTAATAGCACACCACTATACCAGGTATATCGGTGATTTGTCTGGAGGACAGATTTTAAGAGGAATTGCTGAAAAAGCACTCGATCCACCTAAAGGTGAGGGTTTACACTTTTATGACTTTGAAAAAGTCAGTGATACCAAGGGTTTTAAGGCATCTTATAGAGAGACTTTAGATTCACTTGGTTTAGACGAATCTCAGACCAACGCACTGATTGCAGAGGCGAATTATGCATTTAGGTTGAATATGTACATATTTGACGAAATCCAAGGCTCAGCAGCCAAAGGACTATTGAAAACATTATTCGGATTTATTAAAAATGTCGGAAGAGTTTAACCGCATTGCTAATGCACTTGAAAGAATTGCAAATTCATTAGAACATTTGCATATTGAGAAAATAGACCATGCTCATATTGATGATATTGGTGAAATTCATGGAGATGTAGTTACTCATCCTAAGAATTTCTAAAAACTACGATAAATAATAAGAGTTACATTATGATTAGTGACTTATAGAGCACTTCCTGAAGGACTATTTGTTTCAGATAGTCTAATAGCAGGACAAGGAATATTCACAAGATACGAATTGTCCCAAGGTAAAGAGCTTGGTATGTCACATTACCTTGAAAACGACGAAATATACAGAACACCGTTAGGTGGGTTTATCAACCATAGCAATAATCCTAACTGTGAGAAGTATAAAGTCGGAAACAAATATTATGTTAAGACTATTAAGTCTATAGGTCCTAATGAGGAACTATTTTTGAGGTATACTTTCTATGAAGTCTAATGGCACTCAAACCGATATCAGGTAAGGATTTTGCGAAATCAAGGAGTTTTAAGGATGTTCCTGTAGGTTTTACTAAGAACCCATTTACGAAAGATATTACCGCAGTTAAAAATGATTCAGCAATAAAGCAATCAGTTAGAAATATAATACTAACAGCACCTGGAGAGAAACCATTTCAACCAAATTTTGGATCTAGAGTCTCAACACTATTGTTTGAGCCTTTGGATCCCTTTTTAATTGATACGATCCAGAGTGAGATACTAAATACATTAACGCAACACGAGCCACGTATTCAAATTACTAGACTTGAATGCAAACCTGATTATGATGACAACTCTATAACAGTTGACCTAGAATACCAGATAATTGGTCTTCCAGTAATTGAGAATATTTCCCTAGTCTTACAGAGACCATAATGCAACCGAATAATTTAACAGCATTAGATTTTGCAGATATCAAGTCCTCAATTAAGGCATATCTGCGAACTCGTAGTGAATTTTCAGATTACGACTTTGAAGGGTCGGGTTTATCGTATCTTATTGATACTCTTTCTTATAACACTTATTATAGTGCATTCATGGCGAATATGTCAATGAATGAGGCATTTATAGCATCATCTACTGTAAGAGATAATATTGTCAATATTGCGAAACTATTAAACTATACACCCAATTCCGTTGTTGCTGCTAAGGCATACTTAGAATTAGAGATACAAACCAATCAAACTGCTGGTGCTTGGCCTGCTTCAATTACCCTAGCAAAGGGATCTGTTGCAACTGGTGGTAATTACACTTGGAATAGACTAGAGCCATTCACTGCTGAGGTTGATCAGACAACAGGAATTGCAACATTACAGTGTGTGCTTATACAAGAAGGTAGTATTATAAACTATTCGTATACTGTTAACACATTTGCTAAACAGAATTATGTGGTACCCACTGCCGATGCGGACATTGCCACTCTAAAAGTTAGTATTAGAGCAAACGAGAGTAGCACTAGCTCTGATGTCTATAATAAAGTTGAGAATGTTACCAACGTAACAGCAACTGATAGAATTTACTTCTTATCCGAAACGGAAGATATGAGGTATGAGTTGACCTTTGGTGATGATGTAGTAGGTAGAAAACTAGGTGATGGTGAGGTTATTGACCTTGAATACCTAGTAACAGCAGGAAAAGATGCAAATGATATAACAGACTTTGCGTTTATTGGCGTACTTACTGATAGTAACGGTGCAAACTACTCCGCATCTGACGTAACTGTAACTGTTAAGAATACATCTTACGGAGGTTCTGATGAGGAAAGCGTTGAATCTATCAAATATAACGCACCAAGATATTATTCTGCCCAATATCGTGCAGTTACTTCAAAAGATTACGAAGTTATCATGCAAAAGATATACGATAACGTGGCAAGCGTTGTCGCTTATGGTGGAGATGAATTATATCCTCCTGTATACGGAAAGGTTTACATCGCAGTCAAAACTAAGACAGGATCTAAATTAAACGATGCAACAAAGATAAACCTCTCTAAACAGTTGAGAGCATATGCTATGGCATCAATTGAACCTGTTGTAACCGACGCTGAGAGCATTTTCGTCTATCCTAAAGTGTTTATCACTTATGACCCTGCTTGCTCTGCTAGAAGTGTCTCTGCTATTGAATCAAATGCTCAGGGTGCTATCAACGATTGGGCGGTTGCTTCTAAAGTTAACAACTTTAACAGTTCATTCAGTCTTGCGAAATTCCAGAAAGCAATTACACTTGCAGATAAGTGTATTGCGGATGTTTCGACTCAAGTATCACTTGTAAAATACATTACACCAAAAACAGCAGAAACTAATACTTACTGTATATCTACTGGTGCTCCTATCTACGATAGTGCTCCAGGTAAGACTTCTAACGCAGATGGTTGTGTTAAGGAGCCAGTTGTTGTTTCTGGTAGGTTTAGACTATCAGATCGTCCTACTGTAGACCAATATTTTGAAGATGATGGATTTGGAAACTTAAGGACATATTATAATAGTGGTAATAGAAAGGTTGTTACTAACTCTTCTGCTGGCACAATTAATTACACTACTGGTGATATATGCTTTGGACCTGCAAATATAACAGGTGCATCAGGTAATAACCTATCAGTGTTAGCAGGTACTGCTGTTGATACTGATGCTGATGGTATATTTGAGGGTGGATCAGTAGATACATCTGCTAGTGCTCTTGCTGCATTAGGAGATTTGAATATCCCTGTGCAGATTATACCTTCAAACGCATCTCAGATACCTACCCCAAGTCCTGATACAATTATTGGAGTTATTAACCCAACTATTGATCTTGGAGCAATTGGGTCAACTCCTCCTACCAGTATCCCACTAAATAGTCTTACGCCAACTATTTTTGAATCTCAGAGTACTGTTGTTACTCTTTCTCCTATTACTATTACCAACTCTGGCAGCACAACTACACAATCTTGTTTCTAAGGTATAATGACGACAAGTAGTAAGGTATCGCAAGCGATAGCAAGACAAACCCCTCAGTTCATTTCGGACGGGTATCCCCTGTTTGACAAGTTTCTGGAGTATTATTATAAGTCACAAGAAAAGACGGGTTTTGGACAGAATATACTTAATAACTTCCTTCAATATCTTGATATTGATAAATTGGATGTTAGTATCTTAGGTGGTGCAACAAAGGTAGTTGAGGCAGCAGATTTAGACGATACGGATATAATTGTAGAGAACGTAGATAATTTCTTAGATAATAACGGTAGTGTAATGATAGGAGATGAAATCATCTTCTATGAGAAGGCAGTTGCTTCTCCAAGTATTGCACTTTCACCAGGTATTTCATATGAGCAAGTAAAACTTAAGTGGATTACCCTTGCTAATATCATCCAAAGCTTTGATGGTAATACCAAGAGGTTTGCTCTAACATCCCAAGATGCTCCTGTAGCACCTCCTAGTGCTCAACACCTAATAGTAAAGGTATATGGTGAAGTACAGGTTCCAGGCGTAGATTACACTATAGACGGCACTCATGTTGTATTCAGTGTTGCACCAAGGACTAGACTTGCATCAGATGACACAACAGCAACATCTATCACATATCTCAATGGTTTTATTGAGAATAGTATTGTAGCATTAGATAACATTTCATCTTCTTTTGGAGATGGTAAGAAAACTTTCAAAACTACGGTTGCAAACTTAGCATATTCACCGATTGTAGATGAATATGTGCTTGCAATTTATGATAATAGACTTTTAGTACCAAAAGCAGATTTTACCTTTGATGGCACTTATATTACTCTAGGATTTACTCCTGTTGCTGGTAGAAGATTAGATTTATTCTCAATTGAGGCACCAATACCTGATTTTGGTACTGATGCTATTGGTTTTGCTCGTGTTGATGCATTAGGAAATTTAAGCTCAGTTGAAGTTAATAATACTGGTAAAAATTATAGATTTGAGTATCCACCTAAAGTTACTATTAAATCTGAAGTAGGTAGTGATGCTTCTGTAAAACCATTGATTAATGGTGTTAAGTCTGTCTCACTACTAACAGGTGGTGCTGGATACTCTACAAGTAATCCTCCTGTTGTACAAATACAGACACCAACTAAAGAAGGTAGTACTGCAGCCACTGTTACTGCTACTGTTACTGATGGTGCTGTTACTGGTCTTGCTGTCACCAGCAGTGGGTCAGGATATACCTTTACTCCAAGATTAACCTTTGTTCAACCTGGTGGAGCTACATTAGGCACTCCTACCATTACTTCTGGATCCTTTGCTGCTGCTCCGACTATTACTGCTCAGGGATTTGGATATACTACACCACCAGCCATCTATGTTGATGAGCCTACTGGTACAAACCCAATTAAAGCATCATTCCAGGCTGTATTAACAAATGGAAAGGTTACAAGCATAACTGTCTTAAATGCTGGTCAAGGATACACAACTGTACCTAGAGTTGCAGTTATTGACCCAGTTGGTGCTCAAGTATTAACCACAACGGTTGATGGTGATGGAAGAATCACTGATATTGAATTATTGAGTGGTGGTAGTGGATATGAAGATATTCCATCTGTTTATATTGTTGATGAGAGGACTACAAGTCCAGGAACTGGTGCTACTGCTACTGCATCAATCTTTAACGGTGCAATTACTGATATTAATATAACTGCTTTTGGATCTGGTTATTCTGCTGCTGCACCTCCTACTATTTTCATTCAACCACCTCCACATGCTTCTGCATCTGTAGATATTGGTTTGGGTGAGGTAACTGGATTTAATGTAATCCAATCTGGTAAGAATTACGAGAAGTGTCGTCTTACTGGATGTGCTAGAGCTGCTAGTGGTATTAAGGAATATACCGAAGAAGGTAATGCAGTATTCTCTGGTGATACTCTTGCTACTGCACATGCTGTAAATGCTGAAGTTAAGTGTCTTGATGCACTATTTGTTAAGAGATTGCTTGATAAGTATACAGAGCAATACCTTCCTGATGTACCTCAGTTAGATTATGACAGTATTGATGTAAGAAGTGCTATTAAGAATATTAAGACCTTTTATTCAACAAAAGGCACATCATTTAGTGTTGCTTATCTCTTTAAGTTACTATATGGTGAAAATGTAAGTATTTCATATCCAAAAGACCAAATTACTAAGCCATCTGCTGCTACTTGGTCTATTAACACAATTCTGCGTGCTACACTTGTTTCAGGTAAGCCATCAGACATTCAAGACGCTTTAATTCAACAGGTTGCTGATATTGCAGACCCTAATATTAAAGCAGCATCTGCATTGGTTGAAAACTATATTTCAATTAAAACTTCTGACCTAGAGATATTTGAATTAGTCCTATCAGAAGAAACTATTCAAGGCACATTTATTGTACCTTACAAAACAAAACTCGCTGAGCCTCTTACTGCTGCCAGTGATATTATAACTGTTGACTCTACTATCGGTTGGCCAGAAAGAAACGGTGAAATCGTTATTGGTGGATTAGAGACTGTAAGATATAAAGAAAAATCATTAAACCAGTTTATTGAGTGTACTAGAGCATCAAATGCACAAATTTGGGACTCTGCTACAGAAGTTAAGTCTAATTTCGTAGTTTACCTCAATAAAGGCACATTACAAGAAGTTGTGATGAATGTGGTTGGTATCGTTGATGCTAATCAAACTACATTGACTGATACAGGTTCTTACTACCTACCAGGAGACAAATTAACCGTTTCTAAGTTGGGAGGCACATCTATTACTCCTCAACTTACAACTTGGTTGTATAACGTTAAAAAACTCATTAATGTAACTAGCATTGCTTATGGTGGTGTTAATAACCAGTCTGCTACAGTTACTTGTGCTAACCCTCATGGATTATTGGTTGGAGACCAAGTTACAATCTATGGTGCAAACCCAATTCTTTATAACGGAAGTTTCCTAGTCACATCAAGGGATTCCACAACTGTATTCCAATATCAATTACCCCAACCAGCACAAGTTGTGCCACAGGGTAATATTCTAATTTCAGTTGACCTTAATAAAGGTAAGTCATCTAATAGTGCAATTGGTAATGCTATTGGACCTTATACTACTAACGTACAGAATACATTTTTCAATACCAATTATGTTTATGTTGCATCTACTGGTATTCCAAACTATGAGATAGGTCCATTCCCTGGATCTGCTCTACTTCCAGGCAACCAACGTAAGTTAAACAGATTTGCGTTAACTCCTACTACTATTTCGACTAAGACTGCCATTGTACCAGGTCCAATCGGGACATGGGTTAATGGTGTATCTATTTGGTCTTATAAGTCAAAAACAACTAAGACTTTCGGTGCTGTAACTTCTATTAGCATTACTAATGCTGGTGAAGGTTATGATGCTGCATCTCCTCCTGCAATGACCATTTCTGGAGGTTCAGGATCTGGAGCAACCGCAACTGTAACAGTTGATGGTGCAATTTCTGCTATTGATGTACAGTCAGGTGGTACTGGTTATACTTCTTCACCTCTTGTCTCTATCGTTGGTGGAGGTGGATCTGGTGCTGCTGCAACTGCAATTATAACAAAAGGTGTTGTTTCAAGAGTCCTAATCAACTCTGGAGGAAGTGGATATACTTCTCAACCAGAAATCACTATTGTCGGCGGAGGGGGATCTGGTGCAACTGCGACTGCATCTGTTAGAGGTCCAATTAAGACTGTTAATATCACCAATGGTGGTGCATCTTATACCTCTAAACCTTCTGTAACTTTATCCTCTGGTAGTGGTGCTGTTGCACAGGCAATTGTTAATAACGGAAGAATCATATCTATTGCTATCATTTCTGCTGGTAGTGGATATACTACTGCTCCTGAAGTAAGTATACAGGGTAGTGGATTTGGTGCTGTTGCAAAAGCAACGATTGACGTTGATGGTGAAAACGCTGGTAAGGTTACTGGTATCACTATCACTAACAAAGGTATTGGATATATCCAAGGTACCACAGTAATTAACCTAACTTCTATTGGTATTAATGCTACATTTACACCTAACGTATTTGAGTGGTCTTATAACCTACAGGAGACATCTACGTTTGATGCAGCAAAGGGTTCTGTATTTGAAGGATTTAACGTACAATATGGTGGAGAATACTCTCACCTTTCTAACCCACAAAAATTAAGATATATTTTAGGTGATAACCTATATGAATCTAATACTGGTGCAATTCTTGAGCAAGATGTCCAGTTAACACACTCACCTATTATTGGATGGGCATTTGACGGTAACCCAATTTATGGACCTTATGGTTACTCTGACCCAACTAATCAGACATCTCAAATTGCAAGATTAAACACATCTTATAGTCTTAAGACAAATCTAGTCTATGATGCTGTTTCAAACCCATATCCTGTAAGAACTGATGGTCCTTTACTAACAGATGAAGCTGCTGGTAGGTTTGTTGAAGACTACGAATATGTATTTGGTAGTGGTGACTTAGACCAGTATAATGGACGTTTCTGTAAGACTCCTGAATTCTCTGCTGGTAGATACTGCTATTTCGTTACTATCGATGCTGCTGAAGCAGGTAATCCAAAATTCCCTTATATTTTAGGACCAAGTTACAACTCTGTAGTTGATACTTGGAACCTAGTAGATGCTGCTGTCCAACAGAATATTCCTACTGGTGTTGTCCGTTATAGAGACCCATACGAGAATGTGGATATTGACGTTGAGAGGACTCCAAATGCCTCTACAAACGCTTTAACTACTGAATCTGGAGATACACTCCTATTCGATCCAGAAGACGAAAATAGAGATGGTGTTATCACCCAGGATGAACTTGATGATCCAGAACAGATGTTTGAGGAATCACCTCTACAATTGTTTGATTACTTCCCTAAAGTAAGATTTGATTCCAAGGTTGATATTGAAGTTGATACTATTACTAAGTTTGAGGATGCATCTGTTACTGGATTTACTATTGAAAACCCAGGTATATCGTATCAGGTTAATGACCGTTTAATCTTTGATAATACTGATACTGACGGTAGTGGTGTTTCTGCTCGTGTTTCAAGAATTAAAGGTGAAACAGTTGAATCATATACTTATGAAACCCTTGATGGAGTTAACTATGGTATTCTAACCTCAGTTGAGCCACATAACCTACTTGCTGGAGATACAGTCTTTGTAGACTATACTCCTACGATGGATAATACAAATAAGACGTTTGTAGTCCGTCAATATAAAGGTATTGAAGAAGTTGTTGTTAATACTATTGGAAGTGGATATAATGAAGACATTCCTCCTACTGTTGTTATTGATAGTGATAGCGGTACTGGTGGATCTATAGAAGCAACTGTTTCATCTGTTGGGTCTATTGAATCATTCAAGATTTTAAATTCAGGGTCTGGATACACAGAGAATCCTCGTGTTATCCTTTCACATCCACAGGTCTTTAAGAAGTGTGATTACTATGCTGCATTAATCAGTAATAATGATTATGTTAAAATTAATGATATTTACGTTAACATTAATAAGGAAGTATACGTTTGTGGTAAGACTAAGGATACATCTGGTAATGTTGTAGGTATAGTTGCAAAACTATCTGCTACTGGTGTTAAGGAATGGGAGAAGACATTAGAATCTACTGTTCCTTCAGGAACAGCAACATTCCTTGAATTTAATAAGATTTACGTTGATGGTAATGATATTTGGGTTGCTGGTACTAATAGACCAAATATTCCTGTATTAGAAGCATATAACCCTGATATTATTCTATGTAAGTATATTGAGGCTGCTAACGGTTTAAGTGCTGGATTGAGTATTCAGAAGGCATATGCTGGTATTTCAGGTTCTACTAGGGAAGATTATGTAACTGCTTTAACTAAGTTGTCTAGCAGTCCTAATCGTTTCATAATGGGTGGTTATACTAATACCAACTCTGCTAATCCATTTGATGCATTCTTAGCAGTTGTTGATACTGCTGGTGCTTTTGTTGTTAAGAGAAAATTAGCTACTGCTGCTGGAAATGAGAAGATTACTGATATCACGATTGGTAGTGATGGTGCAGTTTACTTCACTATGGAGACATCTACATCTGCTGCTTCAAATGATATTAACGTATCCTTTGGTAAGGCAACTGTAGGAATCAATGCAATTAATATTGAGTGGATTAAAGAAATAAGCAATACTCTATATTCTTTCCAAGATGCTAGTGTATGTTTTGACGAATATGATGAATTCTATGTCACTGCTACATGTAGACTTAAGTCTGATGATGTAACTAAGGATAGTTTCTGGGTTGGTAAGTTTACTAATGCTGGTACTGTACTTTGGAATAAGAGATTTGTTGCTCCTGCAAGAGATATTGTAATGGTTGGTAAGAGCAGGATTGATATCTTCGGAGATCTCAACGTTGCTTATACACATTCTGCCTCACAGGTTGATGGTAAGAAGATGGTCAACACTGCCAAGATTAAGTATAACGGCACGATGTTGAATCATACTAGCAATGAGCTTAGAGTTGCTACTAATACTACTAATACTATTGAAGGATTTACTGCACATTCATTAGATGTTGACCAATCAGGTGATGTCCATGTATTTGGTCAGGCATCTCATAATAGAAACGAATTTATATACGATTTTGCAGGTAATGCTGTAACTGATATAACAGGTCACTATACACTTGTTACTGGTGCAACTACTAACTCCGTTACTCTCGCTGATAACATGGCGAAGATATATGGATATAACCCTGCTGGAAGTAATAGTACTTGGGTTAATGCATATCTCTCTGTATCTAATACTCAATTAGGCACAAAACTAGGTGATGATTGGACTCTTGAATTCTTCATCTATAAGAATGCTACTGAATCACAGACTCTATCTCAAGGTTTCCAAACTCTTGTAGGTATTGGTGGTGCTCAAGATGCAACTGGTGGACTATGGTTAGGATATAATACTTCTAACGGTAAGTTAACTTTCGTTGTAACTAATAATTCTACTACAATTGCTGCTGGTAGTGCTATTGAGTCTACTCAGACAACAATGTATGCTAATAACAGTTGGCAGACAATTGGAGTAAGTAAGAATGGTAACGTATTTAAGGCATATGTTAATGGTATTGAAGTATTAAGTGGCACACAGTCAGATACTTCACTTGCTAATAAGACACTATACTTTGGTAACCAAGTTGGTTTCGGTAGTGGTGCAGGAGACTTCTCTGCTAGTAAGCAAGGACAATTCTATATTGATAACATCAGATTGAGAAACAGAGCAGTTGTTCCTTCAGTTCCTTCTGATATTACAACTCTACCTCCAGTAGCAAGTTATGGATTAACATTTGACTGGGTAGATGATGCTTGGTTTACTAATCATCTTAACAAGTTTGATTATATCGATTACAATGCTATTGGACTTAAGATTGATAAGAATGCTGATGCTGCAAGAATAGGCACTCTAACTACGTTTACGAATACTCAACTTTCTGTAACAAGGGCTGCTATATCTCCTGTTGTTGGATCTACTTTAACTTTAGGTAATGTTGGATTATCCTTGGGTGATGCTGGATTCCAGTCACTAGATTATGATGATGCAAGTGTAGCATATACTGAAGCAACTGAGTCTATGACTTATGCTCAGGATACTTGGTCATCTAGGACAGGTACTGTACCTTCTCCTGGTTCTACTAAGGTTAAGGCAACTGCTGTTGTTAAAGACCGTTACTTCTTTAAGGTAACAGATACTTCTAAGATTGATAATATACAAGAATTAACTATCAACCAAGCATTTACCTTTACTGTTGGTGCTAAGTTGATGCTCAAGAATGGTAATACCTTTATTAACAGTGGTTATATTACCAGTATTGATGCAGAAAATAATAAAATTTACGTTGCTGTAAACAATAATAGTTGGAGTAACGATACTGCTACAGGACAACTTACTACAGAAAGATTTGACGAGCAGTCAACTTATGGTATTCGTGGTCCTATACCAAATGATATCAACGAAATTGTTGGATATACATTTGCAGAGGTTAATAATACAACTCCTGGTACATTTGATATTGACCTAGACGACTATAACCTAGATGGCACTTATAATGCTGGTGGTAGTCAAAACCTTGATGGATTTGCTAAGTTTAAGGCATGGTCTGGTACTAACTATACTGTAAGAATTGATGAGGTTGCAGCTGGGTCAACATATATTGTTGGATCTGTTGTAGATGTCCCTGCTGGACAGACTTCATTTAATGCTGCATATAGCACTTTACAGATTACTGGTTTAACTGCTGTATTAAAGATTACTCTTATTGCAAATCTGGAGAAGATTCTTCAAGTTTCTTCAGTTGCTAATAGTGACCAAGTTTATGTAATTACATCTACAAGTCATTACCTCACCTCTGGTGAAATGGTTTATGTTGATGGTAACCCATCACAGACATATAACTCTGTAGTTTATGATGAATATGATGGTGCATTCTTTGTAGATAAGATAATCAGTGTTAAGGAATTTACTTACAAACTACCACAAGCAGCAGTAACTGATCCTGCTACAACTGCTGGTAATGTTAGCATCTATGTTAAGTCTCCGACTCTTAAGATGTTTTATGGTCATCAATATATCTTTGACCTTAGTCACTCATCTCTTGTTGGTGGTAACTTATCATTTGCTAAGGATAGTCTATACAAACTTGAATATTCATTCAACTCTATTGAAAGAATTGGAACACCTGGAGTAACTGGTCAAGGTGTACCTTCTCCTTCAGTTAAATTTAAAGTCGATAGTGATGTTGTTACTAATATTTCATACTACTTTGACCCATCTAGGACTACATCTGCCACATCTCCTGTAATTCCAGGAAGTTATCTTGATGTTGTAGATTCTCCTTATAAGGGCACATTCGCAATTACATCTACTTCTGGTAAGACAATTACTAGAGGTGATGATGCAATGCGTTTCATATTGGCAAATGAGCCAGAAGCTGCTGCTGAAGTATCTCCTTCTAGTTACTCAACAAGCTCTGTTAAGGCAGTTGGATCTATTTCTGCAATTCGTATTGTTAACTCAGGTGGTTTCTATACTAGATTACCTATTATTAGTAATATTGAATCAACAAGAAAGATTGAAAGGGTTGATGTTAAGACACCAGGTACTGAATATGCTGTAGGACAATATGCTGGAGTACCTATTGCTGGTGATGGAGAAGGTGGTTTAGTTTCTATTACAGTTGAAGATGGCACTGATGCTGAAGGAGTAACAATTCCAGGTCAGATTAGTGGTGTTGCTGTTACTTCTCCAGGTAAAAATTATACTACTGCATCTATTGATATTGACTCAATACCTGGCATTCTTGGTAGTGGGTTAAGTGGTTCTGGAGCAGAATTGACTGTTGTCATTCCTTCCTCTGGTAGTGGTGCATCCATCTTTACTAAGGGTGATAAGGTTGGTAAAATTAAGAAACTTAAGAATAATAACTTTGGTTATGATTATCCTCATGACTATACTTTACGTCCTGAGATTACATTCCCACTTAACTGCCAATTAACTAGCACATCTATACTTGCTAGTATTACAGTTACTGACCCAGGTTCTGGATATTCACAAGCACCTGCTGTTGTAATTACAGGTGGTGGTGGATCTGGTGAATTGTATAGGTTAGGAGTTCTGGAAAATTGTAGGTATTGGTGGTTCTGGTAAACTGTAT
>PVBE010856104.1_pt1 | contig 18873 bp, 13 predicted proteins | sample 1631181 | NCBI WGS metagenome assembly PVBE01 (sample SAMN08397723, study PRJNA350692) | Marine metagenome, whole genome shotgun sequencing project. | isolation source: water | place: Pacific Ocean | collected 2012-04 | reverse complement strand
CCGACAGCCGGTTTTCCAGCGCTCCCACGCTGCGCGCGGTCTCGGTCGCCGAATCCTTGAGAGATACGCCCATCCTGCCGGAAACCGCCTCAAGCCGCTCCTCAATGGTCTGGGTCTGAATGGCCTGAGTATCGGCTACCGCCTTGAGCCGGCCGGTGACCTCATCGAGACTGCGGGTGAATGCGAGCCGGGAACGCTCGCCGCGCGCGACCAGAATCCCCAACGCGGCGATGCCAACCAACACGACCGCGAGGGCGACGATGAGCGGGAGGTTGTCCATGTGCTGCGTCTCCGGCAAGGATAGCACGGCCGCCCCCTAGGCGACACGGGCGAGATCGTCCCTTGCCCGGGAGTCGGGAACGCGTAATAAACGGGGCCGAAAGTTCGACCATGGCGATCCATCCCATCATCACCGCGCCCGACCCGCGGCTGCGCGTCACCTCCACCCCGGTGGAGACCGTTAACCGCGAGATTCGGCGGCTGGTCGACGATCTGTTCGAGACCATGTACGCGGCGCCCGGGATCGGGCTTTCGGCGGTCCAGGTCGGCATCCCCAAGCAGGTGATCGTCATCGATCTTCGGCGCGATGAAGAACCCGAGCCCCTGGCCTTGATCAACCCGACGATCCACCTGCGCTCGGAAGAAACGACGGAAGTGGAGGAAGGTTGCCTATCGTTCCCCACCCACTACGCGCTGGTGCATCGCCCCTCGGCGATCGAACTGCAATACACCGACCGCTCCGGCAACGAGGAAACCTTGGCGGCCGAGAGTGCGCTAGCGACCTGCATCCAGCACGAGATGGATCACCTCACCGGTGTCCTCTTCGTCGACCATCTCTCGCGCATCAAGCGGGACATCATTCTGCGCAAGCTCGTCAAGACGCGAAAGCTGGCCGCGGCCGCGGAGTGAGCCGTGCGGCTCGTTTTCATGGGCACGGCGGCTTTCGCGGTGCCGACGCTGGGCGCGCTCTTGGACGCGGGCCACGACCTATCCTGCATCTACACGCGGCGTCCGCGGCCCGCTGGGCGTGGACGCAAGGCGCGGCCCTCCCCTGTGCAAGCGTTCGCCTCGGATCGCGGACTCAAGGTGCGGGCGCCCGAACGTTTCGATGCCGCCGCCGCCGAGGCGCTTGCCCAAGTGCGTCCCGATGCCGTCGTCGTCGTCGCCTACGGGCTGATCCTGCCACGCGCGATCCTCGATGTGCCGCGATTTGGATGTATCAACCTCCACGCTTCTCTACTCCCGCGGTGGCGGGGTGCCGCGCCGATTCAGCGCGCGATCCTGAGCGGCGACACCCGCACCGGCGTGACCGCGATGCAGATGGACGAAGGTCTCGACACCGGCCCGATCTTGGCGATGCGCGAGGTCGCGATAGCCTCGGCCGCCAACGCCGGCCTGCTCCACGACACCTTGGCGGCCGAGGCTGCGGCGCTTGCCACCACAGTCATGGCCCAACTCGCCGAGGGCTCGGTGGCGGCGCGGCCGCAGCCGAGCGAGGGGGTTACCTATGCCGCCAAGATCGACCCCGGGGAAGCGCGGATCGATTTCTCGCTCAGCGCCGAGGCGATCGATCGCCAGGTGCGGGCGTTCAGCCCGACCCCCGGCGCGTGGACCGAGCTTGGCGGCGAACGCTTGAAGGTCCTGGGCGCCGAACCGTCCATAGCCGGCGCACGAGGCCGTAGTGGCCCAGCGCCGATCGCACCGGGAACTGCCATCGACGAGGCGCTGTTGGTGGCCTGCGGCGACGGCGCTATCCGTTTGACACGGATTCAACGCGGCGGTCGCTCCGCGTTGGATGCGCCGGCCTTCCTGCGCGGCGTCCCGGTCCCCTCGGGGACCGTGTTGGGTCGGTGATGCCGCGCTACAAGCTCACCGTCGAGTATGACGGAAGCGATTTCGTGGGCTGGCAGCGCCAGACTAACGGACCCTCGGTGCAAGCGGCGGTCGAGGCCGCGATTCACCGTTTCTGTGGCGCCGACGTGGCGATTCGCGCCGCCGGACGGACCGATGCCGGCGTCCACGCGCTGGGCCAGGTCGTCCATGCCGACATCGCGGGGAGCCACCCGCCGGCCGTGTTGCGCGACGCGATCAATGCTCACCTGCGGCCCCTGCCCATCGCGGTGGTCGCGGCGAAGCTGGCGCCTCCCGGGTTCGACGCCCGCCTGTCAGCGACGGCGCGGGTCTACCGCTACTGCATTCTCAACCGCGTCGCTCCGCCCACGCTCTCCCGAGAGCGCGCCTGGCACGTCGCAGCCCGCCTCAACGCCGCGGCCATGCGCCGCGCTGCTCAAAGCCTCATCGGCCATCACGACTTCACCACATTTCGCGCCAGCGCCTGTCAGGCCCGCTCACCGGTCAAGACCCTCGACTGGATCGGCGTGGCGCGCCGCGGGGACACCATCCGCATCGAGACGCGCGCGCGCTCGTTCCTTCACCATCAGGTGCGCTCGATGGTCGGCAGCCTCGAACGCGTGGGTGCGGGAAAATGGCCCGAAGAAGAGATCGCCAATGCGCTGGCAGCCCGCGATCGGCGCCGCGCCGGGCCCACCGCGCCGGCCTGCGGCCTCTATCTCGTACGGGTGCACTACGACGACTGAGCCGTCTTGGCGGGCTCAATGCCCACAAATATCGTGTTGGTGGCGCCTCGTCATGGGGACTAGTATGGAAACGGGTGCCGGGAGGGTGTTCTCGGATGGTCAAGGATCAGATGAACTACAACGACATGGTGGAGTCGGCCCTCCGCGGTGTCGTTCGCGCTGCCCTGGATCAGGTCGCCGAGGGTGGCCTTCCGGGCAACCATCACCTCTATCTCTCGTTTCATACCGACTATCCGGGGGTCGTCCTGCCCGGCCACTTGCGTGAACGCTTCCCCGAAGAGATGACCGTGGTGCTCCAGCATCAATTCTGGGGCCTTGAAACCAACGACCAGGGATTCGAGGTCACACTCAGCTTCGATGATGTTCACGAGTACATCTTCGTTCCATTTGCGGCGATGACCGCGTTCGCCGACCCCAGCGTCCAGTTCGGCTTGCAGTTCAAAGCCGGCGGAGACGGTCAGGCGGCCACACTCGCGGAGAAATCGGGCGCCCAGAGCCCGCCTACCGAGGGCGACCAAGCGGGAGAGATCGTCGCCCTCGACTCGTTTCGCAAGAAGTAGCTCACCGTCTCACCAAAAAAAGGCCCGACCCATGCCGCGAAAGGCGAAAACACGTGTCGAAGCCGATACCTTCGGCCCCCTCGAGGTTCCAGCCGACAAGTACTGGGGCGCCCAAACGCAGCGCAGCATCAAGAACTTTGCCATCGGCGTCGAGCGCATACCCGATGAAGTGATACGCGGTCTGGCGATCGTCAAGAAGGCCTGCGCCACGGTCAACGCGAGCTTCGGCGATCTCGATCGCAAGCGCTGCCGCGCGATCGTTCGCGCCGCCACAGACGTGACCGACGGAAAGCTCGACGGCAACTTCCCTTTGGTCGTGTGGCAGACCGGCTCGGGCACCCAAAGCAACATGAACGTCAACGAGGTGATCGCCAACCGGGCCATCGAGTTACTCGGCGGCAAGCTCGGCTCGAAGGAGCCCGTCCATCCCAACAACCACGTCAATATGGGGCAGTCCTCCAACGATTCTTTTCCCACGGCCATGCATATCGCGGCGGTGGAGCGGATCCACCACGCGCTCTTGCCGGCCCTCGAACACCTGCACCGAGCGCTGGCGGCCAAGGCTCGGGCTTGGAAGTCGATCGTCAAGATCGGGCGAACCCACCTGCAAGACGCGACCCCGCTTACCCTGGGTCAGGAATTCGGCGGCTACGCGGCGCAAATCGACTACGGCATCCGGCGGATCAAGGATGCCTTGCCGCGATTGAGCCGGCTAGCCCAAGGCGGGACCGCCGTCGGCACCGGACTCAACACGCATCGCGGATTCGACAAGAAAGTGGCGGCGGAGATCGCCCGGATCACCGGCCTCCCTTTCGTCACCGCGCCGAACAAGTTCGAGGCCCTCGCCGCCCATGACGCGATGATCGAGGCATCTGGCGCGCTCAACGTTCTGTCCGCCAGCCTCATGAAGATCGCCAACGATATCCGGCTCTTGGGCTCCGGCCCGCGCTCGGGGCTGGGGGAGATAAGCCTACCCGAGAACGAGCCCGGCTCGTCGATCATGCCCGGCAAGGTCAACCCGACCCAATGCGAGGCGATGACGATGATCTGTGCCCAGGTCATCGGCAACCACACGACGATCACGGTCGCCGGCTCCAACGGCCATATGGAGCTCAACGTCTTCAAGCCTGTGATGGCCTACGGCCTGTTGCAGTCCATCCGCCTCTTGGGCGACGGCGCGCGTAGCTTCGCCGACAACTGCGTCGTCGGAATCACCCCCAACACCGACAATATCGACGAATTGACCAACCGCTCGCTGATGCTGGTGACCGCGTTGGCTCCGCACATCGGATACGACAACGCGGCCAAGGCGGCCAAGCACGCGCACGTCAAACGCATCACCCTGCGCGAGGCGGCTCTGGCCTTGAAGCTAGTGAGCGAGGCCGAGTTTGACGCCTGGGTGCGACCCGAGAGAATGATCGGCCCGGCGGCGTGATTCCGCCCGGCGGCGCCGAACCCGTCCTTCCTGACGTTCTCGGCCCCGACCTGGCGATCGTCTTTTGCGGCAGTGCGGTTGGCCGGAAATCGGCCGCCGCTGCGGCCTACTATGCCGGCCCCGGCAATCGTTTCTGGGCAACTTTGTACGAGGTCGGCCTCACGCCACGGCAGCTCGATCCCGGGGAATACCACCGCGTAATCGGGTACGGAATCGGACTGACCGACCTCGCGAAGTACCGCTCCGGCGGCGATCGCGAACTGCGGGCCAGCGATGACGATGGAGCCACGCTCCGTGAGAAGGTCCGAGCCTGGGCGCCGTTTGCGCTCGCGTTCAACGGCAAACGGGCGGGGCGCCGGGTCCTCGGTCCCACGGTCGGCTACGGGCCGCAACGCGAGCGGGTTGGCGGCAGCCGCACATTCGTCCTGCCCTCGACCTCGGGGGCAGCGCGCCGATATTGGAACATCGCCGAGTGGCGCGCGCTCGCCGCGCTGGTCGCGGACCGGCGGCGGAAGGCTGGCTAGTCGCCGAGACGGTCCAGCAGACCCTTGAGCAGCGACTCGACGGCATCGCCCGCTCCCGGCTCGCCCCCGGAGGGTTGGTCTTGCGCTCCTCCATCGCCGCCACCGTCGCCGGTGAGCGAATCGGGCAAGAGTTTTCGCAGCACCGCCCCGCCGACGCGCGAGGCAAGATATGCCTCGAGGTCTCGCGTTCGCACGTCGCGCTGCGGCGAATCAAGCGATCCGGTGACGTCGAGCCCTACCCCTGACGCCTGCGGATGCTCGACCAGCCGAGCACGCGTTCGCAGATCGATCAGCCAGTGGGGAAGATCGACCTCGCCGGCACCCTCGCCCTCGGCCGCGTCGAGGCTCATCCGCAAGTCGTTCGTACGGACGATCCCGCTGTCGACTTGGAATGTGCCATCGAAGCTGCTGTACGCCGTCTCTCCTCCCGACATGCTCGCCTGAATCAGGCCCAAATAGTCGGTGATCTCGTTGAGACGCTTGAGCCGTTGGCTGAGGCGACCGAGGTCGATACCGCGCACGCTCCCTTCGCGGGCCGAGAAACTGCCGTTCCCAGACAACGCCGAGATCAGCTCGGATTGGTTGGCCCCTTCTGACGATAGCTGCGCCGAAAACGCCAGCCGACCCGTTGCCCGGTCGATCTGCGCGCTCTCGACCAGCGCCTGGAGAAGGTCGGCGTCCTCGAGCGCGAGGGTGAGCGCGATCTTGGGCGTGTCCGCGCTCGTCAGCCGCGCGTTGATTACGACGGTACCGTCGTAGAGCATGCCCGACAGCGGCGCGATGTCGAGGGCGCCGTCGTCTAGCACCAGCCTAAGTGAAGGCTCTACGAACCGGTAGCGGCCATAATCGATCGCGCTCGAAGCCAGCGCGATGTCGCCATCGACGATATCAAGCCACTGAAGGTCGATCGGATCGGTGGACCAGCGACCCTGCCTACCTTCGTCTCCGCTTTGTGTGGCCTCCGCGGCGGCGGGGGCGGAGCCGGTTTCGCTCCCCGGAACCGGGAGAAACAGATCGACGATGATCTCGCTGGTACGGAGATTCCCCGAAATGCGGGGTCGCTCCCCCGCGAGCCCCACTTCTAGGGCGCCGATAACGGCGACCGGCCCGACGCTGCCGGCGATCTCGGAAACCTCTAGCCCGCTGGCATCGCCCGCGATGCGGCCTTTGACCTCGAGCCCGCCGAGATTGGTGGCGGCCGGCCGGTAGTCAAGGCCAAGATCTCCCAAGAACTGGGTCACGTCCGCATGCGCGATCTCGAGCGCCGCGTCGAACCCGATAGGCTCGGCCGTCGCCATCGTTCCCGCGACGGATATCTTGGCGCCCGCCAAATCCGCATGCAGTGTGACGTCGAGCGCTCGTGGCGGCCCGGCAATGGTGCCGGTCAAGGCGACCGCGCCATCAATCCCCTCTGGACGCTCAACGCTCGCCTGGCCGATCAGGGCGGCCAGGCTTGGGTTGGTGAGCTCGACCGCCAGGCTTATCGGCGCCTCGGCGGTGGCGGTGCCGATGCTGCCACGCACGCGTAGCCGTGTGTCCGCCGCCGAGCCCTCGACATCGACACCCACGGTGTCGGCCTCGGCTTCGAACGTGCCCGCCAGGCGCAGCGGACTCAGCCGCGCGGCCGGTGCTGGCGTAGCGACGTCGGCGAATTGGAGGAGGGCTGCGGGGTCCTCGGCCGCAACCTCGATCGCGCCCGTGAAGACAGGCGTGTCCGAGAGGCCGCGGGCGCGGCCGTTGACCTTCACGAAGCCACCGCCGATGTCCTCGACGCTGGCCTCGCGAACCACCAGCAGGTCATCGGTAAGGCTCATGTCGATCCTAAATCCCGTGGCCGGAGTTCGGTTGTAGGTCAACTCGTCGATTCGGAGCTTGAGGTCGGCGTCGAAGGCTTGCGCGCCCAACAATGGCTCCTCGTCGGCCGCGGCCGCAACGGCAGAGTCCTCGCCGTCGGACGCAACAGCCGCTGTCGGGGTTTCGCTCGGGTCGGCGACCGGACTGTAAGCATCGGCGTTGAAGCGGTCGACCGCGAGGTCGAGCGACAGCATCGGCCTTTCCCCTAGCGCGAGTGAGCCTCCGCCGGTGAGCCGGGAGGAATCGATCCGCAGATCGATTTCGCTGACCTGGGCCGAGGTCTGAGTGAGAACGAGGTCCGCGCCCACCACCGCTTTGCGCAAGCGACCGGCCGGGATCGCGGCGGTGTCCACGGCCAGCCACCCCAGGAGCGCACGTAGATTGTCGGAGGCTGCTTCCAAGCGACCTTTGAACTCGGGCCCGGCTTCGGCGGTGGCCAGGGCTCCCGACAGCGTCACGTCCGAGCCGCCGGGCAACAGAGCGGCGGCGCGCGAAACGTCGATCACGCCGTCCAGCGCGCTCGCCGAGACCGAGAGCTGGCGAACGACGCCGCCGTTGTAGGTCAGCGCCTCGATCTGAAGGTTGAAGGTGCCGGAGAAATCATTGGGCAGCGCCACGACCTCGTCGGGCGCATCGGCGCCAGGACCATCGCCGCCATCGACGGGCGCGGCTGGGGCGGCTGGCGGTTGCGACTCGCCAACCCCGGCGGCCAGGAGCTCGTCGAGATCGAGGCTATTGAGGGTCAGCGCGACGTCGACCTGAACGCCCTCGGCGTACGCCGCGCTCACCGCGCCGGTCGCGCGCGTCTCGCCAAGCGTAATCAGCATTTCGTTGAGCGCCGTCTCTTCCGCCGAAGCGGCGATCCGGGTGCGCAACGAAAAGGCCTCGTCGGGGAGCCGCGGTGCCTCGGACCCGAGAACGTCGGCCAGGGTAGCGCCGAGGCCCTGCCCGCTGCTCGCCGAGATGGCAATCTCGCCGTTTAGCTCGGCGGCGGCGCTGAGCTCGCTGGCCCTACCGTCAAGAGTGATGTCGACCCCGGCCTCGGTCAGGGTGAAATCAAGGCTGACTGGCAGTGCCTGCCCGCCGCCGGCGGCGCCGGCGCTGAGATCGAAGGCGATGGGAACCCCGCCGGCAAGAACGTCACCCTCGGCCGAGAACGGCCCCGTCAGCGAGCTTGCGGACAGGCGCGCGTTTAACCGCTCGATCCTCCCGACCGTCCCGCTCGCTTCATCGCGAAACGTCACCACGCCGTTTTCGATTTCGAGGTCGTCAAGACTGAGCCCCGACTCGGCAGCGGTTTCATCGCTCGGAGCGTCCTCTACCGCCGCCTCGGTCGACGCTGCCTCGGTCGGCGCCTCGACTGGCTCGAAGACCCAGTTCGATCGTCCATCGGCCAGCCGCTCCAAGGCCACTACCGGCTCGACCAAGCCGATCCGCTCGACCCGGATATCTCCTTGAAGGAGCGGCAGGAAGGCCACCCGGATATCGACCGCGGCGAGGCTCATCATATCCGCGGCCACGGCGCCTGAAATATTCGAGAGCCGCACGTCGCGAGCCGAGAGCTGGGGCGTCGGGAGCAATCGGACGTCGAGATCGCCGTCGATCGCGAGCCTACGGCCGGTCTCCGCCTCGATGCGTTCCGTCAAGTCGGACTTGTACGCGTTCCAGTCGATGAAGCTCGGCACCACCAGCGCGGCAACCACCACGACCACCACAAGGGCCACCAAAACGATGAGCGCACGTCTCATGACAAACCGTTCGTCGGCGCCCCGGGGGCGCAGTGCATCAAGCTCGTTTCAAAGGGCTGTTGATTCGGATACCTCCGCGACACTCTAGTTCATCATTTGACGCCGGGGAAGGCGATCCCGGTCGAACGAGGATCGCACGGTATTTGGATCGTGATATCCCATCCGACGAACGCGAAAGCACGACAACCACGCTTTTGTCACACGTCCAATGTGCCTATCATCCGGCAACTTTGAAGAGGGAGGCCAGCCACAATGAAAGCATCAGATCTATTCGTCCGCTGTCTCGAGGCCGAGAACGTCACCCACATTTTCGGGATTCCCGGCGAAGAGAACGCCGACATGATGATATCGCTGAACGACAGCCCGATCGATTTCGTGCTGTGTCGGCACGAGCAGGCGGCGGCCTTCATGGCCGACGCCTATGGGCGCCTGACCGGAAGATCGGGGGTGTGTCTGGCGACGCTCGGGCCTGGCGCCACCAACCTTGTGACCGGCATCGCCGATGCCAATATGGACCGCGCGCCACTGGTCGGGATCATCGGCCAGGCGAGCACCGATCGACTGCACAAGGAAAGCCACCAGAATATGGACTCGGTCGCCATGTACCGGCCGATTTCCAAGTGGACCGCGACCGTCAGCAACCCACGAAATATTCCCGAAATGGTGCGCAAGGCTTTCAAATTGGCTGAGGCCGAGAAGCCGGGCGCCTGTGTGGTCGAGCTGCCCGAGGACCTGGCCGAGCACGACACCAACTCGGTCCCCTTGCAGCCTTACAAGTCTCGGCGCGCCGCGGCCGACCACAAAGCCGTGGCCCAAGCCGTCGGCACCATCGTCGGTGCCAAGAACCCGATGATCTTCGCCGGCAACGGCGCGGTGCGAAAGCGTGCGGCGCAACAGCTGGTACGGCTCGCCCACAAGACCGGGATTCCGGTCGTCAACACCTTCATGGGCAAAGGCGCCATCCCGCGCTCCGATGAACACAGCTTGTTCACGATGGGCCTGCAGGGCAAGGACCACATCAACCACGCCATCGACACCTGTGACGTGATCGTCACGGTCGGCTACGACCTTGTCGAATACAGCCCCGAGCACTGGAACAAGAGCGAGGGCAAGAAGATCGTCCACATCGACTATTGGCCGGCGGAGATCGATAATTCTTATCCGGTAACGATCGATGTCGTGGCCGACATTGCCGATGCGCTGTGGCAGATCAACGAAGAGTTAAACCGCCGCTTCGATGGGGCCGGCAAGCTGCCGCTGTTCGATATCGGCAAATGGGCCGACCTGCGTCAGACGATTCTCGACGACTTCGCGATGGAGAAGGACAGCGACTCCTTTCCCATGAAACCCCAGAAGATATTGTGGGACGTTCGCGAGTTCCTCGACCCCTCCGACATTCTCCTCTCCGACGTCGGCGCCCATAAGATGTGGATTTCGCGCTACTACCAGTGCGACGAGCCCAACACCTGCCTCATCTCCAACGGGTTCTGCACCATGGGGTTCGCCTTCCCCGGATCGATCGGCGCCAAGATCGCCTACCCCGACCGCCGGGTCCTGTCGATCAGCGGCGATGCCGGCTTCCTGATGAACGTCCAGGATCTCGAGACCGCGGTGCGGCGCAAGCTCAACGTCGTCGCCATCGTCTGGATGGATGGCGAGTACGGCCTGATCAAGTGGAAGCAGCAGAACTCCTTCGACGGCAACCACTCGGAACTCGCGTTCAACAACCCCGATTTCGAGCTGTTGGCGAAGAGCTTCAACATGTGGGGACGAACCCTGACCGCCGCGGACCAGCTACCCTCGGCGCTCGAGGAGGCGTTCTCGCAGGAAGGGCCGGCGATCATCGCCATACCCGTCGATTACAGCGAGAACCTGAAGCTCACCAAGCGGCTCGGCGAAATCAACTGGACCCTGTAGGGACAATCCGAAGGTTGCGGGCCCGTCCCGGCTAGCGCCGCGGCGGGCCCGACGCGGGCTCAGACGCGCACGAGCTTGCCCGGGTTCATGATGTTGTCAGGGTCGATGGCCGTCTTCAGGGCGCGCATGACGCTTACCGCCTCGCCATGCTCGGCGACCAGAAAGTCGAGCTTGCCGGTGCCCACGCCGTGCTCTCCGGTGCACGTCCCGTCCATCGACAGTGCGCGCATCACCAGCCGTTCGTTGATGCGCTCGACCTCGGCGACCTCCGTGGCGTCTTCGTCATCGAACACGATCGTGAGGTGGAAGTTCCCGTCGCCGACGTGGCCGACCATGGGCGCCACCAGGAACGAATCGTCGAGGTCGGCCTTGGTTTCCAGGATGCACTCGGCAAGCCGCGAGATCGGCACGCAGACGTCGGTGGCCCACACCTTGCACCCCGGCCGAAGTGCCTTGGCGGCATAGGCCGCATCGTGGCGCGCCTGCCACAGCTTGTTGCGCTCCTCGGTCTTGATCGCCCATTGAAACTCGCTGCCGCCGCTCTCGGCGGCGAGATTCTGGACCACCCGCACCTGCTCGGCAACCGAGGCTTCGGTGCCGTGGAACTCAAGGAACAGCGTCGGCGCGACGCGGTAGTCAAGGCCCGAGAACTTGTTGACTGCGTCGAGCTGCGCGTCGTCCAGGAATTCGATCCGGGCCACCGGGACGCCGGATTGGATCGTCTGGATCACCGTATCGACAGCGCCGCCCACGGTGGTGAACGGACAGACCGCGGACGAGATGGCCTCGGGGATGCCATACACTCGTAACGTCACTTCGGTGATAACGCCGAGGGTCCCCTCCGAACCCACGAATAGCCGCGTCAGGTCATAGCCCGCCGAAGACTTGCGCGCCCGGCGCGCGGTGCGGATGACGCGGCCGTCGGGCAACACCACCGCAAGGCTCAGGACGTTGTCGCGCATGGTTCCATAGCGCACCGCGTTGGTGCCCGAGGCGCGGGTCGCCGCCATGCCGCCAAGCGAGGCGTCGGCGCCGGGATCGATGGGGAAGAACAGCCCGGTGCCGTGAAGGTGCGCGTTGAGCTCCTTGCGCGTCACGCCGGCCTGCACTGTGACGTCGAGGTCTTCGGCATTGACCGAAACGATCTCCTTCAATCCCCCCAAGTCGATGCTCACCCCGCCGTGGAGCGCGGCGACCTGACCCTCGAGCGAGGTCCCGGTTCCGAAGGGTATGACCGGGGTCCGATGCGCGGCACAGATCTCGACGATTCTCGCGACCTCCTCGCTCGAGGCCGGAAATGCGACGGCGTCCGGCGGGTACGGCTTGTGAAAGGACTCGTCCTTGCCGTGGACGGCGCGCACATCCAAGGCAGTCGACAAGCGTTCCCCCAACAGGGCGCGCAGCGCTTTCGTCGTGGCGTCGTGGGAGGTCGCGGCCAAAGACATGCTTCACACTGAAATCCAAGTGGCCGGCCAAGGCTACTGCGCCGGGGCCGATGCCATCAACCGTGGCCTAGGCGATGGTATGAAACCGGCTCTAGAAATCGTATACATGGGGGAGGGAGGAATGTCTGCGCATGGAGATTCGGGGATGCGGCCGCCCACACGACCATGGGTCGTTGGGGCGTCGGTGAGCGGCGTGCGCCCCGCCCCGACGGCGCTTGTTCTGCGATCGAGTCTATGCGGCGTTCTCGCCGCCGGTGTGATCGCGACGGCGGCCGGCCTATCGCTCGGCGCGGCCCGCCCAGCGCACGCCGCGTGCACCGACCCCGCGCGCCCCGGCACCGACTGGTCGCGATGCTACTTTGAGGAGCGCGATCTTTCCGGGGTCGACCTTCAGGGTGCGCGGTTGCGCGATGCCCGATTCAACCGCACGCAACTCTCCGGCAGCAACCTTTCCGAGATCGACGGTCACCGTGCCAAGTTCATCACCTCGCGGCTTCTTGGCGTCCGCTTCGACGGCGCCAAACTGACCGAGGCCGATTTTACCAAGGCCGATCTCACCGGAGCGTCGTTCCGCGGGGCCGACATGCGTCGTGCGCGCCTGTTCCGTGCGACGATGCGCAACGTCGATCTCACCGACGCGCTGATGACCGGCGCCGATCTCCTCAAGGCCGATCTCTCCGGGGCGACCTGGACCGACGGCACCACGGTGTGCGCGGAAGGCTCCATCGGCCAATGCAACTAGACTGAACCGCCGCGCCGCGCCGCGCCGGTTCGGAACCATGCTATAACCGCCGGCTCAAGATGGCCGATCCCTTCGATCTTTCCGGCTTGGAGCCACCCACCGAATCCGCCCCGAGCGCTGGTCCCAAGGCCGCTCCGGCCTACCTCTCGCGGCTCAACGAAGCGCAACGTGCGGCGGTCGAGGCGACCGAGGGCCCTCTTCTCGTGCTCGCCGGCGCGGGAACCGGCAAGACCCGGGTGCTCACGACGCGGCTCGCGCACATCCTGCGTTTGCGCCTGGCCTGGCCCAGTCAGATTCTCGCCGTCACTTTCACCAACCGGGCGGCCCGCGAGATGCAGTCGCGGGTGGCGGCGCTTATCGGCGAGGCGGTCGATGGCCTGTGGCTCGGCACCTTCCACTCCAACGGCGTCCGCATCCTCCGCCGCCACGCCGAGCTCGTCGGATTGCGGCCGTCCTTTACGATCCTCGACGTGGACGACCAGCTGCGGCTGATGAAGCAGGTTCTCGGGGCCGCCAATATCGACGAGAAGCGGTGGCCGGCGCGCGCCTTGGCGGCGCAAATCGACCGCTGGAAAGATCGTGGCCTGGCTCCCGGTCGGGTCGGCACGGCACAAGCCGGAGATTTTGCGGACGGGCGTGCGGTCGCGCTGTATGCGGCCTACCAAGAACGCTTGCGGACTCTCAATGCTGCCGACTTCGGCGACCTGCTGCTGCACTGCCTAACCATCTTCACCGACAATCCCGACGTTCTGTCCGACTACCAGCAACGCTTCAAATACATTCTGGTCGATGAGTACCAGGACACCAACGTCTCCCAGTACCTGTGGCTTCGCCTGCTGGCGCAGGGTCACAAGAACTTATGCTGCGTCGGCGACGACGATCAGTCGATCTACGGCTGGCGCGGGGCCGAGGTCGGCAACATCCTTCGCTTCGAGAAGGATTTCCCGGGCGCCAGCGTGATCCGCCTCGAACGCAACTACCGCTCGACGCCGAACATCCTTGGAACCGCTTCGGGCCTGATCGCGCACAACGAGGGGCGGCTCGGAAAGACCCTGTGGACCGAGGGCGAGGACGGCCAAAAGGTGACCATCCATGGCGTCTGGGACGGCGAAGAGGAAGCGCGGGTTGTCGGCGAAGAGATCGAATCGCTCCAGCGGCAAGGCCATGCGCTCGCCGAAATGGCGATCCTCGTCCGCGCCGGCTTTCAGACCCGCGAGTTCGAGGACCGATTCCTCACGCTCGGCATCCCGCATCGGGTGATCGGGGGAGTCGGCTTCTACGAGCGCCGCGAGATCCGAGATGCCATCGCCTACCTGCGCGTTATCCATCAAGACGACGACGACCTGGCTTTCGAGCGGATCGTAAACGTGCCCAAGCGCGGCATCGGCCAAGCGACGGTGAAGACCCTGCACGAACTCGCCCGCGCCCAAGGGATTTCACTCCTGGCGGCAGCTCACGCTCTGGTCGGGACCGACGAACTCAGACCGCAGAGCCGCGGCGCACTTCGCGGTTTGCTTGATTGCTTCGATCGGTGGCGGACGGCGGCGGCCGACCTTCCGCTGGCGGACGTGATCGAGCTGGTGCTTGAGGAATCGGGCTATACCGAAATGCTGCAGAATGACCGCGCTCCCGATTCTCCGGGGCGACTCGACAACCTCAAAGAGCTTGTCGCCGCGGCCGAGGAATTGGAAACGCTGACGGCGTTCCTTGAACACGTCAGTTTGATCATGGACAACGACCGCGCCGCCGGCGGCGACGCCGTCAATCTGGTCACGCTGCACAGCGCCAAGGGTCTGGAATTCGATTCGGTGTTCCTGCCGGGCTGGGAAGAGGGTCTGTTTCCGCACCAGCGGGCGCTCGACGAGGGCGGCGCCAAGGCGCTCGAGGAAGAGCGGCGTCTGGCCTATGTCGGAATCACCCGGGCACGGCAGCGAATCCGCATCTCCTATGCGGCCAGCCGCCGCCTCTTCACCGGCTGGCAGTCGAACATTCCCTCGCGCTTCGTCGACGAGTTACCGGCCAAGCACGTCGAGAACGTTTCCGAGCCCGGCTTGTACGGCGCCCAAGGGGTTGGCCTTGAAGATTCGGGCGCCGAGTTCATCGTCCAGCGCCCCGCTTTTGGACCGCGCCGAGGACGCTACGCCCGCCACGCCGCGTCAAACGGCTTCGACGCCGAAGCTCATACAGGGCAACATCCCACCCAAGCGAAACCCTCGGGCTCGTACACCCGAGGGATGCGCATCTTTCACCAAAAGTTCGGTTACGGCCGTATCGTCGCGGTCGAGGACAACCGCCTCGAGATCGCGTTCGACAAGGCAGGAACTAAGAAAGTAATCGACTCTTTCGTTGCACCCGCGTAAGCGCGGGTCGACTGCCCGATTACGCGACGCCGCCGCGACCGCCACTCAAGGGGCAGAGTTCGTTGTTGTTCGCGGGCATCGCCTGCGCAAGCGAGTGGCCGTTGACGGCGGCCACGACGTCCGCTTGTACAAGCCCGATGTCGGTGAGCACGTGACGGTCGAGCCGCTCAAGATCGCGTCTGGTCGACCACTTGCGCCGCAGGCGCTGGGCGAACACGAACGGCGCCGTCAGGGTGCATAGCGCAACGGCGAGCCAGTGCCGCACGCGCCCGCCCTCGGACGACCGGCGGAAGAACGGTTGGACCTCCTCGGCCATGCCGAAGTCCATGCGCTCACGGGTTTCGATATGCGTCGACATTACTTTCCTCAACACCATCCGAGTGCCTAACCTCGCGTAGTCATGTCGTGACGAGCCAGCCCGAATACAAGGGATACAAGAAAAATTGAACGAAGATATCGATCGCGAATGGACCGTTTCCCTGCCGGCAAACGTGCCGCCATAATGCGGCGCATGGTAACCCCGCCGCCACGGGCCAAATTCGCGGGTGACGAGCGGCTCGGCTCGCTGCTGGTCGAGGTAGCCTCGGCTCACTCGCTCGCCGAGGCGAAGGCGCTTTGCGCCGCCATCGCCGCCACGCCGGCGGGCGCCGACGGCGCCGCCGAGCGCTGGCTCCCGCTGATCGCGCCGCAGGCGCCGCCGGCACTTGCCGTGCAGCTGGCTGCCCTGATCGCCGAGTTGGCCGAACGCTATCGCGCCTCGATCCTTGATCGTGGCGCGGCGCCCGCGCGCCTCCAGACGCTGCGCGCGGAGCTCGCGCGGCGAGGCCTGACCGGGTTTGTCGTGCCTCGCGCGGACGAGCACCAGGGCGAGTACGTGCCGCCGGGGGCACAGCGGCTTTGCTGGCTGACCGGGTTTTCGGGCTCCGCCGGCGTCGCCGTGGTGCTGGCGCGGCGCGCGGCAATCTTCGTCGACGGTCGCTACGCCTTGCAGGTTGGCAATCAAGTCGACACCAACCTCTTCGAGCCCCTCCACATCACGGATACGCCGCCCTCGGTGTGGCTCGCCGAGGTGCTGGGCGCGGGTGATACGCTCGGCTATGACCCCTGGCTTCACACCGAGCGCGACGTCGAGCGGCTGCGCGGTGCCTGTGAGCAGGCCGGCGGCGCGCTGCTCGGATGTTCGGACAACCCGGTCGACGCGATCTGGCAGGATCAGCCGCCACCGCCTCTGGCCGCGGTAGTGCCGCACGAGATCAGGTTTACCGGCAAGAGCGCGACCGACAAGCGAGAGCGCCTCGCCGCCGCGCTCACCAAGGAGCACGTCGATGCCGCCGTCGTGGTGGCGCCCGATTCGATCGCCTGGCTCCTCAACGTCCGTGGCGCCGACGTCGCGAACACGCCGCTTCCGCTGGCCTTCGCCATCCTTCATCGTTCGAGCGAGGTTGATCTGTTTGTCGACTCGCGAAAGTTATTGCCGGCGACGCGCCAGCACCTTGGCAACGGGGTGCGGGTGCTCGCACCCTCGCTGCTGGAAGAGACGCTGCGCGGCCTGGCTCGGCAGGGCAAAACCGTGCTCATCGACGCCGCCGCCGCGCCCGCGCACCTCTTCGAAGCGTTGAACGAGGCCGGCGGCAAGATCGTACGGCGGGCAGATCCTTGCGTGGCGCCCAAGGCGCAAAAGAACTCGGTCGAGCTCGACGGTATCCGCGCCGCCCACGTTCGTGACGGCGCCGCGCTCACCCGGTTTCTCGCCTGGCTCGATGGCGTGGCCGCCGAGGGTGCCGTCGACGAGCTGACGGCGGCCACCAAGCTCGCGGAACTCCGTGCCGCGAATACTCATTTTCAAGGGCTTAGCTTCGATACCATCTCGGGGGCCGGCCCCAACGGCGCGATCGTCCACTATCACGTGACACCCGAGACCAACCGGCGGCTCGAGCCGAACAGCCTCTACCTCGTCGATTCGGGCGGCCAATACCTCGATGGCACCACCGACGTGACGCGCACCGTCGCTGTTGGCACTCCGACTGCCGAGCATCGTGATCGCTTCACCCGCGTTCTCAAGGGACACATCGCGATCGCCACTTGCAGTTTTCCCCGCAAGACCAGCGGATCCCAGCTCGACACCCTGGCCCGCCTATTCCTCTGGCAGGCCGGGATCGACTACGACCACGGCACCGGCCACGGCGTCGGCAGCTTCCTCTGCGTGCACGAGGGGCCACAGCGCATCTCGAAGCTCCCCAATCGGGTCGCACTAGAGCCGGGGATGGTCGTCTCCAACGAGCCCGGTTTCTACAAGTCCGGCGCCTATGGCATCCGCATCGAGAATCTTGTCGCCGTAATCGAGACCGACACCCCCGAGGGCGGCGACAAGCCGATGTTGGGCTTCGAGACCCTGACCAAGGCCCCGATCGACCGCGCCTTGGTCGAGCCCGCCCTGATGACGGCCGATGAGATCGCCTGGTTTGATTCCTATCACGCCAAGGTGCGCGAAACTCTCACTCCGCTGCTCGACGCCGAATCGGCGGCCTGGCTCGCCATGGTCACGCGGCCCCTCGTATCCTAGGCGCCGATCAGTTCGGACCACTCGGCCTCGCTTAGGACCCTAACGCCAGCCTCGGCCGCCTTGCGCGCCTTGGCGCCTGCGTTCGCACCGGCGACTACGAAGTCGGTCTTGGCCGAAACCGAACCCGCCACCCGTGCCCCCATCGCCTCGGCGCGCGCCTTGGCCTCGCTGCGGGTCATGGTCTCGAGGGTACCGGTAAATACTACCGTCTTCTCGGCGATCGCCGACGCGACGGCGGGAGCCTGGAAATCGCTCACCTCTATCTCGCCACGCAGATCCGCCACCACCTCTCGGTTGTGCGGCTCGGCGAAGAACGCGACGATCGCGCTCGCCACCGTCTCGCCGATCCCATCGATCGCCAGCAGCTCGCCCCATGCAGGCTCGCCGCGGTCGACCGCCGCCGCCATGGCCGCCAAGAATCCGACCAGCGAACGATAGGTCCGGGCCAGCAGCCGCGCCGTCGCATCGCCGACGTGGCGCACGCCAAGTGCGTAGACGAAGCGGTCGAGTTCGATCGTGCGCCGCGCGGCGATCGCGGCGAACAGGTTGGCCGCGGAGGTCTCGCCCCATCCCTCGCGCTCGGCGAGCCGAGGTCCTTGTTGGCCGTCGTTTTCGGCCAAACGGAACAGGTCGCCGGGCGCCGCCACCCGGCCGTCGCGCCAGAACGCCAGGATCTGTTTCTCCCCCAGCCCCTCGATATCGAACGCATTGCGGCCTACGAAGTGACGCAACCGCTCGACCGCCTGGGCCGGACAGATCAACCCGCCGGTGCAACGCCGGGCAGCCTCGGTCTCCCGGGTCGTGGGGTCGATCCCGCGGACCGCGTGGCTGCCGCATTCCGGACAGGACTTTGGAAATGGGTACTTTCTCGCCCCGCGCCGCCGCTTGTCGCGTACCACCTCCACCACCTGAGGGATGACGTCGCCGGCGCGCTGCACCACCACGGTATCGCCCGCCCGCACTTCCTTGCGAGCGATTTCGTCCTCATTGTGCAGCGTGGCGTTGGCCACCACTACCCCGCCCACGGTGACCGGTTTGAGCCGGGCCACCGGGGTGAGTGTCCCGGTGCGGCCGACCTGGACCTCGATGGCGTTGATCACGGTCTGGGCCTGTTCGGCGGGGAACTTG